>WBZP01004739.1_pt1 | contig 14068 bp, 18 predicted proteins | sample 5204301 | NCBI WGS metagenome assembly WBZP01 (sample SAMN12412401, study PRJNA552823) | activated sludge metagenome | isolation source: activated sludge from nitrification reactor of wastewater treatment plant... | place: USA: Pennsylvania | collected 2017 | reverse complement strand
GGAAGCCTTGGACCCATCACTTCTGGGTCAACCTGAAGCCCGGCGAAAAGAAGAAGATCTGGGCGCGGTTCGCCGACGAATCCTGAAACGAGAGGAGCGAACCCGGCGACGAAACGCGGCGCGGCCGGGCTGAAAGCAACTCCGGCTTGAGGAAGGCGGTTTCGCCGATCTGGTCAACGCCAGATAATGGGAATATATTCTTCGCAGGATCGCGTGCGACCGAGACAACGCGCACGCCCGACATCCATTTCGTGAGGACCGTTCGCCATGACTGTCACTGTCACCCTTGCCCAGGTTCTGCATCTTGCGCCCAATGCGCGATCGAGCTATCGCGACGCTTTCCAGAATGGCCAGACAGTTCTCGATCGCCACGGGATTTCGCAAACGCCGCTGCGCGTCGCGCATTTCATGGCCCAGATACTGCACGAGTCGGGCGGACTCGCCATCCAGTTCGAGAACCTCAACTATAGCGCCGGGCGCCTGCCGAAAGTGTGGCCGTCCCGCTTTAAGCCAAGCGGCCCGCTCGACCCTTCGGCTTACGCCAATAACCCGCAGAAGCTCGCCAATGAGGTCTATGGCGGGCGCATGGGCAATAGCGCCCCCAATGACGGCTACACGTATCGTGGACGCGGCTTGCTGCAACTCACCGGCAAGGCAAGCTACCAGGAGGCGACGGCCATCCTGCGCCGGGACAACCCCGCCGCCCCGGACTTCGTCGCCGCGCCCGACGAGGTCATCGGCGCGGAATGGTGCCTGGCGATCGCCGCCGCCGAGTGGGCGGCAAAGGGATGCAATGCCCTGGCCGACCAGGACGACATCAGGAAAATCACGCGCGCCATCAACGGCGGACTGATCGGGCTTGCCGAGCGGATGGAGTGGGCGAGGCGCACCAAGGCGGTATGGCTCTAGGTCCGTCTGCCGCACTCTTGGCAAGTGGGCGAGGTTGCGTGGTGAGCGGCCGTTGATGGCGACCGGGAAGACGATGATGCCGGGACTGGCCTTGAAGAGCGCGACATGCGCGGCCCTGATCTTGCTGGGCAGTCTCGCTCATGCGGCGCCGCCGCACCGATGTGCGGGTAACGCCATCGATCAGGCGGCAAAGCTGCTCGCGTTCCACTATGGCCCGGATGACCGCATCGAAGTCGACAGGTCGGCAAAGGAGATGACTCCCCTGCGTAACCCGGCAAACAGGAAGCAACTGCTCGACGTGCTGCAGGTGTGGGGCCACATCTACAAGGGACAGTACCGGATGCGCTTCATCTATGCGCGACTGCCGGGCGAGTGCCTGTTGATGGGCCAGGAAATCCTGGAGTATGCGGACCTGTGACCTTCCTGGTTCTAGCCCCCGCTGCAATCGCAATTGTGTCCGCCGCTGACGCGAGACCGCGGGCCCCGCATTTCAATCGCATCGCGAAAGGAAGACCATGAACAATCCCGTTGGCTGGTTTGAAATCTACGTCGCCGACATGGCACGCGCCAGGGCATTCTACGAAACGGTTTTCGGCGTTGAGTTGGCCGAGCTCGCAAGCCCGGGAATGGAGATGTGGGCATTCCCCATGCTGCCGGAAAGGCCGGGCGCATCGGGCGCGCTGGTCAGGATGCCCGGCTTTCCCATGGGCGGCAATAACATCCTGGTTTACTTCAGTTGCGCGGACTGTGCCGTCGAGGCGGCGAAGGCGGCCAAGGCCGGCGGCAAGGTCCACAAGGAAAAGATGTCCATCGGGCAGTACGGGTTCATCGCGCTGGTCATCGACACGGAAGGCAACATGATCGGCCTGCATTCGATGCAGTGACCGCCTGGCGATTGCCGGCGCCGCCTTTCGTTTCTTGGCGGGCGATGGCGCCTTCCGCTACGGTGCCGTCAGGCCACGGGAAGAGGTCATGCATGCATTGTTCGTTCATGGAATGGGTCGCTCGCCGCTGTCGGGGCAGCCGCTGTTATTGCAGCTCAGGCGCGCGGGTCTGCTGACCGGCACCTTCGGGTACTCGGTCGCGCTGGAGGCGTTTCCTGAAATCAGGGAGCGGCTTGTCGCTCGCATCGCGGAACTGGCGGAGAGGGGAAGCTATGTCGTTGTCGGGCATTCGCTCGGCGGTGTCCTGCTCAGGGCAGCATTGAACTCCTTGCCACCGGCGGTCCGGCGGCCTCGGCACCTGTTTCTGCTGGGCTCTCCAGTGCAGCCTTCGCGCATTGCGCAAAAGCTTGGCGCCAATCCGGTCTTCCGCGGGCTTGCCGGTGACTGCGGCCAGTTGCTGGGGTCGACGGCCAGAATGGAGGAAATTGGCCCGATGACGGTGCCGACGACCGCCATTGTCGGCCGGCGCGGCCTGCCTTTGCCGGCCAAGGTGTTCGCCGGGGAAACGAACGACGGCGTGGTGTCGGTTGCGGAAGCCAGCGCGGACTGGATCGCTGACCAGGTTCTGGTCGATTGCATCCATACGCTACTGCCGGCGAGCCGGCGGGTCGGCGAGATCATCCTGGAACGCCTCGCTCAAGGCGACGCGCGGGGGCATTGAGATGCTGCCCTTCCAGCTTCTCGCCGATGCCGTGCTGCTCGCCCACTTCGGCGTCGTCGTCTTCGTCGTTGCCGGCCTCGTGCTTGTCATTGCCGGGAATCTTCGCGCCTGGCGCTGGGTGAATGGGCTCGGGTTCCGCCTCGCGCATCTCGCGGCAATCGCGGTTGTCGTCGGCGAGTCATGGTTCGGTCTCACCTGTCCGCTGACCACCCTCGAGTCGTGGCTGCGCGTGCAGGCGGGGGCGGCGGCCTACCGGCAGACCTTCGTCGAATACTGGGTGCAGCGCCTGCTCTTCCACGACGCGCCGCCCTGGGTGTTCACCGGCGCGTACACGCTATTCGGTTTGCTTGTCGCGCTGGCCTGGTGGTACTTTCCGCCGAGGCTGGGCAATCCCCGGAATGGAAACGGGAGGTCGGCCCCGAACCGGGGCCTCGGACAAAGGAGACAGCAATGAAGATGCTCGCCGCAGTTCTCGACCGGATGCAGCTACCGCCGCCCTACGCGCAGTCGAGGCCGGTTTCCGTGGAAACCATCGAAATCGGCGAGCCGGGTCCGGGCGAAGTTCTGGTCCGCATCACCGCCGCCGGGCTGTGTCATTCCGACCTCTCGATCATCAACGGCGACCGCCCGCGGCCGCTGCCGATGGTCCTCGGGCATGAAGCGGCCGGGGTGGTGGAGAGTTGCGGGCCGGGTGTGGGCGACCTGGCGCGTGGCGATTCCGTGGCGCTGGTCTTCGTGCCTTCCTGCGGCCATTGTCCACCGTGCCAGGAAGGGCGTCCGGCATTGTGCGAGCCGGGCGCGGCAGCCAACGGCGCCGGCACGCTGGTCGGCGGCCATCGCGTTCTGGCGCGGCGCGATGGTCAGGTGCTCAACCATCAGGTCGGCGTTTCGTGTTTTGCCGAATATGCGGTGGTCAACCGCGGCTCGCTGGTCAAGGTGGCGCCGGACCTGGCGCCCGAGGTGGCGGCGGTCTTCGGTTGCGCGGTGCTGACGGGGGTCGGCGCGGCGATCAATTCGGCGGCGGTCCGCCTCGGACAGACCGTCGCCGTGGTCGGTCTGGGCGGTGTCGGCCTGGCGGCCCTGCTCGGCGCGCTGGCCGCCGGCGCCCGCGAGGTGGTGGCCTGCGACGTGCTGCCGGGGAAACTGGATCTGGCGCTGGCGCTCGGCGCCACGCGCGGCTTTCGCGCGGACGATCCGGACATCGTCGCACAGTTGCGGGCAGCGATTCCGGGCGGGGTGGACGTGGCCATCGAGGCTGCGAGTTCGGTACCGGCACTCGATCTGGCGTGGAAACTGACGCGGCGCGGCGGCACCACGGTAACCTGCAGCCTGCCCAATCCGGCGCATCACCTGCAACTTCCGGTGGTCCAGATGACCGCCGAGGAGCGCACGCTGAAAGGAAGCTATCTCGGGTCGGCCGTGCCGGCACGCGACATTCCGCGCTTCATCGAACTCTACCGGGCCGGGCGGCTGCCGGTGGACCGCCTGATCACGCACCGCCTCCGCCTCGCCGAGATCAATCAGGGCTTCGACCGGCTGGCGGCGGGCCAGGCGGTACGCCAGGTGATCGAATTTTAGAGGAGCGTCGGAATCCTGTCGGGATTTTCCAGCCTGTGCTCCCGGAGGGGGCCGGATGGTTGAGGCGGCAATCCAAAGGACTCAGGGCGCTGGATCACGGCCCGGCCTTGACGGCGGCCGGTTTGCTGGGTGTTCGCCCCGAGCAGCCTGCGAGGTTGCGGCAGGCCTTGACGGACACTGTCAGGACACATGCTGTAAGCTACTTCGCGAAACATTGAAGGCAGTTGATTTTGCTGGTTCCGGGTGTCCGCTTGGGAGTGAATCCTGGTCGGCCGATGCAGAAGTGAGAGGATTGTTGGCAAAGCATGTACCACGGAGAAAAATTCAACGCCTGGACCCATCTTGTCGGCGCCTTGCTGGCGCTGGCCGGGGCGCTGTGGCTGCTGGCGCTGGCGGTTGCCAGCGGCGACGCGTGGAAGGTCTTCGCCATTGCCGTATACGGGGCAACCCTGGTGTTGCTCTACAGTATTTCGACCATCTATCACAGCGTGCGCGGGCGGGCCAAGGCCGTCCTGCGCAAGCTCGACCACCTGTCGATCTACCTGCTGATCGCCGGCAGTTACACGCCGTTCTGCCTGATCACGCTGCGCGGGCCGTGGGGCTGGTCGCTGTTCGGCATCGTGTGGACGCTGGCGTTGATCGGGATGCTGCAGGAAATCAAGCCGCGCTCCGAAGCGCGGATCATGTCGCTGGTCATCTACGCGGTGATGGGCTGGATCGTTCTCGTGGCGGTAAAACCCTTGCTGGACAGCCTAGGTACTACCGGCTTCGTCTGGCTGGCGGCGGGAGGCGTGTTCTACACGGTGGGAATCATCTTTTTCGCTTTCGACGACCGCTTCCGCCACTGGCACGGAATCTGGCACCTGTTCGTGGTCGCCGGCAGCCTGATGCATTTCATCGCCATCCTGCTTTATGTGCTGTGAACAGGCGACAAGAGCCAGACTTCCCGAATGACGAACCCCTCCCGCGCCATCTGTTGCCAAGGCAGGATCGGCAACTCGTGGCCGGCGCGAGACGCGGGCTGACGCTGTCAACACCAGCCGGGCCGGCTTCCTGATCAGGCCTTGCCGGCGGCCTGCTCGTTGGCCAGAGCCTTCTCGGTTATGTCGTGGTAGAGCGCCATCATCTTGGCCGCGATCTCCTGATGTTCAGGATGCCGTTCCATCAGGGGCTGGACTTCCTGCGAGTCGGAGAAGACCTCCTCCAGGAAGGCGATGTCGAAATCGTCGAGGCGCCCGCCTTGGTCGACCTTTTCCTTAAGGTCCAGGGCTCGTGGCAGGCGCTGGGTTTCGAGGCGCTCGATCAGCACGGCCAGCATGCCGGCGTCTTGTTGGGGATCCTTCATGGTCGTCTCCTGTAAGCGGTTGATGAACCTGATTGGTGCTCAAGTCTATCACCCGTCGGAAACCCGTGTCAGATCTCCCGCAGCGTTCGCCGCCTGCCGTTCAGGAGCGGCGCTCCTGCGGATTCCAGGAAAAGAGGGAACGCGCAGCGTCGTTGAGACGGCTGACCGCGGGCGCGAAATTCGCCGACAGCGACGCCGGACTTTCCTGCGGATTCCACGAGAACAGGGGGCGCAGCATTTCGCTGACGGTCTGCGCGCCGGCAAGGATGCTCCTGGCGGCGAGCCTCGTGAGCAGTTGGGTGCGCTCGGCAAACAGGCCGTTTATGCGCTGGATTTCCGCGGCGCGAAGTTCGCGGGCCTGGCGTTCAATGGCGGGAATGTCGATCGGGTACATCATTAACTCCATTCGGTTCAGTGCAACATGGCACAGACGAACTTTAATTGCCATTGAAAGGCAAGACAATCCGGAGCGTTGGAAAAACATTTATGAATTTTGGTCCATAATGGCGGTATGGACCGTTCCGCCGAAATGACCGCTTTTGTCCGCTCCGTCGATACTGGCGGGTTTTCGGCCGCCGCGCGCGAGCTGGGCCTGACGCCCTCAGCGCTCTCCAAACTGGTGAGCCGACTCGAGGATCGGCTCGGTGCGCGCCTGCTGCAGAGAACGACGCGGCGCCTGCATCTTACCCCCGAGGGCGAGGCCTTCTACCTGCGGTCGCGGCGCATCCTGGCCGACATGGACGAGGCCGAAGCCGAGGTGCTCGAAGCTGGCCTGCGCCCGCAGGGCCTGCTGCGCCTGCATTGCGGGTCGGCGTTCGGCATGCATCAGCTGGCGCCGGCGATTCCGCTGTTTCTCCAGCGCCACCCGGAGGTGGAACTCGACATCACGATCAGTGACGAGCCGCTGGCGGCGATGGAGGAGGGGGTCGATCTGGCAATCCGCATCGGCGCGCTCGACGAATCGTCGCTGGTCGCGCGGCGCATCTGCAGCCTGGAGCGCGTGATCTGTGCCGCGCCGTCGTACCTGGCGCAACACGGTACGCCGCGCACGCCGGACGATCTGCACCAGCACAACTGCCTGTGGATCACCAGCCTGCCGGTCCTGCGCCGCTGGCCGTTCGATACCGACGATGGCGTCCGCGTCGTCCATATCGACGGCAATGTCGTTGCCAACAATGCCGAGACCGTATTGCAACTGGCCGTTGCCGGGGTCGGCATCACCCGCCTGACCGACGTCATCGTCGGCGACGCCATCGGGCGCGGCGAACTGGTCCCGATCCTGAGCGAATGGCACCACGTCGAGCCGGTACCGCTCTTTGCGACCTACCCGAGTGGACGCCATCTTTCCCCCAAGATTCGGGCGATGGTGGATTTTCTGGTCGAACGGTTCGGCAATGCCCCCTGGCGTCGCTCCGCAGCGGGCAAGCGTCGTCAGACCGGCTAGGCGGAAGCCGGCTCTTTCATGACCCGGCGCAGGCCGGGGTCCGGCTTGGGTGACGAAATGGCCCCGCATTTCCATGCTCCCTGAAATTCGCTTCGATCGTTCCGCGGCCGTCGTCCGGTAAGTCGCCGCTCCGCCCGGGTCGGTCAGGACCAGATGCGCGTTGCGCCGACGGTCAGCAGGCCGAGCCACGTCGCCGTCAGCGAACCGGCCAGGTGCAGCGATGCCAGGCCGATCGCCCAGGCCGGCTGGCCGGCGAGCAGGCGCTCGACGACTTCGGCCGAGAAGGTGGAGAAGGTCGTCAGTCCGCCGAGAAAGCCGGTGATGGCGAGCAGTTTCCAGGCCAGCGGAAACTGCGTGTTGATGTGGAACACCCCGACCGCCACCCCGACGAGATAGCCGCCGATCACGTTGGCGGCCAGCGTGCCGAGCGGCACCGCGATGAACAGCGGGTTGAGCGCCAGGCCGAGCAGCCAGCGCGCCCAGGCGCCGAGGGCGGCGCCGGCGCCGACGGCGGCAAAATTCAGGGCGGTCAGGTGGTGGAGGACGGACATCGGGGGCAATTGTAGCGGTTAGATCGCTTCTGCCGGTTAAAATGGCGCGATCGAAAACCGAGGCACCACCGTGAGCAGCCCCAACCAACCCGCCAATACCCCGGCCCCTGCCGCCAATTTCATCACCAACATCGTCGACGCCGACCTCGCCGCCGGCAAGCACGCGCAGCGGCATTGGGCCGGCCATCCGGGGAGCGCCGCCGACCATGCCGCCGGCCCGCTCGACCCGGCGAGGATCCGCACCCGCTTTCCGCCCGAGCCGAACGGCTACCTGCACTTCGGCCACGCCAAGTCGATCCTCCTCAACTTCGGCCTCGCCCGGCAATACGGCGGCCGCTGCCACCTGCGCTTCGACGACACCAACCCGGAGAAGGAGGAGCAGGAGTACGTCGATTCGATCATCGACTCGGTAAGGTGGCTGGGTTGTTCGTGGGAGCAGGGCGGCGAGGACAACCTCTATTACGCCTCCAACTATTTCGACTGGATGGCGGCATTCGCCGAATACCTGATCTCGGCCGGCCACGCCTACGTCGACAGCCAGAGCGCCGAGGACATGCGCGCCAACCGCGGCACGCTGACCGAACCCGGCAAGGATTCGCCGTTTCGCAACCGCGGCGCTGCCGAGAACATGGATCTCTTCAAGCGCATGCAGGCCGGCGAATTCGCCGACGGCGCCCACATCCTGCGGGCGAAGATCGACATGGCGTCGCCCAACATCAACATGCGCGACCCGGCGATCTACCGCATCCGCCACGCCGCGCATCACAACACCGGCGACCGGTGGTGCGTGTACCCGATGTATACCTATGCCCATCCGATCGAGGATGCGCTGGAGAACATCACCCACTCGATCTGCACGCTGGAATTCGAGGACCAGCGCCCGTTCTACGACTGGCTGCTCGAACGCCTCGCCGAGGGCGGCCTGCTGCAACGCCCGCTGCCGCAGCAGATCGAATTCTCGCGCCTCAACCTGAGCTACGTCGTGTTGTCCAAGCGCAAGCTGATCCAGCTCGTTGACGAAAAGCACGTCGACGGCTGGGACGACCCGCGCCTGCCGACGCTGGTCGGCGCGCGGCGGCGCGGCTACGCGGCCGCGGGTTTCCGCCTCTTCGCCGAGCGCATCGGCGTGTCCAAGAACGACTCGCTGATCGACTACGCGCTGTTCGAGGATGCGATGCGCGAAGTGATGAACGAGTCCGACCAGCGCCGCATCGCCGTCCTCGACCCGCTCAGGCTGGTCATCGACAACTACCCGGAAGGGCAGGTCGAGGAGTGCTTCGCACCGAACCACCCCCTGCATCCGGAACTCGGCCAGCGCAGCATCCCGTTCAGCCGCGAGTTGTGGATCGAGGGCGAGGATTTCCAGGAGGTGCCGGAAAAAGGCTTCCGCCGCCTGTTCCCGGGCAACATGGCGCGCCTGCGCTACGGCTACGTGGTCAGGTGCACCGGCTGCGACAAGGACGAGAACGGCAGGGTGGTTGCGGTCCACTGCGACTACCTGCCCGAAACCAGGTCCGGCACGCCGGGCGCCGACAGCGTCAAGGTCAAGGGCAACCTGCACTGGGTTTCCGTCGCCCATGCCTATGCCGGCGAAATCCGTCTCTTCGACCGCCTGTTCGCCGTTCCGGCGCCCGGCGCGCGCCGCGAGGAGGATGCTCCGGAAGTGGAGCGCGATTTCCTCGACGACCTCAACCCGGAGTCGAAGTCGGTCATCACCGCCCAACTGGAACCGGCGCTCAAGGATGCCCAGCCGGAACAACGCTTCCAGTTCGAGCGCCACGGCTACTTCGTCGTCGATCCTGTCGATTCCGGCGCCGGCCAGCCGGTGTTCAACCGGGCGGTGACGCTCAAGGATTCGTGGGGCAAGGGCGCCTGACATGGCCGGAAGCTGGGGCTGTCCGCACGAGGTTGACGACCGCTGCACCAAGGTCAACAACCTCCCCTGCAATCCCGGCATGAAGGGCTGCGAGCTCGCCGGGCGCTACCGCTTTGCCGACGCGAGCAAGAACGAGCGTTACTGGGAGAAGAAGGCGCGGGAAGAGCAGGCGCGGCCGGGGACAGGTGGTCCGGAGGCGTATGAGCCGTAATGTCGAACAGCTCGGCCAGGTGTTCACGCCGCTGCAAGTGGTGGAGTTCATGCTCGCCCTGTGCGGTAACCGCGGGCGGGCGCTCGAGCCGTCGGCCGGTGACGGGGTGTTCTTCCAGTTGCTCAAGGAACGGCATGCGGATTGCGTCGGCATCGAGATCGACCCGCGCGTCGCCCCGGCCGGCGCCGAAATCCGCGATTTTTTCGATTACCCACTGAGCGAGCAGTTCGACACCATCGTCGGCAACCCGCCATATGTGCGCTATCAGGATGTCGCGGTCGACACCAGGAAACGCCTGAATTCCAGATTCTTCGATGCGCGCAGCAACCTGTTCCTGTTCTTCATCGAGAAGTGCGTCCGCCACCTGAAGCCGGGCGGCGAACTGGTTTTCATCGTGCCGCGCGAGTTCATCAAGCTGACCGCGGCCCGGAAGCTGAATGCCTGGCTCCACGCGCAGGGCAGCATCACGCATTTCTACGAAACCGGCGACACACGCGTCTTCGGCGAGCATACGCCGAACTGCGCCATCTTCCGTTTCGAGAAGGGCCGCACGGACCGCCACATGGCCGACGGCCGGCGCTTCGTCGAGGTGGACGGGCAACTGATGTTCCTGCGCGACGATTACAGCGTGCGCTTCGCCGACGTGTTCACGGTCAAGGTCGGCGCGGTCTCGGGGGCGGACAGCATTTTCACGCACCCCAAGGGCAACATGGAGTTCGTCTGCTCGAAGACCGTCGAGACCGGTGAAACGCGGCGCATGCTCTACGGCATCAAGCATCCGCACCTGGAAAAGCACATGGCCGAACTGCTCGCCCGCCGCGTCCGCCCCTTCGACGAAAGCAACTGGTGGCAATGGGGGCGCGCCTTTCCGATCAACCTGCATCCGCGCATCTACGTCAATGGCCGCACGCGCAGGCGCGAGCCCTTCTTCCTGCACGACTGCAATGCGTTCGACGGCGCTGTGCTGGCGCTGTTCACGAAGAACCGCGGCATTTCGCGCCGCGATCTGATCGAATGCACGCTGATACTGAACAAGGAAGTCGACTGGCAGGAGCTCGGCTTCGTTTGCGACGGCCGTTTCCTGTTCACCCAGCGCAGCCTGCAGACCTGCGTGCTGCCCGACAAATTTTCCCGATTCCTCCCGCCCGAAGCGAAAAAGGACGCCGCATGACCTTCACCCGGATGCTCGCCGCCGCCTGGCAGAAAAACGATTCCCTGCTCTGCGTCGGCCTCGATCCCGATCCGGCCAGGTTTCCCGCCCACCTCAAGGGGCGCGACGACGCCATTCTCGAATTCTGTTCAGCTATCGTCGACGCGACCGCCGACCTGGTGTGCAGCTTCAAGCCGCAGATCGCCTACTTCGCCGCCCGCCGCGCCGAAGACCAGCTCGAAGCGCTGATCGCCCGCATCCACGACAAGCACCCCGGCATTCCGGTCATTCTCGACGCCAAGCGCGGCGACATCGGCTCGACCGCCGAGCAGTACGCGATCGAAGCCTTCGCCCGCTATGGCGCCGATGCCGTCACGGTCAACCCCTACATGGGCCGCGATTCGCTCGATCCCTACCTCGCCTACCCGGACAAGGGCGTCATCCTGCTCTGCCGCACTTCCAATCCGGGCGGTTCGGACCTGCAGTTCCTCGACGTCGGCGGTGAAAGACTTTACGAGCGCGTCGCCCGTCTCGCCGCCGGTGAGTGGAACAGCAGCGGCCAGATCGGCCTGGTCGTCGGCGCCACCTTCCCGGCCGAGATCGCCCGCGTGCGCGCGCTCGTCGGCGACATGCCGCTGCTCGTCCCCGGCATCGGCGCCCAGGGCGGCGACGTTGAAGCAACCGTCAGGGCGGGCCGCACGGCGAATGCGACGGGCTTGATGATCAACTCGTCCCGTGCCATTCTGTACGCCGGCAAGGACGAAGACTTTGCCGCCACGGCGCGCAAGGTAGCCGAAGAAACCCGCGCCGCCATCAACCTCCACCGCTAAGGAGACGCCATGCGCATGGATGACCAACGCGAAAGCGACAACCTCGAGGACCGCCGCGGCGGCGGTTTCGGCGGGGGCGGCGGCCTGCGGCTGGGGGGCGGCCGCCTCGGTCTCGGCACGATCGCCATCGCGCTCGTCGCCAGCTATTTCCTCGGCATCAACCCGATGACCGTGCTCAGCATGCTGAGCGGAGGCGGCGGCATGCCCGCCGTCGAGCAAAGCGCGCCGCCGGCGCACAAGCCGCCCGCCGACGACCAGATGGCGCAATTCGTGTCCAAGGTGCTGGCGTCGACCGAGGACACCTGGAACGACGTCTTCCGCGCCAGCGGCAAGCAGTACGTCGAGCCCAAGCTGGTCTTGTTCTCCGGCATGACGCCGACCGCCTGCGGCACCGGTCAGGCGGCGATGGGTCCCTTCTATTGCCCCGGCGACCAGAAGGTCTATATCGACCTTTCCTTCTACCGCGACCTCAAGGAGCGCTTCAAGGCGCCCGGCGAATTCGCCCAGGCCTACGTGATCGCCCACGAAGTCGGCCACCACGTGCAGAACCAGCTCGGCATTTCCGACCAGGTGCACCGGGCGCAGCAGCGGGCGAGCCGGGCCGAGGCCAATGCGCTGTCGGTGCGCATGGAACTGCAGGCCGATTGCCTGGCCGGTGTCTGGGGCAAGCGTACCGACACCATGAAGGGCGTTCTCGAGCCGGGCGACCTCGAAGCGGCGCTGAACGCCGCCTCGGCGATCGGCGACGACCGCCTGCAGCAGCAGGCGCAAGGGCGCATCGTCCCCGAAAGCTTCACTCACGGCAGTTCCGATCAGCGCGTCCGCTGGTTCAAGCGCGGTTTCGAGACCGGCGACATCAACCAGTGCAATACCTTCCAGGCCGCCAAGCTCTGAAAGGCGCAGCCCGGCGCAACATCGGCGCGCTGGCGCTGGGGCTTGCCTGGAGCACAGGCTGGGCACTGCCCGTCCATTCACCCGTGCCCGGCGGCGTTGCCGTCGTCGATCTCGGGCCCGCCGCCCAGTCGGCGCCGACCGCCCGCTGGGGCGGGCAGCCGCTGGCCGTCGTGCGCCAGGACGGGCGCTGGTTCGCGCTGCTCGGCATTCCGCTCGATACGCTGCCTGGGGAACTGGAAATCGGTGTTTTCAGCGGGTCGACCGCAACCGGCAAAAACGTCGCGGTCCACGTCAAGAATTACCCGGAACAGCGCCTGACGATCAAGGACAAGCGTAAGGTCGAGCCCGATCCGGACGATCTGGCGCGTATCGCCCGCGAGCGGGAGATCACCGATGCCGTCAAGCGCCGCTTCAGCGACGGCATGCCGGATACCCACTTCGCGCTGCCGGCGAGCGGTCCGCTGTCGTCGCGCTTCGGCCTGCGCCGCATCTTCAACGGCCAGCCGCGCAACCCGCATGCCGGGCTCGATGTCGCCGTCGGCACCGGCGCGCCGGTCAAGGCGCCGGCTGCCGGTGTCGTCGCCAACACCGGCGACTACTTTTTCAACGGTAACACCGTTTTCATCGATCACGGCCAGGGGTTGATCACAGCCTACATGCACCTGTCGCGCATCGACGTCCGTTCCGGTCAACCGGTAAAAAAGGGCGAAATCCTCGGCGCCGCCGGCGCCAGCGGGCGGGTCACCGGCCCGCATCTGCACTGGGCCGTCATCCTCAACAACACGCCGGTCGATCCCGAACTTTTCCTGGTTCGCCCCTGAATTGACGCTCCAGGTATTTCAGGGAATTCGTTCAGTTAGGTAATTGCCCCGGCCGGCGCCACGCGGCCGGGGTCGTTGCGAAGGCCCGCTTGAACGCCCGATTGAAGGCGGCGTCAGATTCATAGCCGACTTCGCTGGCGATCCGGGCCGCCGCGGCTATACTTTCGCGCAGCCGGACAGCGGCCAGTTGCAGGCGCCAGCTGGCTAGGTAGTGCATCGGCGGTTCGCCACCGCCACCGAAACGCAACGAGGCCGGCCCGCGCTCGCTCGGACCCTCGACCAGATTGTCGATGACTTCCGGCCGGAGGCCTGGGGCGCTACCGAGCACATGCCTGTCGTTGAGCGGCAGCAACACGATCTCTCCGGCCTGCGCTTCGAGCGCCGGAGTGTCGGCGACGCGCACGAACAGCCGCCCGTCGACGATGTAGTGATAGGCGATCAGGTGGGCGGGTATCCTGCCCTGGGCCTGGAATTCTTCCGGCCCGACCTGCGACCCGGCGCACCAAGGCGCGGTGAACTCGGCATCGAGAAACACCCCCGCCCAAAAAACGCAGAGCGGAAAATACATCGGAAAGGACATCCATGTTTTCCCTCAGTGAACGAGGCGCCGGCGTCGCGGTCAAAGGTTCAGGCGCCCCGGGCAGAGCAGGACAGCTCCCCGTGGATTAATTTGGCGACGTGCATGTTCCGGCCATGTTTGCCGGATATGACACCAAGCGACAGAGAAACCCGACTTTGACACCCCCAAGTAACACGCCCGTCGGAAAGCCACATGAGGCAAGGGTTTCGGCGAGGTGGCCGAAATCGGTGTGTATCTAGGCGGGGCAGGGGCTCAATCCAGATTCAGGATTGGC
>WBZP01004738.1_pt1 | contig 14069 bp, 12 predicted proteins | sample 5204301 | NCBI WGS metagenome assembly WBZP01 (sample SAMN12412401, study PRJNA552823) | activated sludge metagenome | isolation source: activated sludge from nitrification reactor of wastewater treatment plant... | place: USA: Pennsylvania | collected 2017 | reverse complement strand
AGTAGCTTGTTTTGGCTTTATTAGCATAATAAGTTTGAAAAAGCCCGGTTTTTACCTATTTTTAGGTATGAAATTTGGGTAAAACCCGTACTTTAAGATGCTACGAAATAATTTTGCAATTACCTCGATGAAAAAGGATTCGGTTTCATTGCCCCGCAGGATGGCGGCGAAGACGTGTTTGTGCATCATTCTTCAATACAAGGCACCGGCTTCAAAAGTCTGAGCGAAGGGCAGAGCGTTCAATTCGAGTCGCAAAAAGGCCCGAAAGGACAGGCTGCCAGCATGGTAGAACCGGTTCATTGATCCCTTTCGTCCGGTCGGAATAACCCAAAACCCCGTTAAGTGACGGGGTTTTTGTTGGGTGTCATTTCACTTTCCGAACATCTCTCGTATCGTGAAGGTCGTCGGGATCGACCTGGCCAACAGGATCGCCCGGATCGTCCATGCCGTGATGACGGCTGGCCAGCCCTACAATCCGGCGATGGGCGCCCTGGTCAAGGCCTGAGAGACTGTACAAGAACCCCTCGCCCGCAAGCGGGAGAGGGGCATGGGTGAGGGTTTCTTTTCAAAGGGTTAGCTCACGAGAGGCTGTACAAAAACGCCTCTGAGTCGCGCGACACGGAACGCCACCGCCGCCGGCCAGTCAGAGTGGCCTCCCCCTATCTTCCTCCTCTCCCTTCTTCTCTTCCTCGATTTGCAACCGCCCTTCGCTGGCCATCGGCGGCAGCGCCCGCTGGCTTTCCAGTTTGATTCGCAACCGCAGATTATGAGCGGAATCGGAGTGGCGGATCGCGGTTTCGTAGCTGATCCGTCCGGCTTCGTACAGCTTGAAAAGGGCGTCATCGAAGGTGACGATGCCCTGGTCGCCGGAGCGGGCCATGATCGGCTTGAGTTCCTTGACCCGACCCCGAAAGATCAACTCCGCCATCAACGGGGTGTTGAGCAGGATTTCCACCGCCGGAATCAAGCCCGGCCCATCCTCGCGCGGCAGCAGTCGCTGCGAGATAAACGCCCTCATGTTGAACGACAGGTCCATCAGCACCTGCGCCCGCTTCTCCTCCGGGAAGAAATTGACGATGCGGTCGAAAGCTTGATCAGTATTGTTGGCGTGCAGGGTAGTCAGGCACAGGTGACCGGTTTCGGCGAAATTGATCGCGTATTGCATGGTTTCCCGATCCCGAACCTCGCCGATCATGATGACGTTGGGTGCCTGCCGCAAAGTGTTTTTCAGCGCCAACTCGTAGGATTCGGTATCCACGCCAACTTCGCGCTGGTCCACCAGCGATTCCTTGTGGCTGTGGAAAAACTCGATGGGATCCTCAATGGTGATGATGTGTTCCCGACACTGGCTATTGCGGTGATCCAGCATCGCCGCGAGGGAGGTCGTCTTGCCGCAGCCGGTGCCGCCCAGGAAAATCACCAGCCCGTGCTGGTGCATGACAATGTCCCGGAGCGCCACCGGCAGGTTGAGTTCCTCGATCGTCGGAATCCGCTGCTTGATCAGCCGCAGCACCATGCCGGCGCTGCCGCGCTGGGTGAAGGCGCTGACCCGGAAGCGGGCCAGATTCGGGAAATGCAAGGAAAAATTGAATTCGTGATCCCGGTCGAAGTCTCGTGCTTGCCGGTCGTTCATGATCGAGCGCACCAGCAGCTCCGTTTGTTGCGGTAGCAGCTTCTGGTCGCCGATCCGGCGGATTTCCTGGTGGACCTTGAACGCTGGCGGACTACCGGCGGTGATAAACATGTCCGATCCGTCCAATTCCACCAGCCTGCTCGCCAGTTCGCGAAGATACAGGGTAGCCTTGTCCTGATCGATCACGCCCAATTGCGGAGTCTGTTCCATACCTTGCCTCTTTTGGTTGATTCACGCGCCATGTCCGTTCCCGTCGATGGCGCCGCCCAATCCGGCCCGATGACTGACCGGACCTCCCGGTTTTACCGCCCGCTCGTTTTTATCCGAGCCTTGATAATTATTTTATACTGCGCGCATCACGTCGGCATCCGACATCCAAGCTGGATTGTTCGACTGCCCGGCTATTTCTCCCCTTCCCGGTCCTTGCCGGTGGCCACCACCCCATCCACGACGCCGCGCATCGGTATTCCTCTTCAGTCTTCCAGGAGATCACCGCTCTCATGAGCCCCCCTCGCCGCTATCTATGCCAACTATGCGCGCTGCTGTTGCCGCTGTGCTGGATGACCGCCATTCCAGCGCGCCCCCCTGAACCTCAGCCTTTGCCGGATTTCCGCAAGCTGGTCAAACAAAACGAGCCGGCCGTCGTCAATATCAGCACCACCCAGGCGCCCAGCCGCAAGAGCGCGCCCCGCACTCCCGCCCTGCCGGAACTGCCAGGAACCGAGAATCCCTATCTGGAGTTCTTCAAGCGCTTCTTCCAGGAACGCCCGGAGCTGCCCGGCGAGCGCCAGGCCAACTCCCTGGGATCGGGTTTCATCCTCTCGCCGGACGGCTACATCCTGACCAACGCCCATGTCGCCCGGGATGCCGACAAGATCATCGTCCGGCTCAGCGACCAGCGCGAACGGCCGGCCAAGGTGATCGGCGTCGACGAACTGACCGACGTGGCGCTGCTCAAGATCGAGGGCGAGAGCCTGCCGGCGGTCAAGGTCGGCGACTCCGACGCGCTGGAGGTGGGCGAATGGGTGCTGGCCATCGGCTCGCCATTCGGGCTGGAACACACCGCCACCCAAGGCATCGTCAGCGCGGTGGGCCGCAATCTGCCCAGTGGCACGTATGTGCCGTTCATCCAGACCGACGTCGCGGTCAACCCCGGCAGTTCCGGCGGCCCGCTGTTCAACCTGCGCGGCGAGGTGATCGGCATCAACTCGCAGATTTACAGCAGCACCGGCGGCTACATGGGGCTATCGTTCGCCATTCCGATCAAGCTGGCGATGCAGATCGTCGAGCAGATGAAGGCGACCGGCGAAGTCACCCGCGGCTGGCTGGGTGTGCTGTTGCAAGGGATCAACAACGACCTGGCCGAGGCTTTCAAGCTCGACCGGCCGCGTGGCGCACTGGTGGCGCAGATCCTGCCGGACAGTCCGGCGGCCAGCGCCGGCTTTAAGCAGGGCGATGTGATCTTGCGCTACGGCGGCGAACCGGTCGAGGATTCCTCGCAACTGCCGCGGATGATCGGGGTGACGCCGGTGGGCAAAACCGTGGCTATGTCCATCCTGCGCAACGGCGAACCGCTGGAAATCAAGGCCACCATCGCCCGGCTGGAAACCGCCGCCGAACCGGTTGCCACCATGGACGAACACAACGACCCGCGCCTGGGCATTACCGTCGCCGACCTCAGCAACGAACAGCGTCGCAACCTGGGACCGGAAGAACAGGGGGTGCTGGTCACCACGCTGGATGAAGGTCCGGCCGCCAACGCCGGCCTGTACCCGGATGACATCATCTTGCAGATCAACCACTTGCCAGTGAAGAGCGCCAACTACTTTGTCGAACTGGCCAGGGAATTACCCAAGGGCAAGGCGATCCCGCTGCTGGTGCGGCGCGAGAACGAAGCGCTGTACCTGGCGGTGCGCCTGCCGGACAAGGAATAACCGCGGCCGATGAACCCGAATAATTGTCTGGATTTCGAAAAACCCATCGCCGAACTGGAGGCGATGCTCAAGGAACTGCGCCACCTCAGCGCCGAACAGGATTTGAATATCAGCGACGAAATCGCCCGGCTGGAGGCCAAGAGCAAGGCGCTGACCGACTCGATCTTCGCCAGCCTGACGTCGTGGCAGATTTCCCAGATCGCCCGCCACCCGCTGCGGCCCTACACCTTGGACTACACGGATCGGCTGTTCGCCGAGTTCGTGGAACTGCACGGCGACCGCGCCTTCGCCGACGATCATGCCATCGTCGGCGGGCCGGCGCGACTGGACGGTCGGCCGGTGATGGTGATAGGCCATCAGAAGGGCCACGACACCAAGGAGAAGATTTACCGCAATTTCGGCATGCCGCGACCCGAGGGCTACCGCAAGGCGCTGCGGTTGATGAAGCTGGCCGAGCGGTTCCGCCTGCCCATCCTCACCTTCATCGACACGCCGGGCGCCTATCCGGGCATCGGCGCCGAGGAGCGTGGCCAGAGCGAGGCGATCGCCCGCAACCTGTTCGAGATGAGCCGGCTGCGGACGCCGGTGATCTGCACGGTGATCGGCGAGGGCGGTTCCGGCGGGGCGCTGGCGGTCGGCGTGGGCGACCGGGTGCTGATGCTGCAATACAGCACCTATTCGGTGATTTCGCCGGAAGGCTGCGCGGCGATTCTATGGAAGAGCGCCGACCGGGCGCCCGAGGCCGCCGAGGCAATGGGGTTGACGGCGGAGCGATTGCTCAAGCTGAACCTGATCGACGGCATCATTCCCGAACCGCCAGGCGGCGCGCATCGCGATCTGGAGTGGATGGCGGGAACCCTGCGCGCCGCATTGCGCGAGCATTTGCAACAACTGGACGCGCTGACGGTGGATGAGTTGCTGGAGCAACGCTACCGGCGGCTGATGGCGTATGGAGTGTTCAAGGAAGCCGAGTCGGCGACCTCGGTCCAGTTGTCCTGGCAGAGCAGCGTGGCGGCCCTGCTGGGGAAAGACAAGGATTTTTGAGCACATCTCACCAAACGCTCTGTCGTCCCCTTTAAATGCGCTCCGGTCACGGTTCCATGCCCGCCCTGCGCCACGAATGCCTGAATTCGTTGCTGGCCGCCCATCCCGAAGCGCATCGCCTGGTGGTCGGCTACAGCGGCGGGGTGGATTCCCATGTCCTGCTGCACCTGCTGGCGATGCAGCGTCGCCAGTGGCCGGAGCGGACGTTGGCAGCAATCTACGTGGATCATGGCTTGCAGGCTGCCTCGGCCACCTGGGGCGAGCATTGTGCCCAGGTTTGCCACGAACTCGGGGTGCCGTTCCGGGTGTTGAAGATCAATGCCCATCCCAGCCCCGGCGAAAGTCCCGAAGCCGCCGCCCGTCACGCCCGTTACGCCGCGCTGGCCGCCGAACTGGGACCGGATGCCGCCCTGCTAACCGCTCACCATCGCGACGACCAAGCGGAAACCCTGCTGCTGCAACTGCTGCGCGGCGCGGGACCGCACGGCTTGGCGGCGATGCCGGCGGTAGGCCGGCTCGGCCAAGGCTGGCTGTTGCGTCCCCTGCTGGAGGTGGATCGCGCCGAGCTGTTGGCTTATGCCCGCGCGCGGCGGCTGAACTGGATTGAAGATGCCAGCAATACCGACACCGACTTCGACCGCAACTATCTCCGCCACCGCATTCTGCCGCTGCTCCGGGAACGCTGGCCCGCCGCCAGCCGTGCTTTGGCCCGTTCCGCCCAGTGGTGCGCCGAAATCGCCGCCTGGCTGGATCAGGAAGCCGCCGCTGATCTCGCCCGCGTCGTCACGCCTCGTTCCGATAGCCTGTCTATCCCGGCCTTGCGCGAACTGAGCGAGATTCGCCAGCGTAACCTGCTGCGCTACTGGCTGCGGCGGCTCCATCTCCCGATCCCCGACGCCCGGCAATTGCGGCACATCCTCCGCGACACTTTGGATGCCGCCCGCGACCGGCAACCCTGTATCCGCTGGCCGGGCAGCGAGGCGAGACGCTACCGGGATGCGCTGTACGCCCTGCCACCGCTGGCGCCGCACGACGCCCGGCAAAGCCTCATCTGGCGGCCCAACGCCGACGGTTATCCACCGCTGGAATTGCCGGGGCTGGGCCAACTGCGGTTGCAAGAAACGGTCGGCGCGGGATTGCGAAAATCGGTGCTGGCGGACGCCGCACTGCTGGTTCGCTTCCGCCAGGGCGGCGAACGGTTTCGGCCCGTCGGTCGTCGCCACGGGCAGGAGTTGAAAAAGCTGCTGCAGGAAGCCGGTATTCCACCTTGGGAACGGGATCGGTTGCCGTTGCTGTATCGGGTGGCTACTGAAGAGTTCCCCCCCTGCCAAGGGAGGGCATCCCGAAGGGACGGGGGGGTTGATCAGCCGGTTGGGTCGAACCACCCCGGCGCTTTGCGCCACCCCTCCTGCTCCAAGGAGGGGAAGACCGATCATCCACTGCTGGCGGTCGTGGGCTTGGGCATCGCCGCCGACCATGCCGCCGACCCCGGCGAACCCGGCTGGCAACCGGTTTTTGCAGACGGGTAGACCAGGTCAACAGTCAAAATCCACCGGGAGTTTCAAGCCGCGATGCCGCTCGAGCGCAGCAGCGGTTCGATGCGGGGCTCCCGGCCGCGGAATTCGACGAAACTGGCCAGCGCCGGGCGCGAACCGCCCACCTCCAGGATGCTTTTCCGAAAGCGCGCGCCGGTTACGGGGTCGAAAATCCCGTGCTCCTCGAAGGCGCTGAAAGCGTCGGCCGATAGCACTTCCGCCCATTTGTAGCTGTAATAGCCCGCCGCGTAGCCGCCGGCGAAGATGTGGGTGAAGGCGTTGGCGAAGCGGTTATAGGCCGGCGGGACGATCACCGCCACCTGCCGGCGCACCTGGTCCAGCACCTCCAGCACTCGTCCGCCGCGCGCCGGGTCGTAGTCGCGGTGCAGCCGAAAGTCGAACAGCCCGAACTCCAGTTGCCGCACCATGAGAATGCCGGCCTGGAAATGCTTGGCCGCCAGCATTCGCTGGTACAAGTCTTCCGGCAACGGCTCGCCGGTCTGGTAGTGGCCAGCCAGTCCGTCCAGCGCCTCCCGCGACCAGCACCAGTTCTCCAGAAACTGGCTCGGCAGTTCGACCGCGTCCCATTCCACCCCGTGAATGCCGGCCACCGGCAGGTAGTCCACCGTGGTCAGCAGATGGTGCAGGCCATGGCCGAATTCGTGGAACATCGTCAGCACTTCGTTGTGGGTCAGCAGGGCCGGATCGTCGCCCACCGGCGGGGTGAAATTGCCCACCAGATAGGCCGCCGGCAAGCGGATGGCTTCCCCCAGCCGCCGCCGCGCCAAGCAGCCGTCCATCCATGCCCCGCCGCGCTTGTGGGGGCGGGCGTACAAATCCAGATAGAACCGCCCGCGCGGGTGGCCCGCCGCATCCGCGATGGCGTAAACCCGCACGTCGGGATGCCAGGTTTCCACTTCATCCAGTGGGTAAACGGTCACGCCGAACAGCCGTTCCGCTACCGCGAACAATCCCGGCAGCACCCGGGTCATCGGGAAATAGGGGCGTAATTCTTCCTGCGACAGTTGGTAGCGATGCTGGCGCAGCTTCTCCGTGTAGTAGCCGATGTCCCAAGCCTGCACATCGTCCAGTCCGAACCGCTCGCGGGCGAACTCCCGCAATCCGTCCAGTTCCCGTTGCGCCTGGGGCCGGGCGCGGCGGGCGAGATCGTCGAGGAATTCCAGCACCTGTTCCGGCGAGTCGGCCATCTTGGTGGCCAGCGAGTATTCGGCGTAATCGTGAAAGCCAAGCAACTGGGCCAGCTCGTGGCGCAGCGCCAGAATCCGTTCCATCACCGGCCCGTTGTCCCACCGACCGCCATTTGGTCCCTGATCGGAGGCGCGGGTGCAATAGGCGTCGTACAGTTCCCGCCGCAGTTCGCGGTCGTCGGCGTAGTTCAGCACCGGCAGGTAGGAGGGCAGTTCCAGCGTCAGCAGCCAGCCGTCCAGCCCACGCTGGCGCGCGGTCTGTCGGGCCAGCGCGCGCGCCGATTCCGGCAGCCCGGCCAGGCGTGATTCGTCGCTTAGATGCCGGGTCCATTCCTGAGTAGCGTCCAGCACGTTTTCCGAGAATTGGGCGCCGAGTTGCGCCAGTTCCCGCTGAATGTCCCGGTAGCGCGCTTGTTCCTCCGGCGGCAAGGCGATGCCGGACAGCTTGAAATCGCGCAGGGCATCGGCGATGACTTTGCGCTGGGCCGGATCGAGCCGGGCGTATTCTGGCCCGGTGGCGATTTGTTGATAGGCCCGATACAAGTCCTGATGTTGGCCCAGTTCGCTGTAATAGGCGCTGAGCTTGGGCAGGCAGGCGTTGTAGGCGGCGCGCAAGGCTTCGGAATCGCGCACCGAATGTAAATGATTGACTGGCGACCAAGCCTTGTTCAGCCGATCCTCCAGCTCCTCCAACGGGCGAATCAGGTTATCCCAGGTATAAACAGCTTCGATGGCCAGCAGCCGATCGAGGTCGGCGCGATTGGCGGCCAACAGGTGATCCAGCGCCGGTTCGATGTGGTCTGCTTCGATGGCGGCATAGGAGGGCAGGTCGGCGGAGGTAAGGAGCGGATTGGTCATGTCGGTCCCGGAATCAGTAATCATCGGCAAGGTTCGGTGGTGGTGGGTCGGGCGTTTATCGTTCGGTCCACTGGATCAGCCTTCCGCCGCGCACGCCCGCAGCGCCGGTTCGTCCAGCGCGCGTCGGTCCACCTTGAGGTAGGCTACACCCTCGGCGGCGACCACCACCGCTTCGGCCACCCCCCGCACCTCGCGCAGCCGCAGCGTCAGCAGTCGCGCCTCGACATCGTCCAGCGCCCCTACGTTGAGCAGGTAGCTGCTCAGGTAGCGCGGAGTCTTCATGGTCCAGGCCACCAGCAGCCAGGCCAGCGCCGCCAGCGTGGCGAAGGCGAACACGCCCTTCAACCCGAACAGCCCACGCAACCAGCCGCCCAGCGCCCCGCCGGCGAACGCCCCCAAAAACTGGCTGCTGGAATAGACGCCCATCGCGGTGCCCTTGGCGTCGGGCGGGGCCAGCTTGGCGATCAGCGAGGGCAGGGTGGCTTCCAGCAGATTGAAGGCGGTGAAGAACACCAGCAGCAGCGCGGCGGTTTCCAGCGCGGTATCGTGCAGGGCCAGCAGCCCGAACTCGGTGAGCGCCAAAGTCAGGATCGCGCCGAGAAACACCGATTTCAGCCGGCGGTATTTCTCGGCGAGGATCACGAACGGCGCCATCGCCGCCATCGAGACCACCAACGCCAGCAGGTACACTTCCCAGTGCCTTTCACTCGGCAGGCCGGCGTCGCGCAAGGCCAGCGGCACGGCGACGAAAGTGGCGGTCAACAGCAGGTGCAGGGTGAAGATGCCGAAGTTCAGCCGCAGCAACTGTCCGTCGGCCAGCACCCGCCCGAACTGCGACGCCACCGGTTCGGCGTCGCGGTGAATCCGGCTCTCCACGGGATCGGGCACCCGAAAACGCACCACGGCGATGCCAAGCAGGGCGAGCAGCCCGGTCAGCCAGAAGATGCCGGGCACCCCGATCCAGCCATTGAGCACCGGCCCCAGGATCATCGAGGCGGCGAACGAGACGCCGATGGTGATGCCGATCACCGCCATGACCTTGATCCGGTGCTCCTCGCGGGTCAGATCCGCCGCCAGCGCCATCACCGCTGCCGACACCGCGCCGCCGCCCTGCAACGCCCGGCCGAGAATCACGCCCCCGATTGAATCGGCCAGCGCCGCGACGACGCTGCCCCCGGCGAAGATCAGCAGGCCAAGGTAGATCATCCGCTTGCGACCGTAGCGGTCGGACAGGAAGCCGAAGGGAATCTGGAACAGCGCCTGGCTGAAGCCGTAAATGCCGATGGCCAGTCCCGCCAGCGCCGGGGTGTTACCGCGCAGATGTTCGGCGTACAGCGCGAACACCGGCAGAATCATAAACAAGCCCAGCATCCGCAACGAAAATACGCCTGCCAGCCAGAACGCTGCCTGGCGTTCGTCGGTGGTCATCCCCTCATGGACTAAACCGGCTACCTTCATCCCGCTTCAAGCCTCCGTCTGTCTTCGAGTCAAAGTTATTAATGGTACTACCATCGACCATAGCCCGTATGGATACGAAACCGACTGTGAGCAGGTAGACAAGGCGCACCGCATGTCTACACCAGGTGAGCGAACGGCGGGTCCCGTGACGAACCTGGCGCTGGCCATCGCGTCTTTTCCATTTCCACCCCGTGCCAGCCTCCATATTGAGAATGATTCCCATTTAGACTAAAATGCCTGCAAAACGCGACAAGGCCGACCGTGACGAACCGCGCCAGCAGCGTGGCTCCTGCGCCGACTGAAACGCAATCACCTGTTTTCTTGCGACGAAGAGGCAGCATCGACATGCCCCATGAACTCAACCGAAACGCCGCCATCGGCGTATTGAACCGGATTCTCGAACTGGAACTGGCCGGGGTAGTGCGTTACACCCATTACGCCCTGATGGTGTACGGCTACAACCGCATTCCCATCGTCGGCTGGCTCAACGCGCAGGCCGATGAAAGTCTGCTGCACGCCCGCCAGGCCGGAGAATTGATCACCAGCCTGGGCGGACACCCCTCGCTTGGCATCGGCCCGTTGCTGGAAACGCACCAGCACGACATCGGCGACATCCTGCGCGAATCGCTGGCCCATGAAGAAGAGGCGCTCAAAGCGTATTACGATCTGCTGGACTGTGTGCGCGACCAGGATGTCCGGCTGGAAGAGTACGCCCGCACCCAGATCGCCGAGGAAGTCACCCATCGGGATGAGGTGGAAAAAATGTTGCGATCACCGGCTCAGACCCGAGCGGCTAAGGAGGCGCCTCAATGAATGCCTACACCGAACAGGAACGCCAGGCCCTCGAAGTGGGCCGCCTGGTAAAGGCGGGTTTGACCCAACCTTTGGGCCAGATGCCACGGGGTAGTATCGGGCGCATTCTGGCGGTGAGTGGGATGGGCGACCGGGATGTCGAGCGCGGCCTGCTGGAAATGGGCTTTGTCGAAGGCGCCTGTATCGAGGTGCTGCACTACGGCTTGCTGGGCCGCGACCCGCTGGCGGTGCGAGTCAATCAGAGCATGACCGTGGCCTTGCGGCAGGTCGAGGCCAACGCGGTGCTGGTCGGGCCGCTGCTCGATCAAACCGGGACTGGGTCGGGCGCCAGCCAGGAGCGTGGGACATGACCGCAGGAATCCTGACCGCAGACAACGCCCGGATGGTTCAGATTGCGCTGGTGGGTCCGCCCAACAGCGGCAAGACCACTCTGTTCAATACCCTGACCGGTGGCCGGCAAAAGACCGCCAACTACCCCGGTGTGACCGTCGAGCGCAAAAGCGGGCGGTTGCGGACCCCGGTCGGCCATACGGTCGAACTGCTCGACCTGCCCGGCAGTTACAGCTTGCGCGCCCGCAGTCCTGACGAAGCTATCACCCGCGATGTCGTGCTGGGCCGGCAGGAGCAGGAAGCGTTGCCGGACGCCGTGGTCTGCGTGACCGACGCCACCAATCTGGGCCAGCATCTGCGACTGCTGCTGGAACTGCGCCAGTTGGGAAGGCCGCTGATTCTGGCGCTCAACATGATGGACATCGCCCAGAAGCGCGGCTGCCAGATCAGCATCGAAACGCTGTCCCGCCAGTTGGGAATTCCGGTCGTGACCACCGTGGCGATGCGCAAGAATGGGGTGCAGGATCTGCTCGGCGAGATTGACACACTGCTGAACCAGACCCCGGCTACGGCGGGAACCGCCGTCACCGATGCCTGGGAAGAACCCTCGCCGGATGCCATTCGCGCCTATCACCAGGAAGTGGAGCGGCTGCTGAAAGAAGTGATTATTCGGGAAGCGGCGCCGGAGCGGCTGACCCGGCAACTGGATCGGGTGGTGCTGCATCCGGTGGTCGGACCGCTGATTCTGCTCGGCATCCTGTTCCTGATGTTCCAGGCGGTGTTCAGTTGGGCGGCGACCCCGATGGACTGGATCGATGGCGGCATGGCGGCCCTGCAACAGGGAGTCTCCGCCCACATGGAAGACAGTCTGCTCAAAAGTCTGGTGGTGGACGGGATCATCGCCGGGATCAGCGGCGTGGTGATTTTCCTGCCGCAAATCCTGATTTTGTTCCTGTTCATCCTGCTGCTGGAAGATTTCGGCTACATGACCCGCGCCGCGTTCCTGATGGATCGGCTGATGAGCGGGGTGGGTTTGAACGGCCGCGCCTTTATCCCGTTGCTGTCCAGCTTTGCCTGCGCCATTCCCGGCATCATGGCGACCCGGGCCATTGCTCATCCGCTGGATCGGTTGACCACCATTCTGATCGCGCCGCTGATGACCTGTTCGGCGCGGCTGCCGGTGTACATCCTGCTGATCGCCGCGTTCGTGCCGAACACCACGGTTTGGGGCGGGATCGGTTTGCAGGGGCTGGTCATGTTCGGGTTGTACGCGACCGGCATTGTCGGCGCGCTGGTCGCAGCGGGCGTGTTGCGGCTGACCCTGTTGCGCGGCAACCGGCAACCGTTGCTGATGGAGCTGCCCAGCTACAAGTGGCCGAATCCGGCGAACGTGCTGTTGGGGTTGCTGGATCGCGCCAAAATTTTCATCCGGCGGATCGGCACGATTATTCTGAGCGTGTTGGTGGTGCTGTGGTTTCTCTCGACCTTTCCCGGCGCGCCGGCAGGGGCCACGGAACCGGCGATTTATTACAGCTTTGCCGGAATCATCGGGCGCGGACTGGAACCGCTGCTGGCGCCGATTGGTTTCAACTGGCAGATCGCCATCGCCCTGGTGCCAGGGCTGGCGGCGCGTGAAGTGGCGGTGGCGGCGCTCGGCACCGTGTACGCCCTCAGTGGCAATGAAGAGGCGGTGACCGAGGCATTGGCCACGACCTTGTCCAGCCAATGGAGTCTGGCGACCGCGCTGGCGTTGCTGGCCTGGTATGTGTTCGCCCCGCAATGTCTGGCGACGCTGGCTGCGGCCCGGCGCGAAACCAATTCCTGGCGCTGGCCGGTTTTTATGTTCGTCTATCTGATGGCGCTGGCCTATGTCGCGGCCTTGGTCACCTACCGGGTGGCGCTGGCGCTGGGAGGAGGCTGAGATGTGGCAGGATGGATTGGCGTTGTTGATCGTGGCCATCGCTGCGCTGGCCCTGCTGCGGCTTTACGTGCCGTTCAGGCTGTTTCGGTTCGGTGCGCGCCGGAAGGACGACGGTTCAGCCGCGACCGATCTCGCGCCGACCGGCTGTAGCGGCTGCGGTTCGGGAGCATCCTGCGCCAAGGCGCAGGTCAAGGTCCACCCCATCGCTATCAGGCGGCATGAGCGGTTTCCGTCCTCCGGCAGTCACTGAGATACGGCGAGCGCAAGCGCCCATCGTGAAATACGCCATGGATGGCGTGTTCGACAGAGAATTCTATTGACCAAGCGAATAAAAGCACAAACTTGGACGAGCCACATAACAGCGGGTGGCGCTGGGTAAATCAAAGGTTATTTATGCCCTTATCGTGGAACGAGATTAAAGACCGCGCCCTGAAATTCTCCCGCGAATGGGCGGATGAATCCTCAGAAGACGCCGAATCCAAATCCTTTTTAGATGCCTTTTTTAATGTGTTTGGCGTTCCCCGCAAGCGGGTGGCGACCTTTGAGCAGCGGGTTAAGAAGCTGGACGACAGGGACGGTTATATTGATTTACTCTGGAAAGGGATTCTGCTTATCGAACATAAATCGCGCGGCAAGGATTTAGACCGCGCCTTTCAGCAAGCCAAAGATTATTTCCCCGGACTCAAGGACCGGGACGCACCCCGCTATATTCTGGTTTCCGATTTTGCCCGCTTCCGGCTTTACGACCTGGAGGAAGGGAAGCAGCACGAATTCACCCTCGCTGAGTTTTATAAAAACGTCCGGCTGTTCGGCTTTATCGCCGGTTATCAGACCACGGCTTACAAAGAACAAGACCCCGTCAATATCCAAGCCGCCGAGCGGATGGGGCGACTGCATGACAAGCTCAAAGAGATTGGTTACGAAGGCCACCACCTAGAGCTTTATCTGGTCCGCTTGCTGTTTTGCCTGTTTGCCGAAGATACCAGCATTTTTGAACGCCGCCAGTTTCAAGACCTCATCGAACAGCGCACCAGTGAGGACGGCGCAAACCTTGACCAATGGTTGTCTAGCCTGTTTCAAGTACTGAATACCCCGCAGGAGAAGCGCCTTAAAAAGCGGGACGAGCAGCTTTTAGCATTTCCCTATGTCAACGGCAGCCTGTTTGCCGAGTTATTGCCCGACGCCGCCTTTGATACCTGTATGCGCCAGCTTTTGCTGGATTGTTGCGCCGTAGCCGTTCAGCCCCCCCTACTGGGGTAAGGGGGCGAGGGGCTGGCCGGCGCGGCGGTTGGCGATGGCGCGTTCGAGATAGCGCCAAGGGGAGTGGCCGCGCTG
>WBZP01004736.1_pt1 | contig 14070 bp, 13 predicted proteins | sample 5204301 | NCBI WGS metagenome assembly WBZP01 (sample SAMN12412401, study PRJNA552823) | activated sludge metagenome | isolation source: activated sludge from nitrification reactor of wastewater treatment plant... | place: USA: Pennsylvania | collected 2017 | reverse complement strand
GTACGGCGAACAGAAAACCCGGTTGGAGAACCGCCACGACGTCAACGAAATCGTCCGGGACTGGTGTGGTTCGCTGACCCGCGAGGAAGTGTTGAAACGCTGTAATGCGACCGGCGCCCCGGCGGGGCCCTTGAACAATATCGCCGATATCTTCGGCGACCGTCAGTTTCACGCGCGGCGCAATCTCGTTGCCATCGATGATGAGGATTTGGGCGAAACCATCATCGTGCCCTCGGTCATTCCCCGCTTGTCCGAGACACCCGGAGAAATTCGCCATCTGGGACCCAAGCTTGGGGAACACACCGATGCGGTACTGAGCGAGTTGTTGGGCATGGATCAACAGGAAATCGGCGAGTTGCGAAAGAAGCGGGTGATATAACTTTCCTTCCTCAGTGGCAGATTGCGGATGAGGCGAGGCGGGATGTCGGGCGGACTGGCGAGCGATGGCGTGCTGTCATCGGTGACGTCAATGCCTGGTCGATTAGGGTTGTTATTGGGGTGCTCCACCTCAGCCGCCAGCCGTTCCAACTCGGTAAATTCCCGATCCGCTTTTGGCAACACCGGCCGCTCCAGCATCACTACGGAAATGTGAAGCTGTCGCGCCGCCGTCAGCTTGGCCTCGACCGCGGCGCCGCCGCTGTTCTTGACGACCAGCACGTCAATTCGGCCTTCCCGCAACAGCGCTAATTCCTGTTCCAACGAAAAGGGACCGATAGCGCACAGCAAGGTCAGGCGCGAGGAAACGGGCGGTTCCGCAGCGAGACAGCGCACCAGCCAATGTTGTTCTGGAGGAATCGCCGCCGCATGGTGCAAGGGTTCCAAGCCGATGGTGAAAAACGGTCGGCGAAATTCCCGCAATGCCGCCATGATCCCGGCCCAATCGGCCACAAGGCGCCAATCGTCGCCAAACTCCGGTCGCCACGGCGGGCGCCGGTAGGCCCAGAGCGGAATACCGGCTATTCGCGCTGCTTTCGCTGCATTCCGGCTGATTTGCGCCGCATAGGGATGCGTGGTGTCGATCAGCAGTTCGATGCCGTTCTCGCCTAGGAACGCCGCCAAACCTTCCGCGCCGCCGAAACCGCCAACGCGGATCGAACAGGGCAAATCCGGCGCTCGTCCCTTACCCGCCAAGCTATAAGTTACGGTGTGAATCGGAGCCAGCCTCCGCGCCAGTTTCACCGCCTCGCCGATGCCGCCCAGAATCAGGATGCGCATCTTTTCCCATCATTGTTCGAGAAAAGCCGAGAAATACTGCCTGATTTCATTGAGCGTATCCTCGGCGATGAGGGGAACCATGGTGGCGAAACAGTCAAGGCCCACCAGCGCGTTGATGTTCGCGTCTTCCATTGAGGCATCGCGCAGGCGTCGAACGAAGTCCCGATTCACGATCGCAGCCTCGGCATAAACTTTCGCCAACTCCCTGAGCCCGAAGTCGAAAGGTTTCCCCTCGCCATGGCGCAGATATTGGGCGACCAGACACATGGAAACCATTCTGAAGACCGTCTCGGTGATTGTCGCAAAGGGGAGGTGGAACCGCACCATGGGTTTGAGAGGCTCCAGAATCGGGCAGCCGCTCGTAGGCATGATGATGCCCAGAAGTGAAGTCAAACCTTGCTGGAGCGCGGTATCCCTTGAATAAACCCGCTCCTCGGTCGTGACCACGACATGCACTTCCTCGTAGGACATGGCGTGGGCGAAGTGCTCGGCGATTCCCGCGAAGTTCAACGCCACGGGGCAGAACGGGTGATCACGCGCGTCAAGCGAACAGTTCGCGCACTGATTTTGCTTCAGGAAAGTCCAGGACGGCGGCTGGGGGGTAGGTTTCATCATGAGGCCGAGCGTCTTTCGGTCGAGGAGAACGTCGAAAGGCTTGGCGACGCCATTCCGAAAGACATACGTGTAGCTTATCTTGAGAAAATCGTTATTCATTCAACTCCCCTTTGAAAGCCGTGGTCGGTGAGAGCGCTCAAGCAAAATCGGCGTGACCGACTGGCTGCCCCTCGCGGTCGGTGGCCCACACTTCCACCGCCACGGCCGATGGCAAAATGGCGCGAGCCTGATCGCGCGCCATGACGCAAATCCGCTCGCCCAGTGGCAACTCGACCGCGCGGGCCAGCGCCAGTGCCCGCTGGCTGGTGTTGGCGGCTCGCATCGCCTGCTGCAATCCCGCATCCGCGCCCAGCGCCGCCGCTTCCACCGCCAGTAGCACGAGATCCACGCTGGAACTGCGGCTGTGCAGATCGAGGTGTCCCGCCGCCAGCTTGCTGATCTTGCCGAAACCGCCGGCCAGGCTCAGTCGGGCAACCGGCGCGCGCCGCAAATGCTTGAGCACCGCCCCGGCGAAATCGCCCATCTCAATCAACGCCATGTCCGGAAATTGATAATGAGTCCGCATCGTGTACTCGCTGGTGGCGCCAGTACATGCGGCGATGTGGGTGAGACCGTTGGCGCGGGCCACATCAATCGCCTGCTGGATGGAGGCGATGTAAGCCGAGCAGGAAAACGGCCGGACGATGCCGGTGGTGCCGAGAATGGACAGCCCGCCGACGATGCCCAGCCGGGAATTGAGGGTCTTTTGCGCCAGTTCCGCGCCGTTCTCGACCCCGATGGTGACCTCGAAGCCACCACCATGACCGTGCTCGGCGGCCAGTCGCGTCAGATGCCCGATGATCATCCGGCGCGGGGTCGGATTGATGGCCGGTTCGCCCGGTGGAATCGGCAAGCCGGGCCGCGTCACCGTCCCCACGCCCGGCCCGGCATGGAAACGGACACCCGGCGGTTCGCTCAACACCACTTGAGCGAAAATCAACGCCCCATGCGTCACGTCGGGATCGTCGCCGGCATCCTTGAGCGTCGCCGCTTCGGCGCTGGTTCCCGTCAAGCGGCAGTACTCCAGCCGAAATCGCGCCCGCTGGTCGCGCGGCAGCGTGATTTCGACCTGATCCAGTTCGGTTCCAGCAAGCAGCCGCCATGCCGCCGCCATGCTGGCCGCGGTGGCGCAGGCGCCGGTGGTGTAACCGTAACGCAGGGGATGGGAAGTTTCGGAGGTTTCGGATCGCATCACGTAAGCATAGCGGCAGGTTGGCATTCCCTGCCAGCGCGCCGCCTGTGCTAGCATCATTCGCGTCCTGTTCCAATCGTTCCACCACACTCCATCGCTTTTCAATGGAATCCACCATGTCCGCCGCCTGCCCCGCCCTGTTGCTCGCCGCCCCGGCTTCCGGTCAGGGCAAGACCACCGTCACCGCTGGCTTGGCGCGCCACCATCGCGACCAGGGCCGCAGGGTGCGGGTGTTCAAGACCGGACCGGATTTTCTCGATCCGATGATCCTGGAGCGGGCCTCGGGCCATCCAGTCTATCAACTCGATCTGTGGATGGTCGGCGAGCGGGACTGCAAAGCGCTGCTTTATCAGGCCGCCCAGGAAGCGGATCTGATCCTGATCGAAGGGGTGATGGGGCTGTTCGACGGCACGCCGTCCAGCGCCGATCTCGCCGGTCTGTTCGGGGTACCGGTGCTGGCGCTGATCAACGCCCATGCCATGGCCCAGACCTTCGGCGCTCTTGCTTACGGGCTGGCGCATTACCGGCCCGGCCTGCCTTTCGCCGGCGTGCTGGCCAACCGGGTCGCGGGGCCGGGCCACGCCGCGCTGCTGGCCGAAAGCCTGCCGCCGGAGATTCACTATTATGGCTGGCTGCCGCGCGATGGTGAAATCGCCTTGCCCGACCGCCATCTTGGATTGGTGCAAGCTGCCGAAATCGCCGATCTGGAAGCCCGTCTGGACGCCGCCTCGGCGCTGATCGCCACCACCGGTCTGGCCGAATTGCCGCCGCCCGTCGCCTTCCCGGAGGTACTTGCGAAACCGCAGCCGCCCCTGCTCAAGGGCGTGCGCATCGGCATCGCCCGCGACACGGCGTTCGCCTTCCTTTACCCGGCCAATCTCGACACCTTGCGGGCCTTGGGCGCGGAACTGGCGTTCTTCTCGCCGCTGACCGATACCGAATTGCCGGCGGTGGATAGCGTTTATCTGCCCGGCGGCTATCCCGAGCTGCATCTGAGCGAACTAGCAGCCAACGCTACCATGCGCACGGCGCTGCATCGGCATCATCAAGCCGGCAAGCCGATCTACGCCGAATGCGGCGGCCTGCTCTACGCACTGGAATCGCTGGCCGACAAGGAGGGCAACCGGGCGCCGATGTTGGGCTTGCTGCCGGGCCATGCAGCGCTGCAATCGAAACTGGCGGGGCTGGGGATGCAATCGGTGGAGCTACCGGAGGGCGAACTGCGCGGGCACACTTTTCATCATTCCCGGATGGAAACACCACTGCCACCACTGGCGCACGGCCACCGCCAGCGCGATGGCAAACCGGGCGAGGCGGTCTATCAGGTCGGACGGCTAACGGCCTCGTACCTGCATCTGTACTTCGCCAGCAACCCGGCAGCGGCGGCCCGGTTGTTCCTATCCTGAGCCGCCGCGCTCCCTATCCGTTTAAAGCCGGCATTTCCACGTCCGGGTTTTAAGCTCGAATAACCTCAATCGACCATGCGCATCAACATGACATTGCCGCGGGCCGTCATTTCATCGGCCTGTTTGAGCATGTTGGCGAAGAAGTCCAGGCCCCCCTCCCAATTGTTCATCATCACATCAAGGCTGGCCGAATGGGCCTGACTGGTCAGGTTAATAAAATCCCCGAACAACTGGGTGGGATCGAATAGGTCTGATTTGGTCCGATTCATGCGAAGGTACTCCAGAATTTGTGATTTTTCCCGGCGACCGGTTTTACACCCGACGCCATCAACAAACGATCATCCTGACCTCGAAAAACAGCGGCGATCCCGCGAAAGGAGAGACCGCAAACCGATTCTAAAGAAAAATCCGCGCAAATACAGCTATAAAATTAAGGTTTTTGTGCGTTGCAACCAAATTTAGGCAACATCGAACCGATCAAAGGTCATGGTGAACTGGCCACGACCGCGGGTCATGCCGCGCAGATCGGTGATGTAGCCGAGTAACCGATCCAGCGCGCAATCGCAATGGATGATGGTCATTTCGCCCAGCGTGGTCGTATCCCGGATCACCGCCCGGCGGGACTGCAAATCACCCATCACGGTACCCACATCGCTCTCGGGCGCCACCACCTCGGTACTCATGATCGGCCGCAACACCAGCCCGCCAGCCTGGGCCAGCGCCTTGCGGGTCGCCTCCGCCACCGCTACCCGCAGCGCCGGCGGGCTGGACAACGCCCCGAACAGTTCCACCTCCAGCACTCGCACCGCCAGATCCTGCAACGCTGCGCCGGTCACGGGACCGCTGGCCAAGGCGTCGTCCGCCCCGCCCACCGCCGCGTCCCGTTGCGCGGGATGCAATTCGACACCCTCCGGCCGCACCCGCGGCGCGGCGTCAATCGTGATGCCCGCCCCGCGCGGCAGCGGCGCCACCGCCACTCGCGCCCTGGCTTTCAGCTCCAGCTTCTTGCCGTCCGGCTGTTCGATCAGCCGGTGAAACAGACTATTAGCCTCGGCTAATCCGGCAATCGTCTCGCGGGTCACCACGTCGGGATTGCCGACCCGAATGTTGACGTTGAACTCCCGCCGCAATCGCTCTCCGGCGATCTGCAAATGCAGTTCGCCCATGCCGCGCAGCACGCGCTGGCCGGTCTCCGGATCCTCCTCGACCCGCAGCGTCGGATCTTCCTGCTGCAACTTGTCCAGCGCCTCCAGCAGCTTCTCCTCGTCGGCGCTGGATTGCGGCTCGATGGCCAGCCCCAACACTGGCGCGCGGGTTTCGATCCGCTCCAGCCACAGCGGATGGCCCGGCGCGCACAGGGTATCGCCGGTGGTCGCCCAGCGTAGCCCGGCCAGCAACACAATCTGACCAGCGGTCGCTTCGGCCAGCCGGGTTTTACGATTGGCATCCATTTCGAACAGCCGCGCCACCCGCTCCTGGCGCAGCGTTCCGTTCGGGCCGGGGATCGCCACCTCGTCGCCAGGCCTCAGCGTCCCCCGATACAAACGGGCGAATACATGGCGGCGTCCCTCCCACATCTGTACCTTGAACGCCAGCGCCGCCAGCGGCTCGCTCGCGTTCATCGCCACCCATTCCTCGCCGCCATCGGGCCGGTGCGCCAGGCTCGGCGGCCGTTCAGTCGGGGTCGGCAGCAGGCGCACCACTCCGTCCAACAGCGGCTGCACGCCCTGATTGCGCAGGGCGCTGCCGGCGAAACCGGGACACACCTTGCCGGCCAGCACCGCTTGACGCAGCGCCGCCCAAACCACTTCCGGTTCCGGCTCCTCCTCGGCCAACACCTGCTCGGCCAGGGCATCGTCCATTTCCGCCGCCGCCAGCAACAGGCTTTCCCGATACGGCCGCGCCCATTCCCAGCTCGCCGCGTCGCAGGGCGCGCACTGCACCTGCTCGCCTTTCTCGCCCGCGAAACGCAGCCGGGTCTTTTCGATCAGGTGAATCACCGAACCGTCGTAATCGGGCGGCGGCACGGTTACCGCCACCGGTTCCACCACCAAGCGTTCGCGCACCGTTGCCAGCGCCCGGCCGAAATCGGCGCCGGGCCGGTCCAGCTTGTTGATGAAAAACAGCGCCGGCAGGCGGAACCGGGTACGCTGGCGCCAGACGGTCTCGGTCTGGGGTTCCACCCCGCGCACCCCGTCCAACACGATCACGCAACCATCCAGCACCCGCATCGAACGCTCGACCTCGATGGTGAAATCTACGTGGCCGGGGGTATCGATCAACTGGAGCAGATGGTCGCGCCATGGCAGTTGGGTCACGGCGGCGGTGATGGTAATGCCGTGCTCCTGCTCCTCCACCATGTAGTCCATGTGCGCCGCGCCTTCGTGGACCTCGCCGATCTTATGGGATGCGCCAGCGTAGTACAGCATCCGCTCGGTCAGGGTGGTCTTGCCGGCGTCCACATGGGCGGCGATGCCGATGTTGCGCACCCGCGAAAGGTCCGGAGCCTTGGACATGGGAATTCTCGTTCGGGAATAAGGGTCAGGGCGTGATCCGCCGGCATTCCAGATAGAACCGTTTCTCGTCGGCCTCACCCATCGAGAAGGTCTTGCGGGGCAGAGCGCCATCGCGGATCACGGTGCGGAAGAAATCGTCCTTGGCCAGCGCCGGCAGATAAAAACCGATGTTGCCGGACCGCGCGCCGAGTTGTTCCAGCGTTTCCTCGCCGTGGATGTAGTCGAGCCGCGCGCCGGGTTGGCCGGGCAGATACTGGTCCAGAAACGCTTGCAGGCCGGCGACCGGCAAAGTCAGGCGTGGCTGGCCGATAGCCAACACGCCGTAACGGTTCTGGCTGACGAAGGCGATGACGTGGCGGCCGGGCGACCGTTGCATCTCCCGCCATGCTTGCCGCGCCGCTGTCCACGACGGGTAATCGAGTACCGCCAACGTCGAACCCTGCGCCGCGAAAAACTCCGCCAGCGCCGCCAGCAACCGGGTGGGATCAATGTCGAACGCGACCCGGTGGATCGCCTCGAATTCCAGCCCCTCGTCATGGAGATTGACCAGTTCCACCAGCGCGTGGCGGGCCGGATGGGTCATGACCACCGCCGGATCGGGCGCGGCGCGCTTGAGGTTTTCCCAGATGATCTTGGCGGTGGCGAAGGAATGATTGCCGTCACCCATGGCGTATAGCAACACCGGTTCGCCGCTGACGCCATAACGGGCGTTGAACGCCACTGGGTCCGCCAACCGCGTCAACTGCTCGATCACCCATTGAATCAGCATGGGATGCTCGATCCGCCCGCCGCGCACCCGACCGCTGTCCAGCATCAGTGGAAAATCGTACAGGCTCTCCAGCGGCTCGGCGAATAGCGGCTCGATCACCGTGCGCCCTGGATCGTCGATCAGCACCATGACGTGCGGTAGCTCCAGCGGCGCGCCCTCGCGCACCCGGATGCGTGGCGGCAAACGCTCCAGAATGGTGCCCTCGGTGGGCCGGATCAGGGTCTTGGCGCCGGGGTTGAAATCGTAGTGTTCCAAATCCAGGGCCACGATCAAGCCCTTGCGGGTCCGGCCCCGCGCCGTTTCCCGCTCTACCCGCACCAGTCCGGGCGGTTGCGGGACCAGCACACCCTCGACCAGATAGCGGCGCATGGTGGCCTGAATGGCCTGAATCCGTTGGGCTTCGTCAGCCGCGCCCAGATAGGCCTCCGGCAAAATCAGCCGTAGCGTCGAGGGCGCGTCACCCACCAGGGCGTCTACCCGCGCCCAGTAATCCGGCTGCGAGGTGTACTGATCGCAGGCGACCACCGCCCACTGGATCAGATCTGTCCCTGGCCGGGGCAGCAGGAGCGTCGGAAGCTGTAGACCGATGCCAGCAAAGTTCATGATGTTGGTTTCAATCCTTGTTGTCCTGGATAAGCCGCCGATGTGGTAGGCGCGACGGAAAAGCCGACGCAAGCTTAACAAAAAATGGGGGATACGCTTACCACCGGCGGCACGGCCGGCCACGGCGTACTATGCTTTCGAGTAATCAAGCCTACCGGGTATCCGTCCATGCGCAAGTTGGTAAATATCGCGATTGTCGTCCTCGTTGTTGTGGCTCTGCTCGCCGCCGCCGCCGGCGGCTACCTGTGGTACAGCACCAAACAGCAAGTCGATCAGATCGTGACGATGGCCAAGCCCTTCGCCGAAATCAGCTACGGCGGCATCGACGTGTCGCCAGCCGGTTCGGTGGGCGTCAGTCGGCTACGGATCATGCCGAAATCTGTCAACGACTCCATCGCGATTGGAGCCATCCGGCTCAACGCTCCGAACTTCCTGGATCTGCTCAATATCCGCTGGCAATTGAGCCAGAACCAGTTGCCCGAGGCACTGTCGCTGTTGTTCCAGGATGTTGAACTGCCGCTGAGCGGTGGCATCCTCGGCGCCGGTCCCGCCAACCCGGCCGCGAAAAGCTCGCCTTTCGATCATCTGGATGCGCTGGGCTGCGGGCCCATTACCGCTTTTGGCGCCGCCGAATGGCAGGAAATGGGCTATGACCGGTTCATCGGCAATCTGGAAACCGGCTATCGCGTCGACTCTAAAGGCAACATGCTGGAACTGCGCATCGATAGCAACACCCGGGACTGGGCGACGCTGAATCTGGATATCGACCTGGCCCTGACCAGGCCGCCGGAATCGCTGATGGAACTGGCCACCTCGCTCACGCCCAATCTGGCTAAACTGAACCTCGTATTGCGTGACGACGGCTTTAACCAGCGTCGGAACACCTACTGCGCCGCCAAGGCTGGCAAGGCCCTCCCTGAGTATCTCGCCGATCACGTCGGGCAGGTGGTTGAGCGCCTGCGCGCCAACGGCATAGTTCCAGGACCGGGATTGATCGCCGCTTACCAGCGCTATCTGGCCGAGGGCGGCACACTGACGATCACGGCCACGCCCCTGGCACCCATCAACCCCGCCGAGTTGCATAAATACGCACCCGCCGATGCCGTCAAACTGCTCGGACTCACGATGAAAGTGAACGAAACGACGGTTACCGATCTCACCGTGGATTGGGATGTCGCCAAGGTGGCCAAGGTGCTGGGTACCGAACCAAAACCGGAACCGGAACCGGAACCGGAGGAAGTAACCCCGGCATTACCGGTCCTCCAAGCCCCGGTCGTGGTCCAGAAAACCTACCATGCCACCCCGGTCGGCGAACTGGACCGGCACATCGGCAAAATTTTGAAGCTGCGCACCATGACCGGCGTGCAATACCGCGGTCAACTGGACGCCATCTCGGAAGACCTGATCCGCATCACGGTGCGCAAATCCGGCGGCAGCGTCACGTTCTTCCTGCGCACCGGCGAGATCTCCACGGCGGAGGTGTTTTATTGAGGCGTCGAGATCCGGGCCGATGCTCTGAATTGATGGAATTGGCGATGCCGGTATGCGGGCGAGTGGGGCGCTGCTGGATTGCTTTGGATCATCCGGCGGCGTCCGCTCAACGCAGACGGCGCAAGGCGTAAAATCCTTGCGCCACAGCACCAACCGGTAGCTGGGCATCCAGGCCGTTGCGTTCCAGATAGTCCAAGTACACCAGCAGGTCGCGAGTGGGCCTGTTGTGCATTCGCTTGGAACACCTGCGTTCAGCCCATCCCCGGTGCCCCGGTTGTTTGCCGGCTTTGCGGGCCGGTTTCGGCTCCGCCAGTTGGACTTCCGCCTGTTTCGGCTCCGCCGACTTCAGTGCCGCCGGCTCCGGCTCGCATTCGCTATCCGCCGCGTCGGCACCGGCGTCAGTGTCCGACTCCCGCGCGCCGCCCTTTCGTTCCCACGGCACCCGACTGCTCGGCGGGCGCGAGCTGTTCTCCGGCCCCTGGTTCAACCGATCCCTGGTTCAACCGGTCCCACGCCTCCTTGAGTGACCGGTGCGGCGATGCGGGGATGGACATCGTGCTGAATCCGCGTCCCCTGTTCTCGGATCGCCACCTTCAAGTCGAATTCGGCTTGCAAGTTCAGCCAGGATCGGGCGTCGCCGCCGAAGTAGTGCGCCAGCCGCAAGGCGGTATCCGGGGTAATCGCGCGGCGTTCTTTAACGATTTCATGTAAACGGGTCACGGGAACATGCAGCGCCAAAGCCAGCGCGTTCACGCTCAGGCCCAACGGTAACAAAAACTCTTCCCGCAGGATTTCGCCCGGATGGATCGGGCGCATTCCGTTGTTGATCATGCCAGGGCCTCCTCAGTGATAATCCACGATTCCCACATCCCAGACCTCGCCGTCTTGCCAGAGTTTGCCGCATTCGCCGCCCGATCAAAAGGCGAAACGTAGGGCGGGTTAGGGCGTCAGCCCGTAACCCGCCTTGCGGGGAGTTCCACGGAATCGGCGGGTTACGCTGCGCTAACCCGTCCTACGCGCTTAACATTGTGCTTCAATCACTGAACAGCTATGTTAAAAACCCAGATGTCACGCGAGGTAAACGATATGCTCTGTAGCTACACCGCTAAATATACCAGACTTACAAAGGGTTATATGGGTCAACTCGTCGAATGGCCGGAGGTGGTCACCGAGGGTGCCGATCTCGATGAATGCCGGGCGATGCTGCGTGACGCGCTCCACGAGATGGTCTTGGCCTATCGTGATCTCGGCAAGGAAATCCCTTCTCACAATGCGCTGATTGAGCAAATTCCTGTGGAGATCGACCTTGTCAGTGAGCCGGCGTGATCTGGTGAAATACCTCCAATCCAATGGATTTCGTCTACTCCGCGAAGGAGCCAACCACTCCATTTACACCGATGGTCAGAAGGCGATTCCCATCAAGCGCCACCGGCAGTTTGATCGCATCACGGCGAACGAACTTTGCAAACAAGCGGGTCTTGCCCCGAAATTCTGATTCCGGCGAATCTCTCTCGGCACCCGAAAAGACAAGACACAAACCGTAGGGCGGGTTAGGGCGCCAGTCCGTAACCCACCTTGGGGGAAATCCCACGGAATCGGCGGGTTACGCTTCGCTCACCCGCCCCTACGCGCTACGCGCTACGCGCTACGCGCTACGCGCTACGCGCTACGCGCTGTGGTAATCCACCGTACCGTGGTGCCAAGGGTTTTTGAGAAGTTACTCAACCTGGTTGTAAGCCGATGATTCATCTCTGTAAAATGTTGCACCCTCCACGGTTTTGGCTTCCACCTCGGGCTGGATGGTGTCCTGCCGGGTATCGTCGCAAACGGTCAAGCGGATTTCCCCACTGTCGCGACTGACCACGCCCTGAACCGGCGGACGGTCGTTCGCCATCGTCCAGCACCCGGCCCCGAATCACGGCCGCGCGTTTCGGCTCGATGACGCCCGTCGCCACGCCGGTTTGAATCGGGTTGCTACCGGTGTAGAGGAATTCCGTTGCGGCAAAGGTGGTGGTCGCCACCGTCGGATCGACTGGCGGCGCGATGGTGGCCGGGTCAGGCGGCAGCGTGACGTTCTTCCTGCGCATCGGCGAGATCTCCACGGCGGAGGTGTTCTATTGAGGCGTCGAGACCCAGGCCGATGCTCTGAATTGATGAAATTAGCGATGCCGGTATGCGGGCGAGTGGGGCGCTGCTGAGCCGGGCTACCGCGCCAAGACCCAGGTTCCCGATCCCTTCTTCTTGGTGTTTCAACCGGGCTGGATTGACGACTTGTCCTTGCCCATTGTTAAGGGGGTAGGGGGATCTTATCCTGTACAGCCACGCGCTGAACGGGGTTGCGGAACGCATTTCCCCGGCGCTAACCTGCCACTCCCCTTGAAAAGGGGGCTTGATTGTCAACGCGGCCGGGTTGAACCACTAGACATCAACCCATCGCCACTATCCCCGCGCTAGGCGGGTTACGCCCACAGGTTAAAGAGAAGCCATGCGTTTGAAGAATTATGCACGCGCCCTTGGCGCCATTGCGATCCTGATCCTCGCCCCCGCGCTATTGATCTGCGCCAACGCTGATTCCACCGGCATCTACCGGGGGGCCACTCAGGCCATCCAGTTCGATATTTCGCCGCCGTTGCGCGACATTCCGCCGATCCCACCGACTTCAGGCGCGCCGCAGGAAAGGCGCGAGGGCCTACCGGGCGAGGATCTCAACAAACCGTTCGGACTGCGGCGGGATGTAGACCGATTGGTCCAGACCCAGGCTGGTCCGGGCGAGATCCCGGCACCGACCGTCAGCTTCGACGGACCAGACAACATCTCTGGTGTCTCACCGCCCGACCCAAACGGCGACGTTGGTCCAAACCACGTCGTGGTCATGAGCAACCTGTCGTTCCAAGTCTTCAACAAGACCGGCGGCTCGCTCTATGGTCCGGCGCTGAACAATACTCTGTGGGCTGGGTTCGGCGGTGATTGCCAGACCGACAACTCCGGCGATCCCATTGTCCTCTACGACCAGATCGCGGACCGCTGGATGCTCTCGCAGTTCACGTCCTCCGGTCCCACCTACTTCAACTGCGTAGCCATATCGACCACGCCCGACCCCACCGGCACGTACTACCGCTACGCTTTCAGCACCGGCAACAACTTTCCCGACTACCCCAAGTATGGCTTCTGGTCCGACGCACTCTATATCAGCACCCGCGAGTTCTTGAATGGCGCGACGTTCGTCGGTATCGGCGCGTATGCCATCAACCGTGCCCAGTTGATCGCCGGGAACCCCGCGCCCACGATGCTCTCGTTCCTGGTCGCACCCGGCGCCACACCCTACAATGTTGGCGATGGATTGTTACCCTCTGACCTGGATGGCCCGACGCTGCCGCCGGCCGGAACCCCGAATTTTTTCGTGGGCTCGATGGACAATGGCGGACCATACGGCGCACCGCAAGACGCACTGACGCTGTGGAAGTTCACTGCGGACTTTACTACCCCGGCCAATTCGACCTTTGTCCTGGCGAACACGATTCCGATCGGGGCATACGACACGATCTTTCCATGCACGCCCACCTCCCGATCCTGTATCCCACAGCCCGGCACGGCCAACAAAATTGATATCCTGTCGTATCGCCAGCGCCCCATGTGGCGCCTGGCCTACCGCAACTTCGGCACGCATCAATCGCTGGTGACCAACCAGTCGGTGGAAGCCTCCGCCAACGTAGCCGGCATTCGCTGGTGGGAGATCCGCAGTCCCAATAGCTCGCCGGTGCTCTACCAGGAAGGTACCTATTCACCCGCTGATGGTCTCTCCCGTTGGATGGGCTCGATCGCCCAGGACAACACCGGCAACATGGCGCTGGGTTATAGCGTGTCCGATGCCGCGACCTTCCCCGGCGTGCGTTACACTGGCCGCCTGGTTGGCGACCCCTTGGGGACCATGCCCCAAGGAGAGGGAACCATTGTCAATGGCACGGGGTCGCAAACCGGCTCCCAGCGCTGGGGCGACTACACCTCGATGTCTGTCGACCCGGTGGACGATTGCACCTTCTGGTACGTCAACCAATGGATTCCGACCACCAGCCCCAATGGCTGGCGGCTGCGCATCGGCGCCTTCAAGTTCAGCGAGTGTAAGATCAACCAGACCATCGCCTTTGGCGCCAATCCGGGGCCAGTGACCTATGCGCCCGGCGGTACGTTCACGGTGAGCGCCACCGCCAGTTCCGGGTTGCCGGT
>WBZP01004735.1_pt1 | contig 14072 bp, 11 predicted proteins | sample 5204301 | NCBI WGS metagenome assembly WBZP01 (sample SAMN12412401, study PRJNA552823) | activated sludge metagenome | isolation source: activated sludge from nitrification reactor of wastewater treatment plant... | place: USA: Pennsylvania | collected 2017 | reverse complement strand
GTGTTCATGCTGGCCGTGCTGCCGCAGTTCATCGACCCGGCCAAGCCGCAGCTCGTCCAGTACGCGATCTGCGGCGCGACGCTGTTCTTCACCGATCTCGTGGTGATGAGCGGCTACACCGGGTTCGCCGCGAAGGTGCTGCGCCTCCTGCGCGAGCCGCACCACGTGCGCTGGATGAACCGGACGTTCGGCGGCCTGTTCATCGCCGCCGGCGCCGTGCTGGCGACGTTCAGGCGAACCTGATCTGCCGGGGGCGCTGTCCTCGAGGCGAGGCCTGGCTCAGCGGGCTCTGATCTCCCCCGCATCGTTCGACTGCAGCCGGCACTCGACCCGCAGCACGTCTTCGGAGAGCAGTTGCAGGACCATGCGGCGGCCCGTCGCCGCCAGGACGCGTTCGATCTCCTCCTGTGCCCAGGGGCGGTCCGCAAACCAGTCGTCGACGTTGCGAGTCGACGTGAAGGCGCAACGCGTCAGGATCGAGTGGAGTTCCTTCCTGCTGCGCAGACTCACGATGCGCCAGTCTACGGCGATCCAATACTCCATCTGCCCGAACAGGCAACCCATCCCCACGCGGACCTTTTCGATCTCGATGACACCGTCGGGGCCGCCAGCGGAGGCCCCGATGGCGGGGGCTTGGCTGCACTCGGCTCGAGGCGCGTTGTATTCGGTTTCCACCGTCCGTCCGAGCAGGCCGACGTCGGCGGCGCGAAGCACGCTGACGAAATCCGCGTCCGCGGTCGGATGGGCCAGGCTCGCGACGGCGCAGGCGCTGCCGCTGGCGGCACCGATGGCCGCGCCGATCGGCAACGCGACGATGGCCAGAATGCTGGCGGGCGGCACGAGCATCGATACCCCTGGCAATGCTCCGAGTCCGGCTCCGGTCAGCCCGCCCGCCGGATTCGAAAGGACGTTGGGCTCGAAGACCGGAGCGCCGAACCGCTCGTTCACGGTCACCTGGCAGACCTGCTTGCGCTCGTTGAGGGTGAGCAGCGGGACTGCACAGGACGTCAGCAGACCGAGCGCGACGGCGACTGCGGGCAGGATGGCCTTGCCTCCGAGACAGCCTCCGATTTCACTCTAGACTTCTGTCCGCGCACCTTCATTGCGCGTGGTCAATGCGCATCCGCTTGTTGGCCGGCCGACAGCTCGTACCGGCCAGGACGCCGCCGTCAGCGGATGTCGACGCTCCCGCTGGTGTCTGAGCGCAGCACGCACGGCGCCGCCGGCGGGTAGCCGACGACCAGTTCGCGGGCGACGCGCTGCCCGACCGCGGCGAGCGCGCTCTCGACCTCGGCCTGCGCCTCCGACGGGTGGTCGAGCCAGTCTTCCACCGGGCGGCGGGATTCGAGCACGCACTGCGTCGCCTTGGCGACGATCGTCGCGTCGGTCTGCGCGTTCTTCAGTGCCCAGCGCACATCGACCCGGTATTGCACCCGGTCGACCAGGCAGCCCGCGACGACGGCGACCACCTCGATCTCGACGCAGCCGTCCGGCGCCTCTGCCGGGTCGCGGCGGGCGCGAGTCGACGCGCAGGCGGCGCGCGGTGCGTCGAGCGCGGTCTTGAGCGCCCGTACGAGGACCTCGGCATGGGTGGCGTCCAGCAGCTGCCGGAACTCGGTCAGCGTACTCGGACGCGGAAGCTTGTCGGGATCGCAGCGATGTGCACCTTGGAACGCTCTTCCGGGGTCCCCTCCCAGCAACAGCAATTGCCCGAGAGGCCAGAACGCCACGGTCACCGCGGCCAACCCGACGCGCGAAGCGCCGGCGAGTACGTCGGTGGCGGCATCCGCAGCCGGGTCCAGCAGCGCGCTCTGGGCGAACACCGGCGCACCGGAGGGGCCGTGCACGTCCACCGCGCAGTACTGCGCGCTCTGCTGCGGCGTCAGTATCGGGACCGCGCAGGCCGCAACCAGAATGCTGAACGCGGCGAGCGCCGGCAGCATCGCGTTGCGTGGCATCGGACTTCTCCGCGACGGGTCCCGGCTTCACTCTAGCACCGCGCCCGTGGACCGGCATTGCCGAGAGTCAATGTGTACGGGCGGCGGTGGCGCGGCGTGCCGATCTGCCGTGGTCCGAGAGAGTTTCGCCGCGCCGGTCGCCCCATGCAGCGCGTGCGCGCGCGTCGCGCCGGATGGCAGGGCGAGGCGCGCTCATGCTACGCTGACACGATCGACGCGGCGCATCCCGGGCTCGCGTCCTGCCCCCCTCGCGCCGGCGTGCCGATGGGCTCGTGCCGACGCCGACGTCGGGCTGGAAATCGCCCGGCGAACCCCGCGCACAGCCGCCGTGGATGGCGAGCCGCCAACACGCCATCCCGGCCGAGGAGATGCGATGAGCGGTGTCTACTACTTCCTTCCTGGCGACATCGAGGGCTACGACAAGCTCGCGGCGCTCGCGCTAGACCTGCAGTGGTCGTGGAGCCACTCGGCGGACGAGTTCTGGAAGCGGATCGATCCAGAACTCTGGGCGCTGACGCACAATCCCTGGGTGGTCATCCAGACCGTCTCGCGCACGAAGCTGAAGGCGCTGAGCGAGACGGCGGAGTTCCGCGAGCGGCTGGACGCGCTCGTCCGGCGGCAGCAAAGGCACGCCAGCGCGCCCGCCTGGTTTCAGCACCACCACGCGGGCGGACCGCTCGGCGGCGTCGCGTACTTCAGCATGGAGTTCATGCTGAGCGAGGCGTTGCCGATCTATTCCGGTGGGCTGGGCAACGTCGCCGGGGACCAGCTCAAGGCAGCCAGCGACCTCGGCGTCCCGGTCGTCGGCGTCGGCCTGCTCTACCAGCAGGGCTACTTCCGGCAAGTATTGACCGAGGACGGCGCGCAGCGGGCCGTCTACCCTTACAACGACCCGATGCAGCTCCCGATCACGCCGGCTCGCAACGCGAACGGCGAGTGGGTGCGGCTGCGGATTCCGTCGGCGCAGCTGCCGGGCGGCTCCGCGTTGTCGGCGCCTCGCCTTTGGTTGCGCGCCTGGCAGGCCCAGGTCGGCAGGACGAAGCTCTACCTCCTCGACTCGAACGACCCGGCAAACCTTCCGGTCGACCGCGGCGTCGTCAGCGAGCTCTACGGCGGCGGACCCGAGGACCGGCTGCTGCAGGAAATGGTGCTGGGCATCTGCGGCTGGCGCCTGCTGCACGAGCTCGGCCTGCGGCCCGAAGTCTGCCATCTCAACGAAGGGCACGCGGCGCTGGCCGTGCTCGAGCGCGCCCGGCTGTACAAGCGGGAAGCCGGCGTCCCGTTCGACGTCGCGCTGGCGGTGACCCGGGCGGGGAACGTTTTCACCACGCACACGCCGGTGACCGCCGGCTTCGATCGATTCCCGCCGGAGCTCGTGCGCCGGTACCTCGGCGCGTATGCGCAGCAGGGATTAGGCATCGACGTCGAGGACCTGCTGGCGCTGGGGCGCGAAAATCCAGCCGATCCCCACTCGCCGTTCAACATGGCCTGCCTTGCCATCCGCGGCAGCCATGCGGTGAACGGCGTGAGCCGCCTGCACGGCGAGGTGAGTCGCCGCATCTTCACGTCCCTCTTTCCGCGCTGGCCGCAGAACGAAGTGCCGGTGGGGCACGTGACCAACGGCATCCACGTGCCGTCGTGGGACTCCGCCGAGGCCGACGCGGTCTGGACGGAAGCCTGCGGAGAGGACCGCTGGCGGGGAACCATGGACACGGTCGGCGACGCGCTGCGCAGGGTCTCCGACGCGACCCTCTGGCAGATGCGCCGGGCGGGTCGCGGGCATCTGGTCGACTATGCGCGCCGGCGCCTTGCCCGCCAGCTCCTCGGCTACGGGGCGCTGCCGGAGGACGCGGAGGACGCGCTCACCCACTTCGACCCCGACACCCTGACGATCGGCTTCGCCCGCCGCTTCGCCGCCTACAAGCGGCCGCAGCTGCTGCTGCAGGATCCCGACCGGCTCGCGCGCCTGCTCACGAACCCGTTGCGCCCCGTGCAGCTCATCATCGCGGGCAAGGCGCATCCGCACGACCAGGCCGGGCAGGACATGGTGCAGGCGTGGACGCGCTTCGTGCGGCAGCCCCACATCCGCTCCCACGCCGTGTTCCTGAGCGATTACGACATGCACCTGACCGAGTACCTGGTCCAGGGCGTCGACGTGTGGCTCAACACGCCCCGGCGCCCCTGGGAGGCCAGCGGCACCAGCGGCATGAAGATCCTGGTGAACGGCGGCCTCAACCTGTCGGAGCTCGACGGCTGGTGGGCGGAGGCCTACACGCCCGAAGTCGGCTGGGCGCTCGGTGACGGCTTCGAGCATCCGGAAGAGGCCGGCTGGGATGCAGCCGAAGCCGATGCACTCTACACGCTGCTGGAGAAGGAGATCGTCCCGATGTTCTACGACCGGGACGAGCGCGGCCTGCCGTTGGCCTGGCTCACCCGGATGCGCGAGAGCATGGCGCGATTGACCCCGCGGTTCTCGGCCAACCGCACGGTGCGCGAGTACACCGAGCGGTACTACCTGCCGTCGGCGAGTGCATTCCGCGACCGCGCCGCCGACGAAGGCGCGCTCGGGAGGGAGATCCGGGAATGGCAGCGGAAGCTGGCGCACGGGTGGGCCGGCATCCGGTTCGGCGAGGTCCAGGTGGACAGCGCCAATGGCCAGCGAACGTTCTGGGTCGAGGTCGACCTGGGAGAAATCGACCCGGACGCCGTCCGCGTCGAGCTCTATCGCGCCGTCGACGGCGGGAGCGCTCCGGTGCGCGAACTGATGCACCGCAGCGGGCCGGCGCGTGGCGGCCCGAATGCGCATCTCTACACGGCGCAGGTCGGCGCCGATGCCCCGGCGGCGGACTACACGCCGCGCGTGATACCGCATCACCCGCAGGCGGCTGTGCCGCTGGAGGCAGCGCAGATCCTCTGGCGGTAGCGAGGGTGGCCGATCGTCGTCGGTCGGTCAGTGCAGCGCGAGGGCGAGCCCGATCGGCACGAACACGACCGACAGCAGGTTGCCGATCAACACGATCGACGCCACCTTGCCCGGCTCCTGCTTGAACTGCTCGGCGACCATGAAGTTGAGCACCGCCGGCGGCAGGCAGCCGAACAGGATCAGCAGGCCCTGCTGCGTCCGGTCGAGGCCCAGCACCGGCGATAGCAGCGCCGCCATCGCGATGCCGGTGAGCGGGCAGACGAGGCCGCCGACGACGCCGATCCGCGCGTCGTCCCAGCGCACCGAGGTGAGCCGCACGCCCAGCGAGAGCAGCATCATCGGGATCAGCGCGTCGCCGACGATCCTGAACGTGATCGCGGCGACCTCCGGCAGCGGCGGTTGGACGAGCGCGAACGCGAAGCCGGCGAACGTCGACCACACCATCGGGTTCCGGAGCAGGCTGCCGAAGCGCGCGTGGTGGTCGATCATCCACGCCCCGAGCGTGAAGTGCAGCAGGTTCGAGATCGTGAACAGCGCGACCATCGCCGAGAAGCCGGCCTGCCCGAACGCGAGCGCCGCCAGCGGCAGGCCCATGTTGCCGCAGTTGTTGAACATCATCGGCGGCACGAAGGTGCGGTGGTCCTGGTGCAGGAGGCGCGTGAACGGCCAGGCGAGGAGCCCCGAGCCCAGCACCACGCCGATGCTGCCCAGGATCAGCAGCCGGTTCTCGACGACGTCGAACGACTTCGCCGACAGCGCCGAGAAGATGAGCGCCGGGGCGAGCACGTTCATGCTGATGCGGTTGACCCAGCCCATGTCGGGCTTCGCCCGCCGGCCGTAGAGATAGCCCAGCGCGACGATCGAGAACACCGGCACGATGATGCCGAGGATGCGTTCGATCATGAGTTTGCCGCGATGGCGCCGTCGAAAAGGGGGAGCCGAGCTGCTGTCGCCGGCACCGCCGCAGCGGTCACAGGATGTACTTCGAAAGGTTGTCGTCGCCGGCGATGCCGGCCAGCCGCGCGTCGACGTAGGCGGCGTCGATGGCGACGGTCTCGCCGCCCATCTTCGTCGCGGCGAACGACACCTCGTCGAGCAGGCGCTCCATCACCGTGTACAGCCGCCGCGCACCGATGTTCTCCTGCTTCTCGTTGACGGCGAACGCGATCTCGGCCAGCCGCCGGATGCCGTCCGGGCGGAACTCGAGGCGCACGTTCTCGGTGCCGAGCAGCGCCTCGTACTGGCGGACGAGGCAGGCGTCGGTGGCGGTGAGGATCTGCTCGAAGTCGGCGACCGACAGCGAGGCGAGCTCGACGCGGATGGGAAAACGCCCCTGCAGCTCGGGAATGAGGTCGGAGGGCTTGGACAGGTGGAACGCGCCCGAGGCGATGAACAGCACGTGGTCGGTGCGCACCATCCCGTACTTGGTGCCGACCGTCGTGCCCTCGACCAGCGGCAGCAGGTCGCGCTGCACGCCCTGGCGCGAGACGTCGGCGCCGTGCGTCTCCTGCCGGCTCGCGATCTTGTCGATCTCGTCCAGGAACACGATCCCGTTCTGCTCGACGGCGGCGAGCGCCTTGGCCTTGACCTCGTCCTCGTTCAGGAGCTTCGTCGCCTCCTCGTCGGTCAGCGCCTTCATCGCCTCGGCGACCTTCATCTTCTTCTGCTTGCGCCGCGCCCCGCCCATCTGCTGGAACATCCCCTGGATCTGGCTGGTGAGCTCCTCCATGCCCGGCGGCGCCATGATCTCCATCTGCGGCGACAAGAGCGAGATCTCGATCTCTATCTCCTTGTCGTCGAGCTTGCCCTCGCGCAGCATCTTGCGGAACTTCTGCCGCGTCGCCGAATCGGTGGGCTGCATGTCGTGGAAGTTGACCTCGCGCGCCGGCGGCAGCAGCACGTCGAGCACGCGCTCCTCGGCGGCGTCGGCGGCGCGGTCGCGGACCTTGCGCGACTCGCGCTCGCGGGTCTCTTTGACCGCCGCCTCGGCGAGGTCGCGGATGATCGTGTCGACGTCGCGGCCGACGTAGCCGACCTCGGTGAACTTGGTCGCCTCGACCTTGATGAACGGCGCCTCGGCGAGCCGCGCAAGACGGCGCGCGATCTCGGTCTTGCCCACGCCGGTGGGGCCGATCATCAGGATGTTCTTGGGCGTGATCTCCTGGCGCAGCGGCTCGGGCACCTGCTGGCGCCGCCAGCGGTTGCGCAGCGCGATGGCGACGGCGCGCTTGGCGTCGTCCTGTCCGACGATGTGCTTGTCGAGTTCGGAGACGATCTCTGCGGGAGTCATGTGCGACATCGGGGCGGGGTGCTCGCGAAGGGTGGGGCGCGGCGGGGCGCGCGCCGCGGGCCGACCGGAACGCCGGCGTGGGCAAGCATCGATTCTAACCCGAGGCCCATCGGCCGCCGGGTTCCGCGCCGCGGGCGCGGCGCCGGCGGGCTCGCAGTGCGGTAGAGTGCGGACCCCGGCCAGAGGCGCGAGGCTCGCGGCGACGCAGACGCCCGACCTCGCGCGTCTCGCGCGCGACCTTTCAGCTGTTGCGCAGTTGTTCCGCGGGCCCGACTGCAGAGGGCGATGCAGGCACGGCCTTGGCGAACGTGGGCCACGGTCGATGCCCCTCCGGCAAGGCGGGGTCAATGCGGCACCGGCCCCACGACGCCTTTACCACCGTCATTCCTGCCTGCGCCACACCTGCTGTCGGCGCCTGGAGCGAGGACACACGACTCCCGGGACCCAATCGAGCCCTTCGGGTCCTGCGGCCATCGAATCCGCTGGCCGGGCCGCCGCCGTTGAACGGCGGCAGCCCCGGGGCGTTCAGTCCACACCCACGATGAACGTGACGCTGGTCGTGCCGGAACCGCCGATGTTGAGGGTGGCCATGTTGCGCGCGCCCTTGATCTGGTAATCACCCGCCGTACCGGTCACCTGCCGGTAGCAGTCGAGCACCTGTCGCGTTCCGGTGGCGCCCACCGGGTGGCCGGCGCCAATCAACCCGCCGCTGGCGTTGATCGGGCACTTGCCGTCGAGATGGATGACGCCTTCCTCGATGGCCTTCCAACTCTCACCGGGCCTCGTCAGGCCAAAGTGATCGATCGCCATGTACTCCGACGTGGTGAAGCAGTCATGCGTTTCGATCCCGTCGATTGCGTTGACGTCGGCCATGCCCGCCCGCTTGAACGCGTCAGTCACGGTCGAGCGAACATGCGGCAGCACGTAGGGCAGATCCTTGCTTTCGAGGAACTTGTCGGTCAGCAGCATCGGCGAGGTGTGGTGACCCCAGCCCTTGATGTAGGGAATCTCGGACAGCTTCTTGTTGTTGCGCTTGGCCCAGACCTTCGCGAACTTCTCCGAGGCCAGGAAGATCGCCGCTGCACCGTCGGTCACCTGCGAGCAGTCGGAGATGCGCACCCGGCCACCCACGGGCGCGTTGTTCTCGTCCTGCAGGCAGGCGTGCGCCTTGTTCATGTACCAGGTGCGGGTCTGGGCATTGGGGTTGAGCCGGGCATTCGCGTAGTTGATGTTGGAGATCTCGGCCAGGTACTCGTACTTCAGCCCGTAACGGCGATCGTATTCGTCGCCGAGCCTGCCGAACAGCTTGGGAAACGGGAACTCGACGCCCGCCGCTTCCAGCTCGTACCAGGCGGCGGTGCCGAGGAAGTCGCCGCCCTCGGCCGGGCCGACGGTCTTCATCTGCTCGACGCCCAGCACACAGGCCAGGTCATAGCGCCCGGCCTCGATTTCGGCGCTGGCCACCAGGATGGCGATGCTGCCCGAGGCGCAGGCTGCTTCGTGGCGAGCCGTGGGCAGACCGCGGAACGCCGGATGGATGTTGGTGAAGAAGGCACCGAGATGGCCCTGCTTGCAGTACAGCTCCGCGGCGAAGTTGCCGACATGGGCCACTTCGATCTCCTCGGGCTGGATTCCGACGTCCTTCATGGCACCTTCGACGGCTTCCTGGTACATCGCCATCAGGTGCTTGTTCTCCTTGCTCCAGTTCCTGACGAAGTCGGTCTGGTAGCCACCCAGTACATAGGTCTTGACTTGACTCATGGTTGCCTCGCTGATTGACCTGATCGATCTGCTTCACTTGGCCACGAAATACTTGCCGAGGCTCTCGCCCTGCGCGAAGAACCGCTTGGAGGGATCGGCGTCCCTGAGCAGCGCGGGCACGCCCAGGCCGCATTTCTTCAGCATCTTCACGGTGCCCTCCACCCCGATCAGATCGACGAGAACGCTGGGAGGCGCCCAGTTGAAACCCATCCCCATGATCATGTCGATCCCGGAGATGTCGTCGGTGATCTCCCCGGCACGATTGAAGCTGTACGCGATGTAGCCGCCGATGACCTTCTGCGCCAGCAGCGCGTCGGGACCGTCCGCGGCGGCGAACACCTGCATCGCTTCCTTGTAGCGCCCGATCCGGTGCAGCTTCTTCATGGTGTCCATGAACTCCAGGCGCGGCAGCTCGACCGTGGCGGAGGGCTTGTACTCGCCGGTGGCGATGTCCAGGTAATGAGGTACCTTCTTGACCCGCTTGAAGAACCCGCCGTCGGTCTTGTTCCCGAGGATGCCCTGGTCGATGAGCTTGCGCATGTAGGCCGGCAGGCGGTAGGTGGCGATGGCCTCATCGGAGCCTTCCGGCACGTTCTGCACCACGTTGTCGACGATCGCCTTGTGCACGTCGAAGCCGACCAGGTCGATGGTGGCCAGCGGCGGCAGGGCCCTGCCCGTGTAGGGCCCGATCAGGTAGTCGATGTAGACGGGACCATGCTCTTCGGCCAGTTGCGCGGCTTCGTTCAACACCTTGAAGCCGACCCGGTTGCCTGCGAATCCGGGAGTATTGGCCGTCTTCACCATGACGCGGTTCTGGTAACGCGCGCACCAGTTCATCAGGAAGTCGACCAGCGCCGGATCGGTGTACTCCGACGGAATCAACTCGGTGCCGACAATGACATTGGGCGGATTGAAATAGTGGAGCCCGAGGAAGTGCTTCTTGAACGAATCGCTTCGAGGCTCGGCCAGTCTGGAGATCGACAGCCCCGAAGACACCGTGGCGACGATCGAATCCGGCCTCCGGTACTTGTCCACCTTGCCGAAGATCTCGTCCTTGATGGCCAGGTCCTCGGCGACCGCTTCGAAGATGAGATCGGCGTCCTTCACCGCGGTCGCCAGGTCTTCGTCGTAGCTTCCGACGGTCACCTTGTTGCCCACCGACGCCGACCGGACCTGAGCACGCGCGGCATCCAGTCCCGCCTGCGCCTTGTCCCGCGTGCGGGCCAGGAACGCCACCTCGCAATCGGCGCGCGTGAACAGCGCACCGCTGCCGTAACCCATGGTTCCATTGGCCCCCAGCAAGGCCACTTTCCTTATGACTCGACTCATGAATGTTCTCCCATGCACATCAAAACGGTCACCGGATCCACTGCCCACGATCCGCGGCACTCGGCTGCGAGCCGGCCCGCACCGGAATCGTCTGGCACACAGGGCGTGAACCGAAGGCGATGACGATGCTCGTCGCTGCGGCGCCTTGCCTTGCGCGCGCGGGATGCACGCGCAAGCCGGCGCCTTGCTAACGAGCGTAGCTGCCGCCGATCAGTTCGTACGGATCCACGCCCTGCTCGAGCTGGTCCTTGTACTCCGCCTCGTCGATCAGATTCTCGAGGGCGTCGACGATGAACTGCAGGAAGTCCCGTGTCGAAATGATGCCGACCGGCGCGCCCTTGGCGTCGACCACGGGCAGGTGGCGGAAGCCCTTCTCACGCACGAGCCGGATGCAGTCGCGGATGTGCGTATCCGTCGTCACCGTGAAGGGGTCGCGGGTCATGACGTCTCCGACCTTGACGGACGCCGGGCTCATGCCCTTGGAAACCACCTTGGTCAGCAGGTCGCGTTCGGAGAAGATGCCTGCCAGCCTGCCCTGGTCGAACACCAGAACGGCCCCTTCGTTCTGCGCCCCCATCTTCTCCGACACCTTCGCAACGTCGTCGCCAACGTTGGCCACGTGAAGGTCGGTTTTCATGATCGATTTGATTACCGCCATAGGTCTCTCCTGACTGTAAGAAGTCGTAGTCCCCCTACCAGACCGGCCGCCAAGGTGATCGCTGACCGCATGCGGCAAAACGCCACACCCTGCGTACGACAAGTCAGCTTCCTTTTTACCGCTTTTTTCGGAAACTCAGTAGTGTCCCAACGACAGTATTGTCCCAAAGTTTTTCAGAGGGGAACGCCCCGGAATCGGCGGATCTTGTGACTCTGAATCGGTCGGGGCGGTCGGAAGTGGCTGATTTATCGGGCTTGTTTCAGACATCGTCAAACTCGGGACTTGCAGGAGTTCGTAGAGGCCATGCGGCAGCCTGAGACGCTTCCTGACAATGGCGATCAGCACGTAGGTGCAGACGGCGATCCAGATCTGCGTCTTCACCGCGTTCTCGCTGGTCCCGGGAAACGCCTTGATGCGCAGATGCTGCTTGATCCACTTGAAGAACAACTCGACCTGCCAGCGCTGCCGATGCCAGTCTGCGATCAGCGTGGGCGCCAACGCGAAATTGTTGGAATGGAAGATCGTCGGCACGCCGGTCTGGTCGCACAGCGCATTGGTGTCGCCGCGATCGACCGGATGCGAGTAACGCCGCTCGAATTCGGTGTTGCTCTTGGCGCGGGTGACGAAGAACGCCTGGGCCCGATGGATGGCGTACAAGCGGGCAAAGTCCAGGTAGCCACGGTCCATCGGGTCGTACGCGCCCGGCTCGATGACGAGGTCGTCGAGGATGTTGACCTCGTGGGTCTTGCCGTCAGTGATATGGACGAAGCTGGGAATGGCGCCGCGAATGTCCAGCAGCGTGTCGAGCTTGATGGCCGCTTTGGTCGAACGGAGCGGCGCCCACGGATACACCGACAGACACGGATCGATGGTCGTGTCATCGAAGGCGTAGACCGTGGCGTCGAGGTCGATGGCCAGCGGCTCGTCGGCATGCAACGGCCGTGCGATGCCGATCAGGCGCTGCGCCAGATCGGCATACATCTGCCAAGGCCGCGTCGCATTGGCGTCGGCCCTCGCTCCCCATCCCTGCCCCCGCAGCCCCGCGTTGCGGCGATGCGGATCAGGGTGGATGGCACGCTGCGGCGGCCGCCATCGGCCGCCGGGCTCCGCGCCGGCGGGCTTGCAGTGCGGTAGAGTGTGGACCCCGGCCAGAGGCGCGAGGCTCGCGGCAAACGGCCCTCGCGCCGGGTGCGCGACGGCCCGGCCATCCGCAGCCCCCGCAGACCGATGCAGCACTTCGTCGCCGACGACGGCGAGCCCATCCACTACGAGAGCGCAGGAGCCGGCGTGCCGCTCCTGATGCTTCACGGCTGGACGGCGAGCCACCAGGAGTTCTCCCCCGTCGTCGCGGCGCTGGCGGAGCGGCACCGCGTGATCCGCTGGGATGCGCGCGGGCACGGCGGACACCGGCTTGCCGCGACGCAGACGCCCGACGTCGCGCGTCTCGCGCGCGACCTCAACAACCTGCTCGAACTCCACGCGCCCTCCGGCGCGGTCCTCGTCGGCCACTCGATGGGCGCGCTGACGATCTGGGAGTACGCGCGGACGTTCGGCACGCGCGGCATCCGCAGGCTCTGCCTCATCGACCAGTCGCCGAAGCTCGTCACCGACGACGGCTGGTCGCTCGGCATCTACGGCGACTTCGATCGGGAGCGCGCCGCCGCGTTCGAAGCCGAGCTTCGCGCCGACTTCGTCGAGACGGTGCTGCGGCTGGCCGCGCACGGGCGCAACGAACGCGCCCGCGCCACCTACGGCCAGGACACCAGGGGCTGGCGCCGGGTGCGCGAGACGCTCGCGCGGCAGGACCCCGCGCCGCTGATCGCGATCTGGGCGAGCCTCGTCGCCGCCGACTACCGCGACGTGCTGCCGTCGATCGACGTGCCGACGCTGCTGGTGTGGGGCGGCCAGAGCAATTTCTACGGCCTCGACGTGGCGCGCTACGTCCACGAGCGCATCGCCGGGTCGACGCTGCACGTGTACGACGACACCGACCACTCGCCGCACCAGTGGCAGCGGGAGCGGTTCGTGCGCGATCTCCTCGCCTTCGCGGCGCCGTGACGGGGCCGACGCGAGCTGCCCGAACGTCCTGGTGCGCCGCGCCGGAGCAGGCCGGCGGGAGCGCCTGCGGAATTCAGGCCCGAGCGTAGCGACGCAGGATCGCCGCGTTGTCGAGGTCGCCGTCGCCTTCGGCGACTGCGGCGGCGAGCAGCCCGTGGTGCACTTCGGACAGCGGGAGCGGCTGCTGCGCCGCGTGCGCATAGCGGAGGATGATCTCGACGTCCTTCAGGTGCTGGCGCACGCGCGAGTCCGGATCCGTATAGCGGCCGGTCACCATCCGCGCGCCCTTGACGTCCATCGCCACCGAGTACGCGGGCGAGACCCTGGCCATCGCCAGGAACGCCTCGACGTCGAGTCCGAGCGCGCGCGCGAAAGCGAGACCCTCGGCCAGCACCGCCCGGTTGAGACCGAGGATAACGTTGCTCGCGAGCTTGGCCTTCATCCCCGCGCCCGGGCCGCCCAGACGAAAGATGCGGTCGCCGAACGCGGCGATGAGGTCGGCGCAGGCCTCGCAGTCGGCGGGCTCGCCCCCGACCATCACGACGGCCGAGCGCGCGGCGATCTGCGTCGACGAGCCGGAGAGCGTCGCGTCGACGTAACGGGTGCCGTGCGCGGCAACCCGCGCGCCCAGCGCCACGACGGCGTCGGGGTCGCCGGTGCTGGTGTCGACCAGGTAGCGCGGCGGCGTCGGTGCCGCCATCAGGCCGTCCTCTCCCTCGACGACGCGGCGGGTGATGTCGGTGTCGAGCAACGCCAGCACCACACGCGACGCGCCTGTCGCCACGTCGGCCGCCGAACCGGCAACATCGCCGCCTGCCGCTTCGAGCAGCGCGAGCCGCGAGGGGTCGACGTCGAAGCCCCTGACCCGGAACCCGCGCTGCAGGAGGTGCCGGGCGAGCTCGATCCCGACGAGGCCGACGCCGACGAGGCCGACGGGATTGCCGACCGCGTTCGCTGGAGTGCCTTCGCGCTGCGCGCTCCGGCATTCGCGCTCGGGGCGGCCCGTCGCGCTCATTCGCGCTCCATCCGCATGAGCCGCAGCGCGTTGCCGAAGTAGATCTTGTCGCGGGCCTGCGCCGACAGCCCGAGGGCGTC
>WBZP01004734.1_pt1 | contig 14074 bp, 23 predicted proteins | sample 5204301 | NCBI WGS metagenome assembly WBZP01 (sample SAMN12412401, study PRJNA552823) | activated sludge metagenome | isolation source: activated sludge from nitrification reactor of wastewater treatment plant... | place: USA: Pennsylvania | collected 2017 | reverse complement strand
CGCTGCGCTCACGTACGTGACACGCGCCGTGGCAAAGCCGCCGACAGCCTGGCCGCCGACCACCACGATGCTCGACTGGGCCATGAATTCGCCCATGATCGAACGCGACACGTTCAGAAGGCTGATGCCCAGCCCTGTAGGCGGCGCCGTGGCAGCGGCGTTCCAGTCCAGGAACGCCTGTCCCATAACGCTGACGTTGGTCAGGTCCAGGCTGGTGGTCGCGGCCTTGGTGTAGGTCTGACCTGGCTCGGCAACGCACAGTCTGTTGTCGTGTGATTGCCCGTCCGACGCCAGTGAACCGTCGCCGCGCCCGTGGGGCTGCTGATAGCCCTTGTACAACCCCCAGAGGTACTCGCCGCTGCCAGCCAGGTGAACGGCATTGTCCAAATCAAAATAGTTAAATTGCTTGAACCCCATCTGCTCCAGGAGCGCAAACCAGTCCTGCAGGATGATGTACAGGTTGGGGTGATAGCCAAGATCCCGCCGCCGCTCGTTCCAGTTGGTCTGCGTGAAAATGAGCGGATTGGTTGTCGGGTAATTCTGATGCGGGAAGATGCTGTCGAGCCCGCCCTCGTAGCCGACTAGCTGACAGTTGTTACCTGTCGTGGCGTTGTAGTTCGCAATGATCGTCTGCCAGTCCGCCATGTAGCGACGGAAGCAGTTCACATTGGTCGAGGGCTGATACCACTGGTTGAAAATCCAGTGATCAAGAACCTGCTCGACCGACAGATTGACGAAGTAATTGGTGGTCGGGTAGTCGATGAACAGGTAGTTCCAACCCAGGTAGGGCGCGACGGCCACACCGTCGACCTTGATACCCTGAGACGCCGTCCAGTTCATAAGCGCAGTGAACAGGGCGGGGAACACGGCCTGAAAGTTCAGGTAGAGCTTGATCTCGCCCGAGCGATTTCGGCCCCCTTCGTCGAAGGCTGCGCGCCAGATGGCCGCCACCTCGGCGGAGCGCTTGGGGTAATACGCCAGGCTTGGCTGCCCCGGGTAGAGCGCTGCCGACAGCTGGAGAAAGTGATTCCAGGCCGGCTGGAAATGCCAGATCTCGTTGCCCAGTTCCAGCCAAACTTCGTGCCCAGGTCGCAGGTTATCTCGCACCTCGCGGGCAGCTTGCCAGCAGAAATCGTCGGTTGACGCATGCGGCACGCTGTACCACACCTGCTTGGCGCCAGTGGCGTCGGCCAGCTTGGCGTGCACACCGTACGGCACCTGTGCTGAATCAGGGAGATCGCGGGAGGCGTAACAGAGCGACGGATCCAGCGTCATGGTCTCGAGCAGTACTGAGGCCGTCGCCGTCGACGGTCCACCGCTCCAGAGCACGGTATTGGCACCCGTGACCAGCACAGGATTGGAGACGTTGGTCCAGTCGTGGACTGACGTGGGCGTCTCCTGCTGTTTCATCGTCACGCCGTTGGTGCAGTCCGCTGCGGCGGGCCAGCCCGACCCGCGAGGCCAGATCGGTTGCCCGGTAACGAGCCCATGCGGCACCTGCGACGTCAGGATGTGCCAGGTGCTCTTGCCGTAGATGGAAGAGCCACCCAGCGTAGGGCTCGCGAAGCGGTAGCCGACCTGTATTGCCCCTGCTGCGTGACTCGCAGGCGTCGTGCCGTGACAACCGCGCTCAACCGTGACGGTCGTCCCACTCACGGCCTTCACGCGCATGACCTCGGTACCGACAAACAACCGCAGCCCGATCAGCACCGGGGCTGTCGCGGCATCGCTGACGGTCAGAGTCGTGGTGTTCGCGTCGATCCCGGTTACCAGAGTTGCGCTGAACTTCGTGCCCGCCGATGGCGAGTAGATCCAGGGCCAGGTCGCAGGATCGTACGGTTGTGCTGAGGTGAACGCCTGGCTCAGCGTGGTCTTCGTCGTGTTGTCGCCGTAGCTCCAGTCACTGATCCAACGGGACTGATCCCATTCGGCGATGGCCGTCTTGGGGCCATCGATAATCGGCGAGTAGCAGCGCAGCGAGGCCACATTCCTGAGCCGTTCCAGCAAGGTCGGCGAAAATGCGTGCGGATTCGCATTCGAGAGCGTGGTCGGTTGGCCGTCCGTATACGTGAATTCGCCGGGCCCAAAGATGACGAGATTGTCGAACTTGGGAGCACGGCTTGCGCACGTCATACGAAACTGCACATACGTCCTCGCCGACGCACCTGCGCGCTGAATGTTGTAGACCCGCACCTTGCCGATGCCGTTCACACCGGGATTGGCCAGGTCAGTGCGTTCCGTCACCGTCGTGACCGCGCTGCTGGCCGAGTACAGCTCAAACGTCGTCGGGTTCACAGGATCCAGGTCGTCCCAGCCGACGGCGAACAGACCCACAGGCCCTGGGTAGTCCGTTGAGTCCAACCCGTTGGTCGACGGGCTGTTGATGATGCCGGTGAACGCCGAATTGGCCGACAGCGCCGTCGGCTTGCCGGTCGCATCGAACGCCGAAACGTTATTCCAGGAGCCAGGACCGCCCAGACGATACGCCAGGTTGCGCAGATAAGGCCCAGCAGCCAGATTCGAGGTGGGACCGCTATCAATATTGATGCCCATCCGCAGAGTCGGCTTGTAACCAGGTACGCGAAAGCCGGCGGATTGCCCTGTGTAGATCGACACAGGCTCAGCCGTCATGGCACCGGTGCCGCCAGCCGCGGACAACGCCCAACCAGCGGGCGCGTCAAGCGTCGCAACGTCAGACGCGGTCAATCCGGCGCCTGGAACCTCGAAGGCGCAGTAGTTCGTGAAGCCCGAGGCCAGACCACCCGTCAACGCCCCGCGACTGGCGCCGTTGACCGTCAGTGTGGGTGTGTTGTTGATCGCCGTAGCAAGGGTGTCGACGTTCCCAACAATGGTCTGCAACCCGATGAAGATCGTCTTGCCAGACGTACCCGTTCGCACCCAGCCCGCCTTCACGAACGGGATCCAGTTCAACGGTGCAGCCCACACCGCCGAGCCCGTGCCTGCAACGGACGTCAGGTTGAGGCCCGTCGCACCATAGGCCTCGGTGATGTCCGTCGCCGCGACTGCATCACCTGGGTTCTTCCCACTTGGAGTTGCCAGTGACCAGCGGTAGCGGGTTGTGGCTCCCACGCCGATCGTCGTCGGATCGGTGCCGCCTCGCAGGGCCAGGACATCGCCTGACGTCAGGACGTAGCCGTCCCAGGCGCAGATGTCGTCGATGGTGTAGACGCAGCCCGTCCCAGGCGCCGTGCCGTAGAACCCCAGCGCCCAGGCGTAGGAACCCGCCTGTGTGGCTCCTGTCTTCGTACCCAACGCAACAGCCACACCGTCAACCCACGCTGTCTGCGTGCCGGCCACGCCGTCGTGCGTGATGCAGAAGTCGTGCGCAGCACCGATCGCCACATCCGCGGCTGCGGACAGAAGCGAGCCATCCGCCAACCGCACCGTGAAGCGCGCCTTGACTGTGCCTGCTGCGGTGCCTGCCCCTGACAGCGAACCGTAGACCCCGATGGCGCCATTGCGCCCCACGACGCGGGTGTCACCGGTCTGAGTCGGATCGCCGGAGAAGAGGAACTTCCAGCGCAGGCTGGCCTGCGTCTGGCTGTTCCAAGGAGCCGTGGCAAGGGCGCTAGTGAACGTCCTGGGACCTGTGACTTGAATGGCCATACTCGCCTGCACTCCCTTGCTGCGTGACCTGGGTGTCGCTCGTGTTGTCGATTATCGACAAACGACGGCGAAGGGCCGTGACGGCTAAAGAAAAAGCCCAGGCTTGGGGCCTGGGCTAAGTCGTTTGTCGACAAACGGAAAGGGGGCGGCCGTTATGGCCACCCCCTCTCGTCCCCACCCTCAGCCAGACCTCAGGACCCGACCTCGACGACCGTGATCCGGCCACACACGCTCGCCACTGCGTCGAGATCCTCAGGCAGCACGCCGCCGTATTCAGCCGCGTCGTAGTAGCACTTCACACGCAGCATGTAGAAGCCAGGCTCCAGCCCGTCGAACGTCGCGTGCACGGTCCGATCGTTCCGATCCTCTTTCCTCGGATGCCTGGCCGGCGCAGACAGCCAGTACCGCAGCCGCTGAGTGCGATCAAGCGTCCGCAGTTCGATGACGTAGCGCACGTTTCGCCCGTTCGCCAGCGGTTGGTGCGACAGCGACGCGTAGACGATGATCTTGCCCAGCCCGAGATCCTCGTACGCCAGCCAGTCGACCTGATTCGACGACCCGTCGCCCTGCACCGGCGTGGCGTTATTCCGTAGCAGGTTCCCGCTGGCTATCAGATGCAGCCGCTCCTCGGTCGTGGGCTGCGCTCGCTTTTCTTGCAGCGCCGCCTCGACCAGACACAGCCGCAAAGCCACGACGCTGCACACGACAAGGCACACTGCTCCAAGCTTCTTCATGTCCACCTCATCTCAGGGAACGTTCGAAAACCAGGGACACTCAAGCAGGGTTACCGTCACCCTTGAAGGCCGCGCTGATCTCGTCGGAGTTCCAGTAACGCGCCGGATTGCCAGCAGCGTCGTACTCGTAATAGACCGCGCTGCTGTAGGTGTACGTCACCGTTGGGTCCATGCAGCGCCATGCCCCGGTGACCGGATGAAGTACCTGGTGATTCGCGCCGGCCGTACAGGGATTAGCAGGGTTGCAACAGACAGCATTGTCGTTGCCTTTGCAGGCACCGTCAGCCCAGTAATCCTCCACACCCACGTAGAGCGTCCCACCGTTAGCCGCGTAAGCGACGACCGCGTAGTGCCGGTAGTTCCGGTTCTCGCCGTTCCAACGGCAGTAGAACCGCCACCGCATGTTGAGGATCCAGTTCGTGAACGGCTTGCCGCAGTCGTTGGTCTCGCGCAGCGAAACACTCTGCGTGTGCCGTGCGTTTCGCTGAACCAGGCACATGGTGATGGCCGACGACGGCACGCTCAGGAGACAGAGCGTGCACACCATGGCGACGTATAGATAGAGCAGCTTCTTCATCAGTGCATTCCGCCGCAGACTCAAAGTAAGGCCGTCTGCGAGAGCCTATGTCAATAAGGTAGAAGCCGACACGGCTCCTGACCTGAGAGATAGAGCCTACCGTTTGTCGACTTCCGCGATTGTGTCTCAAGTGTGGACGACAGGTTTGTAAGACACGATCTGGAAATCGTTGTTGATACACAGCGGCTTCCGCGTCCATTCGCCAGGCAGCTCAGGAAAGAAGAGGTCGCCGCCGTGCGTGCCCTCAACCTCAGTGGCCACCACTTCAGAGACAAGGCCCGACGCGAGGGCCTGCTTGTAGACGTCGGCGCCACCGATGACCCAGGGCCGCACCTTGGTCATGCGTTCGGCCGCGATGGGTCAGGGCCTCGTCGATGGACTGCGCCATAACCCAGCCGTCGCCATCCGGCATGGCCATACGCGTCAGCACGATATTGAGCCGACCGTCCAGCGGACCCGGCAAGGACTCGGCCGTCTTCCGCCCCATGATCACCGGGCAGCCCCAGGTGATAGCCCTGAAATGCTGCAGGTCTGCGGGCAGGTGCCAGGGGATGACACCGTCCTTCGCGATCGCACGCTCGGCGTCGTAGGCCACGGCGATCCTGACGCGAAGTGTGGCAGGCAGGTTGTGAGACACAGGCTGTCCTTTCCGTTTGTCGACAAACGTCCGGTAAGGGCGCGCTACCCCTTTTCAGTGTCAGGCGGATAGATGTGCTTGCCATTACCGACACGCTGGGCGCCGCAATCGTCATAGAGGCGAGCCCCGCACTTCGTGCACGTGGCCGACTCTCCGAACTTCACGTCGAAGTTCTCATCCCTGACGTCCGTCCTTGGACCCCAGGTGTGCTGACAGGTCTTCCAATCAACCATCGTTCTCCTCCATCTCCAGCTCAGGCGCCGTCAGGCAAACGGCCAGAACGACGGAGGTGCACGAGGCCAAAAACAGCAGCAGAAAAACACTAATTGCGTTCATGGTTATATGCGTCCTTTCATTGCCGAATTGCGAAACGAGTTCGAAAAACGACCTGAAAATGCGCAGCCGGGAGACCAACCGCTCAGAGGTCGTCGCTGCTGTTGGTCTCCTCATCGTCGAGGTCGAAGACGTCGTTCTCGGGTAGTCCGGCGTCGTCGACGAGGTAGTCCTGAATGGCGTCCAGGAAGTTGAGTAGACCCTCGGCTTCCTTGCTTTGCAGGTTCGCCTCCAGGAAGTGTTTCTGCTCCTTGAGTCGCTTGAGGTTCAGACCGATGTCCCTGGTGGACTCCGTCTGTCCCTTGGCGTGGAGGGTGAGGGTGACGTCGACGGGTTCGTCGTCGGGCGGTGACAGGAGAGCCTGCGGCACCGACAGCTGCTGCAAGACGGGAGTCAACTCGTCTCGCTGCGCCTTGGTTGCGTCTCGGATATGCGTGAAGCCGACCTGCCGCCCGTATCGCTCGTCCAGCTTGGTGCTCCGCGTTTGCACTTCGCTTAGCAACCTGCCGACCGCACTTCGCGCGGCTGCGCAGGTCGGACAGTCCTTCTGCGTGGTCGCTGGCTTGAACAGCTCCTCGCCCTGCCGCAGGACCTCGTTCAGCCACTCCCTGCCCATCGGCTTGCGGGCGTGGAGCTCCTCGATCAGGAGATCGAGCTGCGCCTGAGCGGCGTAGTTCCTCGTCTCGGGCTCGACAGGGTCGCCTGGTGCCGCGGCGGCCTCGGCCTGCTCGGACATGGTCTCCCTTTCCGCCGCAGTCGCAGTCGGATAAACAGGGGCCGCACGGTCCAGAAAGGCGTCCGTACAGCGCTTGAGTACGGCCTCGAGGTTGGCGTACTCGTCGTCACTCTGTGTCGGCGGATGACGACGCTTCAGCTCCTCGATGTGACGGTCGACCTGATCGATAAGCGGCGAGTACTTGTCGACGGGCGCAGACAGCTCCCCGCGACGCTGCAGCAACTTGGTAACCAGCGCATCGATCAGGTCGACGACCGGTGAACACTGTTCGGCGATAGGTTTCGTCGCCTGAGCCGCGGCAGGCTCCTGCGCTAACAGGCCCTTGAGCTTGAAGATGACGTACTTCAGCTCTAGGTACTGCGCCTCCCGCGTACGAAGCCAGTACTTCCTGTAGGGCTCCCGCTTGGAGAGCCGTTTCACCTTCTCCCAGTCCTGATAACAATCCTCCGACCGCTGTCGCAGCTCGGAGAGGAGTTTGTCGAGGTCCTTGCGTAGGCTGGCATCCGGGGCCGGGAGTTCCTGCACTTGCAGAACGTTCACGAAGTAACCCCCGCGGGTCCTGTCGTAGACACAGTCAAGGATCTCCGGCGTGCTGAAGAACTGGTTGTTGCTGTCTGGCCCGAGCTCGACGTCGAACTCCAGCCGCAGAGTCTTGCGCCTAGGCGCTGGCTTGGTGTACTCGGACATGGTCTCCCTTTCTGTGTGTCAGCTGCGGTGACTCTGCAAATCCTGGACGAAATCCTGAATGGAGAGCAGCTCCTGAAGTACGGCCAGCCCGCCGAAGTAGCGCGCTTGGTCGTGCCGCTTTTTCCCGCCGGGCACGAGAGCTTTCTTCGTGATGCTGCGGAGCCTGGAGTGCAGGTTCTCCAACACCTCTGCGAGCTCATCGTCGTCGTCGTCGTCGTCGTCGTCGTCGTCGTCGTCGCATGCGGCTACGGCTTCATCACTGACCTGCGGCTGCGGCGGCGCCGACTTCAGCTCGAGTCGCAGGAGCTTCCAGTCGTATCCCTCCTCGGCGAGCGGCGTCAGCAGCCTGATCGCATCCACACCGAAGTGCTCACGGAAGTCCTCCGCATCCGCCGCCGCGGCATCGACGTCCAGACACAACCGCACATCGAATTCCACGCGGACTCGCTCGTGGTGTCCGAGGTCGGGGGACGGGCTCCCCTTCTTAGGTGTACTCATCGGGTTCCTTTCTGCGCATGAGGAATGGGCGGGACGGCGGCCACTATGACCGCCTCGCCGTTTGTCGACAAACGAGAGCGTAAGCCCGGGGTTTACAGGTTGTAGGGACGGGGCTAAGGGCGGGATTCTAGCGAGGAATCGAGCAAGTCGCGCAAGAGTTGCGTGTCGATGCTCTCGTATTCCTTGATCAGCGCCTCGCAGCCATCGCGCAGTGCCATCAGCTCCGCCTTGAGCTGAGCCATGGGATGTGCGGGACACTGCTCAACGTGCGCTTGCAGCAGGGCCGACGGCGCATCCGGGGTTGTGTCCACAGGCCCGTACTGATAACCGCAGTAGACGCAGTTGACGTACTGACCTGCTTGCAGATCATTGACCCAGCGGCGAGTGGCGTCGCGATCATGCACGAGGACGGCGTTCTCCTCCTGCAGCCTTGTCACCTGCTCCTTCAGCTCCTCGACCTGATCCTGGAGTCTGTCCGAGGTGCTCACGGCTTACTTCGCTCCTCTCCTGGTTTTGGTTCAAGGTGCTCAATACGGATTCGAGCAGTAGGCCGCGTACGCGTTGTGGCACAGCTCCGAGCAGCAGGTCCCGCCGTCGTAGACGAGGTCGCCACAGTTGGGGCAGCGGCCGGTCGGCTCAGGCTGGCTCTCATCCGAGGCTTCGTAGTGGCCAGCCCCTGCGGTAGGGAACTGAGAGGCGGTGGGATCGACAATGTCGCCATTGGGAGCGACGCACCACCAGTGTTCGCGTTCTCCCCAGACCAAGTCGTAGTAATGACCGCGTACGCGGATGAGCTCAGGGAAGGCCTTGACCATCGCGAGGGTGGTCTCGGCGCACGTCCCGTAGGACCTGGTGACATTCTCGAGGATCCAGTCGGCATAGGCCTTGTTCATGATGCCTCCGGTCGCAGCAGCTTCTGGAGCGACTGCACCTTCTCGCGGATGGTCTGCAGCTCGTCGCGAAGGCGCTCAACAGCGAAACGCCTGGCCACGAAGCTGTACTTGTCGTAGTCGAAGCCGAAAAGCACGTCCTTGCAGGCCGCATCCCTGCGCTCCAGATATTCTTCGAGCTTCTCGAGCTCGTCGTTGAGGGCTTCCTCACGGAGCGCCGGCACTTCCAGGTCGGCGTCGAAGAAACCCGCGGCCGTGTATGCGGCCTCCAGGAGCTCGTTGTAGGTGGCAGTCGGATCGCAGAGGATGATGCCAATCCCCTCCAGGGCCTGGCGCCCCGCCTCCGTCAAAGCGGTGCGCTGTGTACGCGAGGACGGCGGGACAGCAGTGAGGGTGAGATCCCTGTACGTCCAGGGCTCATCCTCCTCGGACGCTGTTGTCAGTAACGCGGCCACACCGTCGGCGATCCAGTCGAGATGATCCTTGTCCGCCAGCCAGTCATTCTTGACGTCCAGTACCAGCTGTGCGTTGAACGTCCTACGGCTCATCCCTGTCGGCACGGGCGTGGCGTTGAGTTTCTCCTGCCACGGATCAGACATCGGGGCTCCTTTCTGTGTCGTAGGACTCGACACGCTCAAAGCTGGTCCTGACTCCATTGACGGCGACGGGCGGTTGCCGGCTGCCTGAGAGCACCGACAGCCAGACACGACCGAAGAACAGAATCGACAGGCGCTCCCTCCAGGAAGGTCGCCAGCACGAAATGCACTGCTCGCCATCCGTGTAGATCGGCAAGGGCTCAACGCCCTGGATGTTGTCGGAGTACTGCTTGCCGCTGGGCTGCAGAGTCCTGGTCATCTCAGGAAACTGAATGGGCTTCAATGGTTGTTCCTTCTGTATTCCTCTTCGTAGGCCCAGACGCACTCGTACGGCAGGAGCGGGAAATCGATCCTGCCCTGCCGTCTGGCTGCTTTACGCGCAGCCTCGTGTCGCTGCGTTGCGTCGGCACGAATCGCGTCGAGAACGGCCTGCTGTGCTGGCCAGAGTTTCAACCCGTCAGGTAGCTGTGCCATTCACGTCTCCGTTTGTTGACAAACGGTGCGACGAGGCCAGGACCGCGATCTGCTCGGCAAGGGAATCACACTGTGGTCCGAGCTCAAGGCAGACCGTCCTGATCGTGCGATAGGCATTGCACATAGCACTCAAAGCTGCGATCAGCTTGTCCTTGTCGTCCTTGACGACGGCCAGCTCCTGCCTGACAGACAGGAGCCTCGCCGACAACCTCGCCTCTTTTAGCTCGGACCACAGCCTTGCGCACCAGCCCTTGCGTCTATGTGCCGGCTCGGTGAAGGCGCTGTACTTCGGCTTCTCCGGGCTCGCCCCTGGATAGGCATGAGCGACCACCCAGCCGATCTCAGGTTCGACAGCGATACCGTAAACCTTGCACTCCCCGGTAAAGCAACGCTCGAGCATGTTACCAGGGGTGTACCAACCGCGATCCTTGCCGTACGCGAGCTGCGTCGCGATCCCTTCCTCGTCCAGCACGACGAACATCGACCCTCCTCTCCGTTTGTCGACAAACGACTATGCCTCAGGCCACCAGCCCCTGAGTCGGCCTCCCCAGTCGGCTTCCTTGCCGAGCACGACGCCGATCGCCAGGACCAGATCGGGATGCAGCGGTTCGCCTCTGTGGAGTGAGGCGTGAATACGTTCCAGGACCGTCTGCATCCGGCGGCCGGTCCTGAGGAAGCTGTCACGGTTGTGCTCGGCAGTCTCGAGCTTCGTTTCGAGCTCGAAGACCTTCTGCCCCATCTCGGTCTCCCAGCGCCGCATGGCAGCGACGCTGTCGAAACCGAGATCGGCAGCCACGTGGGCCTCGTCAACGACAGTGCCCTTCAGGTCGTGGTTCATGTAGCTGACTCCTGTTCTTCGAAATAGCCCATCCGTTGGCTAACCTTCTGGAACTTGGCCTCGCGAATCTCTTCCAGGTCGAAACCGGCGGCCTGAGCCAGCAGGTCGAGGTAGCACGCGGTGTCGGCCAGCTCTTCCTTCAGCTGCTCACACAGCTGGACTTCCGTCAGGGTGTTGCCCGGAATGCCGTCGCGGACGCGGTTGAGCTTCTTGACGACGTTTGCCGCCTCACCTAGCTCGCCGAGGGTCGCGGTCATCCAGTCGCTCAGGCTCCAGGAGTTGAGCTGGTGATTGAAGCCCTCAGGCGACTCACAGCGCTGGCGATTGCGACGGCTGAAATTGCGCAGTGCAGTAAGCCGGCGCACGGCCGGCACAAGGTGCTCCTTCAAGCACTCTTTCCGGCCGGCCACACCACAGATCGGGCATGCGGGGCACTCGCAGGCTCCCGCCTCGATGCCACAGAGATCGCACGGCAGGTCGCAATCAACAGGTCCGTAGTCGTCGTGTCTTGAGCGCACGGCTTACCCTCCGGGCACGAGCTTGGCTCTGACGGCCGCGTCCTTGGCCTCCAGTAGTTTCCTGAGTGCCACAGTGCGCTCAGGTCCCGCTGCGATCTGCTCGCAGATGACGCTTGCCAGGGCACCAAACGGAGCGGACACCTCCTGCAAGGCAGGCGGGAGGTGCTTGTACTCGAACCACTTCAGCATGCGTTCTTCGTCCACGTGGCAGTCTCCTAACTGGTTGACCAGCCGTGTCTCTTGGTGATGATGGCGGTCGTAGCACCATCGCGCGAGCGGCACTGCTTGTTTTGATTGGCCTTGTAGAGCATCTCGATGACGAGAGCTCCGTCGATACGAATCTCGAAGTCGACTGGAAGCGGCGGGCCGTTCTGTTGCTGCAGGGTACGGGCACCCTTGAGTACGAAGGTGTCCGACTTAGAGGGCCAACCGCTTGGCAGGACAGTGCCGGACTTCGTTGTCGGTGTGCGTCGCTTCACGGCTTTCCTTTCTTCGGTCTGGGTTTGGGCTGTAGCGACGCCTTGGTCTGCGACCAGCGCTTAGCCAGTTCGTTGACAATCTCCTTGTCGAGGGCGTCGAGGGCCTTCATGACCCTTTCGGTCTTGGCGTTCCATCGCAGGTTCTGGATCGACTCGATCTGCTGCCTGGCCAGCTTGACCCTGAGGTGATGGCTCATGGTCACCTGCAGATCGACAAAGGTCTCTGCTTCGCGGTGAGAAAGTTCCAGAGCGCTTTCACTCGTCCCTCCAGTTGTGAAGCCGGTAGAAGCACTCGAAGGTCGCGATCATCGCGAACCCGCTCAGGGTTCGGATGCAGTTCATGGCTTCCTGACCGCCCACGCGCAGGCACGCGGGCATCGCCCAGTAGAGCGAGAACCAGATCAGCGGCAGCAGAAAGTACTCGGGGGAGGCCAGCAAGATTTTGAGTGTGCGCATTGCAGCTGCCCCTTCGTCGGAAGGTTGAAGGATCGGTAAGGACGCTGTTGCAGCGAAGGGCCGTTTGTCGTCAAACGGCGAAGCGAGGAACGGCAGGGCGCTGAGCCCTGCGGCTCAGTACTCTACGCACTCCTCCTCGCTTTCTGCCGGCAGGGCCGGCTTGGGCATGTCCAGTAGCTTCCTGGCCTCATCCCAGTGCGACTCATCGTCCCCGTTCGCGTCGCGGGTAACGATGAGCTGCGACAGGACGGTCTCAAGGGCCTCAGCCTGCGTCCTGAGCTCCAGCAAGCGAAAGACCTGGATGCGAGAGCCTGGGACGCTGCAGTCAGTGGCCAGGGCGTAAAGCTCGTCGGCGAGCCTGGACATCAAGGCCTCCTGTGGTCAACTGGCCGTCTTTGCCTTGCGTCCGCGGCCCTGGCCGTAACCAGGCGGCAGCTGAGCCACGCGACCGCGATGACGCAATGCAGCAAGTGCGGTGCTGAGCTGTCTCTTTGTGCCTGTCCAGCTGGTACCGAGCTGAACGGCGACATGCTCGACATCGGTGGGCAAGCCCCTGATACTGAGCCTGGCTGCCGCCTCCTCAACCTGACTGGCCAGTGACGGCTTTCCCGCGCGTTGCCGATAGGCCGTAGCACGCCTCGCAGGTAAGACGACGATTGGCTCCTCGTCCGAGTCGTCTCGCGAAGCAGGCTCAAGCCCCTGCTTCGGCTTGTGAGGATTGCTGGCTCGCTTCCTGGCCAACCGCTCGGCAAGCACGATCTTTCTCAGCTCTTCCTGTTCGGGGGTAAGACAGAGCACCATCTCACTCTCCTGCTTCGCGGTCCACGAATTCGCCGCACTCGTAGAGGTGGCGTCGAAGCTCCCATTCAGGGATCTCTGCCACGGCGCCGCCGTGCGGGTGGCCAGCATCGGTGGCATAACCCCGATGCTGCAACTTGGTGTCCAGGACAGTCTGGAACCAGGCTTCGAGGCCGAAGAGCTTGCTCCTGGCCTCATCTCTCTGCTTGCGAAGGGCCGCCAGCTCGTCGGCCAGGATCAGCCTGGCCAGTGCCATGGTCTGTTCGCCATAATCGTGGCTCACGTGCTCTCTCCTTCGTAGTACTCGTCCAGCGGCTCCAGGGCCTTCTGACAGAGGGCCAGCTTCGTCCGATAGGGCTCAGCCCCGTTCTCCTCCACAGCCTGCCGCATCAAGGAGAGGGCCTGATGGTTGATGTAGCCACGATGCCCAACACGCTCGCTGTACTGGGCGAGCATCGTACAGGCCGTATAGAGGGCCACGAGAGCGCTGTCTCGCTCAGCCGTCAGGATCGTGATCGCGGCATCGGCCTCTTTGAGAGTGGTGTCCGTGTTCGACCGAATCTCGCCGACAATCTGACCCTGACCACACGGCCCGGTGCAGTAGTGCTGTCTGAGCGACTGAAGACGCTCCTTAAGACTGGCCTGCCGCCAGGCCGTGGGGTCCTTGTAGGGTTTCAGCAAGGTCACCTCCGTTTGTCGACAAACGGCTCGGTCAGACGCTGAAGTCGACGGCCTCCTGGCGGGTAATGAAGAAGTGGATGCCTCGAGCGCACTCCACCCTGATGTCGTCGTCGTAGCTGTCGGGCCTCGACTCCTTACCGACCTCGTAGTCGACACCTGGCCGGTGACGCCCTGCTGCCTGCATCGAGAAGCCTCTCTCGAAATGCTCAAGCCCATCGATGGACGTAATGGCAAGAGTCGTGACATAAGCAGCACGGCACTTCCGCCCGACGAGCGAGCTGGTGCGTGCCGCAGCGGCCGGGATCTCCAGAGTGGCGATGCGACTGTCTCTCAATTTCTTGAAACCGATGAACGCCCCCTGCTCAGGGCAAATCGCGAAAGTCGGGAGCTTAGCGTCTTGCAGGTTGGCGCCTTGCATGATGGCGCCTCGCATGCTGGCGTATCGCAGGTCGGCGCTTTGCAGGTCGGCGCTTTGCATGATGGCGTATTGCAGGTTGGCGTGTTGCAGGTTGGCG
>WBZP01004732.1_pt1 | contig 14079 bp, 12 predicted proteins | sample 5204301 | NCBI WGS metagenome assembly WBZP01 (sample SAMN12412401, study PRJNA552823) | activated sludge metagenome | isolation source: activated sludge from nitrification reactor of wastewater treatment plant... | place: USA: Pennsylvania | collected 2017 | reverse complement strand
GCCAGCTTCGGAGAAGGATGTCGCGTAGACGTCGGTCATGGCCGCTCCCGGTGGACTCGCGCATCGCCGCGGGATGGCGCGCGCCGTCGGATGACACGCTAGGGGCCCGGCCGGGAGCGGTCAATTCGTCCGAACGGACGAGGTCGCCGGCGCGGCGGTCCAAGCCATTGATTGGCGAAGCCGCCGGCTCGCGGGCGGCCGGGGCCACCCTGTGAACGCTGACAGGGTCAGCGGTCGGTGCGCGCGGCCGCGTCGCCGTCGCGGACGCGGCGCTCGAGTGCCAGCGCCGCCTTCACCAGCAGGTGCGCGCTGACGGGGGCGGTGAGGAAGACGAACAGCGTGACCAGGAGCTCCGACAGCGCCGGCCGTCCCGCGCGCAGCGAGAAGTGCAGCGCCGAGGCGAGCAGAATCCCGCCCACGCCCAGCGTCGTCGACTTCGTCGGGCCGTGGATGCACTTGTAGAAATCGGAGAGCCGGGCGAGCGCCCACGAGCCGATCAGCGCGAAGGCCGCGCCGACGACGAGCAGCGCCGCGATCACGGCATCGGCGAGCACGCCAGGCAATGATTCCATCGTCAGTCGGCGGCGTCGCCGCGCTGGACGTACTTCGCCAGCGCCACGGTGCCCACGAAGCCCAGCATCGCGATCACCAGCGCGGCCTCGAAATAGACGGTGCTGTCCTGCACCAGACCGAGCAGGACCAGCAGCGCCATGCCGTTCACGTACATCGTGTCGAGCGCCAGGATGCGGTCCGGCGCGCGCGGCCCGCGCAGCAGCCGGTAGAGCGCGAGCAGCAGCGCGAGCCCGAACGCGCCGATCACCCAGGGCAGCACCAGTGCAGTCATCCGAAGATCTCCAGCAGCGGCGCCTCGTAGCGCGCCTTGATGTCGGCGACGAGCGCGGCCGCGTCGGTGAGGTGCAGCGCGTGCACCAGCAGGTGCCTGCGGTCGGCGGCGACGTCGCAGGTCAGCGTGCCCGGCGTCATCGTGACGATCGCGGCCAGCACCGCGATCCCGTGCGCGCTCGCGAGATCGAGCGGGACCTCGACGAAGCCGGGACGGATCGCGCTCTCCGGGCCGAGCACGCGGCGGGCGACCTCGACGTTCGAGACGACGATGTCGCGCAGCACGACGAGCAGCAGCCGCAGCGCGGTCAGCGGGCGCCGCACGCGCGGCGACTCGCCGAGATGGCCGTGCAGGAGCAGCGGCACGAGCCAGGCGAGCGCCGCGCCGAGCAGCAACTGCCCGGTGCCGATGCTGTCGCTGGCCAGGACCCAGACCAGCCACAGCGACAGCGACAGCAGCGGCGCGGGCAGCAGCTTCCTCATCGCGGGGCCCCGACCCGCGCCGGCACCGGGCGGGCGCCCAGGACCGCCAGCACGTAGGCGGCCGGCTGGCCGAGCTGGACGGCGGTCGCGCGTGCGTAGCGTTCCACGGTACGGGCGTCGACCGCGAGCGCGACCAGCGCGGCGGCCAGCGCGACCAGCGCCAGCGCTTCGGCGCCGACGATGCGCGTCGCCTGCGGAACCGCGCTGCCGGCACGGGCCTTCCAGAAGATCCGGCTGCCGGCGCGCGCGAGCGCGATCGTCGCCACCAGCCCCGACGCCAGCACCCCGGCCCAGTACCAGGCGAAATGCGGCTGCCCGTAGGTCGCGCCGAGCAGCAACAGCTTGCCGACGAATCCCGACAGCGGCGGCAGGCCCGCGACGGCCATCGCCGCCAGCACGAACGCGAGGCCGAGCGGCGTCGCGTGCGCCATCGGCGCCGCGCTGCGCAGCAGGTCGCCCGTCGCACCGCGCAGCCGGGCGATCGGCTCGACCAGCAGGAACAGCAGCGCGACGGCGAGCGTGCTGTGCACGAGGTAGTAGAGCGCGCCGGCGAGCACGCCGGTGTTCCCGACGGCGATCGCCGCGACCAGGACGCCGGAGGAGACGACCACCAGTGACGCCGTCAGCGACTTGAGCCGTCCTGCGGCGAGCACGCCGAGCGTGCCGGCGACGAGCGTCGCCATGCCGCCGGCGAACAGCCATCCGCCCGCCGAGCGGACCAGCTCGCCGCCGTCGGCGCCGGCAAGCACCGTCGTGATGCGGACGATCGCGTAGATGCCGACCTTGGTCAGCACCGCGAACAGCGCGGCCACGGGCGCCGGTGCCGCGGCGTACGTCGCCGGCAGCCAGAAGCCGAAGGGCAGCACCGCCGCCTTGATCGCGAACACCGCGAGCAGCAGCAGGATGGCCGCGTGCACGAGCCCGCGGTCGGCCGCGGCGACGACGTCGAGTCGCTGCGCGAGGTCGGCGAAGTTGAGCGTTCCGGTGAGCCCGTAGACGAGGCTGGCCGCGACGAGGAAGAGCGCGGAGCCCGCGAGGTTGACGACGACGTAGTGATAGCCGCGCTTCAGCGCCCCACCATCGGCCGCGTGCAGCAGCAGGCCGTAGGACGCCACCAGCAGCAGTTCGAAGAAGACGAACAGGTTGAAGAGGTCGGCGGTGAGGAACGCGCCGTTCAACCCGGCGAGCTGGAACTGGAAGAACGGGTGGAAGTGCGGCCCCCTGCCGGCCCAGCCGCCGCAGGCGACGACCAGCGCGACGACGGCGAGCACGGCGGTGACGACGAGCAGCAGCGCTGCCAGCCGGTCGAGCGCAAGCGCGATGCCGAACGGCGCCCGCCAGTTGCCGAGCAGGTAGACGCCGATGTCCCCGCGGTCCGCGTCGCGCAGCAGCACCGCCGCGACGGCGGCCAGGGCGACCGCTGCGACCAGCGACACGGCGTCGGCCATGCGCGGCGAGGCGCGCTCGACGAGCAGCAGCAGCACGCCGGCTGCCAGCGGCAGCGCGATCGGCACGACGAGCATGGGCCACGGCCCGGCCGCGGTCATGGCCGCCCCCGTTCCCCGCTGTCGCGCTCCTCCTGCAGCGGCGCCACGTCCTCCGGCCGGTCGCCGGGCAGCGCCGCGTCGACGAGGTCGCTGCCGTTGACGAAGCGTGCCTTGAGCGCGAGGCCGAGCAACAGCGCGGTCATCGCGAAGCCGATGACGATCGCCGTCAGGACCAGTGCCTGCGGCAGCGGGTCGGCGTAGTGCGCGAGCGTCGGCGGAACGCCGGGGCGCAGCAGCGGTGGCGCGCCCACCGCCACGCGCCCCATGGCGAAGATGAACAGGTTCACCGCGTAGGACAGCAGCGTGAGCCCCAGCGGGATGTCGAACGAGCGGGCGCGCAAGAGCAGCCAGGTCCCGGCCGCCGTCAGCACGCCGATGCCGATGGCGAGCAACGCGGCGATCACGCCTCGTCCCTCGACCACTGCCGCGCGAGCGGGCCGCCGAGGCGCGCCGGCACCTCGAGCACCAGCAGCGACGCCGCGACGACCGCGATGAAGACGCCGAGGTCGAACAGCGCGGCCGTCGCCAGCGGCACTTCGCCCAGGCCCGGGACGACGGGATGCGCGAAGCTGCTGGTGAGGAAGGGGTAGCCCAGCACGATGCTGCCCGCCCCGGTGGCGACGGCGACGGCGAGCCCGGCCGCGATCCACGCCGGATGCCGGAGCCTCGACGCGATCACCACCGGGACCGCGCCGGCGAGCCGTGCGACGACCACCGCCGACGCCAGCACCAGTCCGGCGATGAAGCCGCCGCCCGGCAGGTTGTGGCCGCGCAGCAGCAGGTAGATCGCGACGATCGTCGCCAACGGCAGCAGCATCCGTGCGGCGACGGCGAGCAACAGCGACGCGTGGTCGCCGGCGGGCGACGCACGCCTTAGCGGCGCCGCCGGGTGGCTGCCGAGCAGCGCGTGGACCACCAGCGCGGCGATCGCCAGCACGGTGATCTCGCCCATCGTGTCGAAGCCGCGGAAGTCGACGATGATGACGTTCACCACGTTGGCGCCGCCGCCTTCGGCCAGCGCGCGGGCGAGGTAGTACGGCGCGATCGAGTCGAAGGGCCGCCGCATCACCGCGTAGGCGACGGCGGCGATCCCCAGCCCCGCGGCGGCGGCGACCAGCGCGTCGCGCCAGCGCCGCCGCGCCGGACGCTCGACGGGTGCCGACTGCGGCAGGTGGTGGAGCACCAGCATCATCAGCACGACGGTGACGACCTCCACCAGCAACTGTGTCAGCGCGAGGTCGGGAGCCGAGAGCAGCACGAACGCGAGGCTCACCATCAGCCCGGTGACGCCGACGAAGACCAGCGCCGTGAAGCGTTGCCGGTAGCTGGCGGTCGCCGCCAGCGCGGCGACGACGCCGCAGCCGAACACGGCGCCGGCGACGGCGGCGAGGCGCGGGTCCGCCACGCCCGCTGCCAGCGTTTCGTGCGTGGCCGGGCCGGTCCCCCAGCGGACGAGCGGCGCCGCCGCGACGGCGACCACGGCGACGACGAGCCACAGCAGCATCGGCTGCAGCCGGCCCCAGGGCAGATGCCGGGCCGCGGCGTCGGCCAGCCGCTGCAGCGTCGCCAGCAGGGCGTCGAACACGTGCTTGCCGCCGACCGGCAGGCGCGTGACCAGGTGCAGGTTGATCGTCCGCTGCAGGCCGAAGTAGACGGCGAGCCCGCCGGCCAGCGCGACCGCGCTCATCGCCAGCGGGCCGTTGAAGCCGTGCCACAGCGACACGTCGACCGGTGGCGGCGGCGCGCCGAGCACCGCGCCCACGGCGACGGCGAGCAGCGGCTGCACGGTGAGCGACGGCGCGACGCCGACGACGATGCACAGCGCCACCAGCGCCTCGACGGGCACGCGCATCCAGCGCGGCGGCTCGTGCGGCGTCCGCGGCAGGCCGACGGGCTCGCCGTTGAAGAACACGTCGTGAACGAAGCGGACGCTGTAGGCGACGGAGAGGACGCCGGCGAGCGTCGCCGCCGCCGGCACGACCCACTGCACGCTCCGGTGCGCCTCGACCGCCAGCGACTCGGCGAAGAACATCTCCTTCGACAGGAAGCCGTTGAGCAGGGGGACGCCCGCCATCGCCGACGTCGCCACGATCGCCAGCGTCCCGGTGACCGGCATCGTGGCCCACAGCCCGTTCAGCTGCCGCATGTCGCGCGAACCCGACTCGTGGTCGATGATCCCCGCGGCCATGAAGAGCGACGCCTTGAACGCCGCGTGGTTGACGATGTGGAAGACCGCCGCGTACACCGCGAGCGGCGCGTCGAGCCCGAACAGCAGCGTCACGAGCCCGAGGTGGCTGATCGTCGAATAGGCGAGCAGCCCCTTCAGGTCCTGCTGGAAGATCGCGACGGCGGCGCCCAGCACGAGCGTCACCAGGCCGGTGCTGCCGACGACCCAGAACCACGCATCGCTGCCGCCCAGCGCCGGGTAGAGCCGCGCGAGCAGGAACACGCCCGCCTTGACCATCGTCGCCGAATGCAGGAATGCCGAGACCGGCGTGGGTGCCGCCATCGCGTGCGGCAGCCAGAAGTGGAACGGGAACTGCGCCGACTTGGTGAAGGCACCGGCGAGAACGAGCAGCAGCGCCGGGACGTATGCCGGGTGCCCCCGCAGCACGCTCCCCGACGCCAGCACCCGGTCGAGATCGTAGCTGCCGACGACCTGGCCGATGACGACGACGCCGGCGAGCAGGCACAGCCCGCCGCCGCCGGTCACGGCGAGCGCCATCCGCGCACCCTGGCGCGCGTCGGCGCGTTGCTGCCAGAAGCCGATCAGCAGGAACGACGCGACGCTGGTCGCCTCCCAGAACACGACCAGCAGCACGAGGTTGCCGGACAGCACGACGCCGAGCATCGCCCCGGTGAACAGCAGCAGCGTGCCGTAGAACCGGCCGGGCGGATCGGCGGGCGCCAGGTAGTAGCCCGCGTAGAGGACCACCAGCGACCCGATCCCGCAGACGATGAAGCCGAAGGCGAGTGCGAGGCCGTCGACCCGCAGGACGAGATCGACACCCGGCAGCCACGGCCGCGCCCAGCGCACGACGTCGCCGGCGAACACCGCCGGCGCCATCGTGGCGACGAGCCCGAGGCAGGCGAGCATCACCGCGCCGGCCAGCCACGGGCCCGACCGCGGCCAGCGCCGGGCGAGCACGGCGACCGCCGGCGCGGCCGCGAACGGCAGGGCGAGCAGCGCGAACGGGATCATCGGGCGCCGCCGCCCCGGCGTCGCGTCAGCCGACGACGACGATGTGGACGCGGAACGGTCCGTGCGCGCCGAGCACGATCGTCTGCTCGATGTCGCCGGTGCGCGAAGGCCCGGAGATCATGTTGATCGCGCGCGGCAGCGCCCCGCGCTCGCGCCGGATGAGGTCGAAGGCGTCCTCCATGCCGGCGACGACGCGGTCGGCACGGACGACGGCGATGTGCGTGTCCGGCAGCAGCGTCGTGGCGGTCGGTGTCTCGGCGCCCGAGAGCACGACCAGCGTGCCGGTCTCGGCGATCGCGCAATACGACCCGGTGATGCCCAGCCGGTCGCCGCCCTGCGTGGGGCGCGGCTCGATCGCGAGCCCGGCACCGGCCCAGTCGAGCCCGGCGAACTCGGGCCAGCAGACGCCGGCGCGCGACTTCTGCTCGGCGAGCATCGGCGGCAGCGACAGTGCATCGATGTAGCGCGCGACCAGCTGCGGCAGGGCGGCGAGATCGTCGATCCGCTCGACGGTGCTCGCCATGTCGCCGGCGCGCCTGACGAAGCGCTCGACCAGGCTGCCGTCGATGCGCGGCCGCGGCCCCTGCGTGCGCGCGGCCAGGTACGCTTCCGCCGCCGCCCGCGCCGCGCTGCGGTCGCCGGTCTTGCGCAGCGCGCTGCGGATGCGTCCGAGCAGCGCGTCGCGTGCCTCGCGGGTGTCGTCGAGCGAGATGGTCATGGTGTGGCTCCTGCTAGCGGCTGCGGGCGCGGACGAAGCGGTCGAGCCGGTCGACGCCCTCGCGGATCGCCTCGGGCGACGCGGCATACGAAAAGCGGATGTGCTGGCCGTCGCCGGGCACGCGCCGGCCGAAGTGGATGTCGGCAAGGACGGCGACGCCGGCCTCGGCGAGCAGCTGCTTGCGCAGGGCCTCCGAATCGGCGGCGCCGATCATCCGGCACGCCTCGGTGACGTTCGGCCAGGCGTAGAACGCGCCTCCCGGAACCTTGCAGCTGATGCCCGGGACCTTGTTGAGCAGGTCGACGATGAGGTCGCGGCGGGCGAGGAAGCTCGCGCGCATCGCCTCGGCGTCGTCCTGCGGCCCGGCAATCGCCTGCAGCGCGGCCCACTGCGAGATCTGCGAGGCGCAGGAATCGGTGTTGGTGATCCAGCGCGTGAACACCGGTGCCAGCGCGCGGTTCGCGGCGTAGCCGATCCGCCAGCCGGTCATCGCCCAGGTCTTCGACGCGCCGTCGCAGATCACCGTCCGCTCGCGCATCCCGCGCCGCGCGGCGAGCGACTCGAAGCGCCCGGCGTAGGCGAGCCGCGAGTACACCTCGTCGGCGAACACCCAGACGTGCGGATGGCGATCGAGGATCTCGGCGATGGCATCGAGGTCGGCGGCCCGCAGCATCCCGCCGGTCGGATTGTGCGGCGTGTTGAGGATCACGAGCCGGGTGTGCTCGGTGATCTTGGCCTCGAGCTCCGCCGGATCGAAGGCGAAATCGCGGCTCTCGCGCAGGTACAGCGGGACCGGGACGGCGCCGTTGGCGAGGATCTGCGACTCGTAGATCGGGAACCCCGGGACCGGGTAGATCACCTCGTCGCCGACGCCGAAGTCCGTCACCGACGCGATCGTGTAGGCGATGAACGGCTTGGCGCCGCCACCGATGACGACCTCGTCGGGGCTGATCTCGATCCCGCGCCGCGCCCCCATGTCGGCGGCGGCCGCGGCGCGCAGTTCGTCGATGCCGGCCGACGGCGTGTAGCCGTGGCGACCGGCCCGGATCGCGGCGATGCCCGCTTCCTGCACGTGCTGCGGCGTCGCGAAATCGGGCTGCCCGATGCAGAACGAGACGATGTCGCGGCCGGCTCGCGCCAGCGCGTTCACCTCCGCCAGGACGACGAACGCGTTCTCCGTTCCCAGCGACTCGGCGCGCCGCGACAGCCGCGTTCCGCTGCGCAGCGCTTCCTTGTGGGCACTCATCGAACGCCTCCCTTGTGATAGAGCTCGCGGAAGGTGCGGCCGGCCGGCGCCGCGAGGTCGCGGCCGTCGGTCCAGCCGGCGCCGATCGGCAGCCGGTGGATCCGCCCTCCGGGCCCGGCGATCGCCTTCATCACCCGCACGCCGATCCGGGTCGCCAGCGCGTACAGCGCGGGACGCCTGGCGACGAACGACCACGCCTTCAGCGCCGCGCGCTCGTACCAGGGCCGCAGCCCCCGGGCGAACGCCTCCTCGCGGAGCTTGCGCTGCAGGTCGGGCAACGGGATCTTGACCGGGCAGACGACGCCGCACTGGTTGCACAGCGTCGACGCGGCCGGGAGGTCCTGCGCCTTCTCGAGCCCCACGTACATCGGCGTCAGGATCGATCCGATCGGGCCGGGGTAGACCCACCCGTACGAGTGCCCGCCGACGTTCTGGTACACCGGGCAGTGGTTCATGCACGCGCCGCAGCGGATGCAGCGCAGCGCATCCTTGACCGGGCTGCCGAGGATTCCGGTGCGGCCGCTGTCGACGACGATGAAATACATGTGCTCCGCGCCGTGGAACTCGCCGTCGCCCTTCCGGCCGGTGTAGATGTCGACGTAGTTCGAGATCGACTGGCCGGTGGCCGAGCGCGGCAGGAGCCGCAGCATCGTCGCGACGTCCTCGAGCGTGGGGACGATCTTCTCGATCCCCGAGATCGCGACGTGGACCTTCGGGATCGTCGTCGACAGCGTGCCGTTGCCCTCGTTGGTGACGAGCACGACCGACCCGGTCTCGGCCACGAAGAAGTTCCCGCCGGAAATGCCCATGTCCGCGGTGAGGTAGTGCTGCCGCAGCACGCCGCGGGCCTCGAAGCAGAGCTCCTCGCGATCGGTCTTGCGCGGCGTGCCGTGTGCCCGGGCGAACAGGTCGGCGACCTCGTCCTTGCTCTTGTGCAGCACCGGGCCGACGATGTGCGACGGCGGCTCGTAGCCGTTGATCTGCAGGATGTACTCGCCCAGGTCGGTCTCGACGACCTTGAGGCCGGCGGCCTCGATCGCGTGGTCGAGCGCGGACTCCTCGCTGACCATCGACTTGACCTTGACGATCTTGCGCACCGCGTGGCGCGCGGCGATCGCCAGCACCAGCGCGTTGACGTCGGCCGGGTGCTCGGCGTAGAGCACCGTCGCCCCGCGGGCGGTCGCGTTGCGCTCGAAGATCTCCACCCAGACGTCGAGGTCGTCGAGCGCCCGGTTGCGGATCACCCGGCCCGCCTCGCGCGTCGCCTCGAAGTCGTCCACCTCGGAGAGCGAGCGCTGCCGGGCGCCGACGAACTTGCCCTTGAGGCCGGAGAGGTTGCGCTGCAGCTGCGCGTCGTTCAGCTTGGCGTGCGCGCTGGCCTTGAAATGCATCGACGAGACTTGCATGACACTCGACTCCGGATGTTGAACGCCCGCGGCGCGCCGGCGCCGGCAGCCGGCGCGCCGCTACGGCTTCCGACCCGCCAGCACCTCGGCGACGTGCAGGAACTGCGTCTCGTCGTCACCGCGCCGGCGCATGCGGCCCTCGATGTTGAGGAGGCACCCCATGTCGCCCATGACGACCGTCTTCACGCCGCTGTTGGCGATGTGCTGGCACTTGTTGTCGGCGAGCCGCGCCGAGATCTCCCCGAACTTGATCGAGAACGTCCCGCCGAAGCCGCAGCAGGTCTCCGCCTCGGCCATCTCCTCGAGCACGAGGCCCGGCACCCTGGCGAGCAGCGCGCGGGGCTGCTCCTTGACGCCCATCTCGCGCAGCCCGGCGCAGGAATCGTGGTAGGTGACCGTGCCGTCGAAGCGGCCGGGCACCGACTCGAGCCTGAGCACGTTGACGAGGAAGTCGGTCAGCTCGAAGGTGCGCTCGGCGAGCGAGCGAGCGCGCTTCGCCAGCGCCGGGTCGTCGTCGAACAGCTCCTCGTAGTGGGTGCGGATCATGCCGCTGCACGACCCCGACGGGGCCACGACGTAGTCGCAGCCCTCGAACTCGTCGATCACCTTGGCGGCGAGCGCCTTCGCGTCGGCGCGGTCGCCGGAGTTGTACGCCGGCTGGCCGCAGCAGGTCTGCCCGGCGGGGACGTGGACTTCCGCGCCGCCGGCCTTCAGCAGCTCGACGGCCGCGAAGCCGACGGATGGTCGCATCATGTCGACGAGACAGGTGACGAAGAGGCCGACGCGCATGGGGAACTCCGTGAACAGGAAATGTTAGCACGGGCTCCGTCGCCCGCAACCGAGGCGCCACCGCCCCGCCCCCGCGCGCGGGGATCGCGCGAGGAACGGCGCCGACGTCGCTCTAGAGGAAGCCCGACTGGGCGAGCGCGACCACGCACAGCTCCATCAGGGGCTGCGGCAGCACGCCCAGCAGGAGCAGCGCGATGCCGTTGGCCGACAGCAGCGCCCGGTTGTCGCCGCGCGCGACGACCGGCGCGGTGTCGACCGCGTCGTCGAAGTACATCACCTTGACGATCCGCAGGTAGTAGAACGCGCCGACCAGCGACGCCAGCACGGCGACCACCGCGAGCCAGATGAAGCCGGCGCCCACCGCCGCCTCGATGACGGCGAACTTGGCGTAGAAACCCAGCGTCGGCGGGATGCCGGCGAGCGAGAACATCACCAGCAGCATCACGAACGCCCACCAGGGCGAGCGCTGGTTGAGCCCGCGGAAGTCGTCGATCCGGTCTGCCTCGAAGCCTTCGCGCGACAGCAGCATCACCATGCCGAAGGAGGCGAGGCTCGAGGCGACGTAGGCGACGACGTAGAACATCGCCGCGCCGTAGCCGGCGAGGTTCGCCGCGAGGAAGCCGAGCAGCATGTAGCCCATGTTGGCGATCGTCGAGTACGCCAGCATCCGCTTGATGTTGGTCTGCGCGATCGCGATCACGTTGCCGAGGATCATCGACAGCAGCGACAGCACGACGAGCATGCCCTGCCAGTCGAACTCGAGGCCGGCGAGCGCGACGGCGAGCAGCCGCAGCGTGAACGCGAACGCCGCGAGCTTGGGCGCGGTGCCGATCAGCAGCGTCACCGCGGTCGGCGCCCCGTGGTAGACGTCGGGAACCCACATGTGATAGGGCACGACGCCGAGCTTGAACGCGATGCCCGAGACGACGAAGATGAGCCCGAAGATCAGGATTCCGCCGTGCGCGCCGCCCGCGAGCACCTTTCGCGCGATGACGAAGATGTCGAGCGAACCGGTCGCCCCGTAGATCATCGACATCCCGTACAGCAGCATCCCCGACGCGAGCGCGCCCAGCACGAAGTACTTCATCGCCGCCTCGGACGCCGCGTTCGACGTGCGGTGCATCGCGACCATCGTGTAAAGGCACAGGGCGAGCAGCTCGAGCCCGAGGTAGAGCGTGAGGAAGCTTGCCGCCGAGATCATCACCATCATCCCGAGCAGCGAGATCAGCGTCAGCACCAGGATCTCGCCCCGGAAGAGCCCGCGCGCCGCGAGGTACCCGCGCGAGTAGAAGAGCATCACCGAGATCGCGACGGCGCTGACGAGCTTCAGGACGTCGGCGAGCATGTCGTCGACGACGAGACCGCCGAGCGTGCGGACCGGCTCGAGCTCGCCGGTGGCCGCGATCGCGAGCGCCGTCGCAAGCAGCGACACCTGCGCGAGCCAGAAGCTCACGTGGCGGCGCGCCGCGGGCAGCACCAGGTCGACCAGCAGGACGACGCACGCGGCGCAGAGCAGGATCGCCTCGGGAAGGACGGGTAGCAGCAGCGGTTTCATCGTCGGTGGCCTAGAGCTTGCTCTTGGCGACGTGCTCGAGGAGGTCCGCGACCGACGCGTGCATGACGTCGATGAACGGCTTCGGGAACACCCCCATCGCGATCACCAGCACGGCGAGCGTCGCGAGCAGCCAGAACTCGCGCCGGGAGAGGTCGGCGAGCCCGGCGACCCGCTCGCTCGCCACGGCGCCGAAGATCACCCGCTTGTACATCCAGAGCGTGTAGGCGGCACCCAGGATCAGCGTCGTCGCCGCGAGGAAGCCGAGCCAGAAGTTGACCTTGACGGCCGCGAGGATGACCAGGAACTCGCCGACGAAGCCGGACGTCGCCGGCAGCCCGGCGTTGGCCATCGCGAACAGCATCATGAACGCCGCGAACTTCGGCATGGTGTTGACGACGCCGCCGTAGTCGGCGATCTGCCGGCTGTGCAGCCGGTCGTACATGACGCCCACGCAGAGGAACATCGCCGCCGAGACGAAGCCGTGCGAGATCATCTGCGCCAGCGCGCCCTCGGCGCCGAGCTGGTTGAAGAGGAAGAAGCCGAGCGTGACGAAGCCCATGTGCGAGATCGACGAGTACGCGATCAGCTTCTTCATGTCGCCCTGCACCAGCGCGACGAAGCCGATGTAGACGACGGCGATCAGCGACAGCGTGATGACGAAGCCGGCGAGGTAGCGCGACGCGTCGGGCAGTATCGGGAGGATGAAGCGGATGAAGCCGTAGGCGCCGATCTTCAGCGTGATCGCCGCCAGCACCACCGAGCCGCCCGTCGGCGCCTCGACGTGGGCGTCGGGCAGCCAGGTGTGGACCGGCCACATCGGGACCTTGACGGCGAAGGCGAGGAAGAACGCGACGAACAGCACCAGCTGCGTCTTCAGCGACAGCGGGACCTGGTACCAGTCGAGGATCGCGAACGACTCCGACACCCGGTACAGGTAGATGAAGGCCACCAGCATCAGCAGCGAACCCAGCAGCGTGTAGAGGAAGAACTTGACCGCCGCGTAGACGCGGTTGGGGCCGCCCCAGACGCCGATGATGATGTACATCGGGATCAGCAGCGCCTCGAAGAACACGTAGAACAGCACGCCGTCGAGGGCGGCGAACGAGCCGTTGATGAGGCCCGACATGATCAGGAACGCGGCCATGTACTGCGCCACCCGCTCCTGGATGACCTCCCAGCCGGCCCAGACGACGAGCAGCGTCGTGAAGCTGTTGAGCAGCACGAACAGCATCGAGATGCCGTCCACCCCGAGCAGGTAGTGGACGTCGAAGCGCGGGATCCAGGCCGCGCGCTCGACGAACTGCATGTCGGAAGTCGCCGCGTTGAAGTGCAGCCACAGCGGCAGCGTGACGAGGAACCCGACCAGGGCGCCGACGAGCGCGATCCAGCGCGCCAGCCCGGCGTCCCGGTCGCGGCCGTAGACCAGCACCATGAGGCCGGCGACGATCGGAATCCAGATGGCTAGTGAGAGGTACGGCATCGGAGGCTTCCCGTCCCGCGCGTCAGCGGCCGACCCACCAGGTCAGCAGCGCGAACAGGCCGATGATCATGGTGAAGGCGTAGTGGTAGACGAACCCCGACTGCAGGTGCCGCAGCAGCGCCGACGTCCACGCCACCGCGCGCGCGGCGCCGTTGACGAAGAAGCCGTCGATGATGGTGCGGTCGCCGACCGTCGAGAGGACGGCGCCGAGCCGGCGCGCGCCGCTGGCGAAGACCACCTCGTTGAAGCGGTCGAAGTAGTACTTGTGATCGAGCAGCGTGTAGAGCGGCCCCGCCATCCGGCGCAGCCGCTCCGGCAGCGCCGGGTTGACGAGGTAGCAGTACCAGGCCGCGGCGATGCCGGCGATCGCGAGCCAGAACGGCAGGCTCAGCACCCCGTGCCGGATGAACGCCAGCACGCCGTGCCACTCGTTCTTGAGCTCCCACAGCACCGCGTGCTCCTTGCGCACGACGATCGAGTCGCCGAAGTAGCTGCCGAACAGCATCGGCTCCATGTAGATCCAGCCGGCGACAGCCGACGGGATCGCCAGCAGGACCAGCGGCAGCGTCACCACCCAGGGGCTCTCGCGCGGCGGCCCGCCGTGGTGGCCGTGGGCGTCGGGCTCGTCGCCCGCGTCGTGCCCGGCGTCGTGGTGGTCGGCGGCGTGGTCGTCGTGGTCGTGCCCCGACGGATCGAAGCGCTCCTTGCCGTGGAACGCGAGGAACAGCATCCGGAAGGAGTAGAAGGCGGTGATGAAGACGCCGGCGAGCACCGCGAAGTTGGCGTAGCCGTGGCCCGGAATCTTCGACA
>WBZP01004730.1_pt1 | contig 14083 bp, 16 predicted proteins | sample 5204301 | NCBI WGS metagenome assembly WBZP01 (sample SAMN12412401, study PRJNA552823) | activated sludge metagenome | isolation source: activated sludge from nitrification reactor of wastewater treatment plant... | place: USA: Pennsylvania | collected 2017 | reverse complement strand
GATCAGTTGACCACCTCAGCGTCTACGATGCCGGCGCGCCTACAGAGCGCGATGAAAATCGTCTACGAAGGCGGTCCGGACGCGGCATTCGAGCGAGGCCTGGCTCTCATCATCGGCGGTCTTGAACAGGTGCGGCTCAGTCCGGCGTCCAGTCCTGCGGGTCGAACAAATCTGGTTCTTGCATTGGCGGCTGGCTCATGAGGTCGTGGTATTCGCTGGGGCGCATGTCGTGCTCACCCTCAAGGAACGGCAGTTCCTTGGGACGACTTACCAGCACAAGCCCGCTGCTGGTCTGGTCGATGGCCCATCCCATACCGCCTTGCAGTCCGCGTGTGCGGTCTGAGATTTCGTCTAAAGCATCGCGTAGTTGACCCCGCCTGACTGATCGAACCTTCGTTGATGCTTCTTCCCACGCCGCCTTGCCCCATACGTGGGGCGCTAGCGTGTCGATGTGCGCCCCGTTGCCATTGCCAAGCGAACGGCCAAGCCGGATGTTTGAGCACAGCCAACAGTGCAGCAGCTTGGCGGCTTCACTCTCCAGCTCGTTGCGCTCGAAAAGCGAAACCTTGACGTGTTGCTCTCGAAAAACCGCCCCGGTCAGGCGCGGATTGACGGCAACAAAGATTTCCCCAGTCTTGTGATTGAACCGACTCGAAAGGAGATTGCAGCGGTAATCCCAGCCGGTAGCGTGATTGATTTCCCGTATCTGCGCGTTACCCATTCGGTTCAGGCTTTCCTTGATTCTGGCAAGTGCCGCCCCGCTTTCTGGGTCGTCATATCCAGCATCAATCAGCAGGCTGCGCAAACTGGTTTTCTTGGTTTTCAGCGGCCTTCCATCATCGTTGTCAAAGTCCAAAGCAAGGCGCAATTGCTGGCCTATTTCGCCGGGTGGTTTTGCCTCGATCATCAAGCCGTCAATGCCAAGCTGGGCGCTTACTGCAAGCAAGATTGATTGGTCATCAGCTCCAAGCTGCTCGAACCCTTGAAAGCTGATTTCACTATCGCCGAAGCGGCGCGGCGGCACATACAGTCGCCCGCGCTTCTTCCCCTTCGTGGGGACGAAAAGCCCGTCAAACACATGAGCGGGATCGAATTTGGCATAGGCCGGTTTAATACGCTGCTGAGTCATAGCCCTTGCCCCCCTTGTTGCCGCTCTCACGCTTGATCTCCTGTAGCTCTACCGGCAGCAACACCCCGCCGGTGTGTCGCTGATACCAGCGGTCTAGCGGGGTCGCGTCGTAGTTCTGCTTACTCACGCCAAAGCGGACAAAAAGGCCGCGCCGCTCGTTGCCGATGGGCGCACGATCAAAGCCCCGGTCGCTCAGGCGCTCGGCTTCCTGCTCCGTCATCTTGGCGACATAGCCGCACCATCTGGCGTTGTCGATCAGGGCAGACGCGCCCCGCGCTGCCTGCTGCTGGTCGGTCTGGCCGTCGCGGGCGCTGCCCTTGTTGACGTGGTGCAGGTACAGGACAGCCGCCCCGGTGGTTGCCGCGATGTGTTCCAACACGGAAACAAGGTGGGCCATGTCGCCGTTGCTGTTCTCGTCGAGGCTGTGAATGCGGCTCAATGTGTCCAGCACAATCAGCCGCGCCCCTGCGCTGTAGTCGATGACGCGGCGCAAGTGCGCCTCGTCCATCACGTTCAACCGCTTGCCCATGATCGGCTCAAGCATCAGGTTCTCAGCGATGGCTTCGCGGGCCGACTGGTTGAGGTGCTGGCCGATGGCGTGGACACGCCGCACAAGGGCGGGCTGTGGATCTTCGCCAGCGAGATAGACCACGCGCCCGGTGTGCGCCGGGGCCAGTCCTACAAGGTCGCCGCCTGCCACACTGCAAGCGATTGACATGGCCGCTTCAAGAGCAAAAAAGCTCTTGCCAGTTGCGCCAGGTGCAACAAGTGCGCCCACGGTTCCGGCCAAGAATCCGGGCCAGATGAAATCAAGTTCTGGCGGCTCATTGGTGAAGGCCGCCATAATGTCTAAAGCCATGCTGTTCTCCTGTGTAGAACGGTTATGGTTAGGCGCTGCCGGGTGTTCCCGCACCCTGCCGCGCCGCTTCTGCCTTCGCCTTGGCGGCATAGCCCGCTTCCAGACTGGCGGCATCGGTCGGCGTGTCGCCGTCGATGGGCAGGCCAGAAGCGAACATGAGCGCATCACGTAGGGCAATCTCTGCTTGCCCGTACTGGCGTCCCTGAAAGGCGCTGTGGCCTTCCGTGCCGGTGTCCCGCACGGTGCGCCCGCCGTCGATGATGCGCCACTCGTACCAAGCGTTTTCCGGCTCGCCGTAGACCTCGATCATCGCGCCCAAGGAATCCGGGGCGGGAATGGTGTAGATCGTTTTCATTTCGCAATCCCCAAGAACACGGCCAAGCAACGCTCAACCTCAAGCAGTGCGTCCGCGTCGATGCGCCCGAAAGCTGGCCCTACCTTGCTGCGCAGCACCGTCATCGCCTTGTCGACCATCACCTGCGATGGCTTCTGCAAACCGTTCTCTGCGCTCGGCTGAACCGTGACGCGCAGCAACGGCGCGGCATTAAGTGTGCTGGTGACAGGCAGCACGGTAACGCTGCCGTGCTCGCTGAACTGGTTGGCCTGAACCACAAGCGCAGGCCGTGGCTTGCCAAAGTCGCCCTGCATGGCGATGGTCACAAGGTCGCCGCGCATCATTCCGTCCAGCCGTCCACGTCTGCCAAGGCTTCATCCATGAACTGCTGCATGGCGGTGTCGGCGCTGTCGGCCTGAGCCACAAGCAGGCATTGGCGGCGGCACTCCTCCGCGAAGTCGGGGCGGCGCGTATCCGGCACCCAGATTTGAACCGGACGAAGCCCCGCCATGCGTAATGCATCGCGATGCTTCTGAACCCGCTGATTAACGTGTGCTGTTGCCATTTCCAAGCCTCCAATTAAGTTACATGCAACATTGTACGCACCTCGCAAGTTACATGCAACAGGTATTTAAAGACTCATCCCCGGCGAGTTATCGCGCTCGATCTTCTGCGCCTTGGCCTGCTCCTGCTGGCGTACAGGCTCGCGCCCTTCCAGCTTCTCCCACTGCTGGCGGTACTTCCCAAGCTCGGCGGCTTGGCGGTCGCCTGCGGCGCTGTAGGCATAGCGGGCGGTGCGCTGCGCGTAGTCGTTCCAGTCGCGGCCCTCGTCCTTCTGCCGGGTGGCCGGGGCGCACTGGCGGATAGCGCCCTCGATGGCGGCTTGATCGTGGCCGGTGACGCGCATACGCACGGCAATCATGGAATCCAAGCGGGACAAGTCCACCTCGCCGCCACGCTGCCGCTTGAGCACGTCGCGATAATGCCGCTGGTAGGCGTCGATCGCGCTGCCGCTGGCCGCTGCAAGCTCCAAGGCGGGCTTGGCTTTGCTGCGCTCGGGCTGCTGCGCCTTCAAGGCCGCTTGCCGCTGATACTCGGCGTCGATCTGGCTGGACAAGGCCAGCGCCTTGATGCACTCCCGGCGCTCGGCCTTGAGCAAGCGCACCTCGGGATAGCTGCCGTCCTCCCGCTGGTGCTTGGGCTTGCGGTTCTCGTAGCCGGGTGCACGGTGCGGGTGGATGGCTCCCGATAGCTTCGGGTCGCCGTATTCACGGTTCAGGGCATCGCTCAGCCGGTTGCCCACGTCCTTATCGTGGGCCGTCCCCAGCTTCGGCACGGTGATGATGGCCTGATAGTTGCCGGGGCTGGATTCAAGCACGGCGGCGGGCTGGTAGCCGTCGCGGATAAGCCGCTCCAGCTTCTCCCGGTTCATGTCGTCGATGAGGATGTGATGCTTCTTGTCCGATAGCGGCGTGTAGTAGAGGTTTTCGCCCCGGCGCTGTAGGCGCTGCATCTCCGGCGTGCGCTGCTCGATCTCCTGCGGTGTGAAGCCCCGCGTGATGCCGTCCTTCTTGTCGAGGATGAAGGTTTGCTTGCTGCCGTCCTCGCGCATCTTGATAGACGTTACCCGGTAACGCTCTGCGCCTACCGCTTCCGCGTACCGCTCGAACTGCTTTAGCTGCTCCGATTTCATCGCCTGCACCCTTTCCTGCTGTATCCGCTGCCGCTCCTGCTGGATGCTCTCCTGAAGCTCTGGATTTGTGATCTTGAAGCCGTGCTCTGCTGCTAACTTCCCGCACATGGCCTTGTATTCGTCGTTCCCCATCACGGTGAAGCTGCCCCACTTCTGCGCCGATAGCTGTAACGCGGCAAGCGTGCTGTCCCGGTTGCGCCAGTCGTGAATATCGATGCTTTTGCCCTTGTCCACGAAAGACACACCCCCGCCCCGCCCCGCTTCTTCCTTCCGGCTGTAATGCACCTGCTGGCCCACGATTTCAGGCTGATAGGCGCGAATGTCTCGCGGCGTCGGCGGCTCGCTGCGGTCGCCCTCGATGCGCTGCGGCTCGCTGGCCCGGTGTCGCCACTGCTCGGCAAGCTCCGGGCTTTTCTGCATCCGCTGCCACTGCTCCAGGTCGGGATAGGGTCGGAACCGCTGCCGGTGCTGCTCGCGCTCCTTCTGGTGCTTCTCCTTCAAGGCCGCTTTCTCTGCGGCCTGCTCGGCGGCAATCACGCTGCGCATGGCGTTGAGCACTTCGCCCTTGCCTTTCCAGTTTCCGCGCATGAGTTCATCGCGGCGGGCCTTCTGCTGCTCGGCAAGTTGCTTGCGCTCCTGCTCCTGCCGCTTGTCCTGTGCCAGCTTGTCCGCGTTCTTCTCGGCGTAGTGTGCCTTGCGCCCGGTGATGTAGTCCTTCCATCCCGGCACGTCTGGCTTGATCGGCTCCGGCTCGCGCGGCGCTACCTGCTGACGCTGCGGCGCTGGCTGGTATTCACCTAGCCGCTTCTGCATCTTGGCAAGGCTGGCGTTGCGGTCTACATCGCTGGCCTTCACGCCAACATCCCCGACAAACACGGTCGCCCCGCTGCCGGTCTTTTCGTAGCGCATCCCCTTGGCTGCTAACTCGCGGTGCAACTGCTCCCACGTCTGCGCCTGCTTGATGATGGCTGCGCCGTCCTCGATGGCGATGCGGTGGGCTGACTTCTCCCCGGTGCGGTTCTCCATGTCCCGCTTCTTCTGGTCGGGCTGGCGTGGCTTTTCCGGGTCGTATGGCGCTCGGCCTAGCTCCCCGTTCTCCAACACCTGATAGCGCCCGTTTTGCTCACGCTGCCAGCCTTGGGCGTGCTCAATCCGTGCAATGGCTTTGTGTGCCAGTTCAATATCAAATCCACGGTTCTTCTCAACAATCTTGAGCGTTTCGGGATGCACCCGATTGATGACGATGTGCAGGTGGATATTGTCCGTGTCGGAATGAAGGCCATAGATGGCTTGGTGGTCTTTCCACCCAAGCTCATCCATGAAGATGCTAACCGCTTCCTCTACTTGCTCCGGGCTTGGCTGTTCGCCTTCGCGCCAACTCAAGACGTAGTGATTGATGGTGTCCTTGCTGCGCACGGCTTCTTGTGAGAGTGCAATCATCTCTGCCGTCTGGCTCTTGGGGTCGTCCATCATGAAACCCCGCGCCCCGGCATACAGACACTTTTCCTGCGGACTCTCCGACTCCGGCGAACGGACATAGCTGGTAAGCTGGCCGATGCGCTGCGCCTTGCTCGCGGACTTCTTCGGATTCGGAACCTTCTTAACGATCATCGTTTAGCTTCCTGAAGTAGTCCTTGAGCGCAACAAGCGCCCCGGCTGTTTCCTTGCTGTAAACGCCTCCGCTCTCGTTGTGGATGTGCTTCAGCAATCCACCGATGCGCCGCAGCTCCTTGAGCATCACGGCGTCGGCGTTGGCAATGATCGGCCTGCCGAAGTAGCGGCGGCGGACAAGCTCGGACATGCTCAACCCGGCAAGGTCGGCGTCCTCTTTCAATCTGGCCTTCTCCGCTGCGGTCAGCCGCACATTGATAACGGCGTCCAGCGGTTCCGGCCCCTGCGTTTCAAATGGCATCATGTCTCCTTCTCGCCGGGGGCGGGGGCGGGGGCGGGGTGTGTCTTGGACAGTAAGAAGCGAAAGCGCCGCACTGTCCGGGGTCAAGGGGCTTGCCCCTTGCAGGATGAGCCAGACCGTGAGAAGCGAAGCGCCGAATGGGCAGGCGGGGATTGGCAGGAACATGCGTAGCATGTGTATGACAATCCGCATCCTGTATTGCTCAACCACTCTACTATCATATCAGCAGTTTAGGTGCACGGGACGCACTTTGCAACAAGCATAAAAGGCGCTATGCTGTCAACTCCGCAACCAGTGAGCAAAGGAGTTAGCAGAATGAAATACACAACAGAGCAGCTAGAGGCTATCGCTTCAAAGCTTCGTGAGATGCCGCCAGTCGAAAAGAAGAAGCAGGAGCACAGCAAGCAAGAGGCCGTGCGCGTGCTATCCAAAGAGATTGCCGCTTTGCAAAAGCGTGGATACACGCTTGACCAGATTTCCGAGACGCTGCGCGGCGAAGGTCTGAGCATCGCAACCCCAACGCTCAAGAGCTACTTGCAGAGAGCAAAGCCAGCGAAAAAAGCCCCGGTGCAAGCACCGGGAGACACACCCCCGCCCCGCCCCGCCGATAAGAAGCCTGCGGATACATCGAAGGCGACATTCACCCCGAAACCTGACAGCGACGACATTTAAGGAGTAAGCAACATGGCGAAAAGCATTTACCTGATCGGTGGCAGCAAGGGCGGCGTTGGCAAGTCGCTTGTTACGATGGCAACGGTTGATTACCTGCAAGAGCGCGGCGAAAGCGTCTTGCTGATTGAGTCTGACACCTCTAACCCGGACGTATGGAAAGCCTATAAAGAAAGCACGGAAACGGAGCTTATCAATCTGGATGAGGCGGACGGATGGATTCAGCTAGTGAACCTGTGCGATAGCAAGCCGGATAGCGTCGTGGTAATCAACACGGCAGCACGGAATAACAAGGGCGTGAGCGCCTACGGTGAAACACTGAATAGCACGCTTGAAGAACTCAAGCGCAAGCTGGTCACGCTGTGGGTGATTAACCGCCAACGGGATAGCCTCGAACTGCTAAAGGAATACATGGACGCAATTCCGAATGCGGATGTTCATGTGGTACGCAATGGACACTTCGGGGAAGAAAAGAAGTTCGAGCTTTACAACGGCTCCAAGCTGCGCACGGCGGTAGAGGAACGCGGCGGGAAATCGGTGACATTCCCGGACATGGCCGACCGTGTGAGCGATGACATTTACAGCAAGCGCATGAGCATTGCGGTAGCACTCAAGGAACTGCCCATTGGCAACCGTGCGGAGCTTACGCGGTGGCGCAACGAGGCCAAAAAGGTATTGGAGGCCGTAGTCCATGAGTGACCTAGACGACAGCTTTGCAAAGCTGCTCGGCAGGCAACCTAGTGACGCGGAGCGGCAAAGTCTTTACCGGGTTCGGGATGCGCTCGGCCTGAAAAACAATGATGCGCTGTGGCTGGTGCTCATGGCCTTGCAACACTACCAAGGCCAGTATGAGAAGTTCCCGCAAGCGATAGCACAAGCGGCCAAAGATACCTTGGTCAATTTCAAGGTAACGGCGGATGCAACCGTGAAAGCATCAGCGGAAGCAGCCAAGGCGGATTTGGCGCAAGCGGTAGCAGCAGCAGCGCAAGAGGTCGCGCACAACACATCGGCAAAGCAGATGTGGCAGTGGGCGGCGGGCTGCATCGCGGTGGCCTTCCTGTGCGTCGGCCTGTTCGGCTGGTACATGCACAGCAGCGGCAAGGATTCGGGCTATCAGGCCGGATACGGCGCGGGATACACCGAAGCCAAGGACGAGAAAGCGGCGGCGGCATGGGCCAACACGCCAGAGGGGCGCTTGGCCTACCGCTTCGCGCAAACGGGAAGCCTCGCCAGCTTGGCGAAGTGCGATAGGCCGGGGTGGTACGTCGAAAAAGGCGTGTGCTACGTCAAGCCCGCATCGGATGGCACCTACGGATGGAGGTTGCCATGAGAATCAAGATCAAAGGAGAAATCACGGCAGAACGCCTAGCGGAAGCACTGCACGCAGCAGCAGAAAAATACGAAGCTGTGAGGCCGGGGCACAAGGTCTATGGGGCCAATCTCTACCTAACCGCCTTCGATGCTGATGGTCTGCCGTTCGATCTGGTAGACCATCGCGGCGAACCGCTTTCGATCACCATCGAGGCCAAGTCTGGCGAACTGGTAAAACCAGCACTCACAGCAGAGGGTGAAGCACACCGACAGAAAGCCAAAGAGGAAGCACGAAGGCAAGCTGAAGAAGCGGAAGCTGAAGCACAGCGCAGACACAGGCAAACCTTAGACGAATACGAACAGGAGCGGCAAAAACGACGGAAAAAGGAAGCCGAAGCAAGAAAGCAATTTGAGGACGCGAACGCAATCACTGCCGAACTCTTGAAAACCATGCCGGAACGCTTCATCGACGAACTGAACAAAACCGTGCAAGGCGTTTGGGACGACCTCAAGCCAACCGAAACGCAAGGCAAGAAGAAGGGCCAGCCGAAAGCGCTACCAGTCTTTTCCATCCATGCGGACGGGCTGGTGCTTTCCGTCGAGACATGGAAGAACCCGCGCCGGGTTCTCAATCCGCTTTGCACACTCCAGCACGGCGAAATAGCCCCATTCTGGATGCACGAAGCGTGGTTAGAAGCCATGAGGCGGATAGTCGATCTGCTGGATACGCTCACCGCAGCCCCGGCAGAGGCCCTAGAAAGCCAGTAGAGGCGTTTTCGCCTGCAAGGAAGGGGGTAGCGGCGGGGCGGGGGCGGGGGTGTGTCTGCAAGGGCTTTAGCCCGCGCAGGGCGAAGCCCGAAGGCAAGGCTTCAGACGACGCCTAAAGCGGCGGCTGAAAGCCGCGCATGGTAGAAGTTCTTTAGAACTTCTTAGACCGGAATTTTGGAAAAACGCGAAAACTCAGTACTGACAAGGGTTTGCGGGCGTTTTTGTGGCTTGTCAGGTTACCACCTGCGCCGGGGGTGGTTACCACCTGCGCCGGGGGTGGTTACCACCTGCGCCGGGGGTGGTTACCACCTGCGCCGGGGGCTTGAATTAAATTAGATAAATCTCTTATTGATAGACAAACACACTACACTTAATACCCATTATGTTAAAAACGACAGGATTCATGAAAATCATCAGAATTGTGCAGGATGGTTCACCTATCGATTAGATATGGGGTCTGAAGGCCAATAGAACGAAAACGTACGTTAGTGAAGTAACTGTCTGATATATCGAAACATAATGTACATTGGAAAACGCCATCAAAACGGTGTCTTTTTAATCGAAAATTGGCACTTAACGGACTTTCTTGTCTACTAATCGATTTTTCAGACGATAATTTTCCTCTTACCGTACGTTTTCGTACGGTTGGACCTCAAACCCCTTTGAGCGTGGCAAGCTGCACAAAGGGATAGGGCGGCACCAGAGAAAAATCACTCAGGGTCAATGCCAGCGCTTCGTTAATACAGATGTAGGTGTTCCACAGGGTAGCCAGCAGCATCCTGCGATGCAGATCCGGAACATAATGGTGCAGGGCGCTGACTTCCGGTGCCAGCAGATATTTTGGCAGTTTGCCTTGGATCAGAGCCATCTGACGCAGGGCTAGTGCAGCCGGATAGTCAATAGCTACCGGCAGCGGTGCGGACTGTTGTAACTCAGAATAAGAAATGAGGCCGCTCATGGCGTTGACTCTCAGTCATAGTATCGTGGTATCACCGGTTGGTTCCACTCTCTGTTGCGGGCAACTTCAGCAGCACGTAGGGGACTTCCGCGTTTCCAGACTTTACGAAACACGGAAACCGAAGACCATTCATGTTGTTGCTCAGGTCGCAGACGTTTTGCAGCAGCAGTCGCTTCACGTTCGCTCGCGTATCGGTGATTCATTCTGCTAACCAGTAAGGCAACCCCGCCAGCCTAGCCGGGTCCTCAACGACAGGAGCACGATCATGCGCACCCGTGGCCAGGACCCAACGCTGCCCGAGATGCGCCGCGTGCGGCTGCTGGAGATGGCGGACGCGATGGATATGTTCTGCCAAGGGTTGGTTTGCGCATTCACAGTTCTCCGCAAGAATTGATTGGCTCCAATTCTTGGAGTGGTGAATCCGTTAGCGAGGTGCCGCCGGCTTCCATTCAGGTCGAGGTGGCCCGGCTCCATGCACCGCGACGCAACGCGGGGAGGCAGACAAGGTATAGGGCGGCGCCTACAATCCATGCCAACCCGTTCCATGTGCTCGCCGAGGCGGCATAAATCGCCGTGACGATCAGCGGTCCAATGATCGAAGTTAGGCTGGTAAGAGCCGCGAGCGATCCTTGAAGCTGTCCCTGATGGTCGTCATCTACCTGCCTGGACAGCATGGCCTGCAACGCGGGCATCCCGATGCCGCCGGAAGCGAGAAGAATCATAATGGGGAAGGCCATCCAGCCTCGCGTCGCGAACGCCAGCAAGACGTAGCCCAGCGCGTCGGCCGCCATGCCGGCGATAATGGCCTGCTTCTCGCCGAAACGTTTGGTGGCGGGACCAGTGACGAAGGCTTGAGCGAGGGCGTGCAAGATTCCGAATACCGCAAGCGACAGGCCGATCATCGTCGCGCTCCAGCGAAAGCGGTCCTCGCCGAAAATGACCCAGAGCGCTGCCGGCACCTGTCCTACGAGTTGCATGATAAAGAAGACAGTCATAAGTGCGGCGACGATAGTCATGCCCCGCGCCCACCGGAAGGAGCTGACTGGGTTGAAGGCTCTCAAGGGCATCGGTCGACGCTCTCCCTTATGCGACTCCTGCATTAGGAAGCAGCCCAGTAGTAGGTTGAGGCCGTTGAGCACCGCCGCCGCAAGGAATGGTGCATGCAAGGAGATGGCGCCCAACAGTCCCCCGGCCACGGGGCCTGCCACCATACCCACGCCGAAACAAGCGCTCATGAGCCCGAAGTGGCGAGCCCGATCTTCCCCATCGGTGATGTCGGCGATATAGGCGCCAGCAACCGCACCTGTGGCGCCGGTGATGCCGGCCACGATGCGTCCGGCGTAGAGGATCCACAGGACGGGTGTGGTCGCCATGATCGCGTAGTCGATAGTGGCTCCAAGTAGCGAAGCGAGCAGGACTGGGCGGCGGCCAAAGCGGTCGGACAGTGCTCCGAGAACGGGTGCGCATAGAAATTGCATCAACGCATATAGCGCTAGCAGCACGCCATAGTGACTGGCGATGCTGTCGGAATGGACGATATCCCGCAAGAGGCCCGGCAGTACCGGCATAACCAAGCCTATGCCTACAGCATCCAGGGTGACGGTGCCGAGGATGACGATGAGCGCATTGTTAGATTTCATACACGGTGCCTGACTGCGTTAGCAATTTAACTGTGATAAACTACCGCATTAAAGCTTATCGATGATAAGCTGTCAAACATGAGAATTCGCGAATGAACAAGCTCCAACGCGAGGCCGTGATCCGAACCGCGCTCGAACTGCTTAACGACGTGGGCATGGAAGGTCTAACGACGCGCCGACTGGCTGAGCGCCTCGGGGTGCAACAGCCAGCGCTCTACTGGCATTTCAAGAACAAGCGTGCGTTGCTCGACGCACTTGCCGAAGCCATGCTGACGATAAATCACACGCATTCGACGCCAAGGGATGACGACGACTGGCGTTCGTTCCTGAAGGGCAATGCATGCAGTTTTCGACGGGCGTTGCTCGCTTATCGCGATGGCGCGCGTATTCATGCCGGGACGCGGCCAGCCGCGCCGCAGATGGAAAAAGCCGACGCGCAGCTTCGCTTCCTTTGCGATGCTGGCTTTTCGGCAGGTGACGCGACCTATGCGTTGATGGCAATCAGCTACTTCACCGTCGGCGCTGTTCTTGAGCAGCAAGCTAGCGAGGCAGACGCCGAGGAGCGGGGCGAAGATCAGTTGACCACCTCAGCGTCTACGATGCCGGCGCGCCTACAGAGCGCGATGAAAATCGTCTACGAAGGCGGTCCGGACGCGGCATTCGAGCGAGGCCTGGCTCTCATCATCGGCGGTCTTGAACGGAGTGCTTGCGCAATCTCGCTCCTTTAGGGGCGAGTCAAGCAAGTGGTTTCTACTCTTTTCTTTGCTTCAACGCTTGTGATGTCTTCATGGCTTTTTCGCTGGGCGGTTCGTTCTGGTTGTTGATGTACTCCCGAACAACATCGAGGGCAACCCCTCCGCAAGAAACCACACAGTAGCTTGGCGACCAGAAATGGTTGCCCCAAAGCATTGTTTTTACCCTGTCCCAATACTCTCGCCGGATCATGTAAGACGATTTACCTTTTAACTTGCTGACTAAATTTGAGATTGCCAATTTTGGATGTACGGACACCATCATATGGATGTGATCGTCCTCTCCACCAAACTCCAGTAGCTCACAATCCATCTGCTCACAAGTCTCTTTCATTATTGCCTCAGTCCGTTCAAGCATTTCTTTGGTAAAAACACCACGACGATACTTTGTAACAAAGACTAGATGAACGTTGTTTTTAAAAATGCAGCTTCTACCTGTTCTCCAATCGTACATTATAACCACATGCTAGATTGACAAAGTTTAAGTAAGTGTAATAATTTCAGGTGTAAATAGCAAATAAACGGACATCATGTTAACTGGCATCAAGCTACGCGCTAACCCGACATCTCACCAAAAACTGATCTTGAGTCAGTGGATGGGGTGCGCTCGTAGTATCTGGAATGCCAAGGTAGAAGAAGAGCGTTATTACCGAACCTATGCCCGTAAATATTGCACCATCGGAACTTACGCGCCCATCGACCAGACCACTTCACAATTCAAATCCAAAGAGCTTTCTCCGTGGCTAAGTGAATGCCCTAGTCAAATCTTGCGTAATAGCGCGGTTAACTGGTATCAAACTTATCAGAAATTCATGAGCGGGAAATGCGGCAGGCCAAAGCGAAAACCTAAAACGGACAAAGGAAGCATTTATCTTACCCGTGAAGTGTTCCGTTTCGACCATTGCGATGACGGCAACGTGCGCCTGTTTATTGGGACAAAGACCAACAATATCGGTTATCTGTCCTTTAAGGCACATGGCAAATTTGAGATCCCAAACTCGCTTTATGTGAGAAAAGAGCGCGGCCACTATTATGTGTCATTCTGCTATGAGCAAGGACAGCCTGATCGCAAACTAAGTACCAATGAAGAGCACTTAGCTTTTCTGCAAGGGGCGACCAGAGAATATCTGGAAGAGCACACCATGGGTGTTGACCGAGGCGTGGCGATCCCCGTTTGTGCTGGCGAACAAACCTATGATTTCACCCATAGCCAGAAAAAGAACATGAGCAAAGCAGACCGCTATATCAAGCGATTGCAGCGCAAACTGGCAAGGCAGCAAAAAGGCTCTAACCGCAGAGCCAAGACCAAGCATCGAATTGCGGTTCATCATGCTAAAAAGGCTAACATACGAAATGATTTTGCGCATAAGACCAGTCGGTTATTGGTTGATAGCAGCGCCAAAATCATTGTGTTTGAGGCGTTACGAACCGCAAGGATGACGAGAAGGCCGAAAGCAAAACAGGATGAACAAGGTCGATTCATATCAAATAAAGCCAAGCAGAAAGCAGGACTGAATAAGTCTATTCTTAATGTGGGCTGGCATGTGATCGAGACTTACACCTACTACAAGGCTTATTCATCCAGCAAAGCGGTATTTAAAATACCCGCACCAACAACCAGTCAGGAGTGCGCAAAATGCGGTCACACTCATCCCGACAATCGCAAAACACAAGCCCTGTTTGTTTGCGGTAATTGTGGAAATACTGACAATGCAGATCACAATGCATCACTGGTTATCAAGAAGCGGGCAATTAACTTAATTTTGGACACTGGAACGGTGTTATCTGGCGATGGGGTTCTGCGAACTCAGTCGGATAGTGGACGTGGAGGCAATCGTAAGACTGGCCGAGCCAAAAGCTCAACCAGCAGTGCTCAACGAAGCGTCAAAAAAGAAAAGCTGGCCGCTTAGGTTAGTTTGGAAGCTCGACCGCTTTAGCAGCGAGTAGTTCACCAGGTGCGGCTCAGTCCGGCGTCCAGTCCTGCGGGTCGAACAAATCTGGTTCTTGCATTGGCGGCTGGCTCATGAGGTCGTGGTATTCGCTGGGGCGCATGTCGTG
>WBZP01004727.1_pt1 | contig 14093 bp, 13 predicted proteins | sample 5204301 | NCBI WGS metagenome assembly WBZP01 (sample SAMN12412401, study PRJNA552823) | activated sludge metagenome | isolation source: activated sludge from nitrification reactor of wastewater treatment plant... | place: USA: Pennsylvania | collected 2017 | reverse complement strand
CAAAGGTTGCGGTCGAATCGCCACTTCCGCATCTGGACCGGCTCTTCGACTTCTCCATCCCGGAGGCGCTCGACGCCGATGCGCTCCCCGGTTGCCGGGTGCGGGTGCGCTTCCACGGTCGGCTGGTGAACGGGTGGATCATCGAGCGGGGGCCGACCGAGTTCGACGGTGCGCTGCAACCCTTGCAGCGCGTATCCGGGCCGCCGGTGCTGACAGACGAGGTGCTCGGTCTGTGCCGACGGGTGGCTGACAGGTACGCGGGCACGTTCACCGATGTCCTACGTTTCGCCGTTCCCAGTCGTGTGGCTGCCGTCGAGGGTCGGCCGCCCCAGCCGCCTGCGTCGACACCTGCGGCCACGGACATGGGTGTGTGGGCTCCTTACGGGCTTCCGGATCAGGGCGTGAGCACCTGGATCTGCCACCCCCACGACGACCCCTTCGACATGTTGGCGCGCGCTGCCGTGGACACGGTCGCCCGCGGCGGAGGCGCTGTGCTGGTGGTCCCCGATGCCCGTGACGTGCGCAGGTTACATGCGGCCGTCAGCGCCCTGTGTGATCCGGAACTGGTGGCGGTCGTGTCCGCTGAAGCGTCCAACCGCGTGCGCTACCGCACCCACTTGCAGATCCTCGACGGCTCCCGCCGGATCGTGATCGGCACCAGATCAGCGGTCTTCGCGCCCGTCACCGACCTGGCGCTGATCGCGGTGTGGGACGACGGCGACGACGTGCTGGTCGAACCGCAGACTCCCGGTTGGCACGCCCGGGAGGTGGCAGCTCTGCGAGCCTGGCAGGTCCGTGCCCGTCTGATCGTCGGGGGGTACACGCGCACGGCCGCGACCGCGCAATGGCTCGTCGACGGTACTGCCGCCGATGTGCGTCTGAGTCGCGAGGCGGCGCGTGAGCGCCGGTATCGGGTGGATGCGCTGGTGGAGCCCGACGCGGACCGGCGCCGGATCCCGGCGCGGGCGTTCGCTGTGGTGCGCTCCGGGCTCGAGCAGGGGCCGGTGTTGGTGCAGGTGCCTCGTGCGGGTGCCGCGACGGGATTGATCTGTGCGCAATGCGGTCATCCCATCCGCTGCTCCCGATGCGGCGGTGGGGTGCGTCCGGATCGTGCCGGTCGACCGAGGTGCAGGTTGTGCCACGAACTCAAGCATGCGTGTGCCTCGTGCGGGGCCACCGACTTCGTGGGGGTTGGCGCGGGCTCTCAGCGCAGCGCCGAGGAGTTGCAGAAGGCCTTTACGGGAGTGCCGGTCATCCGCAGTGACGCGGATTCCGGTGTGCTCGACACCATCGACGCGGCACCGTCGATCGTGGTGGCCACTCCTGGGTCGGAACCGCGGGTGCCGGGCGGTTACGCGGCGCTGCTCGTGCTCGACACGGAGGTCCTGCTGGCCCGCAGCGCCCTTCGTGCCCGGGAGGAAGCTGCGCGCCGCTGGATGGCTGCTGTCGCGGTCACCTCTGCTGGAGCCGCAACCATGCTTGTGGCTCCGCAGGATCTGCCCGTCGTCCAGGCCTTGGTCCGTAACGATCTCGCGTCCCTGGCCGACATGGAGCGACAGGAGCGGACGCAGGCGCATATGCCGCCGGCGTTCCGCTGCGTGCGGTTGCGTGGTACGTCGTCGGCCGTCTCGGAGTGGTTGGCGGGCTACAGCGGGGAGGTGCTGGGTCCGTTGGAGACCGCGGACGGCAGTGAGGCTCTGCTACTGGCTTCGCGGGACAGGGCGTCCGGGATGCTGCACGCGGTCCAGCGGATCCAGGCCGACCGTTCCAAGGCCGGCCGCCCGCCGGTCGAGGTGCGTGTGGACCCGGTGGATCTCGGTGAAGGCTGAGTCGGCGGCGACTCACCCACACATCGCGGCGGTGACCACGGGCGTTGGGGCATGGACCCGCCCGTAGACTCATGCTTCGAGGAGGCATCCGTGTCAGTAGTGGATATCCGTTTGTTCGGCGACCCTGTGCTGCGCAGTCCGGCCGCGCCGGTCACCGATTTCGACAAGCAACTGCGGACCCTGGTCCAGGATCTGACGGACACCATGATGGACGCCCCCGGTGTGGGGCTCGCCGCGCCCCAACTCGGTGTGGGACTACGGGTCTTCACCTACTACGTGGACGGTGAACTCGGCCATCTCGTCAATCCCGACCTCGATCTCAGCGATGAGATGCAGGAGGAAGAAGAGGGATGCCTGTCCCTGCCCGACGTCCGGTTCCCCACACCGCGTGCGCTCGGGGTGGTCGCCAAAGGCTTCAGCATGTACGGCGATCCCATCACGGTCGAGGGCACGCATCTGCTGGCTCGCTGCGTCCAGCACGAGACCGACCACCTCGACGGAGTGCTGTTCATCGACCGGCTCGATCCGGAGTTGCGCAAGCAGGCCATGAGAGAGATCCGGGAGTCCGACTGGTTCGGCCCCGACACCATCGTCAAGACCAGCCCACACATGCAAAGGACCCAGCCATGAGGCTCGTCTTCGCCGGTACGCCGCAGGTGTCCGTGGTCAGCCTCGAAGCCCTGCTGGCCTCGCGCCACGAAGTACTGGCGGTGGTCACCCGCCCGGACGCTGTTGCAGGCCGCGGCCATCGCGTCACGCCCAGCCATGTCAGCGTTGCTGCCCGAGAGCATGGGATCCCGGTGTTGACCCCGCAGCGGCCGAGTGACCCGGACTTCGTCGCCGCCCTGCAGGACCTCGCGCCCGACTGCTGCCCAGTGGTCGCTTATGGGGCATTGATCCCGCAACACGTACTGGACATCCCGGCCAAGGGCTGGGTGAACCTGCATTTCTCGCTGTTGCCGGCGTGGCGTGGCGCGGCACCGGTCCAGCGCGCCATCATGGCCGGCGACGATGTCACGGGCGCTGCGGTGTTCGAGTTGGAGGCTGGGATGGACACCGGGCCCGTCTACGGTGTCGTCACGGAATCGATCGGCCCGCGCGACACGGCCGGCGACCTGCTGGGCCGGCTCGCGCAGTCGGGGGCCGAGCTGCTCGTCAAGGTGCTCGATGGCATCGAGGAGGGCTCTCTGCAGGCTGTGCCGCAATCCGCCGAGGATGTCAGCCTGGCCCCGAAGATCACCGTGGAGGACGCTCGGATCCGGTGGCAGGACCCCGCCATGGCTGTGGATCGCAGGATCCGCGGATGTACCCCGGCCCCCGGTGCGTGGACCATGCTCGGCGACGTGAAGGTCAAGGTGCAACCGGTGACCGTCAGCGACCAGACGCTACCGCCGGGTGAGATGCACGTAGACCGGAACCGCGTGCTCGTGGGCACTGCCACCACCGCCGTGGAACTCGGTGTGGTGCAGCCGGCGGGGAAGAAGGCCATGGCGGCTGCTGACTGGGCGCGCGGACTGCACGGCGGGCAGTTGGTCCTTCAGTGAAGACCAGTCCGGCGCGCCGGGCGGCCTACGACGTCCTGCATGAGGTCGGTGCGCGCGGCGCCTACGCGAACCTTGCGCTCGCGTCTCGGCTGGCCGACGACTCCATGTCCCGCGCGGACCGCGGGCTGGCCACCGACCTGGTCTACACGACGCTACGGCGGCGGATGACCCTCGATGCCGTGCTCGCCACCGCCGCCAACCGGCCGCTGTCGGAGGTCGATCCGCGGGTGCTGGACGTGCTTCGCCTCGCGCTGACCGAGCACATGTATCTCGACAAGCCGGCGCATGCTGTGGTCGACAACGCGGTGAGGCTCACCCAGGCGGTGGGAGCGGGCTCCGCGAAGGGCTTCGTCAATGCCGTGCTTCGGCGGCTGACCGCACAGGATCCGTCGAATCTCCTGGAGTCAGCCACCGGCGGTTTGAGCGGCGACGCGCTCCTGGAGGTGCGTCACTCCCATCCGCAATGGATCATCCGGGCCTTTCGCGACGCGCTGGGTTCGCAGGAACTGGTGGATCTGCTCGAACGGGACAACCAGGTGCCGCGGGTGACCTTGGTGGCCAGGCCTGGGAGGCTCGACCGGGACGAACTGCCCGGGGAGCCGACTCCCTGGTCGCCGTGGGGCGCCTATGCCGAACGTATGGATCCCGGCAGTATCGACGCGGTCCGAGACGGTCGAGCGGGTGTGCAGGATCTGGGGAGTCAACTGATCGCCCTGGCGTTCTCGCGCGCCGAGGTCTCCTGCACCGATGACGCCTGGCTGGACATGTGCGCCGGCCCCGGCGGCAAGGCCGCCCTGCTGGCAGATCTGTTGCCGTCGGGGGCGCACCTGCTGGCGGTCGAGCAGCACCCCCATCGGGCCGAACTCGTCGAATCGGCCCTGCGCGGAACCCCAGGCCGGGCCAGGGTCGAAGTCGCGGACGCAGCCACTGTGGAGGGTTCCTTCTCCCGGATCCTCTTGGACGCGCCGTGTGCGGGGCTCGGGGTTCTGCGGCGGCGTCCGGAGGCCCGTTGGCGTCGCCAGCCCTCGGACATCCCCACCCTCACCGCATTGCAGCGGCGCCTGTTGGAGCATGCCCTCGATGTCTGCAGGCCGGGGGGTGTGGTCGCCTACGTGACCTGCTCCCCACACCTGGCCGAGACTGAGTTCGTGGTCGCCGACGTGCTGCGCGGTCGTTCGGACGTGGCGCAGGAACCGGCCGCCGATCTCCTCCCGGAGGTCCCGGACTGCGCCGACGGATCCGCGCTTCGCCTCTGGCCGCACCGCCACGACACGGATGGGATGTTCATGGCCCTGCTGAGAAAGATCGACTGAGCGCTCAAGGTCGGGCATCGGCCTGCCGATGCGACTGGTGTGAGTTCCCTGTCGCATGCCGTGTGGCACCCTTCTGCGGTGGGCGGTGTGCGTCCACCCGTGGCGCTGCTCAAGGTCCTCGCCGCGGCTGCGTTGATCGCCGTGGCGATCCTCTCGGCGGGTGCGGTCAGCTCACTGCTGCTCGGTCCGGCGCCGGAGTCCCTGAGTGGGTATGTGCCGCCTCGGGTATCCACCGACTGCGGCGACTACGTCGCGATGCAGGCGGGGGAGTACGGCGGCGTTCCCGCCCCGTCGGTCCAGTGTGAGGAACCGCTTCCCCGCTGAGGGAATGTGCTGGCTGAGCGGCGACTGTCACGAAGATGTTCGCTGTGAACCCGACCGCCGGGCAACATCCTGCCGGAACGTCGGGGTGCAGCCACTACCCTCGGGTCTGTGGGAATCCAGATCTCTCCGAGCATCCTGTCCGCGGACTTCGCCAACCTGGCCGCCGAGTGCCACGCAGTGGCCGGTCACGCCGATTGGCTGCACGTGGATGTCATGGACAACCACTTCGTGCCGAACCTCACGCTGGGGCTGCCGGTTGTTGAGTCGTTGCTGGAAGCCGTCGACACCCCGGTCGACTGCCACCTCATGATCGAGGATCCTGATCGATGGGCCCCCGCGTACGCCGAAGCAGGCGCCGGCAGCGTCACGTTCCACGTCGAGGCGGCCACGGCGCCGATCAAGCTGGCACGTGACCTGCGTGCGCACGGGGCAAGGGCCGGTCTTGGCCTGCGTCCCGCCACCCCGGTCGAGCCTTACGCGGAGTTGTTGCCCGAGTTCGACATGCTGCTGATCATGACGGTGGAGCCGGGGTTCGGGGGCCAGAAGTTCCTGGACGTGGTGGTTCCCAAGATCCGTCGGGCGCGCCAACTCATCGGCGACGGCGACGTGTGGCTCCAGGTCGACGGCGGCGTCGACCTCGAGACCATCGAGATCTGTGCCGATGCCGGCGCCGACGTGTTCGTCGCGGGTAGCGCGGTGTACGGCAAGGAGGACCCGGCGTCCGCCGTCGATGCGCTGCGGGCCGCCGCAGGTTCTGCCTCGATCACCTGATGCATCCATGACGGTCCCTTGACGTCGTGTGTGACACGATGGAGATGTTCGTTTCCAGGGTCGGTGAAACTCCGAACCGGCGGTGATAGTCCGCGACCCGTGCGTGCACGGTGGATCCGGTGGAACTCCGGGGCCGACGGTCAAAGTCCGGATGGGAGGAAACGCGCAACCGGTGTGTCCGGTGTGCCCTCCCGTGCGCGGAAGGAGGGCAGGTGCCCCACGAGTCGTACATGAGGCAGGCGCTAGCTCTGGCACGCGACGTGCACGGTGCCATCGGACCGAATCCGCGGGTCGGCGCCGTCCTGGTCGCCCCCGACGGTACGGTCGTCGGCCGCGGCGCACATCAGGGTGCCGGCACTGCCCACGCGGAGGCAGTGGCCCTCGCCGACGCCGGGCCTGCCGCACGTGGCGCGACCGCCTACGTGACCCTCGAACCCTGCAACCACTACGGGCGCACACCGCCATGCGCGATGGCACTGATCGACGCCGGTGTGACCGCGGTGCACTACGCGATCCCTGACCCGACCACGTCAGCCGGTGGCGGGCAGACCTGCCGCGGCGCCGGTCTCGACGTGACGCAAGGGCTCCTCGGCGATGAGGCCCGGGCATTCCTCACGCCGTGGCTCTTCGCCGTGACCCACGATCGTCCCTTCGTCACCTGCAAGGTTGCGAGCACCCTCGACGGCTACATCGCGGCACAGGACGGCTCGAGTCGGTGGATCACCGGCCCGCAGGCCCGCTCCTGGGTGCAGGAGTTGCGTGCCCAGGTCGATGCGGTTGTGGTCGGCTCGGGCACCTATCGCGCCGATGATCCGCAGTTGACGGTGCGGGACCTGCCCGTTGTCCGCCAGCCCCTGCGCTACGTCCTCGGCGATGCCGACGTCGCGGAGGGTTTCACCGCGATCCCCGGACGTGACGTGACGGCCGCCTTGCAGCAGATGTACGGCGAAGGTGTCAGGCACCTGCTACTGGAGGGCGGCGCAACGGTCGTGGCGGCCTTCATCAAGGCCGACCTGGTCGACGACCTCGTGTGGTTCACAGCGCCCAAGATGCTGGGATCCGGCACGAGGGCGATCGGTGAATTGGGGATCTCAGCCATCGACTCGGCCATCACCTGGCAAGTGGACGACGTCCAGCAAGTCGGGGACGACGTGATGATCCGCAGCAGCAGGAGGCGATGATGTTCACCGGGTTGGTCCAGCAGATGGGCACCGTCACTGCCGTCGAGGCCGGCGACACCACCAGGTTGACGGTCGCCCCCGATGCACAGTGGGAGCCGTACACACACGGGGAGAGCATCGCCACCAGTGGTGTGTGCCTGACCGTCGTGGCGGCCGACGCCGACTGGTTCGCCGTCGATGTGATGGCCCAGACCCTCGCCCTGACATCCCTGGCCGATGTCGCGGTCGGCCGGCGGGTGAATCTCGAACGTGCGCTGCGCCTCGGCGATCGGCTCGGCGGCCACATGGTGCAGGGCCACGTCGATGGTGTCGCGGACGTGACGGGTCGGCGGGCACAGCCCGAATGGGAAGTCGTGGGCTTCGACATCCCCGAGCATCTGCGGCGCTACGTCGTCGCGCAGGGCTCGATCTGTCTGGACGGCGTCTCGCTCACGGTGTCGGCCAAGACCGCCACCGGCGCCGAGGTCAGCCTGATCCCGGAGACGTTGCAGTCAACGACCTTGGGCGATGCCGTTCCCGGCAGGCGCCTGAACGTGGAGGTGGATGTGATCGGCAAGTACGTCGAGTCGTTGCTGGGAGGCTACCGATGAGGTTCGACCCAATTCCTGAGGCCATCGCCGCGATCCGTGAGGGCAGGCCGGTGGTTGTTGTGGACGATGAGGACCGGGAGAACGAAGGGGATCTGGTGTTCGCGGCGTCCAAAGCGACTCCGGATCTCGTCGGATTCATGATCCGCCACACCAGTGGGGTGATCTGCGTATCGATGCAGGGTGGGGATCTCGACCGTCTGCTGCTACCACCGATGACCGCCGTGAACGAGGACCGGAAGGGCACCGCCTACGCGGTGAGCGTGGACGCGCGCGACGGTATCTCCACGGGCATCTCGGCGGCCGATAGGGCGCGTACGATCCGGACCTTGGTGGACTCCGCGACCGAGCCCTGGGAGATCACCCGGCCCGGCCACGTCTTCCCACTGCGCGCAGTGCCCGGTGGTGTGTTGCAGCGTGCCGGCCACACCGAGGCGTCGGTGGATCTGGCCGCCCTGGCCGGACTCACGCCTGCCGGTGTGATCTGCGAGCTGGTCAACGACGACGGCTCGATGATGCGGGCGCCCGAGTGCCGGGACTTCTCCGACGAGCATGGGCTGCTGATGATCTCGATCGCTGACCTGATCTCCCACATCCGTCACACCCAGAAGCAGATCGAACGCGTCGCGGAGACGGTGATCCCGACCGAGATCGCGGACTTCCGCGCCATCGGCTACCGCAGTCTTGTCGAGCCGACCGAACACCTTGCGCTGGTCATCGGCGACATTGGCGACGGCGAGGACATTCTCGTCCGCGTGCATTCCGAGTGCCTCACCGGCGACGTGTTCGGCTCCTTGCGGTGTGACTGCGGTCCGCAGCTGGACGCCGCGCTGAGGGCCGTCGCTGCGGAAGGCCGAGGCATCGTGCTGTACGTGAAGGGACACGAAGGTCGCGGCATCGGGCTGTTGAGCAAGTTGCAGGCCTACCAACTGCAAGACACGGGCGCGGACACAGTGGAGGCGAACCTGGCGCTCGGGCTGCCCGCTGATGCCCGTGACTACGGCACGGGGGCGCAGATCCTCGCCGACCTGGGGGTGAGGTCGATGCGCCTGCTGACGAACAACCCCGCGAAGCGGGCCGGCCTCGACGGTTTTGGCATCGTCATCACGGAGCGGGTGCCGTTGTCGATCACGCCCAATCCGCACAACGAGCGCTATCTCGCGGCCAAGGCCGCACTGATGGGACACGAGTACGAGGAGAGTCATGAGTGGTGAGGGAAGGGCCGCTGAGGCGAGCGTCTCAGCCGCCGGCGTGCGGGTGGCGATTGTCGCTGCCAGTTGGCACGAGACGGTCATGGATGGTCTACTCGCCGGTGCCCGGTCGTATCTGACAGAGATCGGTGCGCAGGTGCACGAGGTCCGTGTCCCAGGGTCTTTTGAGATCCCGGTCGTGGCCGCTCACTTGGCACGCACGTATGACGTGGTGGTGGCGCTCGGTGTGATCATCCGCGGTGGCACGCCCCATTTCGAGTATGTCTGCAACGCGGTGACCGACGGCCTCGGCCGGGTCGCGCTCGACTCCGGGACCCCGGTGGGCTTCGGCATCCTCACCTGCGACACCCTCGAGCAGGCGCTCGACCGCGCCGGGGGACCCGGGGCCAGTGAGGACAAGGGGCGGGAATCGGCCGCCGCCGCTGTGCAGACGTGGTCCGTGCTGCAGGATCTCTGACCGGGCTGTGGCCCTCGTGCCGGGCGTATCGTGGGATGGGGGCCTCGGTAAACGCCTGGGGAGGGGAGGGTCCGCCATGAAGTCTCTGCTGATCGGATCGACGGTCGCTGTCGCCGTCGTCGCTGTCGCTGCGCCCGCACATGCGGGAAGCACCTGGGGGAGTCCACAACAGTTGAGTCCGACCTCCGGGCACGCCATCCAGATCTCTGACTACGGTGGCGTGGCCGCATGGATCGCGACCAGTACCGGTGCCGGACCCGTGCGTGCGGCCCGCTACCGGTCCACGGCCAAGGGGTGGTCGAAGACCGCCGCGATCCCCGGTGCCACCGGGGTTTCGGAGCTACAGATCAGTGCCGACGGCAACTACGCCCTGATGGGTGTCGCCGGTACCGGCTATCTGGTCGCGCAGCGCACGGGCACCACCTGGGGGGCAGCCCAGCCGCTGATCGCCGGAGCCGAGGTCGCGGGGGCCCAGATGTCCCGTGATGCTCGGGTCGTGGTGTGGGTCGACTGGACCGGTTCGCAGACCACCCCGGTGGTCATCCCCGGCACGGTGAAGTCGATGCTGCGTGCCGATGACGGCACATGGTCGGCGCCGGTCGTGGTGGGCACTGTGCTGCCGGGCGCGGCCTCCGACTTCCGTACGCCGATGGCACTGTCCCGCAACGGAAGCACGGTGGTGTGGATGGACGAGGCGTCGAAGATCCGGTCCTCGCGCCTGCTCGGGACCGTCTGGCAGGCGCCGGACACGGTCGCCACTCTCAATCCTCTCTACGAGGGTCTGGAGTACCTGGCCGTGGAGCGCGACGGCAACGACGTTCTGTGGATCTCGGCCGGGGACGACTACCTCTATATGTCGGAGTACATCTCCGGGTGGCAGCCGGCGCAGGAGATCTCGTCGGCCGGCCCGAACACGATCGTCACGGCACCGAACGCCCGGACCATCGCGTTCACCGACTCCGACGGCTACTTCGAGTTGTTGTCGCGCACGGCCTCGGGGTGGACGACGCCGGTCAAACGGGTGATGCGTGGGGCGACGCAGATCGCGGCGGCCAACGCCGCCGTCGCGACGACTGAGAAGCGTCCCGGGAAGTCCGTCTTGCGGGTCTACACCTACAGCAAAGGCGCCTGGAAGGCGCCGGTGAAGTTGTCGACGAAGGCGAAGCGCCCCGCGGTGGCGCCCGGAGGCAAGACGGTGGCATGGGTCTCGGGGAGCAGGATCTACACCTCCAAACGGTGATGGTCACTGAGCGTGTTCGCACGTATTCAGAAAGACACGCCCGGATTCGGCAGGTATAGCCTGAAATCGCAGACCACCGGGTCGACGTGCCGCGGGGGACGCTGCCGGGTTACTCCCGTTGCGACTGGCGTGGCGGGACGTCCGGACAGCGCGTCGGTGACAAGCACCCGGTGAGAGGGAGGTTGGTCATGAATCGCACGAGACTGTGGTCCGTCGCCGCGGTGGCGGGCCTGGGCGTGGGCCTGTTGGTCACCGCGCCGGCCCAAGCAGGGTCCACCTGGGGAAGCCCCCAGGAAGTGAGTTCCAAGTTCGGCAACCACCTCGCCGTGTCCGACGGTGGCCGGGTGGCCACGTGGGTGCGGACGAACAAGACCAGTTCGTCTGCTTCTGGGCCGATCCGCGCGTCCTGGTACAAGAACACGAAGAAGGGTTGGTGGCCCTCGTCGCCGATTCCGGGAGCCTCCGGCAGCACCGACGTGCAGTTGGGCAGCAACGGGAACCAGGCGCTCATCGAGACACCGGGTATGGGATACCTGATGGCGGTACGGGACAGCAAAGCCGACTGGCTCACAGCAGCCATCGTCGCGTCGGGCACCAACCTCGGCGACGGAGTGATGTCCGGTGACGCGAAGACGGTCGTCTTCGTCGACTGGGGTCCGGACACCTACCCACAGCCGGCAGGCAAGCTCTACTACGTCACGCAGAACGCGGACGGCACCTGGCCCGCTCCAACGCAGTTGGGCACGGTCGACCCGGACGGTCGCTACTACTACGAACAGGTCGTGGCCTTCTCGAAGGACGGATCCACCCTCGTGTGGGTCACCGACACCTTCGCGCTGATGGGAACCACGCGTAACCCTGACGGTTCCTGGACCGCACCGGTGATGATCCGGCAGTACCCCTCGTCTCCGTCCTTGGAGGAGTTGCAGCTCACCGCTGACGGCACCCGCCTGATGTGGCTGCCGAGCTCCGGCGATGGCATCCTCACCTCGACCCGCAGTGGCACCGTGTGGGCGCCTGCGTCGACGGTCACCGTCGACGAGACCTACTCCGCGGCGATGTCGCCCAACGGCCTGAACATGGCCTGGGGCAACAGCGATGGTGACATGGTCGCGAGTCGCTGGAACGGCGTGAAGTGGCTCAAGCCGAAGGTTCTGGGCAGTGTCGGAACTCCGGACATCGCCCTGACTGACAAGACCCTGGCCTGGACGTCCAGTTACTACAAGGGGTCGACGCTGCGCAGCATGATCTGGAAGAGCGGCAAGTGGCAGAAGTTGGTCAAGCACTCGTCGTCCGCTTTCAGCCCCGCGGTCTCCTATGACGGGATGACCCTGGTCTGGTCGTCGACAGGGAACAAGCGCATCTACAGCGTCAAGCGGTAGGCGCATTCACGGTCGGGCGAGAGGGGGCTGGTGCGCGCAGCGATCCACGTGTGGATCCGCCCGCGCACCGCGGCCACCCCTCGCCCGACTTGGTGATGCCGGCACCCTGCGCCGGATGAGGCGGTGCCTGTTCCAGGATCCGTGGCTGACTACCCTGAGAGGCGTGAAATCCTTCGATGACCTCTGGGCCGAGTTGTCCATGAAGGTCGCCACGGCTGACCCCACCTCCGGAACCGTGCGACTCGTGCAGTCCGGTGTGCATGAGGTGGGGAAGAAGTTGGTCGAAGAGGCTGCGGAGGCCTGGATGGCCGCCGAGCACGAATCGCCGGAGCGTGCCGCGGAGGAACTGAGCCAGTTGATCTACCACGTGCAGGCCATGATGTTGGCGGTCGGAGTGACCCCGGAACAGGTGGGGCGGTACCTGTGACCCTCAAGGTGGCGATCCCGAACAAAGGACAACTCGGCGAGCCTGCGCGCCAGATGCTGGCCGAGGCCGGCTATCTGCGTTCCGCCGGTCAACGGGAACTCATGGTCCACGACCCCGACAACGACGTGGACTTCTTCTTCCTGCGGCCCAAGGACATCGCGACCTACGTCGGCAAGGGAACGCTCGACCTCGGGATCACCGGCCGCGACATGTTGGTGGACTCCGGCGCCCCGGTCACCGAAGTCATCGAGTTGGGCTTCGGCCACTCGACGTTCCGACTGGCGGCACCCAAGGGCACGTCCGACGTCGGCGGCAAGCGCATCGCCACGTCCTATCCGGGGCTGCTGCGCGACTGGATGGAGCGCACCGGCACGGCGGCCACTGTCGTCAAACTCGATGGTGCGGTGGAGAACGCGGTGCGACTCGGCGTTGCGGACGCGGTGGCCGATGTGGTGGACACCGGCAACACCCTGCGACAAGCAGGCCTCGAGGTCATCGGTAGCCCGCTGCTTCGCAGTCAGGCTCTCCTGGTCCGCCCTGCACACAACGACGCCAGCTCGGCCGAGGGGACGTTCGTCCGGCGCCTGCAGGGTGTCATCGTCGCGCGGGCCTACGTGATGGTGGATTACGACATCGAGGAGCGATTGCTCGATGCGGCTTCGGCCATCACCCCCGGTCTGGAGTCGCCCACAGTCTCGCCGCTCAAGGAGGCGGGCTGGGTGGCTGTGCGCGCGATGGTGGAGCGCACGCGCGTGCATCAGGTCATGGATGAGTTGTTCGAACTCGGCGGCCGGGCCATCCTCGTCACGGACATCCACGCCTGCCGCCTATGACCACGCTGGCCGAGACGCTGGACGCGCTCCTGGACCCGGGTTCGAGACAGCCCATCGACGTGCCGCGTCGCCCGGCCACGGGGGAGTATGCCGAGAGCCTGCAGCGTGCAGCGTCACGCAGCGGGGTTGATGAGTCGGTACAGGTCGCCGTGGCCGAGGTGAATGGCCATCGCGTCGTCGTCATCGGCGGCGAATTCGGGTTCTTGGCCGGCTCCGTGGGGCACTCGGCCGCCGACAGGGTGGTCGCGGCGTACCGGCGTGCGACGGCCGAGCGGTTGCCGGTGATCACTCTGCCGACCTCCGGCGGGACACGCATGCAGGAGGGCACGGCAGCGTTCTTCCGCATGACCGACATCGCCCGAGCTGCGCACGAACATCTCGCATCAGGGGCGGTACGGATCGGGTGGCTGCGCAACCCGACGACCGGCGGGGTGATGGCCACGTGGGGTTCTTACGCGGACATCACGGCCGGGGAGCCAGGGGCGTTGTTGGGTTTCCTGGGTCCCAAGGTGTATGAAGCCCTGCACGGCGAACCCTTCCCGCCGGTGCAGACGGCGGAGAATCTGGCACGCGTGGGAGTCATCGACGACGTGGTCGCCCTGCCCGGCCTGCGTGACTGGGTGTCCGGCATTCTGTCGGTGGCCAACGGGCGCGACCAACCGGAAGCGGTCGATGACGTGCTCCCGCCGGCCGAGGTCGACGCGTGGGACGCGATCACCGTGACGCGCGATGAGCATCGTCCCGGGCCGGATGCGGTTCTCGACCTGCTGACCGACCGCACCGAGTTGCACGGCACCGGCACCGGCGAGACCGGCGTGGGTGTGCGGGTGCTCCTGGGGCGCGTGCGCGGCCGCCGGGCGATATTCGTGGCGCAGACCCGTCGCGACGTGACTCCGCAGGACCTCCGCGTCGCCCAACGGGGGATGCGCCTTGCGCAGAGGCTCGGGCTGCCCCTGGTGACGCTGGTCGACACCCCCGGCGGTGAACTGTCGGG
>WBZP01004726.1_pt1 | contig 14096 bp, 8 predicted proteins | sample 5204301 | NCBI WGS metagenome assembly WBZP01 (sample SAMN12412401, study PRJNA552823) | activated sludge metagenome | isolation source: activated sludge from nitrification reactor of wastewater treatment plant... | place: USA: Pennsylvania | collected 2017 | reverse complement strand
CTGGTCTATGAAGACCTGTCGCCGGAGGCGCTGCGCAGTCGCGATCCGCAGAAGATCCTGCCACCGCTGATTGGCGCGCTGCTCAAGAGCGAACAGGACACCGCGCTGGTCGAGCGAATGGCTGCTCATGTTCGACGGGGTCGCTAGCCTGCGCCGGAGTTAGGTCGTCGGTAGGTGAGAGCGCAGCTCACGGATGGCCTGGGCCAGCTCGTGCGACAGCGGATGATCGCCGAGCTTTGACTTGAGCACCTCGCTGAGCGACTCGTAGTACCACAGGTGTTCCGTCTGCGAGCCTCGGAAGCGCTGCCACACCTGGTTGCCCTGGCGATGGAGGTCGGAAAGGGTTGCTCGCAGGTTGTGGAGCGCATCCGCCGTCTTGATGGCGGCGATGTGGCGATCGGCTGATTTGAGGTGCGCGAGCTGCGCCTCTTTGCGATGTCGCCACGGCAGAAGCTCTGTGCCCTCGAGCTTTTGCTCGGACACCGCCGCGACCAGGCGCGCTACCTCGGGACCAAAATCGCGGGCGAGTTCTTCGACCGTCACCGTGGTGTCTTCCACCACGTCATGCAGGAGCGCCGCGACAATGACCTCTTCGGGGAAGTCGTGCCGCATAAGCAGTATCGCGACGTGAACCGGGTGAATGATGTACGGCACCTGGGAGCCTTTGCGCTCTTGGTGTCGATGGGCGGTGGCAGAGACGGCTAGGGCGCGGTCGAGAGTCGGAGAGAAGGTCGCCATCGGTTCCTATCGTGCTTTGTCGGGATCGAGGCTCGGCGAATCGGCACGCGTCGAGCGAATGTGGAGACGAGGATGCCAGGTCAGCTCGACCTTGGAGTCATTCCCAGACAGCAGAAGCTGGGTGCCCTGATCGGGGAGTTCGACGCGGCGGACGCGCTGACCGTGCTGCCAAGTGCCATTGGTGCTGCACAGATCCATTGCGTAGACCCGGCCTCGCTCCGCCAGTAGCAAGATGTGTAATCGCGAAATCTGCCCCGACAACACCTGCCGCAGCCCGCGATCCATGCACGTCTCGGAGCGACCAATGATCACTCCAGCGTACAAATCTGCTTCGCTTAGCTCTACCGAGACGGCCTTGGTCTGGCGGCGCAACGTCACGCGGGCTCGACCGGCTGGTGCGGCCGGTACCGCAGGACCAGAGTGGAGATCCTCGACCCGCTGCGACCGAGGCAGCAGCGTGATATGGGTCCGCCGCTGCATTCGCATCGAGTTTTGCGGGGGCTGCTCGGCCTCGATGATGTCGTAGCTCGGAAGCTCGACTCCATCGGCGAGTCGACCGCGCTGCTGCAAAAATTCTGGCAGTGGTACGCAGCCAATCGCGCAGTCGCCTAGTCCAATCAAAAGCGGCCCGCTGACCCCGATCGACTGGCGAGGCTGACCTTCGATCGTAAAAGGCTGGTTGGTGTGCAGATCGAGCAGCCGCAGTGCTGGGGTTTTGTCGGCGAGCAGCGCGCAGCTCGCCAGCAAGTGACGGTTGGTGATGTTGGGGAGCTTGGGCAGTACCAAGTCACAGTTTTCGTGCCAGCCCATCACCGCGAATACGGAGGAAGACGCCTCCAGATCGATCCAGCCGAGGTCGCGACCGTGTACCCAAAACAGCCGATAGCCGGTGCGACAGGCCGCCGGTTGATCGAGCAGCATCTTGGCCCCAAACACGTAGGCATCGCGTAGGGACTGAGTCATCGGTCCGGCTTGGAGGGCGCGGATTTGACCGGCACTTTGGCCCACCGCGCTCTTGTTTGGGCTCGGGGCGATGCCTGAGACCTCACCGGTGGCTTCGGCGGGCTCTGGAGGGACCAGCCGCAGTTGCGGTCGTCCTGGCCTTGCTGAGCGGTTCAGCTCATCCGAGTCCATAAAACAAAGTATAGCCGCTTTGGAAGCGGCGATGGGGTACGAAGGAAGGGGGTGCGGCGGTCGGGCAGGGGCGCTCGGCGCACCCCGAGGGGGGAATGGGGACTTGCGCTTACAGACCGAGGAACTGGCGGACGCTTGCTAGCTCTTCGCTGACCGCGAAGTGGAGCAGCTCGAGCAGGCGCTGCTTCGGGGACATAAGGGTCAGGCCCGGCGGATCGGTGGCCAGCAGCAGCGCCGCCGTTTCGAGGTCTCCGCAGAGCAGCAGGCCGACTCGCACCGTCGTCAGCTCTGAGGCGGACAGCCACGTATTGGCGAGCTGGGCCGGTTTCACCGTGCCATCGACCAGTGAACGACCCACGCGGGCGAGCTGTTCGAGCTGCTGCGGCGACAGGGCACCGCGCAGGCTTCGCGCTAGCTCCAGCACTTGTCCCGAAGCCGGTGGTGTCAGTTGGCTGAGTTCCTGGTTGGTTACCACCAGGGCCGCTTCGATGATCTGCGCCAGCTCTTGTTCATCGGACAGGACCGTGCGCAGGGCTCGCTCGGGACGGAGCAGCGCCGCCATGCGACCGACCTCGTACAGCGTCTCGCGCTCGGGTCGACTTGGGTCGAGGAGCGGCGGTCCCAGCTCGGCGCACACCGTGACATTGCTACGGCCTTCGGAGGCGATCGAGATCAGGAAGGCCTGATCGGCCAGCTCTCGGGCCTGCGGCCTTGGGAACAGCTCGGGCAGCGGGGCTTCGGTCATCTCGAACGCGTAGCGGAGCGCCTTCAGATACACCTGCGAGGCGCTCGGTTCGACCCGACTCTGCCTTTCAAACGGCTGCTCAGTCCATGGACGGGCATGGCTTTGACGAAGCGCGGGCCACAGCACCGTCAGCAGTGCCTGAACGCGGCCGTCTTCCTCGGGGTGTGACAAAAGGCGCCACAGATCCTTGGTCAGCGGCCTTCGGGCCAGAGTCACCGGGCGAGACTTGAGTTCCTCGATGAGCCCCGCATCCTCGGCATCGCCCTGACGCAGCAGATGCAGTGCGTAGGCGGCTTGGGCCGCCCGTTCTCGCTGTCCGGTCTTGCCGTATAGCTCCCGCAGCGCTTTGTAGGACGACAGCTCGCCCTTATTCTGCTTGAGCACGTGGTGATGTTCGGCAATGGCCTTGTCGAGCTTGTCGTCACCAGCGCTGGCGTAGATCGCTGCCATCTGACGGTGGCGATCGATGTTGCTCGGGTCGAGCGTCAGCGACACTTCGTAGGCCTGCATGCCGGTCTTCAGATCGCCCATCTCTTGAATACAGACGCGGGCGACCTCGGTCCACAGGCGCAGTCGTTCGGCGCGCTGCTTCGGGGTGTCGTTCGTCTCGGGGCCCATCACCTTGATGCGACGCTGCATCGCCCGCAGCAACTCTTTCGGATCGTTGATCTGGGCGGCCAGCGTCTCCGCAGACTCCAGGCTCTTGAGCAGGCTCGGGTCGTCGTCAAACGAGCTCCACAAGAGTCGTAGCGCCCGACGCGGCTCGTTCAGGTGATCGCGGGTAATAAAGCCAGCCGTCTGCTTGTAGCGAGCGCGGCGCTTTTCGTTCGACTCGGAGGCGGCCAGCTCTTGCAGCAGATCCGCAGCCTCGGGCCATAGCTTCTGCTCGGTATAGACCGACAGCAGCTTGTGCAAAATGGTGACCGCTTGTGGCGATAGCGACAGCGCCTCGCGGTAGATGCCGATCGCGTCTTTGGGCTGGGCCAGCGGACCGGCGTAGAGGTCACCGATCTCGGTAAGGATCGCAATTCGCTCATCGGTAGTGCCCGGCTCACCCGACTGACCGAGCAGCGACCGCAGCAGGGACTGCCGGACCTCCAGCTTGGTTTCGGCCGAGAGCTGATCGATGCGTCGGAGCTGCGACAGTGCCAAGCGATGCAGCGGGGCCAGCTCACGCGCCTTGGTAAGAGAGGCGATCGCCGCGTCACTGTTGCCCAGTGCCAGCTCGGCCTGTCCCTGCGTGGCCAGCAGATCGGCCAGCTCGGTCTGACCCAGGGCGTCGTGATGCTCGGTGAGCAGCGTCTCGCTAATCTGCCGGGCGTCCACAAACTGTCCGGTCTCGATCAGTAGCGGGAGCAGCCCACGCAGCGCTCCGAGATCCTTGGGTTCTAACTCCAAGGCTCGACGGTAAGCTCGGCGTGCCTTGTCGCGAAGACCGGCACCAATCGACGCTTGAGCCAGTCGGGACAACCGGACCACCTGCGTGCCGCGTTCGGCTTCCTTGCGGGTCAGCATCTCCAGCAGCGGCAGTGCGTCGTCAAACCGGCCGTCTTGCCAGTACAGCTCTGACATGAGCTGCGCCGCATCGTTGTGCTCGGGATCTTGGGCAAGCACCTCACGCAGCAGCTCGCCTGCCTTCTGCCGCTCCTCGGCGAGCAGATGTTCCTTGGCCGACTGAACCATCCAGCGACCCTTGTCGAGTCGATTGGTGCTCTGCTCAGCCGCTTCTTTGAACAGCTTGGCGGCTCGCAGGTGATCGCCTCGGCCTCGGTACAGATCGGCCAGCGCACTTTGGCTCTGGACGTGACCGGGTAGGATCTCGATGGCGCGGACCAAGTGCTCCTCTGCGGCGCTTGAATCGGACAGCTTGGTCTGACACAGCCGAGCGGCTTCGCCATACAGAGTCACCTTCAGGTTCTTGTCATCGGTCAGGTGGGCGCGCTTGACCAGCATGCGCACCGCATCTGCCGGCTGATCGGCTTGCTGATACAGCCGACCGAGCGCTTCAATCGCGCCGGTGTGCTCGGGCTCCAGATCGAGGATCTGCTGCCATGCGGCGACCGCTTTCGGGGCTTCTTGCCGCCGCAGTAGTTCATCGCCGGCCGGGATCTCCAGCTCGTGAACGCGGGCCAGTGCCGTCAGTAGCTCCGTCTTGCCCTTGTCGGTGTGGTCGATGTGCCGCTGATAGGTGGTCACCAGCTCGGGCCACTTCTTTTGCTGGCGATACAGGCGACACAGCGAGCGGTACGCGTCTTCGGCCTTTGGATCGATGTCGAGGATCTTTTCGAGTGCCGCCGTTGCCGCGTCAAGCTGTCCGGGCATCTCCTCGTACTCAGCCGCCAAGCGACGGTACAGCGTGAGTCGCTCTTTGTCGCTTTGCACAAGCTGAGCGAGCGACGCCAGTACCTTCAGGTACGCCTCCGAGACGTTGCCTTCGGTCGAGTACAGCCTCTCCAGGGCACGCAGGACGTCCAGATCGTCTGGGGCCAGCTTGTGGACCTCTTCCCAGCGGCGGACGCTGGCGCGACGATCGGTGCCGTGTTCGGCTTGAAGCTGCGCGGCTTCTCGACGGGCCGTCAGTTCACCGCTGGGGTCGCCTTGTTCGGCCAACAGCCCGGCCTTTTCATCGAGCAGCGAAATCAAATCATTCCAGCTAGAGGCCCGCCGCAGCGTGTGCTCGAGCGCCAGCATCGCGTCGCGGCTCTGCGGGTCGGTGGTGCGGGCCTGTTTGTACGCCGCCACTGCCGCTGCGCTGTCGGATAGCCTCGTCTCAAAGATCTCGCCCTGCTCTAGGAATAGGTCGACGCGCTTTTCTTTTTCATCGGTCAGCTCGGCGAGCTGGCCAATCGACTCGGCCAGGTCTTTCCAGCGCTGAGCGCGGCGACATAAATCGGCTCGCAGCGTGAAAAACGACTTCTTTTCGGCGTCGGGAATCGACAGTTTCTGCGCTTCACCGAGCGAGGCCAGCGCGTACTCGTGGTGATTGAGCTTTTCTCCGTACAGTCGGGCGATGCGAATCCACAGCACCGCTTGTTCGGTCTTCGGCTGCCGGGGCACCAGATCGCGCATCTCGGTGAGAAGCTCGACCCACAGCCCGGCCTGTCCAGCCAGCCGCTCCACTTCATCGAGGCCGACCGTCTGAGGGTCTTCTTTATAGGCCGCCAGCGCGGCTTGGAACGCCTCGGCAAGTTGACCCTTGGCCGTCTCGAAGAGCGACGCCACGCGCAGCAGACAGCGAGCCCGGCCACTCGGCGTCGACTCGATGTCCATCCGGCCGAGGTTCAGTTCGATCAATCGATCGTGTTCGCCATGCTGCTGCAGCTTGTCTTCGAGCGCCGAAAGCTTTGCCAGTGCTTCGGGATGATCGTGCTCTTGCTGGAGCAGTCGCAGCCAGCCTTCCAGATCGTCATCGTCTGGGAGGATCTCACCACCGATCTCACCGACTGACTCTTGGAGCGCGGCCAGCACGGCCTCATCGCTATCGGCATCCAGGACAATCAGGCCGTAGGCTCTCGACAGCTCATCGCGCAGTCCGGAGGGCAGGCCAGGAAGCAGCGCGAAGTGCTGTGGACCTTCGCCACTCGTCTGCGCAAGCGATAACAAGCGCGCCGTGATCGCCAGATCAGGATCGCGAACATCAAAGCCGACCAGCAGTAGCGATCGCTTGAGTGCTAGCTCTCGCAGCGACTGCCGCAGCGCTTCGTTGGTGAACAGCTTTTGGACATCGGCTTCGCCGAACACCAGGCCTTCGCCCGAGCCGACGTCACCGAACAGGCGCAGCACGAAGCGGCCACGGCTCGATAGCATTTCGATGGTCTGTTCAGACGTTCCGATCTGCGGTGCACCGCCCGGCGCTGGGGCCGCACGTACCGCATCGACCAGGCCGCCATCGAGCGCCGTGGTGATCAGGCCGCGAAACGGCAGCCGAGCCGCCAAGTCGAGTAGCTGGGTGTTGCTCTCGCTCGGAAGTATCGAGGACAGCGCTGGCAATAGACCTTCGCCCAATCGCTTGCGCAAAAAACTGGCGACGAGCAGTGGCTGACTTTCCAGTAGTGCCCTGGTTTGCGACACCTCTTCGTCGGTCCCCAGCTCGCTGCTGTGTTGATCGAGCAGCTTGCCGAGCAGCGTTCGCAGCGAAGCGGACGAGGAACGACGTCCAAAAATGCTGCCCGTACACAGCACCACCCGACCCGAGCGCAGCCTTTGTACGAGCAAAGGCAGTCCACTTTGCGATGGCTCTCCCGTGGTGAGCGGCGGTTCGTCGTGGTGCGCCGAATCGGACAACCCGGCAGCGCGGTCTGGTTTTTGAGCAGAAGAGTGCTTTTTGGCCATGTCGGCCTTGGGTTAGCACAGCACGCCGACGCCATTCAACCTTGTTGAAGTTGACAGAGAGGTGACCTTTGCCATACGGCTAAAGCATGACCAAACGACTCGCTCTACTCGGTTCCTTGTTCCTGGGATTGACGTACGGATCGGTGGGCCATGCCCAGAGCGCCCATCCCAAGCCGCTTCTGACGGTCAAGCCTGACAAAGGCTACATTGATGATGCGATGGCTGTGACCGACGGTGGCGCAGTGCTCCTGTATGTCACGACCGATGGTGCAAAGTTTGCGACTCTGCGCGGAGTGGCCCTGCCACCGGGGCGAGGGCTCAACCCACAGGCTGCGATCGAGCCGCCTGCCCCACCGCCACCGCCGCCACCTGCCGTGCCGGTGAAGGGAGGCAAAGCGAAGGCACCCGTGGCTGTCGCCCCCCCCGTGCCGCCTCCTCCACCGCCCCCGCCTTTTATGGAGGAGGCGCTCGCCAAGGAGCTGGCAGCCGAGCCGACCAAGGCCAAGGAACTGCTCAAGGGACTGCCGCTCAACACCAACCGACTGCACCTGTTGCCGGATGACAAAATTCTGGTCGTGATGCGCGATCTAGAGACGGCGGGCCTGTACACCGCCAGCATCTACAGCCTGAAGACTCACGCCGAGATCCCGGTGCCTGGTGGCATCGGCCCTGCGTCGGAAATCAGCCTGGCCACCATCGATGGTCAAAAAGCGATCGTTACTGCCAATAAGCCCGGCCCGCAGAGCCCCCAGAACCCGCAGAGTTTGCTCAATAGCGAGTACAAGTTTTCGGCATTCTCGGCCGCGACCGGCAAGCCGCTGGCCCAGCGGACCTACAAACTGGACGAGGATGGCAAGATCAACACCCCCAATGGGCTGGCGTTGCCGCTGTATTTCCTCGATGGCTTTGCGACCTGGGTGGTCAAGCAGGGTGGATCGTTCGACAAGAAGAAGGATCTGCGCCAACCAGACTTCCTCGCATACCTGGATGTCTTCAGTGGCAAGGTTCGGGCTACGAGGCCGATCGCTGATCCTCCCGCGCTGATGGATCTCAAGCGAGTCCGGTCTGCTCACCATGAGTCGGTGGCCATCATTGCCGAAGACGGAACCAATCAAGTCGAGATCGTCTCGGCGTTAGAGCGAGGTCGTCCAGATGGACCCATCGAAGCCCGAGATCAGTTGCCGCTCCCTCGACCAGCCGGAATCTACGACGCGCCCTCACTGCGCTTCAAGCGGCTGCGCCCCGGCACCTTGCTGCTGTCTCTGATGGTCGATCCCGTCAACGAAGACGCCGTTGCTGCCAAGCGCGCTGATCCCGATGAGGTCGACTTCTGTACTGTCGATCTTTCCGGCGACAAGCCCGGCCCTGCGCAGCGCAAGCTGACACTGCTGGCAGGTAAGCGCCCACTTGGCTGGGTTGCCTCGCCCTCTGGCCGGGTCGTCGTCCTGCGCAAGCACAAAGGCTTTTCGCGAGGCGGCACCGAAGCGGAAGTCTACGATCTAGCCCCCTAGCAGCACAGACGTCCGCCGTGCTGCGTCGGCAACGGCAGCCGCTACTGCAAAAGTTTTCGTTGGTTCGGAAGGGAAGCCGCGTACACGGTGTGAGCTCGAAATCGTACGCGGCGGCAGGGCGCAAGCCCTAACAGGATGGGGTGCTACTTGCCTTTCTTAGCGGGCGGAGCCGGAGCTGGCTTTGCCTTCGCATCGGCATCGGCTTTTTTCTGCTTTTTGTCGTTCGTGTCCTGCTTCTTTGCCTTGTCTTTGGCCTTCGGAGACTTGTCACCCACGGTGGACCTCCTCTTGTTTGGGGAACGGAACGGAAATGAACCGACAGGAATCAGGTTATCACCTTGATTCGCCCACAGGGACCGATTTTGCTAGCGATTCCGGATGAGGTCGCCGGTTTTGGCGCAATGGCGCGCCTCGCAGTAGGCTGAGAGAATGGATCGCGCCGCTGACCTGCATGGGCCCGTTTGCGAACCCAGACCGGCTACTGTCCAGACCCCACCGCCATCGCGAGGATTTCGGCTGCGGTGGGGGCTCCTGTTGGTGCTGGCGGGGCTCTGTGGGGTTCCGACGCAAAGGACTCTGTCCGCGCCGGAAAAGCCGCTGTGCTTACAGCCGACGATCGAGGTCAAGAAGCGCGAAGGAGTCGTGGAGCTGTCCTGTGGGGGGCTCGTACGCAACCGGTTCTTGGCAACGTTCGGACAGAATCCGGTCGGTCCGAAACTGAGAGAAGGGGACGAACGGACTCCCGAAGGCCGCTACCACATTTCCTCGCGGGTCGAGACACCACGTTTCCATCGATTCTTAGGAATCTCGTATCCCAATCCGGAGGATGTTCGTCGTGCCGAAACCCTCCACATCACCCGACTGGGCGGAGGCATTGGTATCCACGGCGTGAAGCAGTCGCTCAACGGGCTGGCGAGGGTCTGGCTGAGCGCGGGACATGCGTTTCGGCTCAATCGCTTGTGGGGACCGACCGATGGCTGTATCGGCGTAAGCAACGAGGATATCGAGACGCTCTACGCGGTAGCACGGGTCGGAACGCCGGTCCTCATCTCTCCCTAGGTCTCATGGTCTAGCAGTGGATGGACGTTGTCTTTTTCGCAACGCCTGGGCGGGCGTCGTATAGTCCGCGCCATGCCGACTGTCCCCGGGTCCGTGCCGCGTCCGCAAGCGCCGCCCCCGCCGCCGCAGCAGAACAAGTTTCGTCGAGATCCTCGGCTGGCTAGCGTCTATGACGCCGAGATTGCGCCGGTCTGGACGCAGCCGTTTGGCAAGCTCCTGCTCGGGCAGGTGGCACCGCTCGATGGCAAAGCGACGCTGCTCGATGTGATGTGTCATACCGGCTACCCCGGTTTCGAGCTGCTGCGGCGTTTTCCCGAGGCCCGTTTGATGGCCGTCGATCCCTCTGCGGCACTCATCGAGCTGGCGCGGCGCAAAGCCGGTGAACTGCTGAGTCGACGGGTGTTTCTGCGCACCGAGCTGGGAGAGCCCAAGCTGCCGTTTGACGAGGCGGTCTATGACTTGGTGGTCTCGAACCTGGGGCTCTACGACTCGGCGCAGCCGCACCTGCTCTTGCGCGAGCTGGCACGGGTGGCCAAGCCGGGGGCGCAGGTGGTGGCAACGCTGCCGCTGCGAGGCACCTTTGCCGAGTTTTATGCACTCCTGGAATCTGAACTCGTTGGACGAGAGGTCGAGCAGCAGCGCCTAAAGACCCATCTGCTGAGCTGGCCCGATGTCGACACGGTACGCGGCTGGGCGCGGCAGGCCGATCTGCAAGACGTCGAGCTGGTGATTGCACCGTTTTCGCTGCTCTTTGCCGGGGCCGTCGACCTATTTTACGCGCCGCTCATCGAGTTTGGACCGCTGCTGGCCTGGAAGGCGCTGTTTTCCGATGGGCTTGGCGGCATGCAGCAAGTCTTTCAGTCGCTGCGCGATCGGATCGAGCAGATCTGCTCACCGGCACCAGCCGATCAAAGCGGGCTGTATCCGACGGTACGCAGGCCACTCGTGCTGACCGTGCGGGCGGCCTGTCTGCGAGCGCGGCGACCCCTCTAAATCCGACTACGAGTTGTGCGGCTGGAGTGGATCGGGCTGGCTGAGTAGCTTGCGGATTTCGCCGCGAAACTCCCAGTGCCAGCTCTCGCTCGGGACGGTGCGCTGAAAGCCGTAGCGATATCCGTGACGACCGAGCCAGCTACGCACTCTGGGCGGCCTGGTGTCGATGTCGAGCGCATAGCCGCTCTGGTGATTGGAAAAGCCAGGCCTTGCAGCGAGAGGTCCGCGTCCTTTGCGATACAGGTCGAACACTTCCTGCTGCTGGTCGTTGGTTCGGAAGCCGCTGTTGAGCTGGAGCTGGATGCCAAACCGCCGTGCCGCTTCTTCCATCCGGAAATAGGCCAGCGCGGTGTGGACCTCGGCGCGAACCTTGGTTTGCGGCACGCTCGGCATGTCGACAATCAGCAGCGGTCGGTGTTGGCCGTTCTGATAGCCCAGCACAGGCTCACTGACCAGGCCATGCTTCGATTCGATCATGGCACCCACCACCGCAGCCGACACCCACGAGCGTTCCTCGCCAGCTTGTCCTGCCAGCTTGAGAGGGCAGTTGGCCAGTACCGCAGCAATGAGCAAAGGAAGGGCAGACATTGGGTTCATCATAGAAACACTTACGGAAGTGTGGAAGCTGCAAATTCTCGAAATTCGCCGGTTTTTCCGGTGACCCTCGCCAAATTCCGCAGTTCTGGTCTAAGCTCGCCGCCGCATGTGGGCAAAAGTCGCCGCAGCTTCTCGCTGGCTCTCCGGGGACGTGCGTTCTCGTGGGTGGCGACCGCGTCTCGGCGGACTGCTGGGGGCGCTTGCGGTCCTTTGGGGTTCGTCGTGTAGCGAGGTTCCCGAAACGAGCACGCCACCGGTGAGGACCGAGGTACGACAACCGACCACTCGACCTCGGCCAGCGGCCACCGAGACGATCTGGCCGGGCCACTTGATCGTGGAGCTGCGATCGGGCGAGCGACTGCCGAGCGGTCCGTCGATGACCGGGGACAACACCGTTCTGCCGAGTGGTGGGGCCATGGCGATCGAGCTAGGTGGCGAGCGGCTCGATGTGGTGCGCGAGTTGTTTCCCGAGCCGACGGACAATCCTTCCATCCTTGGCAAAGATCCCCAGGCGGGGGCGATCGTGCTGTTGCGGCGAGCGGGGGCCGATGAAGACGCGACCCGTCGGCTACTCCATGTGGTGGCGAGCGATGTCAGGGTCCGCCGCGTCGAGCCCGACCGTGTTCGCTATGCGACGGTGGTGCCCAATGATCCGCTGTGGTCCTCGCAGTGGGCGCTGCCGCTCATCCGGATGCCCGGGGCCTGGGAGATCACCAAGGGTTCCGAGGACGTCACGGTCGCGGTGCTCGATACCGGCATCGTCCACAATCATCCCGATCTTGAGTCTCGCCTAGTCGCCGGATATGACTTCATCTCACGGCCCGACAGTGCCGATGACGGCGACAACGTCCGTGATAACGATCCCACCGATACGGGTTCGGTCGACGGCAATCGGCTGCATGGCACCCACATCGCGGGCATCATTGGGGCAGTGACGGGCAACTCGCTCGGCATGGCGGGCATCGATCAGAAGTGTCGCTTGCTGCCGGTCCGGGTTCTCGGGGTGCGCGGCGGGGATGGCATCGACAGCGACATCTCGGACGCACTGCGTTGGGTGGCCGGGGCCAAGCTCGGCACGATTCCCGTCGTTGGTCGGCCTGTCGATGTCGTCAACATGAGCTTCGGTGGCCCGGGGCTGTCGTTTACGCTGCAGCGCGCCATCGATGAAGTCATGGCGCAAGGTCTGCTGGTGGTGGTGGCGGCTGGCAATGGCGGGACCGAGGCAACCACCTACTCACCGGGCGGACTGGACGGCGTCATCACGGTCGGTGCCTCGGATGACAAGGGCCGGCGAGCGGTCTACTCGAACTATGGTCCTCGGGTCGATTTGCTGGCACCGGGCGGCGGCCTCTCGGAGTGGGACTACGAAACCGACCTGGCGGGGCGGCCTCCGGAGGGCATCTTGTCGACCTATCGAGATGAAGGGATTGCCGAGCCGAAGCGGCCCCCCTTTACCTATTCCGCGCTGACCGGCACCTCGCAGGCGGCACCGCATGTCGCGGGAGCGGCGGCCTTGGCTCGATCGCTGCTTCCAGGGGTGCGACAGCGAACGATGGGGCTGCTCCTGCGGACCGCTGCCGATGCGCGCTACCGCTGTCCTGCCGACGAGTTGTCGGGCTGTGGCGCGGGGCTGCTGGATGTCGAGACGTTGCTGACGCTCACCCAGTTGCAGAAGCGCTGCGGCTGCCAGGGCGAAAAGTACTGTGTCGACGGCATGTGTCTGGATCCGCCGCAGATCCACGCCTCGGTCTGGGATACACCACTGGTTCGCGGCGGGTACTGCGAGATTTCTTCACGAGCGGAGTCTCCACTCACGTCGGCGTGCTGGTTGGGCGCTTGCGCGCTTGTGCTGCTGGGCCTGTTTAGGTTAAAAGCCAGACCGCAAGCATGAACAGCGACGATGTGGTGGTGACTGGGCTCGGGGTTGTGTCGGCGCTTGGCCCAGATGTGGATGCGTTTCGCGATGGGCTCTTTGCGGGTCGCTCGGGCATTGCCCCTCTATCGCTGTTCGATTGTAAGGACGCCCGCAGCCAGCTCGTGGCGCAAGCGGTCGAGCCGAACCTTATTGGCGTGATGAATACGACGCTCTGCTCGCGTCCGGATCGCTTTGGAATGGCGGCGGCGCTGGCTGCGGTGACACAGGCTGGGCTCACGGCAGCGGAGCTGCAAGAAGCAGCGGTTCTCTTTGGGACGGGCACCGGCGGGGCTTCTGAGACAGAGCAGTACCTGCGGAGCCTGCACGGTGGGGCGACGCCTTCGTCGAGCTTGCTGGTCGCCCATCAGCCGGCCAGTGTGACCGATCTGGTGGCGCGGCAGTTGCGAGCACGCGGGCCACGGACGACCGTGATGACGGCGTGTAGCTCATCGGCCATCGCGATTGCCCAAGCACTCGATTGGATTCGGTTGGGTCGCTGTGAGGTTGCCCTGGCGGGTGGTGCCGAGGGTCTTTGTCGGCTTACCGTCGCGGGCTTTGGGGCGCTGCGGGCGACCTCTCCGGAGCCGTGCCAGCCATTTGATCGGAACCGCAAGGGGCTGAATCTGGGGGAAGGGGCGGGGGTGCTGGTGCTGGAGTCGCGGCGGTCCGCCGAGCGTCGGGGCGCTCGGATCCTGGCGCGGCTGCTCGGGGCAGGGCTTAGCTGCGACGCACACCACATGACCGCACCGCAGCCTGCGGGACTTGGGGCAAGGCAGGCGATGCAGTCCGCACTCGTGGATGCGAAGCTGTCGGTTTCGGCGATTGGCTACATCAATGCCCATGGCACCGGAACTCCGCACAACGATGCCGCTGAGAGCCACGCCGTCCGTGATCTCCTGGGGGAACGAGCAGGCCAAGTACCGATTTCGTCGATCAAGTCGATGGTTGGTCACACGCTGGGCGCGGCAGGTGCGATCGAAGCGGTGGCATCGGTGTTGTCGCTACTCCATGGCGTGCTGCCACCGACGAAAAACTTGCGCGATCCCGAGACGGAGTTTGGCCTCGACTACAT
>WBZP01004725.1_pt1 | contig 14096 bp, 13 predicted proteins | sample 5204301 | NCBI WGS metagenome assembly WBZP01 (sample SAMN12412401, study PRJNA552823) | activated sludge metagenome | isolation source: activated sludge from nitrification reactor of wastewater treatment plant... | place: USA: Pennsylvania | collected 2017 | reverse complement strand
TATCAGAGACAAAAAGGGAAACTCGGGTTGTTTTTCGTTCAAAAAATTAGCATACACATGGCCTTCGACATGATTAATGGAGTATAGAGGTTTGTTCTTGGTTATTGCCAAGGTTCGCGCAGCCAGAGTTCCTATAAGCAGAGAGCCTGATAAGCCCGCTCCATAAGTAACTGCAATGCCATCAATGGCATCCCAGCCTACCAAGTTTTCACGTGAAAATTTATCAACTACCTCTGATATAACCGGAATTATATATTCTAACTGAGCCCTCGCTGCAATTTCCGGAATAACTCCTCCGTACTCAGAATGTACGCTCATGCTTGAAGCGACTTTATTTTCAAGTAGCTTCGAGCCATCTTCTACAATGGCTACGCCCGTCTCGTCGCAACTACTTTCAATTCCTAGTATAATCATCTACATAATTATATCTAATTAGAAAATATTGTGAATTTTCACGTGAAAATTATTAAGTAGGAAAGTATGAATTCTAGAAAAGTAGTAAAAAAAATAATCCCAAAAAAAGTATTCCGAACAATTGAGCCATATGGCCATTTAGCCGAATCAGTGATCCAGCAAACCAAAAACAAATTCCCCGCAAAAGACCTTAAAGTAATAGGGGTAACAGGGACTAACGGAAAAACAACAACCGCATTTATGATTCATAAAATGTTAACAAACGCTGGCTATAAATGCGGCCTAATGACCACGGTAGCTTATGGGGTAGGGGACAAGCTCGAAGAGCAAATTGCACATATGACAACCGTCTCTCCGGGGTTATTGCTGAAAAGAATCAAAAATATGCGTCACCAAAAGATTGACTACTTAGTACTAGAGACAACTTCTCACGCGCTCGCCCAATACAGAGTTTGGGGAATTAAGTTTTCGGTTGCTGTAATGACTAATCTTACGCACGAGCACCTCGATTATCATGGTACGTTCGAAAACTACCGTAGCGCAAAAGTTAAATTATTTAAGCTAGCCAATAAAAATAAAAACGGCCTACGCCTGGGCATAGTTAACGCTGACGATGAAAATTCTAAATATTTTAAGAAAGCTATAAAAAATTCCATTAGCTATGGAATTGAAAACGGAGACCTTAAAGCTTCTGGCTTAAATATAAAGTCGACCGGTTCCGAATTTAATGCCACAATCAATGACGAAAATTACAAAATATCATGCCATATACCAGGACAATTCAATATATATAATTCACTAGCAGCTGTAGCGGTTGGTAGATCTTTAGGGCTTTCTAAAACCCAAATAGAGCAGGGGATTGCATCTCTAAAGGCAGTAGAAGGCAGAATGACTAAAATTGACGAAGGCCAGCCATTTACGGTAATTATTGATTTTGCACACACACCAGATAGTTTTGAAAAACTCTTTAAAGACTTAAGACCTGTAGTCAAAGGTAGGCTCATTACTGTTTTTGGTTCAGCCGGCAGGCGAGACGAGGCAAAAAGACCAATTCAGGGCCAGCTAGCGGGGCAGTATTCGGACGAAGTTGTCTTAACAGAAGAAGATGACCGTGACATTGACGGCCTTCAGATTCTAAAAGAAATAAGTGCCGGCGCCGAACAGGCCGGCAAAATCCTAGACAAAGATCTATTTATGGTCCATAACAGACAAGAGGCAATTGAGTTTGCTCTAAAAAGAGCCAAAAAGGGCGACACAGTACTACTGCTGGGTAAGGGCCACGAAAAGACCATAGAAAGAGCAGATGGCGAACACCCCTGGGACGAAATAGCTCTTACTAAAAAATTGCTAAAAAATCTTAAAAAATTCTAAGCAGTATTTTATCTTATTTATTGCTATAATAAGCATAAGATTTAAAAAAGAAAAAACATGGCAGTATATAAAGTAATCCAAGATATAGAAGCAGAAGATAAACTACTTGGTCCATTAACGCTTAAGCAGTTTATTTTTGCAATTATTTCAGCTGGGTTTATTTTTGTTGCATTTATGATTGTCAGCAAAACCGGACTTATATATTTAGCCATACCATTTTTGCCGTTTATTATTGCCTTTGGAGTACTAGCAGCGCCCCTCAGCAAGGACCAACCCACAGATTTATGGCTAGCGGCAAGAATCCGGTTTTTACTTAAGCCCAGAAAACGAATCTGGGATCAATCTGGCATAAAAGAATTAGTGACTATTACCGTACCCAAGAAAGAAATTAAACAACTGACAGATAATCTTTCTCAGGGTGAAGTCAAAAGCAGGCTTGAAGCTTTAGCAGATACTTTAGACAGCAGGGGATGGGCAATAAAAAATGTAGGCCTTAATAGTTTTCAAAATCCCGCTTTTGCATATGCCTATGCTGGCGGCGAAGACAGACTAATAGACCCTAGCAGCTTACCTGGTGCTGTAGAAGATACAACAATTACTAGTGCCGATGACATACTCGACGCATACAACAACCCGACGGCTCAGCACTTTGAAGAAATGGTTCAAGCATCTACCGCTCAACATAAAGCTCAAGCAGTCCAGCAAATGCAACAAGCAATAGTGCAATCCAATAACTCTTCTACTCAACAAGCTTCAAATGATAATAGTAATGACGACACAACAGCTAAAGATTTTTACTTTATGCACGAGCCAGAAAACCCAGTTGACCCAAACAATGTAGTTTTCAAAGAACAAACCGTAACTACAAAAAGTGATGATCAAAATACTTTTCTTACAAAGGAAGATGAAAGTGAAGTACTGGCAGAAGATAAACTACTTGAACAAATTCATAGCGCCAAAGCTCAAGATGCTCTATTTAATCCACATCACAAGACAATCAAAACACCAGAGCAAATTCAAAAAGAAAATCTTGCAAGACAGCAAGTTGAGGCACTGGAACACGAATTAGAACAGCAACAAATGACACAGGCCTCAAACCCTGTTAATATGGAATTAGCTCAATCCAATGATCTCAGCGTAGACACTATTTCGAAATTGGCAAATCGTAAAAAAGATGATGGAGTTGTCGAGGTAGATTTACGCTAGGGTGGCGAGAACTCATTATGGATCCAAATAATCAATTCAACCAGCAACCAAATAGCGCCTCAGGGCAGTTACCTTATGGGCAATACACCATGGCCAATCAGCCAATGGCCGCTCAACCTGGTTTTGCACCGAATAATTCTCCACAAACCCCTGGTGGCCAAATTGCACCAGTCAAGACCAATCCTAATAGCACCCAGAACACATTACTTATTAGCGAAATTAGAGACGGTATTGTAATTATGAATGACGGCTCCTTTAGGAGTGTGGTTATGCTCAAAAGTATCAATTTTGACTTAATGAGCCCGCAGGAAAGAGAAGGAGTCGAATACGGATACCAGGGATTTTTGAATTCTTTGTATTTTCCTGTACAAATTTTTGTCAGATCACAAAAAGTAGACATTGGACCATATATTCAGAAGTTAGATAAAATTCGCTCCGAACATGACAATATGCTACTGGCATTATTAATGGAAGATTACATTGGCTACATGTCAGCCCTTGCCGAACAAACCAATATTATGGATAAAAAATTTTATTTGGTTATTCCTTTCTTTCCAAGTGCAGATGCCCAAAAAGTAGTTCAAGCTAGCAAAGGCTTTTTGGAAAGTATTTTTGGTAAAAAAGAGCAAAAGGTAACCATTAACGAACCGGACCTAGAGGCCGCTAAAACAGAATTGAGAGACCGCACACAAGCTGTTCTTTCGGGGCTCATGCAATGTGGAGTTCAGGGTCTTCCACTAGACACCAATGAACTAATCGAGCTATATTACGATGTTTACAACCCAGATACCGCCACAAGACAGCAGCTCAAAAACTTTGATGATTTAACAGCGCCAATTATCTCAAAGGGTGAAGGAATGGCCTATCAGCCAAACCTAGAAAGAGAAATGAAGTAACTATTATGGGTATCTTTGGCAAAAAACAACCTCAACTAGACCCAGTCGCACTTGCCGAACAGCAAAGAATGCTTGAACAGCAAGAAGTCCAGGCTGCATTTCAAAAAGGAATCACCGCACTAAGGGATTTTATTGCTCCAAGTAGTATTGAATACCAAAGTAGCTATTTTCAGCTTGGGACAAGATATGCTCGAACATATTATGTATATGGCTACCCCAGACAAATATACACAGGCTGGTTAAGCGGAATGATAAATATCGATGAGGTAATGGATCTAAGTATCTTTGTATACCCAGTAGAAAGCCAGGTTGTTCTAGAAAATCTGCGCAAAAAAGTTGGTCAATTAGAAGCGGGGCTACAAATTGATGCAGAAAAGGGCAGGGTAAGAGACCCCGCCAAGCAAGCAGCAATTGTTGACGCCGAAGAACTAAGGGACAAACTCCAGGTTGGCGAAGAAAGGTTCTTTAGGTTTGGCCTGTATTTCACAATTTATGCCAGCAGTTTAGATGAACTGGATTTTATTAGTCATAAGGTTGAATCTATGCTTGGCCAGCAACTCGTTTATTCAAAGCCAGCATCAGCGCAACAAGAACAGGGCTTAAACAGTACTGTACCCCAATTTTCAGACCAGCTCCAGATACGCCGCAACATGAACACAGGCGCAATAAGCACTAGCTTTCCGTTTACCAGCGCCGACTTAACAGACGACCATGGAATTCTTTATGGCATAAATATGCACAACAGCGGACTTGTAATATTTGATAGATTCAGTCTAGAAAATGGTAACAGTGTCATTTTCGCTAAGTCAGGAGCCGGAAAAAGCTTTGCAGTTAAGCTAGAAGCCCTAAGAAGCATGATGATGGGTACGGAAATATTTATTATTGACCCAGAAAATGAATACCAAAGAATGTCAGAGGCTGTAGGCGGAGCCTATGTTAAATTAAGCCTTAACTCTCCCACAAGAATTAATCCGTTTGACCTACCTAAAGTAATAGACACAGAAGAGGCCGACAACGCTCTTAGAAGTAACCTAATAACGCTTCATGGGCTATTAAGATTAATGATGGGTGGCGCTCAAGCCCAAATTCAAGCAGGCGGTATGAACACAGCGCCCGCTCTAAGCCCAGTAGAAGAAGCAGATCTAGATGCCGCGCTTATAGAAACTTATGCCAAGGCCGGAATAACCAATGATCCTTTAACACACACAGCAACACCACCCACAATCAATGATCTATACGATACTTTGCTTCATATGGGCGGTACGGGGCCACAACTTGCTCAAAGACTTAGAAAGTATACTAGCGGAACTTTTGCTGGAGTGTTTAGCCAACAAAGCAATATAGACATTAATAACCCAATGGTTGTTTTTAATGTCCGCGACCTAGAAGACGAGCTTAGACCAGTGGCCATGTATATTGTTCTTAATTTTATATGGAATAAAACCAAGTCAGACCAAAAACGAAGATTATTAATAATAGATGAAGCTTGGCAACTTATGAAATATGAAGATAGTGCTAATTTTATGTTTAGCCTAGCAAAAAGAGCCCGCAAATATAACCTTGGCATTACAACCATTTCTCAGGATGTTGAAGACTTTATGGGCTCAAGAATGGGTAGGGCAATTGTAGCAAACTCATCTATGCAGCTTTTGCTTAAACAATCTCCATCTGCGGTAGATGTTTTGGCAGACGTATTCAAGCTTACTAGCGAAGAAAGAAAACGTTTAAGCCAGTTCCCGGTAGGGCAAGGTCTATTTTTTGCCGGCCAAAGTCATGTTCATATTCAAATTGCCGGTAGTCCAACCGAAACTAGTCTAATTACAACCAACCCAGAACAGGTTAAGGCTCTTGAGCAAGCCGGGCAAATTCCGCTTAACCCTAACGCATCTGGCGAAATAGCTAATTTATAGGTGACAGGTTCTAGGTTTCAGGAGCCAGGAACGGACAATATTATCCCTTCGGATACTGATTATATTAATGCTTAAAGAAAAGATAATATATTGCCTACTAACTAAGAGTTAGCGTAGTACAGCGAATATAGCCACCGCCCTTTGATAGTTCTGTCATTTTTGGTGATACGGTTTTTAATCCCTTTTGTTCAAGATTATTTTTAAGCTGAGGTGCATTATCGCTCATAATGACCACGTCACCAGAGGAAAGTAAATTACAGGCAAATCCTCCAAGCGCCTCTTCTAAGCTAACTTCAATTTTATCTAATTTAACAGACCTAATTATTTCTTGGCTTTCTGGCATAAAAGCTTCTGGACACCATGCAATTAGATCATCATTTATTACAGATACCGCCAAGTCAATATCATAAAAATAACTGTCATCCCAACCAGTAATTGAATTTATAATTGGTTTTTTATTAACATCATAAGCCGGTACAGTTTTTAGGCTAACAACTTCTCCACCAAATACTTTCTTGATATATTCATGAGCTTCTAAGTCTGTTCTATAGCCATGACCAGCAAACAGATAATCTCCGCAAACCAAAGCATCACCCTGGCCACTAAAACGAACATTTTCCGGAAGGTTCATAATATCGTAGCCTAAATCTTTTAGGTGTTTTGTAGCAAAAGGTGTCTCCTGGGTTCGCATTTTTGGCAAGTTAGCCATAATTGCTAGTCCGTTCAAACAAAGCGCCCAATTGGCCGTATAAACACCATCCTGACAATTTTCTGGGGCAGGCACTTTTACAACTTCAATGCCTGAGTTATTAAACGTCTGTTGTAGTAAATTATATTCCGTCTTAGCAGCGCTTAGTATGGGTTGATTGCTCACGGAACTATAGGGATTGAGCTCCTCGACTGCAAAATAATCAACTCCGCTCATTAAGACTTTACTATTAATTTTATTCATAAGTTACTGATTATACATTAAGTTTGGGTACTTGGTGGGCCAGCGATTGATTCTCGCCGGCCCACCAAGATTTCATGAACGAAAATTTTTGATAATTGCGTTCATGGTGGCCGTGTTTTTGTTAGTTTGCTTGGCATCTTCGCCCAGCACCTCAACAAAAATCCCACTCTGCCTACGGACCTATTTGACCTGCCCAAAGCATGGACGACCGTCGTCATCCCTTGCTTCGCTCAGCAGGTCAATCAGGTCGGCGACTTTGACACCATCCAGTCCCTCTCCAGTCGTTTCTGGAGTGAGTATAGTATAGTACGCCATCGTTACCTCTTCTCTATAGGAACGAACAAAATATATAAGATTTATTAATTTTTGTCAATTAAAAAGCCCTTGATCGGGCATAGGTGCCTCGGCAAGGGCTTGATGCTAGGGTGGTGGGCCCCTGGGCTTGTCTCTTCGGAGGATAGTGAAGAGAATACCGCAGGGGCCCACCGGTCTAGTGGGTCGGGGAAGGCTTCATGGTGACCTTGGTCTCCATGTAGTGCAGAACGGTTTCCCTGATGGAAGAGAAGGTTTCAACGGTCTTCTTGTCCGTCTTGCCCTTCACCTCGATCATCAGATGACCGTATGACAGTTTGGCGCTCACGCCGTTCATGGCGTCAACCGTAGCCATGATACTGCTTGCCACGAATGGGTCAGCAATACCGATCTTGGACAGATCGATAATGACACCCCAGCGGACATCATGACGACATTCCGTGGCCGATGCCAACTTCCTTTCGTTTTCGGTGGGCATATACCCACCCCCCTCTCAGGTTTTACCCCGGAAACTTTTCCCGGGCACACTGTTTGTTTAGTGCGATACATATTTTATACACCAAAAAAACTAAATTGACAAATAGCTGTTTTAGTTTCAAAATAAATATTAATGGAATATGCTTTTAAGTTTGAATCACCCGAAGACTTTAATGCTCGAGAATCTAGGAAATTAAACCTACATAACCTAGAAACAAGAAGAGCCTTAGTTAAGGCCGCGGCTAATACACTTTACAGTGCCGTGACACAAGAAGCCCAAGCGGTTAAACGATATGCAATTCAAAAATCTCAGAATAAAGATGTATCAGTAGATTTAGATTTAACCCATTACATTGAATGGGGTAGAAAAAAGAATGAATTTATACCAGATGATACAGTTAGCTGTAAGTTAGCTCAACAAAAGAATAAAGACGGAATGGGAGAGGGCATTATTTATGAAATCTTGTTTCCGCTTAATGGCTCCGTAATAACGGCCGACGATTTGTTAGAAAATTTCGAAAGCTTAGTTAGAATAAATGAGTTTTATATAGTTAAAACAAATACAGATGACCCTTATTCTTCTAGTTATTACTATATCAACGAGTTAGGCATCGCTGAACATCAGCCGTTTGGTACAGTGGAGCAGGAAATTGATATAGAACTTGCCGTATTCATGGAGGAAAAAGAGCGTATGTCACTGCCCATTCTTACAGCCACAAAAGAAATGGAACTATGGGTAGACTTAATTAAAATGAAGTTAGTGCCTTATAAAATATCATCTCTATAATAAAAAAACGGTCCGAGCGGGCGTCAACATAAGTTACATTAATTGTAATTAGTCAACGCCCACCCGGACCTCATTGTCCAATCCTGGGTTTTGGTCCATGAGTGTCATCCTCATTTTTCTCTAATTTGTTTGTCAAATTTTCTTCGAGGGATTGGTTTTTTAGATTTATTCACGCCGCTTCATTACTGTTGGGCGCAAATATGACTTCTTTAAGCGCGAATGCACTGTGGGTATAGTTTGTGCCCACGTGCTCGATCTCTACGAAGCCTTTGCTAACAATACTAGCCTTCCAGCCCGAGACTGAATTAACTAGCGCTGCTAGTGTGCGTAGTGGCCCAAAATCGTAATTGTTTATTCCCGCAGGAGCAAACAATCGCGGATCTTGACCCTTTAACATTGAATCAGCGGTTTCTGAATCAATGTAGATCTTATCACCATTCACCTTAGCCATCACCTCCTTTCAAAAGTAGGATAAAAAACTATGTGTTACAGTGACAAAAACTAAAATAATATAAAAGCATCAATAAGTCAACAATTTACTTCTAGCAATACCTCAAAATGCCTATAAATCATCAATATTCATACACTATAATATATTTACAATATTATATATTTATGATATAATTTAATTCTTATGGACACTAGAGAAGTTGTAGTTCTAAGTTGGTGTAGAAGCAAAGATAATCCAGAAGAAATATCTTTGGGAATTATTAACAATTCCCAAGAATATATTGGTAATGTGGCGGTTGGAGCGGTATTCGAAGTCGATGAAGTTCTTGAAGATTATGAAAAAACTATCAGCCTAATAGGTCGAATTGCACTTGCAGAGCCAGACTATATAAAAGAGTCTATGCACACTGATTTACATCTATCAAAAGAGTTTAATGCAGCAGGTTATGGCGTAATCCGATACGAAAAATACTCAAAACTCTTATCTAGGCTAGATTACCTAGAAAGATTAAGTACACTAACAGAAGATTAAATGCTTCTCAATTTATCAATATATTGAGACATATTGCTCAGACCATTCATGCTAACTGCACGCTCTTCAAAGTCTTCTCGTTGAGCATTGGGCTTATACAAAACATCTCCATTATTAAACCTTTTGATTAATAATTCCAAGTCATGGTAAGTATCCTCACTTCTTCTGTCGGTAATCAACTCAAAGCCTGTGGGTGTTTTTGTATTAATTGGAGCACTCAACAAAAATTTTCCTAATCTTATCCTCACATCATCAGACTGAGCAGAATATATGGGGTCTATGTCTCCTATGCCCCTGCCGTAAACCGTATCTGCATCATACCAAAACGGCACCCAAGATGCCGCAAACTCTCTTGATTCAGTACCGTCATTTTCAACAACTGTCCAACTAATTTTTTTGGGGCTTGCCCAGTATGCAGTAGCAAAACTGGCTTCAGGAAAAGCCCTTTTGTATAATTCTAAGGCTATTTTTAATGTATAACCTGACGACTCTACCTCATCAACAATTAGCACTCTTTTGCCATCAAGAGTTGTCGGTAAATTCATGCAAGAGGATAGATCTTCTTCGTTAATCTTGTCAATATACTGAGGCTTAAGATAAATTGCCCTAAGTTGAGCTATCCTATCTTTAAGTAACTGCTGATCCATTTTATCAAAATCATAATCAGATGGCTTAGGGTTTTGCAATCTGTTAATTGGCACATTCATATACTGTAGCCATATCTCTTTGTCGATATTAACAAAACTGTGCTCTGGCTCACTAGAGCTCTCCGAAGAGAGCTTATTCCACAAACCAGAAACCAAATACTGAACTGGTCTAGCCGATTTATCTAGATAAACTACATGATCAGATGGGCTTCCTTCAAATTCAGAATAACTATACTTTGCGCTATCTCCAACTACTTCATCAGAAACCCTAAGTGTTCCATCCTGAATACCTATGAGACCGTCCGCAAGACTAACATACATTGACTCTAGTTTATTTATAGAATAAAACTCATTTCCCAACCCCTGAGCCGATCTTGTATTAATTTTCTTAATGGCCTGTAGTGGAAGAATTTTATAGCCCAAATCAAAGCCATATTGATCGGGTTTTTCGGGAGAAAAAGAATTCTTTCTTTTGATTTCTGAGGTTTTTGTTTGATTTTCCATTATATTAAAATATAGCATAAGCTTTGTATTTTGTCAATAATGTTGTTATTGTAGACATAATTTTATTAATGCAGCAAGAGTCTTGACGGCTACTAATTAGCTTTGATACTATAAATTAGCACTCTTAGCATTAAAGTGCTAATTTATCTAGAAATACACTAATAATTAATAAATAGGAGGGACAATGAGCTCACCAATTTCACCATTAAAACACTTTGTAGTAGCCCAAACCGAGGAAGCATCGAACCAAACTGCGAGTGGCTTGTATCTACCGGACAATGCTGCTGAAAAGCCAAAAACAGCCAAGGTTTTAGCCGTAGGTAAAAAGGTTGAAGATATTAAAGTTGGAGACCGCATTATTTACAAAAGTTACAGCTCTACAGATATAAAGCTAGATGGCAAGGAATACTTGTTAGTTAACGAAGAAGACATACTAGCAACCGTTAAATAATTTGAAAATTAAGGAGTAAATATGGCTAAAAAAGTTTTTTATGATGACGATGCAAGGCGACGAGTTCTAGCCGGTGCAGAAATTCTTTACAACGCAGTAAAAACAACTATGGGTCCTAAGGGTCGTAATGTTGTTATAAGCAAAAGCTACGGGGCACCAAGCGTAACCCACGACGGCGTAACTGTCGCAAAAGGTGTTGATTTACCCGAGGACGACGACGAAACACTTGGTTACAAGGTTGGTGCAGAACTTATTAAGCAAGCTGCCAGCAAAATGAACGATGTAGCCGGCGATGGCACTACTACTGTCACTGTGCTTACTTATCACATTTTAAATGAAGCCAATAAGCTTATCGCCGCCGGGCATAATCCAATGCAGCTAAGAAAAGGTCTTGAAGCTGCCGCTCACGAAGTAATTTCTAAATTAGGTTCTATGTCAGAAGATATTAAAGGCAATAAAAAGCGAGTTGCAGAAGTGGCAACAATTAGTGCCGGTGATAGCGAAATTGGCGAACTAATAGCCGATGTTATAGATAAAGTAGGCAAAGACGGTGTCGTAACCGTAGAAGAAGGCCAGGGCCTTAACCTAGAAAGCGAAGTTGTCGAAGGATTCACCATAGACAGAGGATTTGTTAGTCCGTACTTTGTAACTGACGCTAACAGAATGGAAGCTGTTTACGAAAAGCCGGCTATTGTTCTAACGGATAAAAAAATTAGTAGCGTACAGGACTTTTTACCAATGCTAGAAAAGCTAGCTCAGGCTGGCAAGAAAGATCTAGTATTAATTGCCGAAGACGTTGAGGGCGAAGCCTTGGCAACTTTAGTACTAAATAAGCTAAAAGGCGTATTTAACACAGTTGCAATTAAAGCACCCGCTTTCGGCGATAGAAGAAAAGAGATCTTGCAGGATATTGCCATACTAACTGGGGCCCAGGTTATTTCTGAGGAACAGGGACATTCATTCGAAAATGCCGATTTATCTTTTGTAGGTACCGCTAGAAAAGTGATTGTATCTAAAGATGATTCAACAATTATCGAAGGTGCCGGCAACCCCATTGAGGTTGAGGCTAGAATTAAACAGATTGTTGCTCAGTCTGAAAGCGCCAGTAGTGAATACGAAAAAGAAAACTACGAAAAGCGAGCAGCATCCCTGAGTGGTAAAGTAGCAGTTATTAAGGTTGGTGGTGCAACCGAAACTGAAATAGAAGAAAAGAAATACCGAGTAGACGACGCAGTTGCAGCCGTTAAGGCAGCACTTGACGGTGGTATTGTACCCGGCGGTGAAGTAACATTAATTAACCTAGCCGAACAAATTAAAGTAGAAGGAAGCGATGCAATTGCAGCGGGTAAGCAGCTGCTTAAAAACGCTCTAGAACAGCCATTTAGAATATTACTTTCTAACGCCGGTCTTAATGCAGACGAGTGGCTACCTCAGGTTAAAAAAGGCAAAGCCGGGCTGGGTGTTGACGTAAACAATCCAGACAAATTAGTTGATATGAAGACAGCTGGAGTTGTTGACCCAGCCAGAGTAACCGAAGAGGCTATTCAAAATTCAGTATCTATTGCCGGCACTGCCATGACAATGGGTGCACTAGTTGTGGACATCCCAGAAAAAGAAGTCCCCGCAGCCCCAGCAGGCGGCGGAATGGGAATGGGGTATTAGACTTTTGAAGTTAGAAGATAGAAGATAGATTATCGAACAATAGTTTAAAAATATATTTAAAAAAGAGTTATCTACTGCGGTAACTCTTTTTTAATTTTAAATAATAAGCTTAAACGGAATAATATATCTATAAAATAATATATTGTAATTGTAAAGACATTGCTGTACAATCTGAAACAAATAAGGAGTTACCGTAGTGGCAATATTTAACAGGAAAAATAACCAAGATTATTTAAGCACCCCAGATACGGTTACTAGACCTGTTCCCATTATTAGTGCTCTAATAACCGGTTTAGTAGTAGCGGCGCTGGTTTTTGGACTGTTTTGGGCAGGAAAATGGATTTATGATCGAATAAACTCATCTAACAATAAAACTACCTCATCTCAGAACGAACAGAGTGGTAACAATAAAACTAATTCGCAATCTGGCGCTGGATCTAGTGGTGGCACGAGTCAAAACAACATCCAAGGTAATAACAGTGCTAACAGTCAGTCAAACAGCGGAAACACTAGTGGTTCTAGCTCAAGCAATACCAGCAGCAGTTCGAACAGTAGCCAGTCAGCTAGCGGCTCAAATACTTCGAGTAGTTCTGCAATTCCATCTACTGGTGCAACTCCAACAGAAATACCAAATACAGGCCCAGACCCAAGATACAATTATTAGAACTATTAGTTCCCAGGTTATGGGCTTAAGATTATATATTTACTCTAGCTATGCTTACTAACTTTGAACAAATCTAGGCGGCGTCTTTTTGAGTAAAGTAATTAATTTCGTTTACAACATCAAGCAGCGCCTGAGCTTTTTCTTTTGAATCTTCAATGGCATTTGCGGCTTCATATGCTTCAGGTAGTAGAGTTTTATCATCAGAAGCTTGAATCATCATCATTGTAGTTTTGAATTTATCAACCGGAGACTGCTCTAGGTGCTTTACTAGTGGCGTTAAGTCTTGAAGAGCTTTTTGCTTAATATCTAACAAATCGTCCGACTTTTCACTATTGTCTGCTGAGGCCGGCTGTACAACTGGTGGTTGAGCTGGCTGGGCAAAACTAAATGGATCGTTTACTTGCTGAGGTTCTGGGGCAGGTGCTGCCGGAATTTGACTGTTCATGTCTACTGGACTGCTTGCCACTGAATCGTTCTGATCATTTACTTGTTGATTGTTATTGTTTTGTTGCCCAAACATCTAAATGTTTCCCCCCTAAATTATTATAAAAATTGCTTTACCTAATTATAGCTTAAGCACTATAGTTTAAGCTAGACTATAAAATATAATTAAATAGTAACGAACTTAAGGAATAAATATGTTAGATGATTTAAAGATAATTCACGCTAAAGACCCCCAAGATGCTCTGGGTTATGCCGAAAATCAATGGAAACAGCTAGAGTACGACTTTAATATTGAAGGTGAAGTAGGTGCCGAGAACATACAAAACATTGTTTTCAGCGGAATGGGCGGATCTGCGTTATCTGCTCTAATATTTAAGACCTGGCCAGGTACTAGTGTACCGTTTGAAATTAGTAAAG
>WBZP01004724.1_pt1 | contig 14097 bp, 2 predicted proteins | sample 5204301 | NCBI WGS metagenome assembly WBZP01 (sample SAMN12412401, study PRJNA552823) | activated sludge metagenome | isolation source: activated sludge from nitrification reactor of wastewater treatment plant... | place: USA: Pennsylvania | collected 2017 | reverse complement strand
TCTTCACCGGCAACAACAAGATGCGGGTGTTCCAGGAGGAGATCTTCGGCCCGGTGGTGGCGGTGACGTCGTTCAAGGACTACGCCGAGGCCATCGACATCGCCAACGACACCCTCTACGGCCTGGGCGCCGGGGTGTGGAGCCGCGACGGCAACACCGCCTACCGGGCTGGTCGTGACATCAAGGCCGGTCGGGTCTGGACCAACTGCTATCACCAGTACCCCGCACACGCGGCCTTCGGTGGCTACAAGCAGTCGGGCATCGGCCGCGAGAATCACCTGATGATGCTCGACCACTACCAGCAGACCAAGAACCTGCTGGTGTCCTACTCCAGCAAGGCGCAGGGCTTCTTCTGAGCCGGAGATGTTGCACCGCAGCATGATTCACTGAAAAGCTCGTCCCGGCGCGGATGCCACCCCCCCTTCCATCCGCGTCGGGACGCTTCAGCATTTGGCGCCCCGCAAACTGTTTCCGCTCCTGGAGTTGCGGGTACCCAGGGGTCCCGGTGAGGGACTGGCCGAGCTTGAGACATCCGGTGTGCGCCACACCGAATGTCAAGCCGCACAAGGTGATTGGCCGGTCGAGCCGGCTCCGCCGTTCGTCCCGGGTCACGACCGCTTTGCACCGCGGTGGTAATCGGCCCGGGTGTGGACGACCGCGCGGGCCCTGGCGAGTCCCCGATACTGAGTCCGCCCGGTCATCGAGACCGACTGCCTCGACGACGTCACCGAGGTGTGCGGACGGATGGAGCGGGCCAGATCGACGGCCGGGTGCCGATCGACTACCGGTACGGGGGCGCCCCGCCACCCCGACCGGCCCAGGCGCCCACGGCTGATCGATTCCTGTCCGGGTGAGAACTGACGCTGCGCGGGGCTAAGTACCGCTGCTGCCCACGTCGGGCGAGATTGCAGTGGTGCGCTACTGCAATCGCGCCGGCGGCCGGCCGCGACGATTGCCGAAGGCGAACTGAGCCTGACCGCAGCCATCCTTTCAGCTCGCCCTGACAGAGACGGAGACGACGTCATGACGGTTGTCAGTTCACGCACCGGTGGCGAATCACGGCTGCTCCGACAGAACTACGGCGATGATCCGTTGGCTGACCGCGATTCGGATCTATATCGCGGGGAGTTCGTGGCGGGATTCGTCGAGAAGTGGGACGAATTGATCGATTGGGATGCACGTGCGGAGTCCGAGGGACAGTTCTTCATAGAGATCCTGCGTGCGCTGGGCACGCAGAGCGTCCTCGATGTCGCCACCGGCACCGGCTTTCATTCAGTCCGTCTCACAAGGGCCGGTTTCGATGTCGTCAGTGTGGACGGCTCTGCGGCCATGCTCGCCAGGGCTGTTGAGAACGGCCGGAAGCGCGGCCTCGTCCTCGAGCCCGTCTTGGCCGATTGGCGCGAGCTGAACCGGCGCATCCGCGGCAAGTACGACGCGATAATCTGCCTCGGCAACTCGTTCACCCACCTGCATTCCGACCAGGATCGCCGGAAGGTCCTGGCCGAGTTCTATGCGGCTCTGCGCCACGGCGGAATTCTGATTCTCGACCAGAGAAATTACGACGAGATGCTCGATCACGGCTTCAGGTCGACGCACAGGTACTACTACTGCGGCGATCAGGTTACGGCGGAGCCGGAATACATCGACGACGGCCTGGCGCGCTTCAAATACACCTTCGCCGACGGATGCGAATACACGTTGAACATGTTCCCGTTGCGGAAGGACTATGTCCGGCGCCTGATACGCGAGACGGGTTTCGGGCGTGTGCAGACGTACGGCGACTTCCAGGAGACCTACGACGAGCACGAGTCCAACTTCTTCGTCCACGTTGCCGAAAAGGCGCCGAGCGCACGCGGCCAGCAGGTCCACCTCGACCCCACGCGGCGGTCCAGGACACCCGGAAGCCGGGTGTGAAATGGCCGTTGACGATCGGTTGCGCGCTGTCGAGGGGTCAACGCGCAACGCAGAGCCTATCGCCATACTGGGGATGGCGTGCCGCTTCCCGGGCGGCGTCAACTCGCCGGATGACTTGTGGCAATTGCTGTCCGAGGAGCGCGACACGGCGTCGAAGTTTCCCACCGACCGCGGCTGGAATCTTGATGCGCTGTTCGGGCCCGACCCCGACGCACCGGGGGCGACCCATGTTCGCGCCGGTTCGTTCGTGGACGACGTCGGCGATTTCGACGCCGCCTTCTTCGGGATTGGTCCGCGTGAAGCTCGAGCCATGGACCCGCAACAGCGACTGCTGCTGGAGGTGACATGGGAGGCGCTGGAACGGGCAAGGATCAACCCGATTTCCTTGCACGGCAGTGATACCGGCGTGTTCGTGGGTTTGGCCTCCCAAGAGTATGGCCCGCGCGGCTATGACGACAAGGAGGGATTGGCGGGCTATCTGGCGACCGGCATTCCGTCTTGCATCGCCTCGGGTCGAATCGCCTACACACTTGGGTTGTATGGCCCGGCGGTGACGGTCGAAACCGGCTGCTCGTCTGCGCTGGTTTCGGTGCACCTTGCCATGCAGTCGTTGCGTTCGGGCGAATGCGACGTGGCGGTGGCGGGTGGTGCAAACGTCATGTGCTCACCCAGCGTCTTCATCGGCCTGGGGCGGCAGGGTGCGCTATCCGCCGACGGCCGATCCAAGCCATTCGCTGCGTCAGCGGACGGGTTTGGCGCTGCCGAGGGTGCCGGCGTGCTGGTGCTCGCCAGACTGTCGCGGGCGCGCAGCAGCGGTTACCCGGTGCTTGCGCTGATCAGGGGCAGCGCCGTCGGACAGGACGGAGCCACCGATGTCCTGTCCGCCCCGAGCGGTTCAGCACAGCAGCGAGTGATTCAACGGGCACTGTTGGATGCGGGCCTGTGTCCGGGCGACATCGACGTCGTCGAGGCGCATGGTACGGGCACGAGGATCGGCGATCCGATCGAAGCGGGCGCGTTGCAGGCGACATACGGCAAAGCCCATTCCGCAGCGCGCCCGCTACTGGTCGGCTCGGTCAAGTCGAACGTCGGCCACACGCAGTACGCCGCCGGCGTCGCCGGAGTGATCAAGATCGTAGACTCCATGCGGAACGGGGTTGTGCCTGCGACCTTGCATCTGGATTCGCCTACACCTCAGGTGGATTGGTCGTCGGGGACGATCGAGGTGGTCGGTAGCGCACGTCCATGGCCCGATCAGACCGGCCGACCGCGGCGTGCCGGTGTTTCGTCGTTCGGTCTCAGCGGAACCAATGCGCACGTGATAATCGAGCAGGCGCCGCCAGAGTCGGCGGCCGTGACGCCAACTCGACAGCCTCCGCCGGTGACGCCATGGGTGTTGTCCGCGAAATCGGCCTCGGCACTGGCCGAGCAAGCGGCCCGGTTGGGACGGTTCGTCGAGCAGCAGCAAGACGCTGATCCCAACGATGTCGCCTACTCCTTGGTTGCCAGCCGGGCGTTGTTCGACCACCGGGCCGTGGTGGTCGGAGCCGGCCGTGACGAGTTGACCTGCGGGTTGCGCGCGATCGCCTCGGGCGCACCTGCACCGAATGTGGTCACCGGAAAGGTCGCTGCCACAGGGGGAACGGTGTTCGTCTTCCCCGGCCAGGGATCTCAGTGGACAGGCATGGCGGTCGAACTGTTGGAAACCGCACCTGCGTTTGCCGATGAGATGCGGCGCTGTGATGCCGCTTTCGCGGAGTTCGTCGACTGGTCGCTGCTCGACGTCGTGCGGGCCGGGGTCGATTCTGGAAGCCTCGACCGAGTCGACGTCGTTCAACCCGTGCTGTTTGCGGTGATGGTGTCGTTGACCGCGCAATGGCGGGCTTTGGGCGTCCATCCCGACGCCGTCCTCGGCCATTCACAGGGCGAGATTGCTGCCGCCCACGTCGCCGGTGCCCTCTCGTTGCGAGATGCCGCAAAGGTTGTCACGTTGCGTAGCAAGGCGATTCGCGCAATCGCGGGAAACGGCGGGATGGTCTCGATCCCGCGGCCGATTCAACAGGTACACGTGCTCATCGAACCGTGGAATCAATCGATTTCCGTTGCCGCGCATAATGGTCCATCTTCGACCGTCGTGACGGGGAATGTCGCGGCACTGGACGAGTTGATGGCGGTGTGCGAACGCGACGAGCTGTCGGTCACTCGGATTCCAGTCGACTACGCCTCACATTCTGCCCACGTGGAGGAGTTGCGGGAGACGTTGCGCGAGTTGCTTTCCGGGTTGCAGCCCAGAACTTGCGAGATAACATTCATCTCGGCGGTCACCGGCGCCGGGCTCGACACGAAGGTTCTCGACGCCGACTATTGGTTCGCCAATCTGCGGCAACCGGTGTTGTTCGAACAGGCTATCCGGTGGTCCTACGAACACGGTTACCGGTTCTTCGTCGAATCGAGTCCACATCCGGTATTGACTGCCGGCATCCAGGAATCACTGGAGGACGCCGACGAGGGTCACAGTGTGGTTGGGACCCTTCGACGCAACGAAGGCGGCATGCGGCGATTCCTGCTGTCGGCTGCCGAGGCCCACGTTCATGGAAGATCGCCCAACTGGAGGTGCATGTTCGACGACAGCGGCGCGCGTTGCGTTGACCTACCCACCTATGCCTTCCAGCGCAAACGTTACTGGATGGACCTCGGGTCCGGGTCCGTCGATGCGAGCAGTCTCGGCGTCAGCGCCGCGGAGCATCCGCTACTCGGTGCGGTTGTGGCCCAGGCAGATTCGGATGAGATCATTCTCACCGGTAGATTGTCGCTCGCGTCCCATCCATGGCTGGCCGACCACAAGGTGCACGGGATGGTGCTGGTGCCGGGCGCGGCAATGGTGGAGTTGGCGCTATACGCGGGTGACCGTGCGGGCTGTCCACGGGTGGACCAACTCATTTTGCACGCCCCGTTGATCGTCGGGGAACACGGTCGGGTGGCGGTGCAGGTGGTCGTCGGTGGGTGGCGCGAGTCCGGTGACCGCCGGGTCCGGGTCTACTCGCGCCTCGACGATGGTGTCGACCGAGCATGGACACAACATGCCGAAGGCGTACTAGTTCCGACCCTGGATCCCGTCACCGTGGATGAGATGGACCAATGGCCGCCGGAGGGTGCGGAACCGATCGACGTATCCGGGGCCTACCCGGGATTGGCCACGTCCGGATACGAATATGGGCCGGCGTTCCGCGGACTGCGCTCGGTGTGGCGCCGTGGTGCCGAGGTCTTCGTAGAGGCGGCGTTGCCGGAGCAGGTGAAGGCGGACGCGGGCCGGTTCGCACTACATCCGGTGCTGCTTGACGCGATCTTCCACGGCATCGCTGCCGGTGGCGTCCTCGCGGGGACGGAATTGACCAGGCTGCCGTTCGAATGGGAAGGCGTTTCACTGCATGCTGTCGGCGCGAGCCGGCTTCGAGCCCGAATAGCGTTCGTCGGTGACGACACGGTTGCTGTCACTCTGATGGACGGCTGCGGGGCATTGGTGGGGCGTATCGACTCGCTCGCCCTGCTGGGTATTTCGCGAAGTCGATTGCTGATGAGTGCTGTCGCGGATGACGCGGTGTATGGGCTCGATTGGGTCACCCTCCCCCCATCGAAGGAAAGCCGGAGCGGGCCCTCCCTCGGTGCGGGCACCGATAACATGACCGTATTTCGCTGCCCGACAACTGTTTCAGAAGGCGCAGCCCTACCTGACGGCGTACGACGAACGCTGGCACAGGTGTTGAGCTGGACACAGAATTGGCTATCGAGCGAGCCTCACGACGACGACGCGCGAATGGTGGTGCTCACCCGCGGCGCCATTGCGGTCGACTCGTCCGAAGACGTCACCGATCTCGGTCAGGCTGCCGTGTGGGGCTTGTTGCGCAGCGCACAGGCCGAAAACCCGGGCCGTATTGTGTTGGCCGACATCGATGAATGGGGCAGTGCCGATGTCGCCGTTGCCGAAATCGTCCGTCGTGACGAATCCCAACTCGCGTTCCGTAGTGGCGCGGTGCTTGCCCCTCGACTGGTGTGCACTGAGCGAACCGATGGCGCTGAACTTGTCGAGACCGGCGACTGGCGGCTCGCCACGCTGGGCGGCGGCACGCTGGAATCACGAAACTTTGCCCTGCGCCCGTGCCCAGAATCCGCCCGGCCACTTCGGCCGGGCGAGGTGCGTCTGGGTCTGCGTGCCAGCGGCGTGAACTTCCACGATCTCCTGACGGCATTGGGTCACCCGTCGGACTACGACGTCGGCGTCGAAGGCTCCGGCGTTGTTCTCGAGGTGGCCGACGATGTGCTCGAGTTCGCGCCGGGCGATCGTGTGATGGGTCAGTTCTTCGGCGCTGGGCCCGTCGTCGTCGTGGATCATCGGAGAATTTCGTGCGTCCCCTCAGGATGGTGCTATCGGCAAGCAGCGGCGGTGCCAGCAGTTTTCCTGACCGCGTACTACGTGTTGGCGCACGTCGCGCGCGTCAGCGCAGGCGAGCGGGTGCTGGTGCACGCCGGCACGGGCGGTGTGGGCATGGCTGCGGTGCAGTTGGCCAAGCAATGGGGCCTCGATGTGTATGCGACGGCCAGCCCGGGTAAATGGGAAGTCCTGCGCAGCATGGGATTGGACGACGAGCACATCGCGAACTCACGCACGCTGGAGTTCGAGCAGAAGTTCCTGACGGCGACCGCTGGGGCAGGCATGGACGTCGTAGTCGATTGCCTGAAAGAAGAATTCGTCGATGCGTCGCTGCGGCTCCTGCCGCGCGGCGGGCGGTTCATCGAGCTGGGCAAAGCAGACATCCGTGATCCGGGGGAAGTCGCTTTGCAGCATTCGGACGTCGAGTATCACGCATTCGACCTCCTCGCGGACGTCACTCTGGATTCCCTGAGCGAGATGCTCCGCGAGTTGGTGAAACTCTTCGAGACGGGCGAACTGCGCCCGCTTCCGTGGCGTTCCTGGGATATCCGACAGGCATCGGATGCCTATCGATTCCTGAGCCAGGCCCGGCACGTCGGAAAGCTGGTGCTCACTGTGCCCACTCCGCTCGATCCTGATGGCACAGTGCTGATCACGGGCGGTACCGGCGTATTGGCAACGCTGCTGGCCCGGCACCTGGTGACCCGTCATGGTGCGCGGAACCTGTTGCTCGTCAGCCGAAGGGGCCCCGCGGCCGAAAATGCTGCCGCGGTCGAATCGGAGCTCACCGCACTCGGTGCCGCTGTCCGGATCGAATCGTGCGACGCGGCGGACCGGGAATCGTTGCAGGAGCTCCTGGCGGGGATAGCGGTCGAGCATCCGTTGACCGCCGTCGTCCACGCGGCTGGAGTGCTCGACGACGCCCTGTTCGCGGAACAGACGCCGGATCATCTGGACGCGGTGCTGCGTCCGAAAGTCGATGCAGCGTGGAACCTTCACGAACTCACCTTGTCCGCGGACCTGTCGGCGTTCGTCCTGTTTTCGTCGGCCGCCGGCGTTCTCGGCTCGGCGGGGCAGGCCAACTACGCCGCTGCCAATACGTTCCTCGATGGACTTGCACAACATCGCCGACGGCAGGGGCTGCCGGGTGTCTCCATGGCGTGGGGATGGTGGGCGCAGGCGACGGGAATGACCGGCCATCTCGACGAGCGCGATCGCGCGCGCATGAGCCGGAGCGGGTATATCCCGATGTCGTCGGCCGACGGCCTTGCGCATTTTGATGCGGCGCTCCGGCAGGCGCGCTCATTCGTCATGCCGGCCCAGTTCGACCTGGCCGCCATCCGCTCCCACTCGGAGATTGGGGGCCTGCCGCCAATGTTCCGTGGTTTGATTCGCGCGGCGCGACGCACGGCTGAGTCGACCGCCGCAGTAGAGCGATGTTCCGATCTTCGACATCTGCTCGCGGCGATGAGCACTTCCGAGCGGGAACACCAACTGCTCGACATCGTCCGGTCGAATGCGGCCGCGGTGCTCGGATACGACTCAGGCGACGTCCTGGACGCGAATCAGGAGTTCAAGGAGCTCGGCTTTGATTCGCTGGGTGCGGTCGAATTTCGGAATCGGCTCAAATCGGCGACCGGTCTGAAGTTACCCGCCACCGTCGTCCACGAACATCCGACACCCACAGCGCTGGCGCGTTATCTGGCAGGTGCACTCGACACCGACGGGGACGCCACCCTTGGCGGCGAAGCGGAAGGCATTCGGGTCGAACAGGACTACTTGCCATTGACGGCATATCAGCGCGACATCGTCGCGGTCGCCGCACGCTTTCCGGACCTCCCGATCGCACAGGTGGTCGGCAAGGCCCGGCTGGATGGCACGGTGAATCTGGAGCGGATGCGCGAGTGCGTGCGGCGGACGTACCTGCGGAACGACGCGCTGCGATTGCGTCTCGAGTTTCGCGGCGGCGAGTTCGTCCAGTACGTCGGAACCGAGGTGCCCGAGCTCGAAGTCGTCGACTTCACCGGTGCGGCAGATCCTGTGGCGGCGTGCAGTCGCTGGCTCGACGAGGCAAGTGAGCAGGTACTTCCGCTCGAGGGCCCGCTGACACGCGCCGCGGTCCTCGTCGATCGGAGTGATTCGTTTCTGATGTATGCATGTTTCCACCACTGCGTGGGCGACGCGTGGGGGATCAATCTCGCGCTGAGCCAGGTGATGAACGAGTATGTGGCGGACGGTGACATCAGCATTGATAACGACGTCGAGATGCCGAGATTCGTGGACTTCATACGCGCAGAGCGCGAATACCGCGCGTCGGCGGAATGGGCGGCTGATCGGGAGTACTTCGTGGAGAAGTACCGCGACGTCGAGCCGGCGTTGTTCACCCGCCTCGGTTCGATACGAAGTCGTCGCCGGCGGCATCACACCTTGCGAGTGAATCCGGAAACAGCCCAACGTATTCGAGAGTCAGGTCGTTCGATCTTCGCGTTCACCGCCGCCGGCCTCGGCGAGTACCTGGGCCGAATACATCGCGGCAGGGATGTCATTATCGGGGTCCCATTCCTGAACCGGTCAACGGATGCCGAACTCGGCATGGTCGGCTGCACGACGAACATGCTGCCGCTGCGAATTCCAGGTGACAGCGGGTTGTCGATGGGCGAACTCGCCGATCGAATCAGCGGCGAGGTATGGGAACTGCAGGCTCGGCAGCGGTTCGCGTATGGCGACCTCGCGACGGCGTTGCAGGACGGTGCCGAGACGACGATGTTCGACGTCACCTACTCGTACCTCACCATTCCGGACAACGAACATGCAGAGTGGATGTGGAAGTCCGCGCATGTGCTCGCGTCGGGATATTCACTCGATGCGGTCAACATCGTCGTTCGTGACTACGAGCGGGACGGGTCGCTCGAGGTGGACCTGTTCTATGCCGACGACGTCTTCGACGCGGACTACCGGTTCACCGATGCTCTGCGCCACGTCCTGACCTTGATCGACAGAGCACTGGACCAGCCGGAAATTGAACTCCGCGAGATCGACATGCTGTCCGACGCGGATCGCACCCACCTGAACGCCTTCGCTCACGGCGGGCCGATCGATGCCTGATATCGACATTGCGCACGAGGTGAGGATCGACCGCGTAGCCGCTTGGGCACCCGGTGAGCGTCCAGCGGTGGTGTGGGCCGATGGAACGCTCCGTTATGGGGAGTTCGATGCCGCCGTGAACCACATCGCGGAACGTCTGCGCGCCGGGGGTGTCGAGCGTGACGACTGCGTTGGAGTCATCGTGCCGCGCTCGCCCGAGCTGCTCATTGCGATCCACGGAATTCTGCGCGCCGGCGCCGCATACGTGCCGATCGATCCGGGGCACCCACAGATTCGCATTCGCACGATCCTCGAGGATAGCGGTGCACGGCTCGTCGTGGCCGGGGCTGAATTCGCAAACATTGCCGATCAACTCGGTGTTGGTCGCGTCGAGCCGATCATCGGCGACGCGGCCCCCGTCGAGCCGGTCGCATCGCCGGAGGACCTGGCGTACGTCATCTACACGTCGGGATCGACCGGTCGGCCCAAGGGCGTGATGGTCGAGCACCGGTCGGTGGTCAACAGGCTGCAGTGGATGCAGCGGCGGTATCCACTTGGTGCCGATGACGTGATTCTGCAGAAGACCCCGGTGACGTTCGACGTCTCGGTGTGGGAGTTGATGTGGTGGGCGATGGCGGGTGCTAGCGTCGCCTTGCTCGAGCCGGGGGGCGAGCGAGATCCACGCAAGATCATCGCCGCGGTCGAGCGATATCGGGTGACGGTCATGCATTTCGTGCCGTCGATGCTTGGCCCATTCATGGATCAATTGGAGGACCAACCTGATTCGGTGCACCGGCTCACGTCGTTGCACACGGTGTTCTGCAGTGGGGAAGCGCTCACGCCGGCCCTGGTTCAGCGGTTCAACCGGGTATTCGCCGCCATCGGCGTACCGCGGCTGGTGAATCTCTACGGGCCGACCGAGGCGACGGTGGATGTGAGCTACTTCGACTGCCCCTCGGCCGGCCCTGTGGATGCAGTCCCAATCGGAAAGCCGATCGACAACACGACGCTGCTGGTTCTCGACGAGCGCGGGAACCACTGTCCCGTAGGCGTTCCCGGTGAGCTCAACATCGGCGGGACGGGGCTGGCCCGCGGTTACCGGGGTCGCGAAGACTTGACCGCGGCCGCCTTCGTCGCCGACGAGCGCGTGCCGGGCGGTCGGCGTTACCGGACCGGCGACCTCGCCCGTTGGCGAGCCGACGGCAATCTGGAGTTCCTGGGCCGCATCGATGATGAAGTCAAGGTCCGGGGCAATCGGGTGAGTCTCGGTGAGGTCCAGGTCGTGATGGAGTCGTGCCCGGGTGTGCGATCGGCGGTGGTCATGGCCGAGCCCTCGGACACCCACGGCACACATCTCATCGGCTATTTCGTCGGAGAGTCCGTCTCCATCGACCAACTCGGTGGCCATCTGTCACAGCGGTTGCCTACTTACATGGTTCCCACCAGCGTCGTCGAACTGGACGCGTTCCCCCTCACGGCGAGCGGCAAGGTGGATCGTCGGGCGCTGCCCAGGCCGGGCGCGCCGGATCGATCGGCCCTCGCGCCGCGTACCCCGGTCGAGACGGCACTGGTAGATGTGTTCTCCTCCGTCCTCGGTGTGGAAGCCGTTGGTGTGCATGATAATTTCTTCGCGGTTGGCGGAGATTCAATGCTCGCTCTCGCAATTCGCAGCGAGGCCGAGAAGCGTGGCCTCGCCTTCGACATCGAGGATCTGTTCGCACGGCCGACGGTCGCCGAATTGGCCGAGTCGACTTCACCACTGACTCTGGAGCCAATTGGCGTTACCGACGCATTCGCGTTGGTCGCGCCGATCGACCGTCCGACACTGTGCGACGCCGAGGACGCGTTCCCCGCGACGACCATGCAACTGGGCATGCTGTTCCACAGCATCGGACGCGTCGATTCGACGATGTACAAGGACGTCTTCCGCTATCGCGTGGCAATGCCGTGGCGTGAAGAGGAGTTCACCGACGCATTCGATCGGCTGGTCGCGCGCCATCCCGCGCTGCGGTCCTCATTCGACCTGACCGAGTGTTCGGTGCCGATGCAGGTTGTCAGGTCAAGCGTGCCGCGAGCGTTCGACGTGGTGACCGGAGCCGACGATGCGCTTGTCTGGGACTATATAGCGGCCCAACACGCGCGCCGCTACGACTTCGGTTGCGCTCCGCTCTACAGTGTGCGCGCGTTTGTCCGGGATGAGGGTGTGGACCTGGTTCTCGCGTTTCATCACGCGATTCTGGACGGCTGGAGTATCGCGAATCTGATCCGCGAACTGCTTCAGGACTATCTGTTCCGCGTGGGCATCGACGTGCCGCCGATCGACACCGATATTCACGCGGCGACCATCCTCGCCGAGCAGGTCCGTCTGGAACGGGAGGCACTCCAAGATCCCGCTGCGCGGGAATTCTGGCGTCGCGCCGTGGCGGTGTCCCGCGCGACGACGCTGGAATCCGGCGCCGTACTTGACGCGCCGACGACCACCGATCCGGTCGCGACGGTCATGATTCCGGAAGAACTGCAGGACGCCACTGAGCAACTTGCGAAGTCTCACCGACTGCCGATGAAATCGGTGCTGCTCGCCGCGCATTGCATTACTCTGCAGCGGCTTTCGGGCGAAGCGGATGTCACGACTGGACTGGTCACCCACGGACGTCCGGCACGCGCCGGGGCCGAAGCCGCCGCCGGACTCTTCCTCAACGCCATCCCGATTTGCTTCGACGACGGTCATGCGACCTGGCTCGAAGCCGTTGAACGCCTCGCCGAATTTGACCGCGTGAGTCATCGCTATCAGCGATACCCCTTGCAGGCCATGCAATCCGATGCGGGCCGGCTACTGTTCGACACCGCGTTCAACTACGTCAACTATCACCCCCTCGCTGGCCTCGCCGGCATTAGCGGGATCGAACTGCTCGACGTGGAAGTTCACGAACGAACCAACTTTGCACTGCTCGCGACAGCCGGCGTCGATCCACGAACCCAACGGCTCTTCCTGAGAGTCACCGGCGATCAACAGCGCGTCACCGCCTTACAGACAGACGGATACGCAAACACGTTCGTGCGCGTGCTGGCGGCGATCGCACGCTCACCCGAGCAGTCCTTCGATCTCGACGTCGACGAGTCGAAGGCTGCTGACCGCAAACTCGATTCAACTGCTCTGGATGGCGCACCGGCACGATCGGCTCCGGGTCCGCGTACGGCTACCGAGGCAGTGCTGGCGGACGTGTTCTCGTCAGTACTTGGCGTGGAAGCCGTTGGTGTTCACGACAACTTCTTCACGGTCGGTGGGGACTCGATCCTTGCCCTCGTCGTTCGTAGCAAGGCGGAGAAGCGCGGCATCACGTTCGACATCGACGACCTGTTCGCACGGCCCACGATCGCCGAACTGGCCGAGTCGACTTCACAGCCGGCACCGGAGTCGCAAGGCGTGACCGAGCCTTTCGCATTGCTTCCGCTGATCGACCGTGCGGCGCTGCATGAGGCCGAGGATGCTTTCCCCGCGACGACGTTGCAACTCGGCATGCTGTTTCACAGCATCGAGCAAGCCGAGTCGACGATGTACAAGGACGTCTTCCACTATCGGGTGGCGATGCCGTGGCGGGAAGCGGAGTTCGTCGCCGCATTCGACGCGCTGGTGAAGCGTCATCCCGCGCTGCGGTCATCGTTCGAACTGACGCGACATTCGGTGCCGGTGCAGGTTGTCAGGAGGCGGGTGCCGCGAACCTTGGACGTCGTGGCCAAGGCAAGCGATGCGGACATCGAGGACTACATAACCGCGCGACGCGCGCAGCGCTACGACCTGGACTGCGCTCCGCTCCACAGCCTTCGAGCCTTTGTCCGGGACCAGCGTATTGATCTGGTCTTCGCATTTCATCACGCGATCCTGGACGGCTGGAGCGTTGCGAACCTGATCCGCGAGTTGGTACAGGACTACTTGTCCCGCCTCGAAATCGGCGTGCCGCCCATCGAAATCGAGGCCCATTCGGCGAGCATGCTTGCCGAGTACGCCCGGCTGGAGCTGGAGGCGCTCGAAAGTTCCGCCACACAGGAATTCTGGCGTAGCTCCTTGGCCGGGTCTCGCGCGACGTCGCTGGAATCCTTTGTCGCCCACGAGGCACCGGCGAAAGCCCAGCCCGTTGCGACGGTTCTCATTCCCCAGTGGCTGCAGGATGCCGCCCGGCAGCTTGCAGCGTTTCGTGGACTGCCGATGAAATCGCTGCTGCTCGCCGCGCACTGCCTGACTCTGCAGAGGGCCTCCGGCGAGGCCGATGTGACGACGGGACTGGTTACGCACGGACGCCCCGGCCGGACCGGCGCCGAAGTGGCCGCCGGACTGTTCCTGAACACGATTCCGGTACGGCTCGACGACGGTCATGCGACATGGCTCGACGCCATCGAACACGTTGCCAAATTCGAACGCGCGAGCCATCGGCATCGACGTTATCCGCTGCAGGCCATGCAATCCGATGCCGGCCGGCCGGTTTTCAATGTGGTTTTCGACTACCTCGACTACCACGTGTTCGGAGCGCAGGCGCCTGACATCGGTGTCGAACTGCTCGGGTTCGATGTGTACGAGCGGACGAACTTTGCGCTGTGGGTGACCGTTGCGGCGGATCCCCGGACCGGTCGGCTTTCCCTACGGGTGACCGGCGATCCAGCAATGCTCTCGACCT
>WBZP01004723.1_pt1 | contig 14099 bp, 7 predicted proteins | sample 5204301 | NCBI WGS metagenome assembly WBZP01 (sample SAMN12412401, study PRJNA552823) | activated sludge metagenome | isolation source: activated sludge from nitrification reactor of wastewater treatment plant... | place: USA: Pennsylvania | collected 2017 | reverse complement strand
CGTGGCTGCGCCGCCGGGATACGCCGCGTTGTAGCTCGTCACGCTGTCGACGTTGATGACGGTGTTGCTGTTCAGCTCGACACGCGAGGGCGAGCCGTTGCCGTAGGGGTGCACACGCGTCGTGCTGCCGTTGCCGCCCTGCGCCATCGTCAACGTGAAAGCCGATCCCGCCGGATAGGTCGCCGTCGCGGGAACGTTGAGCAGAAACGTCCTGAGGGCGCCGTCCGGGGAATTGTTCGGCAGACCGAATGTCTGGGTCACGGAATCGATCGTGCCGGTGGCGGTGTTCGCGAGCGTGACGGTAATCGTGCGATTGTTCCCGCCGCCACCTGTGCGCGACATCCAGATTTGCGCAGAAATGCCGCCAGCCGGCAGGGTCACCGGTCGCTGCAGCACTGGCGTCAACGACCAGATCACCGAGCTGTTTCTGCCGAAGGTGACGAGCGGCTCGCCCGCGATCGCCGGCACGCGCGACAGCGGCGTCCCGGCGGTGCCGCGCAAATACAGCGGCTTGGTGCCCCCGGACGGAATCTGCGACGGCGACACGATGACCTGCGGCGCATCGGGCGAGCCTCCGACGCCGAACGCATTCGTGATCGTCGCCGTGTTGTCGATCGGAGTTCCGGGTGAAGTGCCGCCCGGGATCACGACATCGAATACGACCGTCACCGTGCCGTTCGCCGGCACGCTGATGCCCGATACGTCGAGCTGCACGGGCGTAGAGCTGTCGGTTGCGCCGGGCGGAATGCTGACGACAGAAAGCGAGGTCGTATTGGTGGGCAGCGGATCGGTGACGGACACGGCAGGAGAGGCGACACCTGCCGTTTCGCGCAGCGTGATCGTGTAGCGCAGAGTATCACCCGCATCGGCCTCACCGCCGTTCAGGTCGGTCACCGTTTTGGTCGAGGTCGACAGATCCGACCCCACGACGACGGCGGGATCGGTCGCAGAATTGTTGGCGGGAGCGAGGTCGACGCTCGCGCTCGACACCTGTGCGGTGTTGGCGACTGACGGAATCGCCCCGGCGCCGACCGCCACCGTAAGGGTAATGTCGGGCAATGACTGCCCGGGGTCGAGGAATGGCGGATGCGTGCAGGTGACATCCTGTCCTGCCGCCGAGCAGTTCCATCCCGTGCCGGTGGCCGAGACATACGCGAGTCCCGCCGGTAGCGTGTCGGTCACCGTCACGACATTGTCTTCGCGCTGCTGGCCCGCCGCGTTCGCGACGCGCAACGTGTACACGCCGTTCGCCCCGGCAGAGAAATTGCCAGCATGGGTCTTCGTGATGGAGAGGTCCACGGTCGGCTCGCTGGTCGCCGACACGATCTGCGCAAGCAGCAGCACGAGATCGCCACCGGCCGCAAAGCGGGTGGTGGCGGAGGTCTGCCCCGGCGCCAGCAGCGCCGTAATGTCGAAAGTATCGACGTCCAGGCCGTAGCTTGCGGCGTTGCCGATGGAATTGACCGTGCCGTCGTAGGGCTGCACCAGCGGATTGCTGCCCGGCACATTGATACCGTCGTCGAGCGCCGTACCGTTGAAGCGCAGTTCTTCCGATACACCGTTGAGCGGCGTGGAGTTGTCCGGATCACCCTCCAGGGCAACGACCGCAATGCGACCATCGATGTCCGTGGCGGGAACACGAAAGCCGTCGGGCGCGAGATTCAACGCGCTGCCGCGAAAGGGCTCGAGGCCGTCGAAGACATTGATCGCGCGCAGCCGCTCGCTCGGTGAGCCGTAGATCACGACGAGTGACCAGCCGGCCGCCACAGCGGAGCTGCCGCAGTGGGGCGTACCGGTATTCACCGTGAGGCTGCTGAACGTGAAGCTGCCGTTGCCACTGACGCGGCCTGTCACATCCGCGAAGGCACCGAAATATGGAAAATTGGTGCCGCCGTTATTGAAATTTGCGGTGAAGGTCCGGCTGGCAGTCACGCCGCTGCCGTTCAACACCACGTTCGAGTCGATGGTGCTGCCCGAACCGCCCCAGTAGAGGTATGCGGCAACGACTGATGCCCCCCCGGGAATACCGGTCAGCGGCGCCGAACTCGAGGTCGACACGGCGCAGGCGTTGCCACTGTTGTCCTGCGCGCGCAGCGTGCCGCCGGTCGCCACGAAATTGATGTTGCCCGTGAGCCGCGTGTAGCGGCTGATCGGCGTCTGCTGGGCGTGCGCGACCCCGCCTCCCAGGGCGAGGGCAACGAGAAGCAGTAGAAGTCGATCGGGACGCATCAGGTTCGTCTGCCCTCCTTGGCGCGGGACTGAAGCATACGTCCCGGACGCTGCCCGGAGTGCGGCCAGAAAGAGACGGAATCGGTGTTTCACGGCGCCCACGCCACACTTCTCATGTAACTTAAGACACCCGTCACACTCACAATGGGCGCTCGCCGCAAGAATGCGGGCACCAGCCATGGAAGGCACGAACACAATGTATCGGCCCATTCATCCACAAACTTTAGGGGATATCCCATGAATTTCCCGACGAAGGCATTTTCCCTCGCCGTTTTCGCGCTCCTGCCCGCGAGTCTGGCGCTCGCGCAGGAGAAAGGCTGCATCGAACTGAAGACCACCGCGCAGACCGAGCAGACGGTGGTGAGCGCCGACGGCAAGCGCGAAACGACGCTCGTGCCCGCCGCCAAGGTGGTGCCCGGCACCGACGTGATCTGGACCGTGACCGCGACCAACATCTGCGGGAAACCCGCCGGCGATGTCGCGATCGACAGCCCGGTTCCGGAACACATGGTGTACCTCGGGCAGGCCGCTGTCGCCGCGACGTTCAGCGTCAGCTACTCGATCGACGGCAAGCGCTACGCCGGTTCCGACGCACTCACCGTGCGCGAGGCCGACGGCTCGACGCGGGCCGCGCGCACCGACGAGTACCGCCATGTCCGCTACGCGATGCGAAGCGCGCTCGCCCCGGGACAGACCGTTTCGGCGAGCTACCGCACGCGCGTGCAGTAACCACCCGCTTTCGTCTTCGATTCCGTTTTGTTGCACAGGAGGAGTATCGCAATGTTGATCCAACCAGCAAACCTGCGGCGGGTCCTGCTCGCCGCTGCCACCATCGCCGCTGGCGCGTGGCAGACCGCGGGCGCCGTCGGCACCGCGGCCAACACATCGATCGCGAACCAGGCGACGGTGAGTTACAGCGTCGGCGGCAACGCACAGACGCCGATTCCGAGTTCGCCCACCGGCAATTCGACGCCGGGCGGCGGCGCGCCGACGACCTTCGTCGTCGACAACCGCATCGACCTCACCGTGACCGAGCTTTCGGGGGGCAACACTCTCGTGACGCCGGGGCAGCTGAACCAGGTGACGTCCTTCACCGTGACGAACACCGGTAACGGCCCGCAGGGCTATCAGCTCACGCCGGCCAACCTCGCCGGCGGCGCGGTCTTCGGCAACACCGACAACACCGACGTCGCCAACCTGCGTGTGTTCGTTGACAGCAACGGCAACGGCACCTACGACGCCGGCACCGACACGGCCACGGCCATCGACACCCTTGCGGCCGATGCCAGCGTCGTCGTGTTCATCGTGGCTGATGTCCCCGGAACGACGACGAACGGACAGTTCGCCAACGTGCAGCTCTCTGCGCGTGCCGCGTTGCCGGGCACGGCCGGCGCGACGCTCGCCACGGAAACAGCGGGCGCCGACACGCCGGGCGCGGTCGACACGGTGTTCGGTGATGCCGCGCGCGATGCGACCGAGGTAGCCGCGGACCAGTACGCGATCGAATCCGCGGCACTGACCGTGGCGAAAACCTCGGCCGTGCTGGAGGACCCGCACAACGGCACGACCAACCCGAAGGCGATTCCGGGCGCGTTCGTCGAATACGCAATCGCGATCTCGAATACCGGTGCGGCTCCCGCGACCGGCATCCAGATCAACGATCCGCTGCCGGCGAGCACCGCCTTCCGTTCGGGCGCCTACAACGGCGCAGCGAGCGATGTGTCCATCACGGTGGGTGCCAACCCCGCGACGTTCTGCGTCGCCGAGGCGGGTGGCACGGATACGAACAGCGACGGCTGCTACCGCACGGCCACCGATCTCATCGTGGGCGCCCCGGCGCTGACGACGGTCAACGTGGGCGCGGGCGGCAACGTCACCGTGCGCTTCCAGGTCACCATCAACTGAGGACGAAACGTCCAGAGATGGAGTGATTTTGCGCAGCCTTCGAGGCGATATTCCTGCAACACCCCGGGGCGGGTCGGCGATTCGCCGGCCCGCCCCGGCGGCGTTTTGGCGGCGCCTCGCGGCGCACGCTGCAGGAGTGCTCGCCTGCACGCTCGCACTGTGCGGCGTGCCCCGGGCACTCGCGCAAACGCCTCCGGGCACCGTCATCCGCAACGTCGCCGCGGTGACTTTCACGGGCGCGAACGGTGGCCCCGGACGTGTCTTCACGAATCCCGCCGATCTCATCGTCCTGCCACCGCCGACCCGAGCCGTGCTCACTTTGCTGCGCGCGGTACCGCAGGCACCCCAAGGTGCGACTGCGCCGACCCAGTGCATCGGCTCGGGAGGGCTGGTCGACCTGCCACCGCCCGTGCTGTCGAACGGCACGACGGCAGATCCCTCGCAACCCCTGCCGCTGGCGCAGACCCCCACGATTCACGGGGGTGAGGCACTGTTCCTGCGACTGAGCGATCCCGACCAGAACCTCGATGCCGCCGCCGCCGATACCATCGAACTCGATGTCACGGCGACCGGCGGTGACCGCGAGCGCGTGCGCTTGCGCGAATCGGGCCCGAACAGCGGCGAGTTCGTCGGCTACATCCAGACGCGCGTGGCACCGGCGAGTGCCGGTGACTGCGTGCTGCAGGTCGAACGCGACGCGTCGCTCGCATCCACCTACGCCGACCGGAGCGACGCGACCGACACGGCGAGTGCCCAGGCGCTCGTGGATCCGTTCGGCCTCGTCTTCGATTCGCGCACGGGCGCACCGGTCAATGGCGCGCGCGTGCGCCTCGTCACCGCCGGCGGCGCGCCGGCGCAAGTGATCGGCGACGACGGTGTCAGCAGCTATCCCGCCGAAATGGTGACCGGCCAGCCAGTCACCGACAGCGGCGGTACCGTATACAACTTCGCGCCCGGCGTATTCCGCTTTCCGCTCGTTGCGGCGGGCGACTATCGGCTCGAAGTCGTGCCACCCCTCGGGCATGCGTTTCCGTCGACCGCGACCGAAGCCGGGATCCAGGCGCTGCCCGGTGCTCCCTTCGCGATCGGGCCCGCTTCCTACGGCGGCAGCATCACTGTCGTCGGGCCCATGCCCACCAACATCGACGTACCGCTCGATCCGACCGGCAGCGCGCTCTTCGTGCAGAAGTCGACCACGACGACCATCGCGGCCGCGGGAGACTTCGTCCAGTACACCGTAAGCGTTCGCAACGTCGGTTCCGTGGGCGCCTTTACAGGCGTCACGATCGCCGACCAGTTGCCGCGCGGCCTGCGCTATCGCGCGGGCTCGGCGCGAAGCGGCAGCGCGCGCGCGCCCGATCCTGCGATCAGTGCCGACGGCAGCTCGCTTTCGTTCCCGATCGGCGCGCTCGATGCTGGCGCCACCGTGACGCTGCGCTATGTCGTCGAGGTTACGGTCGGGGCGCGCGGTCCGGAACTCGTCAACAGCGCGCAGGCCGTGGCCGACAGCGGCGCGCGCTCGAACGCGGCCCAGGCCGTGATCCAGCTGCGCGAGGAGCTGTTCCGTGAGCGCGCCATCGTGATGGGCCGCGTGGTCGCAGGGTCGTGCGAGCGCGAAGTGCGCGAGCTCGCCGGAGTTGCCAATGTGCGCGTCTATCTCGAGGACGGACGCTACGTCGTCACCGACGAGGACGGCAAGTATCACTTCGAGGATGTCGCGCCGGGCACGCACGTCGTGCAGCTCGACACACTCACGCTGCCGCAGGGGTATGAGCCCACCGCCTGCACGGGCCATGTGCGCCACGCGGGTCGCGCAGCCTCGCAGTTCGTCGATGTGCGGGGCGGAGCCCTCTGGCGCGCCGATTTCCGGCTCGCCGCCGGAGCTGCAGCCGCGGTGCTGCCAGGGCGTCCGGCACCGGGCACGATCGCCACCGCGCTACCGCCACAGCCGCCGAAGGCGCCCACATTCGATCGCGCGAAGCTCGCCGGCATGCCGGACTTCACGCTCGAGAAACTCGCGCCCGGCATCCGGTGGCTGTGGCCGGGCCCCGATTTCAGCGCGCCGATTCCGAGCGTCAAGGTTGCGATCGCTCACGACCCCCGTGACAGGGTCGAGCTCGCGCTGAACGGGGCCCCCGTGAGCGCGCTCAATTTCGACGGTTCAGCCGCCAACAACGCCGGCACCGTCGCCGTGAGCCACTGGCGCGGCATCGACCTGCGCGACGGCGCGAACGAATTCACGGCGATCGTGCGCCGTCCCGACGGCGGCGTCGCGCAGTCGCTCGATCGAACCGTGTACTACGCCGGCGGCGCCGTGCGCGCTGAAGTCGTCAAGGCGCGCTCGAAGCTCACCGCCGACGGACGGACGCACCCGGTGATCGCGCTGCGCCTCATCGATGCCCACGGCAAACCGGCACGACGCGGCACGCAGGGTACCTGGCGCGTCGATCCGCCGTATCGCACGTGGTGGGAGGTCGCGTCCGAACGCGAGAACCAGCTCGTCTCGGTGGGTCCGCGCGAGCCGACTTTCGAAGTGGGCGACGACGGCATTGCACTGCTCGAACTCGATGCGACCTCGCAGACCGGCACTGCGATCGTGCGCGTGCGGCTGAACGACCGGCAGTCCGAAGAACTGCGCGTGTGGCTCGAGCCCGAAGCACGCGACTGGATCCTCGTCGGACTCGCCGAAGGGTCGACGGCGTATCGCACGATCTCGGGCAACGCCGAAGCCGCCGACGCTGCCGGTCTCGAGCCGGATTACACCGAGGGCGGGCGCGTCGCGTTCTTCGCCAAGGGACGCGTCAAGGGCGATTTCCTGCTCACGCTCGCCTACGACTCGGCGCGCGATCCGGCGCTCGCCCGCCGCCGGCTCCTCGGTGTGATCGAGCCCGACCGCTACTACACGCTCTACGGCGACGCCGCCGACCCGCGCTACGAGGCGGCGAGCGCCGAGAAGCTCTTCGTGAAACTCGAGCGGCGGCAGTTCGTCGCGCTGTTCGGCGATTTCACGACCGGGCTCACCGTGACCGAACTGACCCGCTACAGCCGCTCGCTCACCGGCCTGCGCACCGACTACGCCGGGGATCGCTTCGGCATGACGGCCTTCGCGGCCGATTCCTCGCTCGGCTTCGTCAAGGATGAGCTTGCAGGTGACGGCACGTCCGGCCTCTACCGGCTCTCGCGCCATCCGCTCGTCGTCGGCAGCGACCAGCTGCGCATCGAAGTGCGTGACCGCTTCCGCAGCGAGGTCGTGCTCGAGACACGGCCGCTCAGCCGCTTCGCCGACTACAGCATCGACTACGCCGCCGGCACGCTGTTCTTCAAGCAGCCGGTGCCGAGCCGTGACGAACGCTTCAACCCCGTCTACATCATCGCGGAGTACGAAGTACCGGGTGACGGCGAGGAACACGTGACCGCGGGCGGACGGGCAAGCCTGAAGTTCGCGGACGGGCGCGCCGAGATCGGGGCGAGCCTGGTCGACGAGGGAGCTGCCGATGGCGACAGCCGCGTCTACGGCACGGACCTGCGCTGGAAGATCGGCGCGGCGACCGAGCTGCGGGCCGAGGTGGCCCGCAGCGAGTCGGACGATCCTGCGCGCGCCGCCGCAGCGAATGCGCATCGCGCCGAACTGCGCCACGTGTCCGAACGGCTCGATGCGCGCGCCTACATCGGCGAGACCGAGCCCGGCTTCGGCACCGGCCAGCAGCTCTCGACGGAAGTCGGCATGCGCAAGGCCGGCATCGACGCGCGCATGCGGTTTGGCGAATCGTGGCAGGGCCTCACTGAAGTGTTCACCGAGGAGGCTCTCGAGACAGGCGCCGAGCGCAAGCACGGCTCGCTCGAGCTGCGGCGCGAGACGGCGACCAACCGGGTCGGCTTCGGGATGCGCACGGTGGAGGACGAGGGTCTCACGAACGGCACGCAGCGCTCCGAGCAGGCCTTCGCGTCCGGCAGCGTCGACCTGTGGAACCAGCGCGTGACGCTGCGCGGCTCGGTGGATGCGGCGCTCGGTGGCGGGAACTCGAGCATCGATTATCCGAACCGCTACGTGCTGGGCGCCGACTATGCCTTGCGCCCCGACGTGAAGCTCTACACGGAGTATGAACATGCGGACGGCGCAAATTTCGATGCCGACATGGCCCGCGTCGGCGTACGCGCGACACCCTGGAACCGCGCGCAACTGAACTCGAGCGTCAGCCAGCAGGCGACCGAGTACGGGCCGCGCACTTTCGCGAACTTCGGCCTCACCCAGGGGTGGCAGGTCACCGATCGCCTTGCGCTCGATGCCGGCATCGACCAGAGCAACACGTTGCGTGGCCCGGCGCTGGCGCCGCTCGTGCCGGGCCGCCCGCTCGCCTCGGGGACGCTCACGGATGATTTCTTCGCAACCTATCTCGGCGCCCTCTACCGCAGCGAGCTCTGGACTGCGACCTCGCGCATCGAATGGCGCGCCTCCGACCGCGAGGACCGCGCGATCCTGACGGGCGGCCTCTATCGCGAGCCGGTGCGCGGCCACGCCTTCGCACTCGGCCTGCATCTGCTGTCGAGCGACTTCGCGGCGGCACCGGATACGACCGCCGCAGACACCCAGTTCGCCTGGGCGTTCCGCCCGACCGGGAGCCGCTGGATCGTGCTCGACCGGCTCGACCTGCGCTTCGAGCGCCAACGCGACATTGCAGGCACGGTCGAGGCGGCCCGCGTGATCAACAACATGAACGCGAACTGGCAGCTGGACGGGCGCACGCAGCTCGGCTTGCAGTGGGGACTGCGTTACGTGCGCAGCAGCTTCGACGGCGAGCGCTACGACGGCCTGTCCGACCTGTACGGCGTCGACGTGCGCCGCGATCTCACCGCGCGATTCGATGTCGGCCTGCACGGTACGGTGCTCAATTCCTGGGAATCCTCCGTGCACGACTATGCCGTCGGCGTCGATCTCGGCGTCACGATCGCCCGCAACCTGTGGATTTCGATCGGCTACAACGTGCAAGGCTTCGAGGACGACGACTACGCCGCGAGCCGTTACACCGCGAGCGGGCCTTACATCAAGCTGCGCATGAAGGCCGACCAGGACACGTTCCGGGATCTCGGCAGCGGGCTGCTCAGGATGCGCACAACTCGATGAGGCCGCCGCTCTGGCGCGCCCGGAAGCTGAAGAGCGGCGCCGTCTGGATCCCGACCTCGCCCGTCGCAAGCTGCACGCGCCAGGACCAGGCGATCACGTCGATGCGATCGCAGTCACCCGTCACCGCAGCGCGCGTGAGCGTCGCAAGATCGAGCGTGTGTTCGATGGCCGTTGTCGTCGTGCGCGTGGCGCGCTCGAGCACGACGTTGCCGAAATTGTTGTAGGTGGTGAACTGCCACTGATAGGCGGCGAATGCACCAACGGTCCCTTCATCGAGCGGACGGACGTTGAGTACTTCAGCCACCGGATCGAAGAAGGCGCAGCGGTACACGCGCATGCGAACGTAGTCGTCGGCGGGTGTCCGGGGTGTGCGCCCGAACTCGAAGTAGCGCGGATCGGTGATCGTTGCGACGAGATCGGAATAGACGGCCGCATCCCGTGCGGCGGTCTCCGACCACTCGAGCGCCTCGTCCCAGTCGTCGGTGCAGCCCGCCAGATGCAGGGTTGTCACCTGCCCGTACCCCGGGGGCGGCGTATCGAGCGGAAAGCCGGCCGGCGTCCGCTGACGATCGGTGTAGAGAAGTGTCGCGATGTCCGCGTCCGACTGCGCGACCGGTCGGGCGGCCTGTGCCGGCACCACAGCAGCGGGTGCGGAGGGCTCTCCGCCACCCCCGCAACCAGCAAGCACCAACACAGGCAGGAGCCAGAGCCGCATGAGATAACCTCCGGCGGAGGTATCGGCTCATTGGCGCCCGACTTGAGCCGGTGGGCGGTGCATTTGACATAGGCGTTACACTGACAGGTCCATGCAATACATCCGCATCCGTGGCGCGCGGACCCACAATCTGAAGAACATCGATCTCGATCTGCCTCGCGACCGGCTGATCGTGATCACGGGCCTCTCCGGCTCCGGCAAGTCGTCACTTGCCTTCGACACGCTCTACGCCGAGGGACAACGGCGCTATGTCGAATCGCTGTCGGCCTATGCACGCCAGTTCCTCTCGATGATGGACAAGCCCGATGTCGATTCGATCGAGGGCCTCTCACCCGCCATTGCGATCGAGCAGAAAGCCACGTCGCACAACCCGCGCTCGACGGTCGGCACCGTGACCGAGATCCACGATTATCTGCGCCTGCTCTTCGCCCGCGCCGGCACGGCGCGCTGCCCGGACCATGGCGTCGATCTTGCCGCGCAGACCGTGAGCCAGATGGTCGACCAGGTGCTGAAACTCCCGGAGGGCGCAGCGGCGATGCTGCTGGCGCCGCTGGTCGAGGACCGCAAGGGCGAACACCGCGACGTCCTCGACGAATTGCAGGGTCAGGGCTTCGTGCGCGCCCGCATCGATGGACGCGTGTACGAGTTCGACGCCCTGCCCGCGCTCGATCCGAAGAAGAAGCACACTGTCGAGGCCGTGGTCGACCGCTTCCGCGTGCGCGCGGGGGCAGGCCAGCGTCTCGCCGAATCCCTCGAAACGGCACTGCGCCTCTCGGGCGGCACCGCGCGACTCGCTTTCGTCGATGGCGATTCCGGAGAAATCCTCTTCTCGAACCGCCATGCCTGCCCCGCGTGCGGCTACAGCGTGCCGCTACCCGAGCCGAAAATGTTCTCCTTCAACAACCCTGCCGGTGCCTGTCCGACCTGCGACGGCCTCGGCACGCAAGGTTTCTTCGACCCGCAGCGCATCGTCCTGCATCCGCATCTGTCACTCGCGGGCGGTGCCGTGCGCGGCTGGGACCGGCACAACAGCTATTACTTCCAGACGATCCAGTCGCTCGCGCGGCACTACCGCTTCGACGTCGAGACTCCCTGGCACGAATTGCCGTTAAAGGTGCAGCGCACCCTGCTCGAGGGTAGCGGTGGGGTGAGCATCGAATTCCGTTACGCCGAGGCACACGGCAAGTCGAGGCGAACGCGCCATCCGTTCGAGGGCATCGTGCCGAATCTCGAACGACGTTACCGGGAGACGGAGTCCGCGCGCGTGCGCGAGGAACTGGCGAAGTATCGAGGCACCCGGGCCTGCCCGGACTGCGACGGCTCGAGGCTCAATCGCACGGCGCGGCACGTGTTCATCGCGGAACGCAGCTTGCCGCAGATTGCGCAGCTGTCGGTGGGAGCCGCCCGTGATTTCTTCCGCGATCTTGCGCTGCCGGGCTGGCGTGGCGAGGTCGCGGGCCGCATCGTGCGCGCGGTGAGTGAACGGCTCAGGTTCCTCGTCGATGTGGGCCTCGACTACCTCACGCTCGATCGCAGCGCCGAGACGCTCTCGGGCGGCGAGGCCCAGCGCATCCGTCTCGCAAGTCAGGTGGGCTCAGGACTCACCGGCGTCATGTATGTGCTCGACGAGCCTTCGATCGGGCTGCACCAGCGCGACAACCGGCGCCTCCTCGCCACGCTGCGCCAGTTGCGCGACATCGGCAACACCGTGATCGTGGTCGAGCACGACGAAGAGGCCATCCTGGCGGCGGATCATGTGGTCGATCTGGGGCCCGGGGCGGGCGTGCACGGGGGCGAGATCATCGCGCGCGGCACGCCGGACGACATCAAGGCTGCGCCCGCATCGCTGACGGGTCGATATCTCGCGGGACGCGAGTCGGTGCCCCTGCCAGCGCTGCGCACGCGCCCGGGCAAGCGGCGGCTGCGCATCGTCGACGCTACGGGCAACAATCTGCGCGGCATCACGGTCGACATTCCGGTGGGGCTCATCACTGCCATCACCGGTGTCTCGGGCTCCGGCAAATCGACACTCATCAACGACACTTTGTACGCGCATGTCGCCGCGCGGCTGAACGGCGTCGCGCCCGACGGCGCACCGTGCGGGCGCATCGAAGGCATCGAGGCGATCGATCGCGTGATCGATATCGACCAGAGTCCGATCGGCCGCACGCCGCGCTCGAACCCGGCAACCTACACGGGCCTCTTCACGCCGCTGCGCGAAGTCTATGCACAGGTTCCCGAGGCGCGCGCCCGCGGCTACGGCCCCGGCCGCTTCAGCTTCAACGTCAAGGGCGGCCGTTGCGAGGCCTGCGAAGGCGACGGCGTGCTGAAGGTCGAGATGCATTTCCTGCCGGACATCTACGTGCCCTGTGACGTGTGCGTCGGGCAGCGCTACAACCGCGAGACGCTCGAAATCCGCTTCCGCGGCAGGAACATCCACGAGGCGCTCGACATGACGGTCGAAGACGCGCTGCGGTTCTTCGGCGCGATTCCGCCGGTGGCTGCGCGGCTGCAGACCCTCGCCGACGTGGGCCTCAGCTACCTGAGACTCGGGCAGGGCGCGACGACGCTGTCGGGCGGCGAAGCACAGCGCGTGAAACTCGCGCGGGAACTTGCCAAGCGTGCCACCGGCCGCACCCTCTACCTGCTCGACGAGCCGACCACCGGGCTGCACTTCCACGATGTGGCGCAGTTGCTCGCGGTGCTGCACCGGTTACGCGACGAGGGCAACACCATTGTCGTGATCGAGCACAACCTCGACGTCGTGAAGACTGCCGACTGGGTGATCGACCTCGGCCCCGAGGGCGGGGCCGGCGGTGGCCATGTGGTCGCTGCCGGCACGCCCGAAGACATTGCGCGCACGCCCGGTTCGTTCACTGGCGAGTACCTCGCGCCGCTCATTTTCCCCGCCGCTCTGGCGCGCGCCCGGCGCTGAGCCCGATTGCAGCCCCGGGGAAATTCCGGTATTGCATTCGGCAAGTAAGCGAAGGAGTGACAGGCATGCCGACCCCGAGACGCCCATCTGCCCGTGCCCGCGTCCGCAAGCCGGACAGCGCACGCCGAGCGCCTTTGCCGGCGCACATCCGCGCCGAGCAGCGCGATCTCGCACCGGATGACCGTACTTACATCCAGCGCAAGCTGGGCACGCGGCTCGGCAAGTTCGCGCGCTCCATCGAGCGCATCAGCGTGCGCACGGACGATGCCAACGGGCCGCGCGGCGGCATCGATCGGCTATGCCGCATCAAGGTTGTTCTGCGGGGCGCACCATCGGTCGTCTATGAGAGCCGCAGCTCTTCGCTCGATGCGGCGGTCGATGGAGCGTTGGCCGGGATCGAACGCGCGGTGCGGCGTACCCTGCAGCGCCGTCGCACACTACCGCGCCGGCAACCGAAACCCTCGTAAGCCGACAAAGGGCGGTCAGCCCTTGCGGGTTCTCGACGGACCGGAACGGAAGGTCTGACGAACCTCGCCATTGGCGACGCGCTCTTCGTAGTCTCCCCGGGTGTAGTCTGCGATCACGTGACGCCAGAACTTCACCGCACCCGGATTTCGCAGGTACTCCTGTACTTCCCAGAGCCCGGCGAATCGATCGAGGATCAGCGCGACTGCGCTCTGGCCGATGCCGAGGCGACGGTAAGGGCGCGCCACGAAGAACTCCGCCATCCGGAAATCCGGGGCGGAGCGTCCGGGCGTGGGTCGGCCCGGAAGAACCATGGCGAAGCCCACTGGCGCGGCAGACTTGCAGATGGTGAGAATTCTCGCGCTCGAATCGGCGTACCAGCGCGTGAGCTGGTCAGGCTCGCGATGGCCGACTTCACCCAGGACCGGGAAAATGCCGGTGTTGAGCGGTGCCAGGTCATCCAGGTACTCGCGGTAGACGCTCTCGATCCAGCGCCGGTCCAGCGCGGAAACGCGTGCATCGCGCACACTCACGCTCAAGTCACTCTCCAGACTACAAGGCCCGGACAGGCGAGGTAACTCGCCAGCCGGGCCTTGTGTGAGCCGATGGCTCGGGAAGAGTAATTCTTGCGAATTACTTCTTCACCTCTTCGGCAGCCGCGTTGGCAGCGTCCGTCGCAGCGCCAGCAGCTGCGTTGGCAGCGTCCGTCGCAGCGCCAGCCGCAGCAC
>WBZP01004722.1_pt1 | contig 14101 bp, 8 predicted proteins | sample 5204301 | NCBI WGS metagenome assembly WBZP01 (sample SAMN12412401, study PRJNA552823) | activated sludge metagenome | isolation source: activated sludge from nitrification reactor of wastewater treatment plant... | place: USA: Pennsylvania | collected 2017 | reverse complement strand
AATATTGCCTGCCGACCAATAAATATAGGCCTGCCCATCTTTGGCAATCATTACGCTGGGGTCAATGCCTCTGACTTTGGCAATAGGATTTTCTTCTGGAACGAAAGGACCTGTAGGAGAATCAGCGATTGCTACGCCAATACCAAAACCTCTGCCATATTTTACGGTATCACGTGGAGCCGAAGGGAAATAAAAATAATATTTTCCGTTACGCTCGATACAGTCAGGTGCCCACATGCTATAGCTGTCGGGACGTACCCAAGGCACCTTGTTCTGGGTGACTATAACCCCATGGTCTTTCCAGTCTGTGAGATTTTCCGAGGAAAATACATGATAATCTTCCATACAAAACCAACCCAATCTTCCTCGTTTTTCGGTAGCAAGAATATCGTGAGAAGGTTACACATAAATTTTGTCTCCAAAAACTCTGGCAGTGGGGTCAGCGGTAAACTGATCTCTTACGATTGGATTTTGGGCAAACAAACTGACAGCCATTACTGTCATCAAAAAGCTAAATATTGATATTTTCTTCATGGTTGAATATGATTTTTAGAATTCAAATATAAATCCATCATTTCCGGCTAATTTTATTTTGATATTTCCACCTGCCGGTACGGAAATATCAGAAAAACTGAATGAAGGCTCTTCCCCTGAAGGCTTTCCGCTGGCAATGAGTTTTCCGGTTTTCCCTTTCAAAAATCCCAGATTCAGGCTTAGTTCTTTTCCGGTATTTTCCCCATTGATTCCAGCCAAATACCATTTATTTCCTGATTTGCGGGCTACAACATAAAGTTTTCCCGGGTAACCATCAATAAATTTCACATTGTCCCAGTGATTGGGAAGTTTCCTGAGGAAATTTTTCACTTCCTCGGGCACATGCTTCATTCCATCAGGACTTTCGGCATAATGCTGGATTCCGGATAAGAAACAAACCGAAGTAGCCAATTCAAATGCCGAAGTAGTTTTTCGCTTAATTCTGGGAATTTTATAAAGATTCATTGGCGTAAAGTCCATTGGATCATATAAGTTTCTGACCATGGCGGCCATGGTGGAATGCTCGGCTTCTTTATCGGCAGAATGTTGCGAAAAAGTAATCATTTCAAACCCAAAAATGGCCTCGGCGGTCATGAAATTGGGGAATGTACGCTGTAAACCACGGGGAAGGGTGGCACCATGGAAATTGATGAGGAGACCATAGTCTGCCGCATCTTTCAGGATATCACGATAATATTTTATAAAAGACTGACCATCTCCACCAAAAAAGTCAATTTTTAGGCCTTTGATACCCATAGCTTTTAATTTTGCAAACTCAGCCACTCTGCTTTCATGTGTTAGTAGTTTACTTTTAGGAGTGTAAGTTACTGTATTCCAGCTTCCTGACGAATTGTACCAAAGTATTAAACCCACGTTTTTGGTTTTGGCATAATCAGCAAGAATTTTTACTGAATCATATCCCATGAGTTTGTCCCAGGTAGCGTCGAGCAAACAATATTGCCATTTCATATCAGAGGCGAAATCGACATATTTTTTCTGAACACTGAAAACTGTTGAGTCATCTTTTTTCAAAATCCAGCTCCAGGAAGATTTCCCCGGGTTGATAAAAGCAGGGTCCATTTTTATGGCAGGTTGAGCCAAATCAGTACCCAGGGTTGATTCCATCACGGTTTTTAATTCACCAATGGCCAGAATCCTCCAGGGCGTTTTCCAGGGAAGGGTAGATTCCGGATTGAGCGTTGGTACCCCATCGGTAAATACTTCTGCAGGCTGAGGAAAATTGATTTTATACTCTCCATCCGGGGAATATTGTTGTAAAGCGGTACCGCAATAGCTTTCTCCAAGGTCGGCTTCAGTGAGAGCCACCCAAGCATTTGACGTTTTAAAAAGTGCGGGATAAATCCACCCATTTGGACCCGGAGAAGCTTTTCCTACAGGGATATCCAGTTCATAATGAGCCTCATAAGATGGGTTACTATGCTCCCATCCCGATTGAGCTTCCGCTTTTGGCTGTAGCCATGCTCGGGTTTCAAGAGGGAAGTGGAAACTGGTGTTTTCAGAAGAGATTTTCTTTATGTCGGTTGATTTTTCAGGAAAAACATATCTAAAAGCCAAGCCATCGTTTGAAATCCGGAACACAATGTTCATTTTTTTTCCCTCCGAATTTATTGTTTCCCAGATACTTTCATTTGCCTGATAAGAAATTTTGCTTTTTTTGGCATTTACCATCATGTAATTGTCAGTTACCAAAGAGGGAGCCGAGACTTTAACTGTCCTGAGGTTTTTTGTGAAATCACCATCTTCTCTTATTAATCCAAGCTGAGAACTTTTCAAGACTGTTTCTCCTTTAAATTTTACGGAATAACTATTTGATTTCAAGTCGCATATCACCTCCAGTTGCTTATTTGGGCTAAACAAACTGGCTGTGTTTTTTTGTGAAAAGCTCTGAAAAGATAATCCTGAAATTATCAGGAGTAAGAATATGGTTTTGAATATTTTAGGGGTCATATGTCTGTATTTTTAAGAAATCATTTTGATATTTTATCTGAAATCCTGAACCAATCAAAATCGGCCATCCCGCCGGTTTGTTTGGTTGCATAATTGAACAATCCGAATCGGTATCCCATAAAATGCGGAATGGTATAAGGCATTTTTAGAGGCTCACCTATTTTTTTCCATACTTTTCCGTCAAGACTATAGTAAAAATGGGCGGTATCGATTCTGTTATTGAAATCGCATTCTGCCTTAAAAAACACTGTTTTATTTTTCAATGGAATCCTTTCCAGCTCTATGGGTTTACCGGTATTGGCACTGGTCATCAGGATGATGGCTTTTCCATTTTCGATTTTTACTCCGACCAAACCAAAATTTTTCTGTAATAAACATAAACCTGCATAGTCTCCCTCTTTCATTTTACTGATGTCGAGCTTGGTGGAGCCGCTACTTTGTGGCCCTATGGTTCTTTGTGTAAGCGTGTTTTTGGCAAAAACAAAAGCCGTATCAATTCTTCCTGTTTTTAATCTCAGAAATCCATTCCTTTCTGTCACTGACCAAAGTTTATTATCAGGGTTATGGTTCCATTGCCAAACCAGAGGTAGTTTGGGCTCGCCTTTTTTACGGTTAAACTCATCAGAATGCACCAAACTGGGTATCAGACTTTTATTTGCTGGAAGGTTTAGGGTCATTGGCACTTTTCCATTTTCGCCAATAACCGGCCAGCCATCTTTCCATTCTACCGGTACTAGGTAAGGAATACGCCCCACACCTCCGTTGTCACGGAAAAGATAGGAAAACCAACGACCATCGGGGGTTTCAATCAGACCACCCTGTGCTACTCCCAGATCCTGAAGACCCATTCTGCCTTCCCATGGACCTGTGATTTTATCGGCTCTGTGAATTACCACTGTACGCATACCTCCCCGGGGCCAGGTAATATTGAAAAGATAGTATTTACCATTAATTTTGAATAATTGTGAGCCTTCAGCTTTTAGCATAATATTAGAGCCGGCAGGAGCACTGGCGTTTTCAATCAAAACCTTTTCTTCAACATTGGGCATAATACCTGATAGATCAGGTTTAAGTTCCAGTAAATTCAACTTTCCAACACCGTAAATCAGATAGGTTTTACCATCTTCATCAAAAAACAGGGTATGGTCATGGTAAGCAGGTGCAAAAGATTGCTCTTTCCAGGGGCCTTTAATGCTTTTTGAGGTGAAAATATGCGTTTTGCCAGATGTAGCCGCAAAAGTACTTACTACAAACATTCCGTTGTGGTAACGGATACAGCTTGCCCAGGAGCCTCTGCCGTATGTACTTTGCCCATTGTTGAGGTTCATGGCGTCATTGTTGACCAGCGTATCATAGCAATAGCTTTCCAATTTCCAGTTTACTAGGTCTTTTGAGCTCATTATGGGTAATCCCGGGCTCAGGTGCATGGTGGTACTGCTCATGTAGTAGGTATCATTAACCCTTACAATCGAGGCATCAGGCACATCGGCATAAATTATCGGATTAATGGCTTTGTTTTGCCCAAAACTTACTGCAATGTTCAGTAAATTAATAATTATCAGCAAAATAGAAATTTGCTTACCTGATTTTATAAAACTTGACACTTGAATCCGATAATTTATAGCTTTCAAAAAATTCATTATTTTACTTTTTTAACCCCTTCTTTGGTTTGGATGATTTTCTGGATCGTACCATCTTCGTTGTAGTACATGTAGTCAACACAAATTGACCTGCGGTAGCTTCCGCCTGTAGGCAATGTACCATTGTGATAAAAGAAGTAAGATTTTCCTTTATAATCAATGATTCCGGGATGAGTGGTAAAACTGTTAGGTACGTTTTCCTGAATTATACCCTTATATTCCCATGGTCCGGTTGGACTTTTTGACATACAGTACTCTATCATCTCGGGTTTGGTACCGGCACTTGCATATACCAGGTAGTACCATCCGTTTCTTTTATATACCCATGGACCCTCAATGTAATGTTTTGGGGTGTCAACTGTAATAGGGCCATCCAACTCAATCATATTGGGTTTAAGCTTAGCCCATTTCATACTGCCATTTCCCCAATATAAATAAGCCTGACCGTCGTCGTCAATCAAAACAGTAGGGTCGATATCGTCCCAGGCATGTGGTTTGTCTTTGGTCATTTCGTTTGTAATCAGAGCTTTGCCAATAGCGTCTTTAAAAGGTCCGATTGGGCTGTCGGCTACAGCAACGCCAATGGCTGCACCACCCTGGCTTACCTCAGATTTTTTGTGGAAAGTAGAAACAAACCAGTAGAATTTTCCGTCGCGTTCAACGCACTGTGCCGCGTAGGCGTCGCCGGTAGCCCAGGAAAAGGTCAGTGTTGAAAGTTTCATACCATGGTGTTTCCATTTTTTCATATCAGTTGTAGAATAAATATGCCAGTCGGGCATTTTATAGTTTGGAGCAGTTACTGAAGCCGTATCATGTCCGGTGTACACATAGAGCCTGCCTTTGTGAACCAGTGGTGCCGGGTCAGCAGTAAATATGTTTCTGAATATCGGATTTTGGGCCTGTAATTTTGAAAATACAAGTAATCCGAGAAAGAGAATTGCGAGTGAAAGTTTATTTTTCATATGATTGAATAATTAATTTTTGAATTTAAATTTTAAAATACTTAAAGACATTGCAGGTGCTTGATAATCAAAAACTTTGGTGGTTTTAATGGTTGTGTTTGATGGTTTTACTTTTTCAGGGTTTTCAAATGAATTTTCATCGCCAGCTGCTCCTTTTAATATGGTTTGGTCTGCTTCCAAAACAAGATTTTTGAATTTTGAAAGATTGACTTTTATGCTTTTAGGGTCATTACTGTAATTTACCAATTTCAATATGATTTCACCTGATTTACTGTTTTTTACACAAGAAGCTGCCAAGGTGCTGTCTTTTGAGTCAAACGAAACAATGTTTTCAAAATAGGTGTCGCCCATGTTGGTGGAAAAGAGTTTTTGCACATGATAATTTGGAGTAAGAAAATAGCCTGAATTATCAAAGAAAATCATATCGGTACGCCATTGGGTATGGTTTTTCTTGGCAAAAAGCGGAGCGTATGAGGCAAGACTCACTACATCACCATTGCGTTCCAGCCCTATCATAAAGGCCGCCTCGGCGATTGCATTTTTAACTTTATTGCCCCATGAAGCATATTCACCCAGATAAACTTTTGATTTGGTGCGGTCATAGGAATCATAACGGTGAAGATTTTTCATTAACCATTCAGGTTGTACATAATAATGCTCATCCACAATGTGTACGTTTGTCTGATCAGCCACTTTCCAGCCTTTTTCAAAATCTTCACCACTATGAAACGGCCCTGCTGTGCCAATGAGTTTGATATAAGGATATTTAGTTACCACTGCATTGTGAATCATTTTAAACCTTTCTTCAAATTCAGGGGTGATTTTGTCTTCATTGCCTATTCCTACCAGTTCAAGATTAAAAGGTTCGGGATGTCCCGCCGCAGCCCTTAGGGCACCCCACTTTGAGGTTACCGGCCCGTTTGCCCATTCAATCAAATCGAGTACTTCCTGTACATATTCACCCATTTCGGCCATGGGAACAGCACATTGCCCTGTACCACCGATTCTCCAGGTGCCACCGGAGTTCTGACAACTTACGGCTGCCGGCAAAACAGGAAGCGGTTTGGCTCCAATGTCTTCACAAAACTGGAAGTATTCAAAATAACCCAAACCGGCTGTTTGGTGGTAACCCCAAATGTTTTTTTGAGCAATCCGGGTTTCAACTGGTCCAACGGTATTTTTCCAGCGATACATATTTCCAAGCCCTTCTCCATGAGCCAGACAACCTCCCGGAAAACGAATAAAAGCCGGCTTCATGTCGGCCAAAGCTTGTGCCAGGTCGGGACGGAGTCCATTTTGACGGTTTTTGAAGGTTTTTTCTGGAAAAAGTGATACCATATCAAGAGCCAGTTTTCCGGTGGAGGTAGCCAAAACCACCAGTGAAGTGCTGTCATTTGAGGCAGAAGCTGTAAGCGTAGCCGTATATTTTTTCCAGTCTTTATTTTCAACAACGATTTGTTTTTCGGCTAATATTTCTCCTTTTTTATTTTGAAGAAAAATCGAAATTGAAATAGGTTTTTCAGTGATTAGTCTCGAAAACATGGAGAAATTATAGCTTTCACCCGCTTTAATTACGATATTATCGAAACCGGCGTTTTTCAATCCAACTCCCGGAATTCCTTTATTCTCAGGAATTTTTAAAAACCTTTCTTCTGTGGAGGCTACACCAATATGCTCAATAGTCAATACTGCATAATGTGGGTTATTGGGATGGATGGGTTGGGTGGTTTCCACACTTAAGTCTCCATAGCTAAAAACCGGTGTGTAATATTCCCATGAGGTAAAAGGATGCCAGCTGCGGTTATCATTGGGGCTATATTCGAATGAGCGGTTTTGGACTAGTTCGGCATATAAGCCACCATCTGCAGCATAGTTAATATCTTCGAAGAACAGACCGAAAAGGTTTGGGCTGATGCTTTTGGAAGCAGGCAAGTCCTTTTTTTGTGCCAAAATATTTAATTGGCTAATTATCAAAAATATAAAAACTGTTATTTTTTTCATTATTGATGTTTTTGGTATTGTATTTTATTTCAAATTATTCGATAAATCGAGTTTAGTAATTCCGTTTTTGTAGATTACCTGCCAGAATTCAGGATTAATTTCCTGATAGGTCATGTCCCTATTGACCTGAACATTTGTCGGTTTGGTAGTATTTAATGCGATGCTTTTTACTCCCGGTAAGTTCAATGCAAACTGCACACAGGCATGAGCCGGTGTTATCGAAAATTGCTCGCAGAGGTCAAAAAACGTATCCCGCCATTTAAACAATTCTTCATATTTTGGATTATTTTTTTCGGCAAGTTTATAGTCCATAAAACTTCCCCCAACTAAAAAACCAGAGTGAAAAACTGCTGAATTGATTACATGAATGCCTTTTTTTGAAAGGTCTGCAACAAAATCCAGCAATTCTACGGGATGATGATAGATGGTAAGGCTATTGGCAATCATTACCCAGTCTAGTTTTACGTCATTCGAAATCTTCTGAATCACCTTCCAGTTTTTAGCACCTATCCCTATTTTTTTGATTTTTCCGGCTGCTTTCAGATCATTAAGTGCCTGGTAAGCCTCCAGAATTTTTTGATAGTTTTCCTGATATTCTTCTTCATTTTTGGCGGCATCGAGGAACTCATCAGGGTCATGAACAGAAGCGTATTGTGAACTAAAATCACCTAATAGCTCATTTCCCTGATCAAAGCATTCTATTATTCCATCGTAACTGATATTCTGAACTGCGTCATTTCGTAAATCTTTCCATACCCCGGGCTCAAAGGTGGGTTCTGGTGTCAAAAGTGGTACTCTTTTCCAGGCTAGTTTGTTGCTAATGAGTATCTTGCTGGGTTCAATACCCAATTTTTTCAATCCTTTACCCAGTGATTCCAAAGCCAGACCTGCACCATATTTTCCGGCGGAATCAAACATTATATTTCCATCAGATACCTCAACGCTCTGTTTTATGATTTCGTTTTTAACCGAATCATCCAAAGCAGTAAAGAGATTGCCTAAACCGCTGGTCCCGAATATTAATTTTGGTATTTCTGAATTCATGTTTTTATTTTTTTCAAAAATAGATATTCTGTAATTTTTACATTTTAAGCTTAAGCTCCTTCCCTTTATATGTGACTGATTTTAAGGTTTTTACTGAATTTTTATTTATAAAAATTACATTCATTTGGATACTTTCTGAATCCCCCTGAAATGCACCGGTTTTATTTCCTATTTTAAGATATTTTGATTTTTCATCCCAAATAAGAGGGATTTCACTATAGTTACCTTTTTCGTAATTATAATTATCCCCTTCATCATTGTAAAGTTTGAAGGATGCATTTTTTCCGGTATAAATCCTTATTTCAAGCGTATCTTGTACCGCCTGAGTATGTTGAATCAAATTACCCATGGGGATGATGGAGCCTTCTTTGACAAATAAAGGAATCAAATCCAAAGGTGCAGGGGTACTTATAGTGTTTCCGCCAGAATATGATTGATTTGTCCAGAAATCAAACCAGTTTTGACCTTTTGGAAGGTAAACTTTCCAGTCTTTTACTCCCGGCTCAGTGATTGGTGCTACGAGGATGGACTTACCGAACATATACTGAAATGCCTGATCGATGGCCTGAGGGTCATTTTTAAAATCCATCAACAATGGCCTCATCATGGTGGAATTGTCATGGGTTATTTTCCATGCTTCAGAATAAATATATGGCATTAGTCTGTACCGGAGATTCAACATTTTTCTCATATTGGATTCCACCTTTTCACCATATTTCCAGGGTTCAGTTTCGGTTTGATAACCGTGGCTGCGAAAGACGGGATTGAAAGCCCCCCATTGAAACCATCTGGTAAGGATCTCATGGTATTTTTCATCAGTATATTGGCCACGACCCGGACGAAAAAAGCCACCAATATCAGTGGTCCAGAAGGGCATTCCGGTAAGATTATAATTAAGTCCTGCGACAACCTGCCTTTTGTATGTATCCCAACTCCAGCCAATATCGCCTGACCAGTTGATAGTAGCGAATCGCTGTTGCCCCGGAAAAGCCGAACGTGTAAGAATCGTCACTCTTTTTTCGGAGTTAGCCTTTCTTTGACCTTCATAAACCGCTTTACTCACAAAAAAAGGATAAGTCAAACGGTAAAAGTCTCCTTTACCCCAAAAAGTATTTTTTCCTGCCAAAGCATCATTTTCAGGCTCGGTGGCATCCATCCACCAGGAATCAACACCTTTCTGGAAAAGGTTTTTATCCAACACATTCCAATGAGTGACTTGACTTTCAGGATTGAGCATATCAATCCAGGGACTTTCAGGGATGTAAAGGTTTTTGGAAATGTATTCCTGAGCTATTTCCGATTTTTTATCGATATTTTCCCAAACTGATAATGAAAAATGAGAATTAAGGTCGTGTAATTCTTTTATAAAATTTTCAGGTTCGGGATAGTGCGTTTCGTCAAATTTCGGCACGCCCCATCCATATTTTCCCCAATATTGCCAGTCCTGCACAATTACGTCCATGGGGAGGTTGCGGTTTCTGAATTCCTTTACCGTTTCTACCAAATGTTTACCGGAAGTATATCTTTCCCGGCATTGCCAAAATCCAAAAGCCCATTTGGGTAACATTGGAACCGTACCGGTCAGGTTTCTATACTCCGATATAATCTCGTCAGAATTTTCACCCGAAAAAACAAAATAATCCAGTGATTTTGCGTTGGGTGAACTGAAGACTGTTTCGTTGGAGACCTTTTGATAAGCTAGCGAAGGGACATTGCTCGATTTGCAATTTATTTTTACTGAGTGTTCACCGGCTTTAAGATAAATCAATTTTCCAACCGCCGGCGGTAACCATAGGTTTGATTGGTCGATTTGCACAATGTCATCAATCATCAGGAAATGGCGGCTTTCCATATTTCCCAAATCAAGGAAAAATGAATAGTATCCATCTTTTTCAATAGAAAATTTTCCCAGATATTCAGCTTGCTGTTGCCTCATTCTTTGGGTTCCGGAGGTTGTGGTTACATCAGCTTCCTTTTTTTCTTTATCAGTAGAGTCTTTTTTTGATAACGGAATTGAGTTATTTGCAGGATTGAAATAGGTAATTCCGTATTGATTCCAGAGCAAACCGTAACCTTTACTGGACATTAAAAAAGGGATAGCGATTTGAGAATTTACCTGTATTAGTTTTCTGGGAATGTTTTTAAGATTGAAAAAACCATCCTGAAATTGTCCCAAACCAAAAAGTCTTTCATCCTGTGGTGAGTCAAAAGTTTGTGTAATCTCCAAACACTTCTCTCCATTAAGACGGGCTTCTTTTATAAGCCTTCCACCAATTTTTTCACTTAAGAACACTTCCCCGTTCTTTTTTGAAAATTTTAGCTGGCCTGATTTTTTTTCTAAAGTAACATTAATAGTCTCCGTTAATAGACTTAAATTTTTCTGATTTTCATTTACAGAGAATTTTGGAATTTTCGGTTTATCAATAATCACAAAATCATGGTTTTCTGAAATACCTTCTTTTTCAAATTTTACCCTTACCGAATGCTCTGTATAGGGAATAATACTTAGCGTACCTTCCTTAAAAATAACTTTCAGGCCATCGCTCTGTTTAGAGTAGCTTATATACTCCTGATTGTAAGCCAAAATAGGTATCAGGAGGAGCAAAATCAAATATTTAATTTTTGAATACATCATTTTATTTAAAGAATAGGGCTTAACAATATCACAAATCCACCTCTACGAAGCATTTTTACATCAATTGATCCTGATTTTTCAACACTTAAATAGCTGGTATTAAAATCTTTGTCATGTATTCCATCAGTTATAATCGTTGCCTTATATTTTGTTCCTTCTTTAAGAAAATCAAGTTTTATGGTCCTGGTTTTTTCTTTTCTTTCAGAGGCATTGATTCCGCCCAGATACCATAGTTCCCCTTTTTGACGAGCTATAATTACATCCTGTCCCGGATAACCATACATCAAAAGGGTGTTGTCCCATGATGTAGGTACTTCTTTTAGGAATGTTTTTGCAGCTTCTGGTAATTCCCGATAGCCTTCTGGTCTGTCTGCCAAATGTTGCAGAGGGGATTCAAAAATTACGGAAAGTGCCAGCTCATGTCCATAGGATGTAATATGGGGGTACTGCGAATTGGTAAATGTAACCGGGGTATAATCCATGGCACCTACTACGTTTCTTGTAAATGGCAGAATGGTATTATGCTCAGGAGCGGTGATCGTAAATTCCGGGCCGTTGTTGTACCATTCGGCTCCTCTCACGGCTTCGTAAGTGACCAGGTTGGGGTAGGTTCGTGACCAGCCCCTTGGCACCAAACAACCATGAAAATACACCAGCATTTCAAACTGGGTGGCATCTTCCAGAATATCAAGATAATACTTGATCATATCTTGTTTTTCACTTTCAAAAAAATCGACCTTGACGCCTGCTACACCTAGTTTTTTGAGTTTGGTAAATTCCTCAACGCGGTTTTCGTGTGTGAGCATTCGGTCTTTCGGGGTAGAGGGTACCCATGTGTGGTTACCCCCGGAGTTGTACCACATCAATGGCTTTACGCCTTTGGAATGAATATATTTCAAAGCATCTTCCAGGTTTCCGCCGTTGTTCATGGTATCCCATTCCCAATCCAGGAGCGTGTAAGGCCAGTTCATTTCTGCGGCAAGATCTGCAAAATCACAAACTATTTTGAAGTCTTTGGTGCCATGGTTGCTTGACCAGTAATTCCAGGAGACTTTTCCGGGCTTTATCCATTCTGAATTCTTAATTGTGGCGGGCGATGAAACATCTTCAGTCAAAGTACTTTCAACAATAGTGGCTAATGTCCCAATATGAATTACCCTCCAGGGTGATTTCCAGGGTAAATTTATTTTTGGATTTGAATCACCCATTCCTCTTCCATCTTTAGGGTTGGGGAAGGTAAGTTTGTAATGATCAATATCGGCTACATTGCTGAGTTTTGTTCCGCAATAGGTGGCATTTAGATCAGCTTCATGCAATAAAAACCAAGAAGATTTGTCAGGAGAATTAAAAAGAGCCGGATAACAATATTCTTGCTGGACGATTTTGTCATTATTGGTGACGGCGTACAATCCTTCGTTGGCAGGATTCCATTTTTCCATCCAACGCTTGGTTTCTTTAGGTATCTTATATGAAGTAAACTCGTCTTTGACAATAAAACTGCCTTGTTTTTCAGGGAATTCATACCTGAAAGTGAGTCCGTCATTGTAAGCTCTTAAAATGACATTGAGTTTCGACTTTGACGGGTTTTCAAACGAAACAACTACCTCATTGGCTACATTGCTTCGGTTTGATTTTTTTCCATAAGGCATCGTATATTGTTCGTTGATAGTAATCGGCTTAACTGATTTTACAAAAGTTAGCTCTTTGAAAAAATCCTGATCATTTCTGGATAAACCCAGTGTGATTTTGGGCAGAATTTCACTTTTCGCACTGTCAGAATTGTAAAAAACTTTTAGAAACCATTCGCCCGTTTGACTATTATCTCCGGAAAATAATTCGACCTTTATTTTTTGATTTGGCGATTCAAAACTTACTTTTTGGGAATAAGCAGAAAAGCTGCAAACCAGAATAAAGGCTAATATTTTTAAATTTGATTTCATTTTTTCAGATCAGGAAAATTTATGATTATTTTCTTCCCTTCGTAAGGAACTGATTTTTTACTTTTCGAAACCATTTTTTGACCGGCCTCCGTTTTTTCAGTTATTAAAGTGATATCAAAAGTCCTCTTTTCTAGCATTCCGGGGAAACTCCCACTTCTGTCGTTTATGGTTAACGTTTGCTTTTTATCGTCCCAATTAAACTGAATAGTTGAGTAAATACCTTTTTCGTAATTGTAATTGTCGTTTTCATCTTCGTAGAGTACAAAAGTGCCATTTGCACCTGCATAAACATTTATTTGAAGATTATTCCATTTTTTTTCTGTAGCATATTGTACTTCAGGACCAAAAGGAATAATGGCACCGGCTTTTACATAAAGTGGGATGGTTTCAATTGGTGTTTCCTTTACAACATTTTTACCACCCGAAATTTTTTCTAATGTCCAGAAGTCATACCAGTCAGTGCCTGCGGGGAGATAACTTTCTTTGGTCTTAACTTTTCCAAAATCCTCAACCATTACCGAATCTCCATTTTCTATTTTTTGGCTGACATACATGGCTTTGGTTACCGGACAAACCATAATGGATTTTCCAAACATAAACTGGTCATTGATATCATGTGCATTTTTATCGGATGCAAAATCCATTACCAGAGCCCGCATCATACTAGATTGACCAGCTGTGACTTGCCATGAGGTAGAATAAATATAAGGCAATAATTTATACCGGAGATTGATGTATTTTTCAATTACATCATAGGGTTTGTCTCCTTTTTTCCCAAACTGAAATATCTCTCTGGGGGCATCGGCACCGTGGGATCTCATCATAGGGCAAAAAGTTCCAAACTGTAACCATCTCAAATATAGTTCGCGGTATTCGGGGTCATCTAGTTTTTTTCTGAAATTCCACAAAAAGAAACCTCCGATATCACTATTCCAGTAAGGTATGCCGGTAAGAGAAAAATTTAAGCCCGCTGAAATCTGATTTCTTAGTGCTGTCCACGAAGAGTTTACATCGCCTGACCAGGTATTGGCACCGTATCTTTGTTGGCCTGCAAATGCAGAACGGGTGAGGATAAAAACCCTTTTGGCGTCGCTCAACTCACGCTGGTGATCATACACACCTCCAACAGTCATGAGTGGGAAGGCGTTTCTTACTTTTCTGAAAGAACCCAGAAAAGTCTTGTTATTCATATCAGAAGGTTTGAAATCCAAATGATCGGGTTCTGAGGAATCCATCCACCAACCATCCATTCCGAGTGAAAAGATACCTTTGTTTAAGTATTTCCAATAAATATTTCTTGCTTCCGGATTAAACGCATCATAAACTTTCACTCCTGATGGATATTCGGGACTTGGAGGCCATTTCTCGGTGCCCGAT
>WBZP01004721.1_pt1 | contig 14102 bp, 10 predicted proteins | sample 5204301 | NCBI WGS metagenome assembly WBZP01 (sample SAMN12412401, study PRJNA552823) | activated sludge metagenome | isolation source: activated sludge from nitrification reactor of wastewater treatment plant... | place: USA: Pennsylvania | collected 2017 | reverse complement strand
AGCAGCGCAACCATGTTGCTGCCCCGCCCGGAAATCAGAATGACGAGCGAAATCATGCCTTAGCTCTCCGAGCGCCGATGCTGCAGCCAGCCGAAGACGACCGGCAACAGCGAAACGACGATGATCGCCACGATGACCAGCGTCAGATTCTGCTGAATCCACGGCAGGTTGCCGAACCAGTAGCCGGCCAGCGTCAGCGAGCCAACCCAGGCCAGCGCGCCGATCAGGTTGAAGAAGGTGAAGCGCGCGTAGCCCATCGCGCCGATTCCGGCGACGAAGGGCGCGAAGGTCCGGAAGAGCGGCAGAAAGCGCGAAATGACCAGCGTCTTGCCGCCGTGCCGCTCGTAGAAGGCGTGTGTCTTGTCGAGCGCCGCCTTGTTGAAGAAGCGCGACTGCTCCCAGTGAAAGACCTTCGGCCCGAGAAAACGGCCGATCTGGTAGTTCACCATGTTGCCGAGGACCGCCGCCGCGCTGAGCACGGCGAGCAGCAGGCCGATATCCATGCCGCCGAGCGCGGCGAGCGCGCCGGCGACGAAAATCAGCGAATCGCCGGGCAGGAAAGGTGTCACGACAAAACCGGTCTCGCTGAAGATGATGACGAAAAGAATCACGTAGATCCATTGCCCGTACTGCGCGACGAGCAAGGCCAGGTGCTTGTCGAGATGGAGGACGAGGTCGATGAAGGCGAGCAGATATTCCATGAGCAGCCGGGAGCGGAAGGAAGGAAAAACGGCGACAAGCGCCGGCGGGAAGGCACGATTCTACCGGAAGCCGGCGCCCTCTGCCGGGCGGCGCAGGCCGACCGCCCGGCCGCGCCGTGTGGCGCGCGGCCGACGGCCAATCGCCCTTTCGCCGACGCGCCCGGCAAGGCATAATCGCGCCCACGCTCATCGTCCAGGGGAGAACGATGTCCCAACCGCCGGCCAGACCCAGCGTCTTCATATCGAGCACGTCGATCGACCTGCCGGAGCATCGCCCGAAGGTGGCGGAGGCCTGCCGCCGCAAGGGGTGCGAGCCGATCGGGATGGAGGTCTGGCCGGCTGAAGAGGGCGGCGCGATAGACGCCTGTTTGCGCGAGGTCGACCAGGCGGACATCTTCATCGGGGTTTACGGCTTTCGCTACGGCTGGGTGCCGCCGCGGGAAAAGCGTTCCATCTGCGAAATCGAGTACGAGCGGGCGCAGCAGGGCAACAAGCCGTGCCTGCTCTTCTTCATGGACGACAAACATCCCTTGCCCGCCGACTGCTTTGAGATCGGCAAGGGCGCTGTCCGCCTCAAGAAGTTCAAGGAGCGACTGCGGAAAAAGCACCTCAGCAGCCGCTCATTCACGACCGGCAATGATCTCTGCGGTCTCGTCATCCAGGCGCTCGACCAGCATCTCGCGCTCCATGCCGTCAGCGGCGCCCCGCGCGCCGCCACCAAGACGACAGCCGATCCGCCGCCGGCGACCATCGACTGCCCCTACCGCGACCTGCGCGCTTTCACGGAAGCCGACGCACCGTTCTTCTTCGGCCGCGACGACTTCACGCGCGAGCTGATCCAGGCCGTAGACGGCAGCCCTTTCGTCGCCGTCGTCGGCGCTTCCGGCAGCGGCAAGTCGTCGGTCGTCCAGGCGGGGCTGATTCCGGCGCTGCGCCGGCGCGGCGGCTGGGCGGTCGGCGTGCTGCGGCCTGGCGGCGAACCCTGGCGCAGTCTCGCCGGCTGTCTGCACGCGCTGCTCGCCGCGGCGGACGGCGCGTCCGCCGGCAGCGCCGGCGCAGAACGCCAGCGCGTCATCGGCCAACTGGCCGACGCGCTGGAAAAAGGCGACGGCATCGGCAAGGTCGCGCTGCGTCACCTGCTGCCCGACCTCCTCGCTCGCCAGCCGGGCAGCCGGCGCCTGCTGCTCCTCGTCGACCAGTGGGAAGAGCTGTACACCTACAAGAAGGTGGACGCTGCCGGCCACGACCACTCCGCGGCGACGGCCGCGCGCTTCGCCGACGCGCTGATCGCCGGCACCCAGCAGGCGCCGCTCACCGTCGTCCTCACGCTGCGCGCCGATTTCACGCACCGCGCCGTCGAACACCGCCCGCTGCGCGACCGCCTGCAGACGGCGACCGTCTTCCTCGGCGGCATGACGCGCAACGAGCGCGAGCAGGCGATCGTCGGCCCGGCGCAGGTCGCCGGCTTCGCCTTCGAAGAGGGCCTCATCCGCTCCTTGCTCAACGATGTCGGCGACGAGCCGGGCAACCTGCCGCTGCTGGAATTCTGCCTGACGCAGCTTTTCGCGCAGCGCAACGCCGCCGGCCGCATGTGCCACAGGGCCTACGACGCGCTCGACGGCGTCGCCGGCGCCATCGTCCGCTACGCCGACGGCATGCTCGACGAACGCGGACCCGGCGGCAGTGGGGCGAGCGAACACGAGGTGCGCGACCTCTTCCTGCACCTCGTGCAACTCGGCGAAAACAGCGAAGACACGCGCCGGCGGGCGCTGCGCAGCGACTTCGCCGACGCAGCACAGCCGCTCATCGACTACCTCGTCGGGAAGCGCCTGCTGGTCGCCGGCAATGACCCGGCACGCGGCGAAGAAACCGTCGAAGTCGCGCACGAAGCGCTCATCCGCCGCTGGCCGCGCCTGGTCGGCTGGCTGGCCGAAAACCGCGCCGACCTGCACCAGCGACGCGAGATCGCGCGCGCCGCGCACGCCTGGCAGACGCACGGCGATTCGCATCGCTGGTCGGACGAGCGCATCATGAACGAAACGGCGCCGATGCTGCGCCGGCTGGCGACGCGCTTCCCGCTCAGCGACGACGAACGCCGCTTCCTCGGCCCGCTCGACGCCGACGAGCTGCTCGCCCGCCTCGCCGACCCGGCGACGACGGACGCCGAACGGGCGACGGTCGGCGACCGCCTGGCGCTGCTGCCCGGCGGCGACCCGCGCCCCGGCGTCGGCCTGACCGCCGACGGCGTGCCCGACCTCGTCTGGCAGGCCATTCCCGGCGGCGAGGTGCTTCTCGAAACCGACGATACAGCGCCCACGCGGCGACCGCGCTTCACCGTCGCACCGTTCCACATGGCGCGCTACCCGATCACCGTCGCCCAATGGGAGGCTTTCGTCGCCGCCGAGAACGGCTACGATGCGCTGGTGCGCCGGGTACGCGACTGGGAACCCGAGCTGCAGCGCGGTCGCGCCAACCAGCCGGCCACCTTGATCAGTTGGCTCGAGGCGATCGCCTATTGCCGCTGGCTCACCCGCGTCGTCGGCCACGAAGTCCGCCTGCCAACCGAATGGGAGTGGCAGCAAGCGGCGACCGGCGGCGACGCGCAGCGCGAGCATCCCTGGGGAAAATGGCGCGCCGGCTGCGCCAACACCTTCGAAAGCCAGCTCGGGCGCATGACGGCGGTCGGTCTCTACCCGCCGGGCCAGTCGGCGCACGGCGTCTTCGACCTGGCCGGCAACGCCTGGGAATGGTGCCTCAACGCCTACGACAGGCCAGAGGATGTGAGCGAAGACGGCGACGCCCAGCGCGTGGTGCGCGGCGGCTCCTGGCGCCGCGCCCGCGGCGGCGCGCGCTGTGCTTACCGCGCCCGCGCCCATCCCGGGGGCCGAGACCGCGACCTTGCTGTTCGGGTGGTGTGTTTGGCCCCCATCCTTTTGAACGGCTGCTCACCGGAACGCTGATCTCTGTTTCTCTGGCGCACTGTCTCTCTGACGCCGCGCAGCGGCGTTCCGGGGCGCGCAGCGCCCCGCGAAATTTTTTGGCCTTGCCGCGCTGCCGTACACTGCCCAGCCGCCATTCGCCGTTCGTCATCGGCTCGCCCATCTTGCCGTCCGCGAACCGCGGCTCGCCGGTGCCGACGGCACAGCGCGCTTCGACGATCTGGCGCCGGAGGTCTTCGACTGCCAGTCAGCCGCCTTACGAGACTTTCGGCGCAAGGTTGCTCATCTGCCGCGGGCGAGCGTGGCTATCGCCGACACCCTGTGCGCCAGGACGGTCGCCACGCGCGTGGTTTGGCGCCCAGGCAACGGCTTCGACGCAGTCGGCAAAGTGCGCACGACCTTCGTCCGGATAGCCCGCAGGGGAAAAGACTTCCATCGCTTCTCGGTTATCATGCATGGCCTTCGTGTTTCGCTCAGCGGAGCCCCCCGCCCACTCTCGGACCTGCGAGGACAGATGATGACATTCGCCCGCCCAACAGAAGGAAAACCTGCCGCCCGGATGCCGGAGGCTCGCATGAATGAGCCTCGTTTCGCCGCCGCCTGCACGCCTGCCCACGCCGGCCGGCGCGGCATCGGGCAGCCAGTGCCGCGGCGCCGCCCATGCAGCTGGCTGTGGGCTCTCTTGGCCGCCGGATTGGCCATGCCGGCGGCGGCTTGCGAAGAACCCGAGAGCATCAGCGGCCGCCTGTGCCAGCGCTTGTCCGATACTTGGCAAGAAGGTCAAAGCGACTTGCTGCTGCCGTTTCACACGCACCACCTGCGCTTCGCTTACTCGCGCGAGCAGATCGACCAGTATCGGGAAAACACGTGGGGCATCGGTTACCAGCGCAGTCGGTACGATCAGGACGGCAATTGGCACGCCCTGTACGCGATGGGTTTTCGGGACTCTCACGACAAGTTCGAGCCTATCGCCGGTTACGGCTATCAATGGATGTGGGGAGACCGGGAAGGGCTGCATGCCGGTTTGGGCTACACCGTGCTGGTCACCGCACGATCGGATATTGCCCATTACCTCCCGGTACCGGGCCTACTGCCGATCGCTTCCATGAACTATCGCCGAAACGGAGTGAACATGGCCTATGTACCGGGCGGCAGCGGCAACGGCAATGTCCTCTTCGTGTGGGGCCGCATCGGCTTCTGAGCGGTTTTGCGCCCGCGGCGTTCAGGCGGCGTCGTGCTTGTCCTGGCTAGGCACCGTTTTCTGCCGGGTACCACCCGTGCCGTCGGCCGAGTGGGTCCAGCGCGTCGCGATGCGCATCCAGCCTCCGTTCGACGTAGACCGGTTCCCCGCGCAACCTCGTGTTGATGGGCGCCTTGCACCGCTGATCGAGGCGCTCGACCTTTTTATCGACCCCTTCCCGTCGCGCGGCAAGGAGACGGCAATCGGCACCCCTGGGTTGAGACCGTGTTCGCGCGCGAAGACGCGCCGGCAGGCGTGCCTGCGAGCACGGCGTGCGCTTCTTGCCTGCCGCACCGCGCAGTGCTATCGTCGGCAAGACAGTGCATCAGCCTGGCCTCGCGAGGCTGATCGGCAGCGAACAAGATGGCGGGGGGCCGCATGTCTACCGGGGAAAGGTTGCCAGCCTTGGCGAAGTTGAGTGCTCCGCGGCTCGCCGGCGTGCTGCCGCGTGCGCGCTTGTTTGCCCGCCTCGATCAATGCCTGGCCGGACAGGCATTGTGGGTCAGCGGCCCGCCCGGCGCCGGAAAAACGGCGCTGATTGCCAGTTATCTGCATGCCCGGCAGCACGCGGCACTTTGGTACAGGGTCGATCGCGAGGACAGCGATCCTGCCGTCTGCTGCCATTACCTGCAGCTCGCGGTGAGCGCCGCAGAAGCGCCGGCGACTGCGCTGCTCTCTGTGCCGGCAGCACGGCATGGCAGCGACGTCGCCGCCTTCTTGCGCCATTTCTTGCGCGCTTTCTACGGCGTGCTGGGCGACCGGCGCTGCCTGATCATCGACAACGCGCAGGAGGCGCTCGCTGCCGGCGGTTTCCGCAAGCTCTTGCTGATTGCCCTGCGCGAGGCGCCGCCCGACGTCCGCGCGATCGTCATCAGCCGTATGGCGCCACCGCGCGAATTCGCACGTGTGCTGGGAAGCGGTGAGCTTGTCGTCCTGCCGCCGGGCGAATTGCAGTTGACCGAGGAGGAGTCGATTGCCGTGCAGAAGCTCGCTCTCCCCGACGGCAAGGCGGAGCGAAGCGAAGCGCAGATGCGCAAGCTGCACCAGGTGACGCAGGGCTGGGTCGCCGGCCTCAGACTGCTTCTCCAGCTGGACGAGCCGGATGCCATCGGCGCGACGGCGCTCGCCGGTGCCGACGGCACAGCGCTCTTCGACTATCTGGCGACGGAGGTTTTCGACTGCCAGTCCGCCGCCGTACGAGATTTCCTGCTCAAGCTTGCTCATCTGCCGCGGACGACGGTCGCCATGGCCGACGCCCTGTGCGGCGGGGCGGCAGCGGCGCGCATCCTGGCCAAAATGCACCGCGACGGTCTGCTGACCGCGGCGCACGGTTCCGGACCGGCAACCGTCTACACTTTCCATCCCCTGTTGCGCGATTTCCTGCTGCAGCGCGCGCAACGCGCTTTCGGCGCCAGAACGGCCCTCCTCGAACGCCGCGCGGCTGCTTTGCTGGCCGAGGACGGCGACCTGAATGCGGCCGCGCGGCTGCTGATTGCCGGTCGGCTATGGCCTGACCTGCAGGACTTCGTCAAGCAACATGCCGCGCGGCTGGTCGACCGTGGCTGGCACCGGACCCTTGCCGCATGGCTCGCAGCGCTGCCCGACGAGCAGCTGGCCAGCGATCCCTGGCTGGTCTACTGGCAGGGACAGGCGCTTGCCCCATTCGATCCGCCGACTGCCCGTGCCCGCTTTGAACGAGCCTATCGCCTGTTCCAGGCACAGCCTGCCGGCGAGGGCACCATTCTGGCCTGGTCGTCGGTGGTCGACCTGATCTGTCTCGAGTGGGCCGATTGGCGCCAGCTCGACCACTGGCTGGACGAGGCCGAGTCGCTGCGCGCCGGCGACGCCATGGGCGACCCGGAACTGGCGGTACGCTGCACGGCCAGCATGTTCGGCGCCCTGCATTTCTCGCGTTCGCAAGATCCTGCCGTACATGAATGGGCAGAGCGCTTGCTCGCTCTTGTCGAAAGCTGCCCGGATGCCGACCGGCGAATACTGCTCGGCTGCAATCTGCAGCTCCATTACACCGTCGGCGTCGGCCGCAAGAAGGAACTCGACCGTCTGATGGCGGCCATCGCGCCGCCGCCGGGCAGCGTGCTCACGCCACTGGCCAGGACCTTGCTGTGCGCCCTCAATTCGGCGTACTGCTGGCGCAACGGACAAAGCGAGCAGGCTGCCGCCGCGGCGCACAGCGGTGGCGAGCTGGCGCGCCAGTATGGCTTGCGCATGTGGGATTCCTTCCTGGCAGCAATGGAAGTCTACCCCGCATTGAACGATGGCGACCGCCGGCGCACTCGCTTCCTCCTCAAACAACTGGCAAGCAACCTCGATCAGCGGCGCAAGATGGACGTTGCGCATTTCCACTACCTTGCCTGCCTGGACAAGCTGCTCGCGGGCGAAGGCGACGCCGCACTCTTGCACATAGAAACCGCGAACGCCTTGGCCGACCGATACGGCGCACCGATGCAGCATGCCCTCGGGAGGCTTGCCCAGGCACAGGCCGTGCACGCGCTGGGCCGCATGGTGGAAGCGCAGTCGCTTCTTGACGATGCGCGGGCGATTGCCCGGTCGATGCGCAGTTCATTCATTCTCTACCAGGCCGATCTCTGCGCAGCCCAATTCGCCCTTGACCAGGGTGACGAACAAGGCTGCGCCGCAGCCCTGCAGAACGCGTTCAGCGTCGCAGCCGTCGAGGACTACCTCAACCACAACGGCTTCTTTCCCAACGTGATGGCCCGGCTGTGCGCCTTCGCGCTGGCGCATGCCATCGTCCCCGAATTCGCCCGCCGGCTGATCCGGCAACGGGGCCTCGGCGCACCGGCTCCGGATGTACAAGGCTGGCCCTGGCTGGTGAAGGTCCATTGCCTCGGACGCTTCTGCGTCAGCGTCGACGGTCAGCCGGTCGGCGAGGCCGGCAGCGCGCTGCACAAGCCCCTCGAACTCCTGCAGGCACTTATCGCCTGCGGTGGGCGCCAGGTCGCCATCGATCTGCTGGTCAAGAGTTGCTGGCCCAGCAGCGAGTGCCGGGATGGACGCGGCGCCTTTGATGCCAATCTGTCTCGCTTGCGCAGACTTCTCGGCGGTGACGACACCGTGCTGGTCAGCGGCGGGCGCGTCAGCCTGAACGACGCACTATGCTGGGTCGATGCCTGGGCCTGCGAGCGCCAGCTTGGCCGCGCGCGGGCGGCATTCGCGCAACCGTCCGCAGAAGGCCCGGCACGATTGCTCGCCCGAGCCGACAGGCTGCTCGGGCTCTACCAGGGTGATTTCCTCGCCCGAGAGCCGCGCGTCGCCTGGGCCGAGCAGCGGCGGCAGCGCCTGCGCAACGCGCTCTCGGAGACGCTGTGCGAAACCGGAAGGCGCCTCGCTGCAAGCGGCGAAACACGCGCTGCGGTCGGCATCTACCGGCGGGCGATCGAGATCGACCCCCTCGTTGAATCGCCCTATCGGCATCTCATGGCTTGTCTGAAACACCTCGGCGAACACGCCGAGGCCTTGCGCGTCTACGCCCGCTGCCGTCAGGTGCTGCGCACGCATCTGCACGCAATCCCAGCGAAGGCCACCGAGGCGATTCGCGCCACGCTCGACGTGGCTCCCGACGCCGGTTCGCGCCTGGACGACTGACCGGCGACCGCCGTCGTCGTCGCGCTGCGGCGCCGATCTGCGCCGGCGCGCCAGACCGATGGTGTGCGACAAGCGATCTTCTCTCGCCACTGGCCGATGATATGCGGGCGGTAAACAGTCGGTTGCCGAGCGAGCGAGCAGGTGGCGGCAGTTTTTGCGGCCTGTATGTTCGTTGTTGGAAATCGGGCGTCAGACTGTCTTTCTGTGGCGCGCGATCTGCTGGCTCGCCGAGCTGGGGAGGCGAAGATCGCGTGGCGCGGCGGTGAAGCTGCTCAGCTTCTCTTTCGGCCGGCCTTGGCCCCTGTACCACCACATGACAACCAGGAACGCGTTCAGACAGGAACCAGGATCGCCGATCATCCGATGCGGCAGGCGCAGCTTGCGGTTGCCCCGTCGGGCAAGCGCTTTTCTTATGGGGGTTGATATGAAATACAATGCTTTAGCGCTGTACAGCGCGCTCTGCGTGGTCGCGGCAGGTTGCGCCTCGGGTGGGGGAGGCGGTTCGCATGCAGACACAACTCCGCCGCCGGACCCGACGCCGGCACCAAGCACTTTTCTTGGCATCGCCGCCGGCAGCACTGGCGAGACCGACGCCATGGTGGCCGCCGGTTACAGCCTGGACAACGGCGCCGCGGCTTACTCCGGCTGGGTGATCTCCGACGCGCCGGACGGCCAGGTCGGCGTCGAGGTTGACAGCAACAGCAAGGCGAAGAAGATTGTTGTCCGGGTGCCATCGTTCACGGTGGGCGAATCGCCGGAGATCGTCGTCCAGGCGCTCTCGGACACCTATACGATGACGCCCCCGACCGGCACTTCGCTGGTCTATGAGGGCACCGGCAGGGACGTTCCGACGAGCACCGCGTATGTTCTCGACCCGGTCGCGCAGCAGTGGAACTACCAGACCGCGGCGCTCGTCATGCTGCCGGTCACCGGTGCTGTAACCGGCTCGATCACTTACGCTTTCAGCGGCGGCTCGGCGACCCCGTTGGCCGCCCTGCCCGCCACCGGCACGGCGACCTATACCGGGCGCGCGCTCGGCGAATTCGTCCCGGCAGAGGCTGCAGCAACCTTCTTCATTGCCGATCTGTCGGCCACGGTGAACTTCGCGGGACGGGCAATGACCTGGGCGACAAGTAACGTGCTCACCGGCAACGACGTGCTGCGCAACCCTTCGTCTGGCGTGCCGAACACTGCACTGCACTTCATCGGGGTACCGACCTGGAGTGCCACCAACCCCGTTTTCGGGGGTGAGATCACCAATGGTGCCGGCATGACAGGCTACGTCTTCGGCCGCATGTATGGTCCGGCCGCTCAGGAAATAGGCGGCACCTTCGCTGCCGATGGCGCGGCTGGCCGGGTAATCGGCGCCTTTGGCGGCAAGCGTTAGGCGGCGAATCCCTGGTGCTGCCTCGGCCAGTCAGGCTGCTTCGGCAGCACAGCGACCTTCCTGACGCTCCACCGGGGATGCACGCCCTGTACGATGCCGTTCGTCGGCGCTTCACCGGCCGGCGGAGGAGCGCCGAGCGTGCCCCCTTTGCCCTTTGCCGCTGCGCGCGCGGCATCGTCTTCCTTTGTCTTCTGACTTGCGACTCGCTCCTGGCCGAGCAGAGCCAGGCGAGTGAGGCCGAGATACAGCGGGCAACCGCACTGTTCGCGGCCGGCAAGTACGAGCAGGCAAGTGCCATCATCGACCCCTTGCGGCGGACAACGCCGCATCCCCATCTGCAGGTCCTCTTCCTGCACGCGCAACTTGCCCGGCTGCGCGGCGATTGCCCAACCGCGATCGACGACTTCAGCGCCATGTTGTCGCGCGACCCAACGCTCGTCCGGCCGCGCATCGACCTCGGCCTGACGCTGTGGGCCTGTGGTCGCAGCCGCGAGGCGGTAGCCCAGCTCGAGCAGACGCTTTCGCCGGGTCTGCCGCGCAACGTCGAAGTCGATGTGCTGCGCGTCGCCAATGCCATGCGCTCGGACATCGGTGGTATCAGTCTGGATGTGCAGATCGTGCGCAACAGCAATCCCGGGCAGACGACGCAGGCCGGACGGGTCAACATCCAGGGCCTGGAATACGAGCTGCCGCGCAGCGCGCGACCGCGCAGCGCCACCGGTCTATCGCTACTCGCCGACGCCCGCTACCCGCTGCTCGACCACTGGCGGCTCTATTCGGCGACGCGCCTGGAACATACCGACTATCCTGGTACGCTGTCCGATCTGAGCTATCTGGCGACCGCACTCGGAACGAAGATGCGTTTTGCCCCGCACACCGCCAGCCTCGAAGCCGGCGCGCATGTCGCGCGCTACCAGGACAGGCAGCTCTACCACGGCGCCGTCTGGCGGATCGCCGACGAGTGGCAGGCGGCGCACGAGCTGTCACTGGGCGCAGCGATCGACGGCAAGCAGCTGCGCTACACCGACTTTTCGTTTCTCGACGGCTGGCAATACACGACGGCGCTCACCGCACGCTACGCTGCGCGGGCGAATCTGGTCTGGCAGGTCGGCGCATCGCATGTACGGCAGAATTCGGGCAACTCGGCGTACGCCTTTCGCGGACCTACCTTTACCGCCGCCGTTCAGTACGAAAGCAGCGCAGGATGGCTGTTCGGCGCCCGCTTTGATACCGTGGCGACGCGTTATCGCGCCAGCGATCCCTTGTTCGGCGAGCGCCGCGTCGACCATCGCAGCGGCCTCGAAGTCAGCATCGGACGGACGGATCTGGTGCGCGTCCTTGGCTTGACGCCGGTGCTGGTTCTTGGTACGACGCGCTCTTCGTCGACCATCGATCTCTACGACTACCGGCGCAACTTCTTCACGCTCGCGCTGCGCAAGGCCTACTGAGCCGCGCCAGGCCGCGCGGCATTGTCCTGTCGAGGAACCACAAGGCTGGCTTTACGTATTCACCCGCGAGCAGCGCCAACCCGGCCGCCTGGCGACAACTTCCTCGCCACGCTCAGCCCTTCACACACACCACCTGGCGCAAGGTATGCACCACCTCGACCAGCGTGCGCTGGGCGTGCATCACGGCGTCGATGTCTTTGTAGGCGAGCGGGATCTCGTCGATCACGTCCTTGTCCTTGCGGCACTCGACGTGTGCCGTGGCGCGCTCCTGGTCGGCAACGGTGAAACGGCGGCGGGCCTCGTTGCGGCTCATCAGGCGACCAGCACCGTGGCTGCATGAGCAGAACGATTCGGGGTTGCCGAGGCCACGCACGATGTAGCTGCGCGCGCCCATCGAGCCGGGGATGATGCCCAGTTCGCCGCGGCGCGCCGAGACGGCGCCCTTGCGCGTGACGAAGACCTCGGCGCCGAAGTGTGTTTCCTTCTGCACGTAGTTGTGGTGACAGTTCACCGCTTCGACATCGATGGCAAAGGGTTTGCCGATCACCCGGCGCGCCGCGGTGATCAGATTGGCCATCATGGCCATGCGGTTGCAGCGCGCATAGTCCTGCGCCCAGCCGACGGCTTCGACGTAGTCGGCAAAGTGCGCGCTGCCCTCTTCCAGGTAAGCCAGATCGCGGTCGGGCAGACTGGCGAGGTGTTGCCGCATGTCGGCCTGCGCCAACTTGATGAAAATGCTGCCGATGGCGTTGCCGACGCCGCGCGAGCCGGAGTGCAGCATGAACCATACCCGCCCGGCTTCGTCGAGGCATACTTCGATGAAATGGTTGCCGGTTCCCAGCGTTCCCAGGTGCTTGTCGTGGTTGGTCTCCTTCAAACGCGGGGTTTTCTCGACAAGGCGCTGAAAGCGCGGCAGAAGTTCACTCCACAGTGCATTGACCAACGCTGGCGGCGTATCCCAGCTTCCTTCATCGCGCCGGCCGCGACCGACCGTGCGGCCATGCGGAACCGCGCGCTCGATGGCGCTGCGCAGCGCGTGCAGGTTGTCCGGCAGATCGGCGGCAGCGAGCGTCGTGCGCGTGGCGATCATGCCGCAGCCGATGTCTACACCCACCGCCGCCGGGATGATAGCGCCGCGCGTCGGGATGACACTGCCGATCGTCGAACCCTTGCCGAGGTGCACGTCGGGCATCACGGCCAGATGGCGGAAAATGAAGGGCATGCGCGCGGTGTTGATCAACTGCTGACGCGCGGCGTCCTCGACCGGAACGCCATTGGTCCACATCTTGATCGGCGCGGCGTCGGGCGTGCGAACGATCTCGATCGACGCATCGCAGGCACTGTTCTTGTCCATAAGCGCATCCTCTTCTCTCGGCCACTTTTCTGCCGTCCGGGCCGCCATGGTACGGCAAGTGCGCACGCCGGCAGCGCTCGCGCACGCCCGACGCTGATCTGCGACCTGCCTTGGTGCGCCATCCGGAGGTCTGGCACATTATTTGCTTGGCGCCGCAGGTGCAACGGCCGCGCGAGACCGAGCGACTCGCCAAGGGCCTGCCTGGTCCTCGCACAAAGCCTTTACACGCTGCCCGCGACAAGCAACAATTCGTCGCCGGAGCGCCCGACGACCAGCGGACCGCCGTCACGGAGAATTGCTCATGTTCAGCCAGGCCAGCCTCAGCTTCCTCGACGAACTTGCCACCCACAACACGCGTGACTGGTTTGCCGCCAATCAGGCGCGCTATGAAACGCTGGTGCGCGAACCAGCCCTCGACTTCATCGCCGCCATGTCATCCGAGCTGGCGAGTTTTGCGCCGCACTTCCGCGCCGAGCCGCGCAAAATCGGCGGTTCGCTGATGCGCGTGCAGCGCGACACACGCTTTTCACGTGACAAGCGCCCGTACAAGACGAACATCGGTATCCATTTTCGTCATGCGCTTGGCAAGGACGTGCATGCGCCGGGCTTCTACGTGCACATGGCGACTGACGGATGCTTCTTCGGCGCCGGCTGCTGGCATCCGGAGTCCGGCGCCCTCGCCCGCATTCGCACGCACATCGCCGAGCATCCGGAGCGCTGGTTTGCCGCGCGCGACGACCGGCAGTTCACCGCCCACTGGGCACTCGCCGGCGAGAGCCTGAGCCGCCCGCCGCGCGGCTATGCGGCCGACCATCCGGCAATCGACGACCTCAGGCGCAAGGACTTCATCGGGCTTGCTTCGCTGTCGTTTGCCGAAGCCACCGGCCAGGGGTTGACGGCGCTTGCCGCACAGCGCTTTGCCAACGCTGCACCGCTCATGAAATTCCTTTGCGCAGCGCTCACCGTCGCCTACTGAGCGCTGCGCCTGACAAAGCCGGCTGCTGGCCCCCGTTCGGCACGGCAAATTGACGCGACAATCCACGGCCTCAACAGCCCCCGGGGCCGGCGCGCCAGCGCAGACTGCACCGGGCGCCTCGGCGAGCGCCGCGATCTGCTCGAGCGTGACCTGAAACGGCCACGGTGCTCATCCTGCGTAAGCGTCCAGCGCCCCCACCCCCGCGCGCGGGCAAGCGGTTCAGGCTGCCGGAACCTTCCTGAGCGGCAACAACTCGTCGAGACGACTGCCCGGCCAAGTGGGCAGCTTCTCCAGCGTGTCGGTCAGCCAGGCCATCGGCTCGATCCCGTTCAGGCGGGCCTTGACGCTCACGAAACCTGACCCTTTTTCGCTCACGAGAACGGATCCATCAGAGGCACAGGAGGTGTTCGTGTGCACGGCTTTAGGCGAGGGT
>WBZP01004720.1_pt1 | contig 14103 bp, 14 predicted proteins | sample 5204301 | NCBI WGS metagenome assembly WBZP01 (sample SAMN12412401, study PRJNA552823) | activated sludge metagenome | isolation source: activated sludge from nitrification reactor of wastewater treatment plant... | place: USA: Pennsylvania | collected 2017 | reverse complement strand
ACCGGCGCGCGGATCACCGCGACGCTGCTGAACAACCTCGCGACGCACGACAAGACGTTCGGCATCGAGTCGATGTGCGTCGGCGGCGGCCAGGGCATGGCGATGGTGGTCGAGCGGCTCTCCTAGTTCCTCTGCGCCGAGACTGCGCTGAGTGCGATCAGCTCACTAGATCTGCGCTCTCACTGCAGTCTCGGCGCTGCCATGCCCGTCGCACGCGGTACAGGATCTCGGCGGGACGCATCCCGGCAACCACTCGGATGACGATCCACCCGTGTTGCGCGCACCCGGATGCTGATCCGCGATGGCCGTGACGGCGGGGACTGTCAACCCGGTCGCGTTGCTCAGCGCATCCAGCGCTTCCACCGCTCTGCTGCCAGGCAGCCTGCGGCCCACATCGAAGGCGGTGCGGGCGGGCGTCGTGACGGGCAGTCCCCTGAGGGTCTGTGACTCGCCGGGACGCAAGTCGTCGTTATGAGTGCTGACTCCGCGGGGCGCGCGAGCATTCGGCAGTACCAGTTCGATGGGCACGTCGTCATCGATCCACTTGGCGCCGTGTAGCGCTGAGGCGGACAGACCCGCGACGACACCCCGGCGGCCCGACCACAGCCAGGCAGCGACGGTGCGATCGAACATCGTCAGGCGCGCATCCCGCGGTGCATAGACGTCGGGAAAAATCCGCAGATGGTGGGCCCGCAGGTCATATTTCGTCACGCTGCCCGCAGCGACGCCCTCGCTGCCGACGAATACCACAGCCATGGCCGGGGAGGCTGCCACCGCCGGGCAGACCATGCCGACAGACATCCACAGGCCGAGAACGAGACTGCGCTCAGTGCGATCATCCCGAAGGAATCTCGCGCTGAGCGCAGTCTCGGCGGAAAGCGAAGGCCAGCTAGTCGTTCTGGAAGTAACTGAGCAGCCGCAGGATCTCCAGGTACAGCCACACCAGAGTGACGGTCAGGCCGAGGGCGATGCCCCAGGCGGCCTTCTCCGGCGCCCCGGCGCGGATCATCTGATCGGCGGCGTCGAAGTCGATCAGGAAGCTGAACGCCGCCAGGCCGATGCACACCAGCGAGAAGATGATGGCGATCGGGCCGCCGTCGCGCAGCGGGCCGGCCGCATGCGTGAACAGGCCCATGATCAGGTTGCCGATCATCAGCACCAGCACGCCGACCATGCCCGCGACCAGCATGCGGGTGAACTTGGGCGTGACGCGGATGGCGCCGGTCTTGTAGACGATCAGCATGCCGGCGAAGACGCCGACGGTGCCGAGAATGGCCTGGGCGATCAGGCCGCCCGCATTGGCGCCCTGCTGACCGCCAACGGTGAAGTTGGCCAGCAGGAACGAGATCGCGCCCAGGAACAGACCCTCGAGTGCGGCGTAGCTGAGCACGATGGCCGGGTTGTCCTGCTTGCGGCCGAAGGTGGCGATCAGCACCAGCACCATGCCACCCAGGCCGCCGACGAGCGCCAGCGGCATCGCCAGGGCGAGGTTCGAGGACACCATGAAGTAGGAGATGACGGCGACCACCGACAGCACACCCAGGGTGATACCGGTCTTGGTGACGACGTCGTCGATGGTCAGCGGTCGAGAGACACCCCGCTGCTGCTGCTGGTCGATGTAGGGCTCATAGCCCTGGTGTACCTGCGCCGTTGCCGCACCCGCGACACCCGACCCGAACGTGGCGTACCCGCCCTGCTGTTTGGGCAGCGAGCGAAATACGGGGTTGGAGGTTTCCCGCACCGTCTGAGTCCTTTCCCTGTGAGGTCCCTGAAAGTCTTGCACGGAACACTCGTCCAACGAACAGTTGAGTCCGCCAGTTCCCGTTCTGTGATGTTTCCCGGACCCGTCCGCGCGTGCGCGATCGCCATGGCGATAATTACTTGCATATCCAACTTTCGCGTTCGGAACCCTTGCAAGAGGACGGCAACCCTGTGACGGATGAACCCGAGGTCCTGACCCGCATCGACAACGGCGTGGGGCGGCTGACGCTCAACCGGCCGAAGGCCATCAACTCCCTGACCCAGACGATGGTCGACATCATGTCCGCGGTGCTGGCCGACTGGGCCGCCGACGACTCCGTGCGCGCGGTCATCCTCGACGGCGCCGGTGAGCGCGGGCTGTGCGCCGGCGGCGACGTGGTGGCGCTCTATCACAGCGCCCGCGCCGGGGGCGCCGAGGCACGCAAATTCTGGTTCGACGAATACCGACTGAATTCGGCGATCGGCCGCTACCCCAAGCCGTATGTCTCGCTGATGGACGGCATCGTGATGGGCGGCGGCGTCGGGGTCGGCGCCCACGGCAGCGTCCGGGTGGTGACCGACAAGACCAAACTGGCCATGCCGGAGGTCGGCATCGGGTTCATCCCCGATGTCGGCGGCACCTACCTGCTGTCCCGCGCGCCCGGCGCGCTGGGTCTGCACGCCGCACTGACCGGCGCCCCGATTTCCGGCGCGGACGCGATCGCGCTGGGGTTCGCCGATCACTTCGTCCCGCACGACACGCTGGCGGACCTGACCGCCGACCTGGTGGCCACGGGTGACGTCGACACCGTCATCGGCCGCCATGCGGTCGAGACACCGATCAGTGAGCTTGCCGCACAACGATATTGGGTGGACGAATGCTACGCCGGGGCCACCATGACCGACATCGTGGACGCACTGCGCGGGCACGACGCGGCACCGGCCAACGCCGCCGCCGACGTCATCGCCGGCCGATCGCCCATCGCGCTGTCGGTCACCCTCGAGGCGGTGCGCCGGGCCGGGGAGCTCGACACCCTCGAGGACGTCCTGGTCCAGGAGTACCGGGTGTCCTGCGCATCGGCGCGCTCCCATGACTTTGTCGAAGGCATCCGCGCGCAACTGGTGGACAAGGACCGCAACCCCACCTGGTCACCGGCCGCACTGTCCGCCGTCACCGCCGCCGACGTCGAGAACTATTTTGCCCCAGCCGATCCCGACCTCACGTTCTAGGAGAACCATGACCGAGTATCAGACCATCATCGTCGAGCGCGACGGCCGCGTCGGACTCATCACACTGAACCGGCCCAAGGCGCTGAACGCCCTCAACAGTCAGGTGATGCACGAAGTCGTCGCCGCTGCAAAGGAATTCGACAACGATCCGGGGATCGGCGCGATCGTGCTGACCGGCAGCGAGAAGGCGTTCGCCGCCGGCGCCGACATCAAGGAGATGGCCGACCTGTCGTTCGCCGACGTATTCGGTTCCGACTTCTTCGCCACCTGGGGCGAATTCGCCGCCACCCGCACCCCGACCATCGCCGCCGTGTCCGGCTACGCCCTGGGCGGCGGCTGCGAGCTGGCGATGATGTGCGACATCCTGATCGCCTCCGACACCGCCAAGTTCGGTCAGCCGGAGATCAAGCTCGGCGTGCTGCCCGGCATGGGCGGCAGCCAGCGGCTGACCCGCGCGATCGGCAAGGCCAAGGCCATGGACCTGATCCTGACCGGACGCAATATGGACGCCGAGGAGGCCGAACGGGCCGGCCTGGTGGCGCGGGTGGTGCCGGCCGCCGACCTGCTCGAGGAGGCCAAGGGCGTCGCGGCCACGATCGCGGGCATGTCGCTGTCGGCGGCCCGGATGGCCAAGGAGGCCGTCAACCGCGCCTACGAATCGACCCTGGCCGAGGGTCTGCTCTACGAACGCCGACTGTTTCACTCCGCGTTCGCGACCGAGGACCAGAAGGAGGGCATGGCCGCCTTCACCGAGAAGCGGCCCGCCGATTTCAAGCACCGCTAAGGTGCTTGCGTGACAGCTGTGGAGACAGGGCCCACGTTCGGTCCGTACAAGGACGGTGACATCACCGTCGACCCGGTGTTCGACACGCCACCCGCCGATCGCGGGCAACCGTGGTGGGCCAACCACTTCACGTTCACCGGGACCGCCGTCGGCCTGTTGTTCGTCTTCCTGTCGCTGACCCCGTCGCTGCTGCCGCGCGGACCGCTGTTCCAGGGCCTGGTGAGCGGTGCCGCCGGCGCGATCGGCTACCTGATCGGGGTCTTCGTGGTGTGGCTGGTGCGTTACATGCGCGGCCACGACACCAGCCCCACGGCGCCGCGCTGGGCGTGGCTGACACTGCTGGTCGTCGGGCTCGTCGGCATGGTGCTGATGCAGTTCGCGTTCCATCGCTGGCAGGACGAGGTCCGCGACCTGATGGGCGTGGCACACCTGCGCTGGTACAACTACCCGCAGGCCGCGGTGATCGCGATCGTCGTGCTGTTCCTGTTCGTCGAGATCGGACAGTGGATCCGCCGACTCGTGCTGTTCCTGGTCCGCCAGCTCGAACACGTTGCGCCGCCCCGGGTTTCGGGTGTAATCGCGGTCGGGCTGGTGCTGGCGCTGTCCATCGCACTGCTCAACGGTGTGGTGCTCAAGGGCGCGATGGACTGGTTGAACCGGACGTTCGCGGCGGTCAACGACGAGGATTCACCGAACAACGCCCCGCCGACCACACCGTTGCGCTCCGGCGGTCCCGAATCCCTGGTGAGCTGGGCCTCGCTGGGGCACCAGGGCCGCATCTTCATCTCGGGCGGCCCCACCGTCGAGCAGTTGACGAGCTTCAACGGCGCCCCGGCCAAGGAGCCGATCCGCGCGTACGCGGGGCTCGGCGCGGCGGACGACATCCGGCAGTCGGCCGAGATGGCCGCCCGGGAACTCGAGCGCACCGGCGGGCTGAACCGCAAGGTGGTCGCCGTCGGGACCACCACGGGCACGGGGTGGATCAACGAGGCGGAGTCGTCGGCCCTGGAGTACATGTACAACGGGGACACCGCGATCGTCTCGATGCAGTACTCGTTCCTGCCGAGCTGGATCTCCTTCCTGGTCGACAAGGAGAACGCCCGGGAGGCCGGACAGGCGCTGTTCGAGGCCATCGACGAGCGGGTGCGCGCGCTGCCCGAGGCCAAGCGGCCCAAGCTGGTCGTGTTCGGCGAGAGCCTCGGATCCTTCGGCGGCGAGGCGCCGTTCCTGTCGCTGAACAACCTGGTGGCCCGCACCAATGGGGCCCTGTTCTCCGGCCCGACGTTCAACAACACGATCTGGACGGATCTGACCCGCAACCGCGACACCGGTTCGCCGATGTGGCTCCCGATCTACGACGAGGGCTACAACGCCCGCTTCGTGGCACGCCCGGAGAATCTGGACCGGCCGGCTAAGCCGTGGGACGGCGTGCGCGTCGCGTACCTCCAGCACGCGTCGGACCCGATCGCGTGGTGGACACCGGATCTGCTGTTCCGCGAACCGGATTGGCTGCGGGAGCCACGCGGCTACGACGTGTCGCCCCGGATGAACTGGATCCCGGTGGTGACCTTCCTGCAGGTGTCCGCGGACATGGCGGTGGCCATCGACGTCCCCGACGGCCACGGCCACGTCTACGTCAAGGACGTGGTGAACGCCTGGGCCCACGTGCTCCAGCCGCCGGGCTGGACGCCGGAGAAGACCGAGCGCCTGCGCCCGCTGATGCACTCGAACGAAGGGTGAGTGCCTGGTAGCCGCCGGCCACATCGGTGGCCCGGTGCAGACCGAGGTCCTGCAGGGCGGCGGCGGCCAGGCTGGAGGTATAGCCCTCCGAACAGAGGATCACCCACTCGACGTCGTCGTCGACGGCCTGCGGGATCCGGGCGTCGCTGGTGGGGTCGCAACGCCATTCCAGCACGTTGCGTTCGATCACCAGCGCTCCCGGCGCCTCGCCCTCGGCGGCCCGCTGCGCCGCGGGCCGGATATCGACGAGTACGGCGCCGCGGCCCAGCGCCGCCGGCAGATCCTCGGGAGGCAACCGCTGCAGGCGCGCCCGCGCATCCGCCAGCAGGCGGTCGATGCGGCTACTCATGATCGGTCAACTCGACCCGGTCCCGGCGCAGCGTGGCCCGCTCGGTGACCTCGTAGTAGGACATCGCCGCCAGCGGCGGTGAGTACGCGTGCACACTCAGGGTCGGACTCGGCACCTTCGACCGGGCCCAGACGACGTCGTGCACCCAGCCCAGCGGGAAGGCCGCCTGGTCACCGGCTTCCAGTCGGCGGCGGCGTAATCCACCACCGTCCCAACGGAATTCTTCGAGCGCTCCGGAGAGCACGGTGAGAGCGCCCAACGACCCGCCGTGATCGTGCAGCTCGGTGGAATGCCCGGGCACCCAGCTGATCAGCCATACGTCAAGATCGTCGTCGCCGTGCAGCCGGGTGAACCACCGGCCGTCGGTGGGCAGACCGGCCCGGGGCAACAGGTGGTCGTGCAGCCCGTCCAGGACGTCGGCGGCGGCCCGGTCGGTCTCGTAGAGCAGATCGGGTAACCGGAGCCGGGTCGGGCCGGAGACGGCGGGAATCGGTGGCAGGGACAGCACGGCGGACAAGAGTCACTCCTGGGTGGTCGGACGACGGGGGCGCGGGTCAGCGGACCCGACAGCACCCCCGGTAGCTCTCCCGACCGACGACAGGCTGCAGCACCACCCGAGAATGGCAGCCCGCCCGCCATCGCCGCACCGGTTCCGATCAGCGTGAATCTGGCCCCGGACCGCCGGGCGTTAGATTGGGTCCATGCGCCGGTACTCCACGACATCGTTGCTGTGCTGCGCGACGGTGACGGTGGGTGCAGTGTTGTCCGTCTCCGCGTGCTCGTCGGCCTCCGACAACGCAGCGCCGAGCACCCCGCCGCAGGCCGCGGCCGCACCCAGCGAACAGGTGCCCGCCGGCGCCGCCGGCATTTCGCCCGGTGGCGTTACCACCAGCGTCGACGTTCCGTCGGAGGCCACCGAATCCCAGTACGGCCAGGCCTGCCACGCCGCGCGGCTCTGGCTCGACGAACGCCATGAGGATCCCAGGACGCTCGTCGAGCCATACCTCAGGACGTTGCAGGACCCGGCCTTCGTCGGCCCGGCCACGTTCGACGCACCGTGGGTGCAGCTGACGCCGCCGCAGCAGGCCGGGGTGATCATGGCCGCGAATGCCGCGGCCGACGGCCAATGTGATTGAGCGGGTTCCGTCAGGCCGATACGGGCTGTTGCTCGAGATTCGACTTGAGGTCCGACAGTTTGGCCGGCCAGCCGCCTGAAACCAGCTCGCGCACAATGCTTCCCGCCGGGAATCCGGAGTGGATGACCGTGAGCTTGACCCGGCCGCTGCCGTCGTCGACCGGCTCGATGTCCATGGCGACGGTCGAGCGCGGCTCGGCGGCCGCCCGGTCGATGACTTCGGTGGCCAAACCGATGGTCGCGAGTTCGGGGACGAAGGTGTGGAACGTGAACGCGAACCGCCGGTAGGGATCGGACTCCAGGATCACCTGGCCGGGGTCGACGATGTCCAGGTCGCCGTCGCGCCAGCTGTAGGTGGAACCGACCTTTCCGTCACCGGCCAGGCCGTGGCCCATGTAGCGCTCGGAGAACGCCGGGTCGGTGAGGGCCTGCCACAGCCGCTCCGGGGTGGTCCGGATGTAGGTGGTGTACACGAAGTCGTTGTCGCTCATGGTGTCTCGCTCCAATACTGTCTTCAGATCGGCGAGCGTCTGCGCCCGCGCCCGGTGGTAGTGGTTGATCCAGCGGTCCGCGATGGCGTTGATGGGCTCGGCGTTGAGGTAGTGCAGCTTCTCGCGTCCGCGCCAGACGACGGTGACGAGGTTGGCGTCCTCGAGCACTCGCAGGTGCTTGCTCACCGATTGCCGGGCCATGTCGAGCCCGCCGCACAGTTCCGTCAGCGTCTGCCCGTTGCGGGCGTTGAGACGGTCGAGCAACCGGCGCCGGCTCGGGTCGGCCAGCGCCCTGAACACCTCATCCACGGCTTCTGTTCTCCCACATATGCAGCCTCTTGGCTACCTTTTGTAGGTTAGGCAGCCGTATGGCTGCATGTCAAGGTTCGAGCGCGTGATGACTAGATTGGCCGAATGCGGGTCGCACTTGCACTCGGCAGCGGCGGAGCCCGCGGCTACGCCCATATCGGCGTCATCGAGGAACTCCACGAACGCGGTCACGAGATCGTGGGTATCGCCGGATCCTCGATGGGCGCCCTGGTGGGCGGCCTGGAGGCGGCCGGCAGGCTCGACCAATACACCGCCTGGGCCAGTTCCCTGACGCAGCGGGCCATCCTGCGCCTGCTGGATCCGTCGTTGACGTCGGCGGGTGTGCTGCGCGCCGAGAAGGTCCTCGAAGCGGTTCGCGAGATCCTCGGCGACGTCACCATCGAACAGTTGCCGATCCCGTTCACCTCGGTGGCCACCGACCTGATCACCGGCAAGTCGGTCTGGCTGCAGCGCGGCCCCGTCGATGACGCGATCCGCGCCTCCATCGCGATCCCCGGCATCATCACACCCCACGTGCTCGACGGCCGCCTGCTGGCCGACGGCGGGATTCTCGATCCCATCCCGATGGCCCCGATCGCCGGGGTCAACGCCGAGCTGACCATCGCCATCAGCCTCAACGGCGATGACCCCACCGGCCCTGCGGAGATCGAGAGCCGGCCGACCGCCGAACGCTGGAACAAGTTGTGGCGCAACACGTCTGCCTCGATCCTGGATACCAAGGCGGCCCGCTCACTGCTGGAGACGCCGTCGGCGCGGGCCTGGCTCGACCGGTTCGGTACGGCCGGGGACTTCGAGACCACCGCCGCCGAATCCGCGGACGCCGAATTCCGGGCACCCAAGCTGGGCAGCTTCGAGGTGATGAACCGCACCATCGACATCGCCCAGAGTGCGCTGGCCCGGCACACGCTGGCCGCCTATCCGCCCGACCTGTTCATCGAGGTCCCCCGAAATGTGTGCCGGAGCCTCGAGTTCCACCGGGCCAACGAGGTCATCGAGATCGGCCGCGAACTCGGTGCCGCCGCTCTCGACACCCTCGGGGCTTCAGAGTCCTAGCGCCGCGGCGATCCGGCCGGCTTCCCGTCGGCCCTGCGCACGGCCGGCCTGTGCCGATGGCAGCCGGCAGTCCGGATCGAGCGGGTTGGGGCCGAATGCGACCCGCGCGGGTGCGTCGGCGAACACCACCTCCGCGATTCCGGCGAACGCCGCGATCTCGGCGGCGGTGCCCACCTCCCACGGGCTGGGTGCGTCCTCGGCGGCGGGCACCAGCACGACGGCCAGTCCGCAGTCGTCGACGACGCCCATGTTGACGGTGCTGCCGACCCCGCCGTCCATGTAGCGCCGGTCGCCGATCGTCACCGGCGGCCAGGCCCCGGGGACCGCACAGCTGGCCGCCACCGCATCCACCAGTTCGACCCCGCTGTCCCGGGTGAACACGACGAGTTCACCGGTGGCGACGTCGATGGCCGTGATGCGAAGATCCCGCTCCGGCCAATCGGGCGTCGGCAGCCGGTTGGCGATGACGTTGCGGCGCACCGCCTCGGGCACCGTCTCGACCCCGGTCGCGATCGAACCGATGTGTTGCAGCTTCTGTTGCTTGGTGGCGTCCGGCAGCATCAGCGCCGACAGGAACAGCTCGACCACCCGGTCCATCGAGTTGCCGGGGTGCAGCTCTCCCGAGTCGACCCGCACCTGACGCTCGAACAGCCGGTCCAGCGACATGCCGCTGCCGACCTGGGCCGCGACCGCCGACCCCGCCGAGGTCCCCAGCAACACATCCGACGAGACCAGGGCGGCGGCCAGCGCCGGATCCTCGTCGGCGACGCCCCGCAGGACGCCGGTCTCCCAAGCGATCCCGGCCAGTCCCCCGCCGGCCAGGACCAGAGCGCGTCTCACGAATCGAGGTGTTCGCCGAAGAACGCGAACACCCGCCGGTAGGCGTCCTCGGTGACCTCCTCGTCGTAGCCGAACCCGGCGATCCGCATGAAGGCCTGGCCCGGGAGGTCATTGGCAAACGAATGACCAACGCCCGCATACGTTTTCACGTCGTTCGGGATGTGGTGACGGTTCAGCGCCCGCTCCAGCCGCGCCCCATTGCCCGGATTGATCGGATCGCGGCGACCGAAACTGGCGACGACGGGGCAGGCGCCCTGGGCCACCGAATCGTAGAAAGGTGCCATGGACGGGTAGAACGGGGCCGACGCCCCGAATCCCTTGGATGCCATGACCAGTGCGAAGCCGCCGCCCATGCAGAACCCGGCGATACCGACCGCGCCGGTGCAGTCGGGCCGGGCGGCCAGCAGATCGCGGGCGGCCAGCAGATCGTCGACCGCGACGCCGCGACGACGCTGCACGGCCATGATGGTCCTGACCACGCAGCGCACACCGCCCCGGGCGAACAGGTCCGGCATGAGGCCCAGGTAGCCGTTGTCGGCGAACCGGCGCAGGTTGGCGCGGTTGTCGTCGGTGAGCCCGAAGGCGTCGTGTACCACCACCACGCCGGGCCAGGGCCCCGCGCCGTCGGGCACCGCCAGCTCGGCGGGCAGTGCGGTGTCGGCCACCGGGATGGAGATGCGCTGGATGTCGGTCATGGGCGCAGCAGCTCCTCGGACAGTTGCTCGAGTGCCCGGCCGGCGAAGCCCTGCCAGATGCGCGCGAACACCGGCATCAGCCGGCCGGCCAACTCGGACCTGGGGTGCACGGTCCAGAACCACATCACCTTGGTTCCGGTGCCCACCGGGGTGAACATCCACTGACCGTCGATGTGGTCGACCAGCGGGGCAAGCGGGCCGGTGATCCTGGTCAGCGTGTAGGCGAACATCGTGGGGTCGTCGAGCTGGGTGAGTTCCTCACGAAGTGTGGTTCCGCCGGCCTGCACGATCGACCGGACCTGCCCGGCCCGGCCCCACGGCTCGGAGTCGTATTCGTGCACCGCCCGGATCGGACCCATGGGTCCGTACCTCCGGCTGAACAGGGCGGGCAGGGGCAGCACCAACGTGCGGCGCATCGCGGTGCCCGGATCCACCGGTATCGCCCGCGAGCACGCCATCCCGTGCGGTTTCGGCATGAGCCCGATCGTAGTCAGCCTGTTGTCGCCGGGCCTCTTGCTCGCGGAACCGCACCGCTCGCCGAACCCGTCAGCCTGTTGTCGCCGGGCCTCTTGCTCGCGGAACTGCACCGCTCGCCGAACCCGTCAGCGGTGCAGCGCGGGTGCGGCCCTGCCGGAGATCAGGGGCAGGTCGAGGTAGGTCGCGATCCCCGGCGCCGCCGCACAGACGGCGGGCACCGAGTTCACGCAGTGCGCGGCGGTCGCGACGATGCCGTTGTTGCTCTCCAGACCCTGCTCGACGGTCTCGGGCTGGAACCCCTTGATCACGACCTGGAAGTCGGGGTTGCCCTTGACCTCCATCTCGTACCGTTCACCCGCCGGGCCGAAGCTCCACGCGGGGTCGAAGTTCTCATGGCCCATGAACCAGTTGACGGTCACCCGCACCACGGGTTGATCGCCGACCATCGCCTCCCAGTGGAACTTGCGCGCCGCGACCTGGCCCGGCTCGATCACCCCGATCGGGGAATCGATGGGAGCGGTGGCCACCGCAACCTCCTGGGTGGCCCGGACACGTGGATCGGCGGCGAAACCCATTCGGTCCACCACCATTCGGACCGCCTGGATGAAACCACTGTCCAGGATCTTCTGCATCGGCCCGCTCATGGCCGCCTCCGGAGGGCCGCCGAAGCCCATGACATGCCGCAGCACATCAGGTGCCCCATACGTGCGAAGATCCGAAAACTCTTCGGCGCGAACAAAAGTCACGCCGGTGGACATCACCGAGAACAGCAGCGGGAACTTCTCGCTGATACCGCCTGGTGCGATGCCGGTGCCGTGCAGCGTCACGTTCCCGGCCAGCGCCGCCTCGCGCACGGGAGCCGCGGTGCGCTCGCTGGGGTACACCCACCCCACCGGGGTGATCACGTTCTTCCCGGATCGCAGCAGGGCGGCGACCTCGTCGGGATCGGCTGCCAGCGGCGCATAGATCACCGCGTCGGCGTCGAGCGCCAGGATGTCGTCGATGCTGTTGGTGGCGGTCACGCCCAGCTTCCCGATGCCCGCGATCTCGCCGGCGTCACGGCCGGCCTTGGCCGGGGAATGCACCCAACATCCGGCAAGCTCGAGGTCGGGATGCTCGGCGATGCCCCGGATGGCCGCCACACCCAGTCCACCGGTGGCCCACTGCACGACTTTCAATGCCATGGCGGCAATCTTCCTCGGCGTTCGCCCCGCGTCGCACGCGGGATGCCGATTCCGCGCGCGTATCAGAGGCGGCTTCTGGAACGCACTTCTATTTCAACTTCGAATCTGGCAGTTGCTGCCACGAAATATCTTGCAGGATCCGACAATTCACGGTCGGCCAGATAGCAAATGCTTTTCTGCGAGAGATGTGTTGTCCCACCATTACTTTGTCGCACCGGCGGAGCATTCAGCAATGCGCGAGACTTGGCACGCGGCTCCCGAGCCCGCCTGAACGGGCGCTCCTTAGCGACGGATTTGGCGCGCTCGAACGTCGCCAAATGTCTTGCAAACGGGGATTTTTGATCCCGGCGGAGCATTTTCAGCAAATAACTGACTTTGAAGTATGTTCACTGCACCACGCGAAATGGGGCCGGACCAGCTGGATGGCAACAGTTTCGGAGAGCTCACGCGGGGCTCTGGACGGTCAAATCCGTTTGCAGGATGGTTTGCTATAGGTTCCCGTCGGCCGCCGGGATCAGGAAGCTGAGCGGACGCTCAGCGATCAATTCGGCAACCGGGCGGATCGCGAAATAAGTTGCAGGAAAAGTCTTTTCATCATCTCATTGCAGCTTCAGCAAACGCCACTTACCAGCCCCGACGGTCCCGGCCACGCGAAACAGGCTCAGACAAGCTGAATAGCAACAGATTCTATGGTCATGGCCGGTATTTCGGCTGGTCAGGCGACAGGAAGACGGTCAAATCAAAGTTTGCTGAAGTGCGTTGAAAACTTTGCGCGGCAGTGGCAACGGGCGTACGTTCACCTCAGCGCGCGCTGATTGATCCGTAATCCATCGGACATCACTCGAAGATGTCCGTGACACTCGTGGGCCGTTGCCCATCGGGGCGAGCAGACAGAGGTTTCATGATGAACAAGAACTCAAATTCGTACTCCCGCAAGGGACGTCGGAGCACGCGGTCCGTGGCCGCATTCCTCACCTCCGGCGTCGCGGCGGGCGCGGCCGTCGTCGGCATGGGTGTACTGCCCACGACCGCCGACAAGCTGCCGACGCGAAGCTTCGACATCCAACTCGCCTCGACGGAATCCGTCATCCCGTGGTCGGGCACCAACCTGCCATGGTGGTTGGTCAAAGCATCGAACAACCCGAAGGCCGGCACCATCACGGTGAAGGTGACGATCCGGCCGATGTTCGGCCGCGGCGGCTGGCTCCTGGGCGACGGCCGCGATGCCCTGGAACTCAACCCGAACTGCAAATCGATGTGCAACGGCGAGGACGGCGGCCTCTGGGGCGGCAACGGCGGCAACGGCGCCTACGGCGGCGTCGGCGGCAGCGCCAGCGTCAACGGCAACGGCGGCCGGGGTGGAGATGGCCTGGACGCGGTCTATTCCGCCGACGGCAAGCTGCTCCAGGCGGCGACCAAGGGCGGCGACGGCGGCCACGGGGGACTCTTCAACGGCAACGGCGGGGACGGCGGTAACGGCGGCAACGCGGTAGGAGCGAACGCCACCGCAGCCGACGGCGGTACAGGATCGTTCGGCGGCCTGTTCAGCGGCAACCTCGGGAAGGGTGGGAACGGCGGAAACGCTTACGCCACAACAGGTAACGCCACCGGCGGCAACGGCGGCAGCAGCGGTAACGAGCAGTGGCGCGTCGCCGACACCAACCCCACCGGCGACTCGGGCGGCGGAGGTAACGGCGGTGACGCCTGGGCCGCGAACGGTAACGCCACCGCCGGGAATGGCGGCTACGGCGGCCACGGCAAGTGGGATGGCGCGCTCGCCGGCGGCAATGGCGGCAACGCCCAGGCCAGCGGTACCGCCATCGGCGGCAACGGCGGCGAAGGCGGCGGCGGCTGGCAGGGCTACGCCGGGGACGGCGGCAATGGCGGATCGGCGTACTCGACCGCCGGCGACGCTGTCGGCGGTAACGGCGGCAACGGCGGGTTCGTGTCCACCACGGGAACGGCCGCTCACGGCGGCAACGGCGGCGACGCGGTCGGCGCCGTCAGCGGAACCGGTGGCAAGGGCGGAACCGGCGGCAACGGCGGCATGGTCGG
>WBZP01003029.1_pt2 | contig 14103 bp, 17 predicted proteins | sample 5204301 | NCBI WGS metagenome assembly WBZP01 (sample SAMN12412401, study PRJNA552823) | activated sludge metagenome | isolation source: activated sludge from nitrification reactor of wastewater treatment plant... | place: USA: Pennsylvania | collected 2017 | reverse complement strand
AGAACATTCAGAAGATCGAACTTGCCTTCGTCGTAACCGATCTTGGTCCGATCAAAGGCCGTCTGCGCGACGGGCAGCACGTCGCGCTTCAATCCATTGAGCTGCGTTGCCGCAACTTCAAGCTCGCCAACAGCCTCAATCAAGGCTCTCAGCAGTTCATCGCGGACAGCCAGCGCATCGGTCTCGGCTTTCGCAAGCCGGCTTTCGGCGGCGGCAATGTTGCCGTCATTGCGATCAAAAATCGGTAGCGGGATCGCGACGGACGCAACGATCGCCGTCGAGTCGTTCTCATTAAACTGACGGACCCCGGCGCCAACCCGAAGGTCGGGGATGGATTTGGCATGCTCAAGATCCACTTGGGCAGCACGGCGGCCAACCTCATCACTCCAGCGCGCCAGCGTTGGATTGCTATTGAGGAAGGTTTTCAATGCTTCCACGGACGGCACGCTGGTATCGTTGCCAAGCCGGCCAGCTGCAGCGCCGAAATCGGGCGCATGCGCGCCCCACAGCGTCGAAAGTTTGCGTTTGGCCGCATCCAGCCGGGCTTTCTCCGCACCTTGAAGGGCCTTGGCTCGCGCCGCCGCTACCAAAGTACGATCCAGCTCGATCGGGCTGGCTTTGCCGGCCTTGACGCGGGCATCGACGCTTTTGCGTGTCTTCTCCGCTATCGAGACAAACTCACCCAAAACCTTCACCCGCTCTTGCGCGGTGAGCACGTCCACGAAGGACTGGGCGGCCAAGGTCGCCATCTGCACGCGGATGCCCTCGTAGTCCCACGTGGCAAGTGACGTTTCGAGCTGAGCGGCCTGCAAACGCGCATAGCGCTTGCCACCGAGTTCAATGAGCTGGGTCAGGCTCGCGGTTTCTTCGGCGACATCGAAGTCGCGCTTATCCTTAGAGCCGCCGAAGTTCTCGACCTCCAGCAACAACTCCGGATTGGGCCGGCGTGAGGCTTGAAAGGCTTCGCCATCACGCGCCTGGATTTCGTGGTAGGCCGCACGAACCGTAGGATTGTAAGCCAACGTCCGGCTGACTGCGTCGCGAAGCGTCAGCCGGTTTTCATAGCTTAGGGTCGACGTGGCGCTAACAGACGGAAACAGCGTCGGTCCGGCTTCCCCGGACACTGCCGTTTCCGTGCTCCAGCCGGAAAGTTCTTCGCCCGTGGCGCTATAGCCCGAGCAAGCGGTGGCCAGTGCCACAGCCAGCAAGAGATTAAATGTCGTACATTTCGCCATAGGGCCCCCAGGCATCGAATCAGATTTGCGCCGTCAGCAAGTGTGCCGACTGCGCAGTCAAAAATCAGACGGGAGGCGCTAAATGAGGAGGATAACCGTGCTCAGGGCGTCAAGACGCGGGTCACTGGACACACGCGGCACAGCGTACCCGCGCGAAGCAACACGAATCTGTTCCGGTTGGAACGCGAGAGGTGTAGACGCCATCTGCAACGGCGAATCACCGCCGTCATCGGTCGACTGCTTCTTGATCGAGGAGAAGGTGACTGTTGCTGTTGCCTGAAGAGCAATATCGACGCAATCCGGACCGTTCTCCAGACCGTCGGTTTGCGAGGCCTTTTGATGCGCAACGTCAGCAACTTGCTCGTTCTGGTGGTGCATGGAGCTGTGGACGAACTCCACCATCCGGTGACCGTCGTTGCCGATGCACAAGCGCATCGACCCGGCAACCAGGGTGGCCGGGATAAATAGCGCAAGCAGCAGAGCGGTTAAGACGCGTCGCATGATATGGTTATAGACTCCTCACTAAGAAGTACTATCACGATTTTCTGCTGCATGGAAATCCGGCAGAGCGAGAGTTGCCTGTTTGCACATCAGTTATATTTCTGTAACGAGGAGATCATATGGGCGCCGGTCACGATCACGGGCATACGTCATCCAGCGCGTCAGCGCTGACCAAAGCCCTGGCGCTGACCGGGACGTTCCTGGTCGTTGAGGTGGTGGCCGGTATCTTGACCGGCAGCCTGGCGCTCATTTCCGATGCCGCTCACATGCTGACCGACACGGCCGGGCTCGCAATTGCGCTCGCCGCCATCAAGGTCGGCGAACGGCCTGCCGACAGCCGGCGGACCTTCGGCTACCGCCGGTTCGAGATACTCGCCGCAGCCTTGAACGCGATCCTGCTGTTCGCTGTGGCTGCGTACATTCTGTATGAAGCCTACCAGCGGGTTCTCGCCCCAACAGAAGTCCAGTCTATACCAATGCTCGTGGTGGCGTTCCTCGGACTTCTTGTGAACCTTGCCGCCATGCGGCTGCTGGCAGGCAACGCGCAATCGAGCTTAAACGTCAAAGGTGCCTATCTGGAAGTCTGGAGCGACATGCTCGGCTCGATTGGTGTCATGGCCGCTGCAACGATCATCTGGTTCACCGGTTGGCGTTGGGTTGATCCGGTTGTCGCTGTGGCAATTGGATTGTGGGTGCTGCCGCGAACTTGGCAGCTCTTTAGCGAGACCATGAACGTTCTGTTGGAAGGCGTCCCCGAAGGCGTTGACCTAGCTGCGATTGAATCGGCATTGCGCGCTGTCCCCGGCGTGAGGGACGTTCACGACCTCCATGTGTGGGCACTGAGTTCTGAGATGCCGTCCTTGTCGGTCCATCTCGTGATCGGAGACGCGCCGGACGCGGATAAGGTTCGCGAGAAAGCAGCCGAGCTGCTCGAAGAACGCTTTAGTATTGATCATGTCACTTTGCAGACCGAGCGAACGGACTGCCGTGTCGGGCGCGATCAGCACGGGCTGCACTAGGCCAGACTGGAAGGAGCGTTTCCACCAACGGCTTTCGTCAATGCCGTGGATCGATCGGAGCCAGTGCTTCAATAATTCGGCACTCGCCAATGGTGCCGCGACCGCATTGGCGGATGATACTGTCGAGTTCGCGCCGTAGAGCCTTTAAATCGGCCAGTTTGCGATCGACGTCTGCAAGATGGTCGCGCGCGATGACATCGACAGCTTCGCAGGAACGCTGCTTCTGATCCAACAGACCCAGAAGTTCCCTCACCTGCTCCAGGCCAAAACCCAGATCGCGGGCACGACGAATGAAGCTCAGTCGACCGAGATCGCTTTTCCCATAGGCGCGGTAGTTTCCACTCGTCCTATCAGGGGCGGGAAGTAATCCGATGCGCTCGTAATAGCGGATCGTCTCGACCTTGACGCCGGTTGCTTTGGACAAATCGCCGATCGTGAGGACGCCTGAACTCATAGGTGTTGACCCTGTAGTTACTACAGGGTGTAGTGTGATCTCATCATGAGAGAAAGTCCAAAAAACGTGACAGCCGTCGAACGAACCTCAACAAAGATCCACACGCTCAGGATGAGCGTCGAGGGCATGGATTGCGGCGCGTGCGCGCTCAAGATCGAGAACGCCCTGAAGCGTCTCCCCGGCGTTGCCGACATCAACGTCAATTATGGCGCTGAGACGCTGGACCTGAAACACGACGCGGATCGGAGCTCGCGCCAAGCGATAGAGGACAAGATCCGCAGCCTTGGCTACACGCCGCGTTCACTGGCGACTGAGCAGGTCAACTCGACCCATTCGACCGAGCGGGCTGATCGGCCGTGGTGGCAAACGCGCAAGGGGCAACTCGTACTTGTGAGCGCAGTCCTGCTTGCAGCGGCGGCCACTGTCGCCTGGGTTGCACCCGACCTCTCATTTTACGCTTATCTCTCAGCCGCCGTCATTGGTCTCGTCCCCATAGCGCGCCGCGCGGTCATGGGCGCCATGTCCGGCACGCCCTTCAGCATCGAAACGCTCATGAGCGTAGCGGCGGCCGGAGCCGTTGCCATCGGCGCGACCGAGGAAGCAGCGGTTGTGATTTTCCTTTTTGCCGTAGGCGAGCTTCTGGAGAACGTTGCGGCAGGCCGCGCAAGAGCTGGCATCAAAGCACTAATCGGATTGGTGCCGCGCACCGCCAAAATCGAGCAAGACGGCGAAGTGCGGGAAGTACCCGTCGAACAGTTGCGTGTCGACGACATCGTCGTGGTGCGACCCGGCGACCGGATTCCATCAGACGGAAAAATCATCGAGGGAACCTCGGAACTCGACGAAGCCCCCGTCACAGGCGAATCGGTTCCCGTCCTGAAGACTATAGAGGCGATGGTCTATGCCGGCAGCATTAATGGCAACGGCTTGCTTAGGATATCAATCACCAAGACCGCAGCCGACAACACCATCGCGCGCATCATTCATTTGGTGGAGCAGGCACAGACTTCTAAAGCGCCTACGGCCCGCTTTATCGACCAGTTCGCGGCGTACTATACGCCAGCGTCAATGGTCGCTGCGGCGCTGATCATCATCATACCACCGTTGCTCTTTGGGGCAGACTGGGAAACCTGGATCTACCGCGGTCTCGCTACCCTACTCATTGCCTGCCCCTGCGCGCTTGTAATCTCGACGCCTGCCGCCATTGCCTCCGGTCTCGCGGCGGGGGCCCGCCGCGGGCTTCTCATCAAGGGCGGTGCAGCCTTGGAGACTCTGGGCAAGATCAAGACCGTCGCCTTTGACAAGACCGGCACCTTAACCGTTGGCAAGCCACAGGTGACCGATGTCATTGCAATTGAAGGTGATGGCAATGAGGTGCTGGCGAAAGCTGCCGCCGTCGAGCAAGGGTCCAGCCATCCGCTCGGGTTTGCGATCGTTGCTGCGGCCCGCGCTCGATCTCTCGCCATACCCCAAGCTTATGGGGGCGCATCCGCCGTGCCCGGCAAGGCCGTCGTCGCTCGCCTGAGCGAGGGTTTTGTATCCGTCGGCTCGCCGCGGCACGCAGCTGAGCTCAATCTGTTGCCCCCTTCCTTTGAGGACGCAGTGCAGAGGCATGAGGCCGAAGGCAAGACTGTGGTGATCGTTGCCACGAAAGAGCGCGCGCTCGGCCTTATTGCGCTCCGAGACGAACCGCGCCCCGATGCCGTAGCCGGGATCAGGTGGCTAAAGGCGCTCGGCGTGGACACCATCATGCTGACCGGCGACAACCGGCGCACGGGTCAAGCCATAGCCAGCGCCCTTGGCCTCGATGTACGCGCCGAGCTGTTGCCTGAAGCAAAACTCCAGGCCATTGCTGAACTCAAGACGGTTGGCCCTGTGGCCATGGTGGGCGATGGCATCAATGACGCGCCTGCCCTTGCGGCATCCTCAGTCGGCATCGCGATGGGGGGCGGGACCGATGTCGCGCTGGAGACCGCCGATGCAGCCTTGCTCAGCAACCGTGTCACCGGCGTTGCCGAGCTTGTCAGTCTCGCGCGGGCGACGTTGTCCAATATCTGGCAGAATATTGCGCTCGCGCTCGGGCTGAAGGCCGTGTTTCTGGCCACGACACTACTCGGTGTCAGCTCGCTGTGGATGGCCATCCTCGCAGATACAGGGGCCACCGTGCTGGTGACCGCGAATGCATTGCGCCTGCTGCGATTTCGTCCGGCAGCGACAGCATCGTCTCAGGAGATCGCATGAGCAGCGCAATGGACACCTTGGCACCGCCCCGCCTGCCACGACTGTTCGGATTGGCGGCGATCCTCATCGCCTTCGTTTTGGATCAAGCCACGAAGTTGATGGCATTAGCGGCGCTTGAGCGTGGGAGCGTCCAATTCGTGCTGCCATTCTTCGATCTGCGTCTCAGTTTTAACCAAGGGGTATCTTTCAGCATGTTCGCTGAGACATTCGCGGGCCGCCCTTTGCTTCTGGCCGGAATTACGCTCGTCATCGTTGCGCTATTTGGATTTCTCCTGATCCGATCAACCACCCGGTGGGAGGCCGCCGCGTTCGGATTGATTATTGGCGGCGCGCTTGGCAACGCTTTGGATCGTATTCGCGTCGGCGCGGTTGTTGATTTCCTCGACTTTCATGTCTGGGATTATCACTGGCCCGCATTCAATCTCGCGGATACGGCAATCGCGGTGGGCGTCATACTCCTGCTTGCCATAACTTATATGGGAAAGCACACGGACAACCCTTCGAAGAGCAACCCATCATGAGAACACAGTCGCGGATTTACCGACGGTCAGCTAGCTGGCCTGCCCGCGCCAACGCTACGTGTACAATCGCTCGCCCTTGATGTTCTGGTAGAGATGCGCAACCAGTTCGCCGTAGCCGTTGTACGGCAGTGTCGCTACGCGGGTCTCGGTTCCAAGGACACGTTCGGTCGCTTGGCTCCAGCGCGGATGCGGAACTTCAGGATTGATATTGGCCCAGAAGCCATACTCGGCAGGCAGGATTTTCTCCCAGAAGCTGACCGGACGATCGGCAACGAACGAAAACCGCGTGATCGATTTGATGTGCTTGAAGCCGTATTTCCATGGCACGGCTAAACGCAACGGCGCGCCGTGCTGCTTGGCCATCGGCTTGCCGTAGGCTCCCGTGGCGATGAACGCCAACTCGTTGGTCGCCTCTTCGATGGTCAATCCTTCAACGTAGGGCCACGGGTTCCAGGTCTGCTTCTGGCCCGGCGCGACAGCAGGATTGTTGAACGTCTCCATCCGCACGTATTTGGCGGACGACAGCGGTTTGGCCAGCGCGACGAGGTCTTTCATCGGGAAGCCGGACCACGGGATCGTCATGGACCACGCTTCGACACAGCGGTGGCGATAGAGGCGCTCTTCGAGCTTCATCTTGGCGAGCATATCGTCGATGCCAATTTCAAACGGCTTTTCGACCAACCCGTCGAAGGTGACCATCCAGGGACGGACTTTCAACGCCTGCGCCGCACCTGAAATCTCCTTGTGCGAGCCAAACTCATAAAAGTTGTTCCACTTGGCGTTGACGCTTTCAGCCGTGAGCGCTCGGTCGAGTGTGAAAGCTGCGTTGCGCGGAACCGGATAGAGATCGGCCGAGGGATCAATTTCGGCAGGTATGGTGGACGGCCCGTCTTGCCCCAAGAGAACAACAGCCGCCGCAAGACCGCTGATACCTAACCCCATGCCGGCGAGGAATTCACGCCGGTTGGCAAAGACGCTCTCAGGCGTCGCGAGGGCCTCTCTGAGATTCCACTTTGGGGGCTTGCTGATGTTCATCTCACTTCTCCATACGCAAGCTGTGCGCCTTTGAAACATTCTCTGGGGATTTATCGCGAACCTCAGCTTGCACCGGCGGACATGGTACGTTCCCGTAACTACAGAACACACAGCAGTCGCCGGGCTTGGGTTTCAATACGTGCCCGCAGCCGGAACATTCGTGGATGTAGACGCAGGCGTCGGTCGGCATGGTTGAAGTCGACTGATGACCGCACTCCGGACATGTGATTGTCGATTGTAGGTCTGTCATAGGGTCGCTCCTATCCTCGTCTTCAATGCCAATGAAATAATAATCAGCGAAGGGTTCCATAGTTGTCCGCTATCACAGTGGTGGGCGCAAAACGATGCCAGCGGCTGATCATGGAGGCCTGCCCGCCGCGAATGGACAGGCAGGCTTACTTTGATGTCAACGCACGTCAGGCAAGGGCCGCGACATCAGTTGTTCCAAAATTTTCCGCTGATTTGCCGCCCTTCTTCGGCTGTGGAACGGTCGGAGGCGACGTCCTGGGCAGACCGTCGTGATACGGTGGCTTATGGTGTGCGATGACGATCGCGGACGCTTCGGCAATCGCACCGTGCCGGTGCATGTGCTTCCGGACGGTGTTTGAACGCACCGCCGGCTTTTGGTGCTCATGGGGAACTGCGTAGGGCGCGCTCTTAAAGGGAAAGCGCCAGACGGTATGGGCATGAGCGGCGGCGCCGCTGGCTGCCAGAGTGACGGCCACGAGAGCCGCCTTGATGATCGATTTCATGGAATTGTTCCTTCATTTCCCGAGCATTGCTTGTGTCTGATTGCTGTGAATGGCAGGCCTATGCGCGCGGGCCGGACCTTGAAGCCCGGCCCGCGCGCGAGGCCGCAAGTCAGCGGATGACCTGCGTTTTGCCTGCGACCAGCTTGTGAACGTGCTTGCCGTGACGCACGATTTTGACCGGCGCGGCTTGTGCCGCGGGTGCAGTCTGCGTCGCGTACGGCGCGCCCTTGTGCGGGAAATGCCATACGGTTTCGGCTTGACCAGCGGTGGCGCCGGCAGTGAGGGTCAGCGCAACGATGGCTGTCTTAATGATCGTCATCATGGTTGTAGTCCTTCTCAATCGAGAGTTCAGGTTTCGACGATCAAGCGAGGAATCCCGAGATAGCCTGGTGCGCTCAGTGGCGCGGGTTGAGGCGGTTCGGATCGCAAGATGTCGTGGATGATGCTTTTCAGGGTGCGCGAGGCACGCGCTCGCAATCACACGACCATCGATGGTCGCACGTGATGCGCTGCGCCGCTTAAAGCGACGCTTAAACCGTCAGGCTCGCGGTGGCGGAGCGGGCGGCTGAATCGAGAGGGACTGGCCGAGCGCGAGAACCGCCAACGTCAGGACATCATGGTCCGGTGTCAAAGGCGTAGACGCGCTTGATACAATACCGCATGACGCCATGCATTGGCTGGCGCAACCTGCGGAAGTCTGACATTGCGGCGTCGTTCCGCAATTCGGCATGGTGCTGTGGCACGGGCAATCGGCCATGATGCCGTTCGCCGCAATGTCTCCGGCGCCCGTGCCTTCGTCCGCCATTGTCTGCTGCATGCCCTGACACGACTTAGTCATTGTCATCGCAAACCCGGCCACCGGTGAGAACGCCAGCGTCAGGGCGACGAAGAGGGCCAACAATGGTCGAAGACGTTTCATAATAGTGAGTTCGGATCTGTCGTTGAATTGGTTACAGGCCGATCCGCGGATTTCGGCTCACGCATGCCTTTATTGTGTCGCAAAAGAACGAGCGCGGCGATGGCACCCAACACCGGCCAAGCCGGCAGCAACAAGACCGTTACGAGCATCGGATCCCAGAGTGCCGGGAGCAGATATCGCTGCACGATGGCCTGCACGAGGTTCAGGCTCGCACCGTCGATCCGGGCCCAAAGGTCCCCCAAAGTTGCGAAGCCGAACAGGCCCGAGTCCGACAATCCATTTGTGAGGTCAAGGGCAAGAACGGCGACCGAAAGTGTGGCCAGACCGAATCCCACGATGCGTCGAACGAACATTGCTTCAACCTTGTTGTGAGCGGGCCAGAATTGGACCGGACAGCCGCTGCTGCCTGAGCTGAACCCGAACGAGCAGGACGATGGTTGTCATCACAGCGACAGTCGCAAGACCTAAAAACATGGCAGCCTCACTGGAGTTTTGCTGAAGCCAACGGCACGTCGAATTTCTCGCACCAGATCCAAAAACTCATTGTATTGGCTGAGTATTGGCTGCTCCCTGTAGAACGCCCGACTCGGCGGCGTGGACCGAGCCGACGAAGCGGAAGCACAGGAACATGATGACGGCCAAGGCAGCGATCATGGCTGCAGGCACGACAATCCACTTCGACATTCGGGTCTCCTTGCTACCGTGCCGGTCCTCGGCATGAAGGGAAGGTAGCGGCCGCGTGTGCGTTCTGGAAATGACGCCTGGCTATCTATTAGTTAGGTGCTCGCTATCATGGCAGACCTCCTTCCCTAAAGTGTCGGCGCAGCAAGTGCAGCGCCACAGGCGGTATCACGAGCCACTGTAGAAGCGGCGACGCGCCGATGCCGAGTAGGGGGACTACTGGCATGAGATTCGAGTAGGCCCACCGGTTCGCCCAATAGACGGCGTGCCACTCGAAGACCGTGGTGAACAGCACGCCCACAGCCATATAGCCGACCAAAGCTCCGGCGCTCGGGCGCAGGAACCATGCGACATTTCGGTCCAACAATGCGCTGGCACCGAAGGCTGCGAGCGCGATCCCGATGTCGCCAATCGTGGCCCTCAAACAAACCAGCGTTGCCTGCCAGTGGCTCATGACCGGCATGCGGGCAAACAGCGGCGTCTGCAAGATTTCCCAAGAGAAATGGAAGAGGAACGTGAACAGGATAAAAATTGCAAGGATGCGGACCCGGGCCGTGAAGGGAATAGGCCCTGTGTCCTCGAACCGGTTTGCGTGCTGGCTCATGCGGCGGTCACGATCTGAGATATTTGATGAGCGCTGCGATGGCTAGGATGAGAACGATGGCGACCAGAAGCCACACGAGGCCCATACCCCACATCATTCCACCCATAGGTTGATCCATCATGGAATTCACTCCGTGGCGTAAAGTTGCGCCGGTTCTGTTTTCCCGGTGATTGTCAGGATTTCGAAGGGGCCTTCCTTTGTGCCGCTCATTCCCGGCGAACCTTCCGGCATTCCAGGCAGCGAAATTCCCTTGATCGCCGGCCGCTCGGCAAGCAACCGCTTGATGGGGCCAACCGGGACATGGCCTTCAACGACGTAATCGCCGATGACCGTCGAATGACAGCCTTCGAGGTCTTTGCGCACCCCGTGCTTCTGCTTGATCTGGCTCATATTTGGGTGCTCGATCACGCGAACTTCGAAGCCATTCACTCGAAGGTAGTCAGCATAAGCATCGCAACACGCGCAGCTGGGATTCTTGTAGAGCGTTGCGTTGACCGTTTCCTCAGCCGCAGCGTGGCTCGACATCAGCGCGAACAGTGCAGCGAATTTAAATACGGATTTCATGAGCTTACTCCTGTGTTACAAAAACGTGGCTGTTACGGTTCTAATCCCAGGGCTTGGTTGACATCCGAACGGGCGCGTTCGATGGCCACGCGCGCCGTGGCGTGCGCTAGATCAGCTTCGTAAAGCTGCAGCCTGGCGCGGATCAGATCGTTCAGTGGCGCTTGGCCGGCTTCTTGCGCTGCTTGCGTCAGATCGACGACCGACGCTAGGTCTGCGCGGCGCGCCTCCAGCGCCGCCAGCCGGCGCCGCGCCCCTTCGAGACGCGCACGCGTTTGCGCAGTCTCGCCAGCGATCTCGCGCTCGGCCAGCGCCAGCTCTTCCTCCGCTGCGACGACTTCGGCAGCGGCGGCGGCGCGTTTGGGCTGGTTGACGCCGTCATAGGCAAAAGGAATCCGCGCGCGCACACCAATCGTATTCGCGTTGGGTTCAAGGCCCGGCGCATCCACGTTCCATGAGAACACGCCGACGGACGGCCGCTCCCTGTCGACCGTCCAGGCCAGAGCTTCATCGGCTGCGGCCTTTTCAGTTGCGCGGCGACGCAGATCAATGCGTGGGTGCAACGGCGGCATTGCTGCCTCAAGCTCTCTGAACTTCCTGGGGGGTTCGACACCTGTCAGAACGCGAAATGCGATCAGTGCCTCTTCCAATTCGGCACGCAGCCCGGCCAGTTCTGCGTCCGCGTCGCGTGCTTCTGCGGTCGCCAGCTTGCTTTCGATAAGTTCAGTTTGTCCGGCCGCGGTTTGCCCTTTTTGGCTCTGCGCAAGTCTTGATGCCGACGCGCGGCGCCGTTCTGCAACCGCGATCCTCGCACGGGCGTCTTCAACTGCCCAATAGGAATCACGGACCCGTTTTGCGACCTGAAGCCGTCGGTATGTGATCTCGGCTTCCAGCCGCTCGCCTTCGGTCAGCGCAGATGCCAGAGCCGCGCCGCGTTCGCCCCTCAACCAGACCGGTACGTCGAACTCGGCCCGAAATTCACGCAGTCCCCGGTCATTCGTCAGTTCGTCATCGCGGTAGAGCACTGTTGCCCAAGGTCCCCCGGGCAACAGTGCCTCTGCAGCGTTGGCCTTGGCGCCGATTTCCGCGCGCCGCGCTGCCAGCGCCGGAATGTCCGGCGTCCGTTCACAGGCTGCTTCGAAAGCGCCGGTCATTTCGGACGCATGAGCTGGACGGCTCTGTGCCGTGAAAACGAAGAGTGCGAGCAACAAAGGCAACATCTTCATACGGTGTGTCCAGTTTCTCGCTCGAATTTGCATCAATACAAGACTTGAACTCGGGCATTTGCGGTTGGCGAATCGAATTGCAGCGGCGGTTCGACGATAGTTCAAAAGCCGGCGCAGATCGGGACCACGGATGAGGTTATTGACACTCATGCTGCTGCCTCCGCCCCGACTTCCATCGCGGTCGAGGTTTTTGGCAACCGATAGCCTTTGACAAGCGCATAGATCGCCGGAATGACAATCAGAGTCAGAACGGTCGACGACACCATGCCGCCAATCATCGGCACGGCGATTCGCTGCATAACTTCGGAACCAGTGCCGGTGCTCCACAGGATCGGCAGCAGGCCCGCCATGATCGCGACAACAGTCATCATTTTCGGCCGCACACGCTCGACGGCGCCTTCCATGATGGCGGCTTGCAAATCCTCGCAGTTAAACGCGCGATTCTCCCGCGCGGCCTTGGCTTTTTGATCGGTCAGCGCATGGTCGAGATAGATCAGCATGATGACTCCGGTCTCGGCTGCGACGCCTGCAAGTGCTATGAAACCGACGGCGACTGCTACGCTCAAATTGAACCCAAGCCACCACATCAGCCACAGTCCACCGACCAGCGCGAAGGGCAGCGACAGCATCACGATCAGGGTTTCCGTCACTCTGCGGAAGTTGAGATACAGCAGCAGCAGAATGATCATCAGCGTCAACGGTACGACAATCGCCAGACGGGCTTTCGCGCGTTCATAATATTCGAACTGCCCGCTCCAGATGGCCTGATAGCCGACTGGGAACTTGACGTTTGCCTCAACGGCGCGCTTCGCGTCTGCGACGTAGCTGCCAAGGTCGCGGTCGCGCACATCGACGAAAATATAGGCGGCGAGTTGGGCGTTCTCGGTGCGAATGCTGGCCGGACCTGTGGTCAGCTTGACAGTCGCCACCTGCCCTAGGGGGATGGATGCGCCGTTGGCCATCGGCACCTGCACATCGCGAGCAATCGCCTGCGGGTCTGACCGCAACTCTCGCGGGTATCGTACGCTCACTCCATAACGTTCGCGGCCTTCGACCGTGGTCGTGACGGTTTCGGCGCCGAGCGCTGACGCGACAACGTCCTGCACGTCGCCGACCATCAACCCGTAGCGGGCCAACTGTTTACGGTCAGGTTCGACTTCCAGGTAATAGCCGCCGATGATGCGTTCCGCGTAAGCGCTCGCGGTTCCAGGAACGCCTTTGATGGCAGTCTCGATTTCGCGCGCGAGCTTCTCCATTTCCTTCAGGTCTTTACCGATGACCTTGACGCCGACAACGGTGCGGATGCCCGTTGCCAGCATGTCGATGCGGGCCTTAATTGGCTGGGTCCAAGCATTCGAGACGCCCGGAAACTGCAGCGCCTTGTCCATTTCGGACGTGAGTTTGTCTAGAGTCATGCCCGGCCGCCACTGATCCTCGGGCTTGAGATTGATCAGTGTTTCAAACATTTCCGTCGGCGCGGGGTCGGTCGCCGTAGCGGCCCGACCAGCTTTACCGAACACGGACTCAACTTCGGGGAACGTCTTGATGATCTTGTTTTGTGTTTGCAGCAGCTCCGCCGCCTTGGTGATCGAAAGACCGGGCAGCGTCACTGGCATGTAGAACAATGTGCCTTCGTTCAAGTTCGGCATAAATTCAGAGCCGAGTTTGGACGCCGGCCATGCGCTTCCGGCAAGTATGGCCACAGCGACCATAATCGTCAGCGTTTTGGCTTTAAGCACGCCGCGGATCATCGGCCGGTAGGCCCAGATGAGGAAGCGGTTCACCGGATTCTTGTGTTCAGGAATAATGCGGCCGCGAACGAAGATGATCATCAACGCTGGAACAACCGTGACAGACAGGAACGCCGCCGCCGCCATCGCAAAAGTCTTGGTGTAGGCGAGCGGATGAAACAGCCGTCCCTCCTGAGCTTCGAGCGCAAAGATTGGCAGGAACGATACGGTGATGATGAGCAGCGAGAAGAACAGCGGTGGGCCGACCTCGCTTGCCGCCTCGATCAAGATCTCGGTGCGGGGTTTGTCGGGCGGCGCACGCTCCAAGTGCTTGTGCGCGTTCTCGATCATGACGATGGCCGCGTCGATCATAGCGCCGATGGCGATGGCAATGCCGCCCAAGCTCATGATGTTAGACGAGAGCCCCAAAGCGTGCATGAAGATGTAGGCGATGAGGATGCCGAGCGGCAGCGTCAAGATCGCAACGAAGGCGCTGCGGAAGTGCAATAGGAACACGATGCAGACTAACGCGACGATGATGCTTTCTTCGATAAGCGTTATCTTCAGAGTCTGGATGGCGCGGTGAATCAGCTCGGAGCGGTCGTAGACTGGAATAATATCGGT
>WBZP01004719.1_pt1 | contig 14104 bp, 9 predicted proteins | sample 5204301 | NCBI WGS metagenome assembly WBZP01 (sample SAMN12412401, study PRJNA552823) | activated sludge metagenome | isolation source: activated sludge from nitrification reactor of wastewater treatment plant... | place: USA: Pennsylvania | collected 2017 | reverse complement strand
CCAGGGCATCCCGCTGCTGCTCGCCCTGCTCTACCCGATCATCTACGCGCTCCTGGCCACGACCGTGCTGGCCCAGGTCCTGCTCGGGATGCGCCGCCCCGATCGCGCGGCGCTGCTGCACATCGCCGGCTTCGCCGCCCTGGCGACGGCCGACACCAGCCTGGTCCTCGGCCTGGCCCGGCAGACCTACGACCACGGCCTCCTGCTCGACATCCTCTGGAGCGTGGGCTTCGTCCTGCTCGTCGCGGGCGCCATCCACTCCAGCCCCACGGTCGAGCGCGCCGACGACGTGCTCGCCCGACGCCCGAACAACGGCACGATCACCGTCCTGGCCGCGTCGCTCGCCGTCCTGGTGCTGGCCGTCGGCTCGCCCGGTGCGGTGCACGACGTCGCGCTCGCCCCCACCGTGATCACCCTGCTGGCCGCCGGCGCCCGGCTGCTGATCGCCGTCCGCCAGGCGAACGGCGCCGCCGAGGCGTCCCGGCTCTCCCTCACCGACGACCTGACCGACCTGGCCAACCGCCGGGCGATCGTCCGCGCGCTGGAGTCGGCGATCGCCGATCAGCGGGCGATCGGCCTGATCCTGATCGACCTCAACCGGTTCAAGGAGGTCAACGACACCCTCGGCCACGCCGCCGGCGACTCGGTGCTGCGCACCGTCGGCGCGCGTCTCGCCCACGCCGCCACCCGCAACCGAACGCTGGTCGGCCGGCTCGGCGGGGACGAGTTCGCCATCGTGGTCACCGAGGGGGGCACCGCGGCGCTGCTGCGGGCGGCGGGCGAGGTCCGGGCGCTGATCCACAAGCCGTTGCTGGTCGACGGCATGGAACTCGTCGTCGACGCCACCGTGGGCATCGCCAGCGCCGGGGAGACCGGCACGGTGACCACCACCAGCCACGAGCTGCTCCGCCAGGCCGACGTCGCGCTCTACCTGGCCAAGTCCGAACGAATCGGTCAGGCGAGCTACGACCCGTCCCGCGACGAGTTCACCAAGCAGCGGCTGAAGATCGGGGTCGAGCTGCGCGAGGGCATCGCCAAGAACCAGCTCGAGCTCTGGTACCAGCCCCAGATCTCGATGGACGACGGGCGGGTCGTCGCCGTCGAGGCGCTGGTCCGCTGGCGCCACCCCGCCAAGGGCCTGGTGCCGCCCGGCAGCTTCCTCACCGCGGCCCGGCGGGTGGGTCTGATGGGCGCGCTCACCGAGTCCACCATCCGGATGGCCGTCGCCGACGCGGTCAGCTGGCGCGCCCAGGGCCTGCCGATGAAGGTGGCGCTCAACATCGCGCCCACCGAGCTGCTCCGGGTCGACACCATGGGGCTGCTGATGGAGCTGGTCGCCACCGAGGGGCTGACCCACGAGGCGATCATCGTCGAGGTCACCGAGGACTCCTTCCTCGCCGCCCCCGACCGCACCCGCGAGGTGATCGGGCGGCTCAGGGCGGGCGGCATCGAGGTCTCCATCGACGACTACGGCACCGGCTACTCCTCGCTGTCCTACCTGCAGGACCTGCCGCTGCACGAGCTGAAGATCGACCGCACCTTCGTCTCCCGGGTCGACAACGACGACCGCAGCCGCACCATCGTGTCGACCACCACCGAGCTGGCGCACGCCCTCGGCCTGCGCACCGTGGCCGAGGGGGTGGAGACGGCGGAGGTGCTCGCCCAGGTGCGCCGGCTCGACGTCGACATCGTGCAGGGCTTCTACTTCGCCAAGCCGATGCCGGCCGCCGAGCTGCTGCAGTGGCTCCGCGCCCACTCCCCCGCCTCCGTCCTGGAGACGCTCACCGTGGCTCGCTGACCTCCTCGGCCAGGGCCAGGTCGACGACCGCGGGTTCGAGAACGGACGACGGGTCGCGCCAGCGCAGGTCGTCGTCCGACACCGGGGCCAGGCCCTCCACGAGACGCTCCCCCGCCATGATCGCCGACAGCGCCGGCACCTGCTGCGCCTGGGTGCGCAGGATCTCGGCCATGTGCCCGTACACCGGCACGCTGCGCTCCGACCCGAGGTAGCGCGCCGGGAAGGCACCCGGCAGATCCTGGTAGTGCAGCCCGTACCGGGCGGCCAGGTCGCGCACCCGGACGTCGATGATGGCCACCACCGAGTGCGCCTCGTTCGCCGTCATCACCCGGCGGATCCCGGCGTACAGCGCGAGGGTGACCAGGGACGGCGCGACGCCCAGCTGGGCCGGGCGGCGCACCCCCATCGTGGCGATGTCCCAGGTCGACTCCGCCGGCAGCCCCGCGTCGTCCCGCGCCCGGGCCAACGGCACCTCCCACGGCGGCCCGGCCAGCGCGTCGAGGGTCAGCGGCGCGCGGGGGCCGGGGGCGATCAGGCGGGCCCAGGCCAGCACCCGGTCGCCGGCCAGTACCCGCAGCAGCCCGGTCTGCTCCCGGTAGGGCAGGTACGTCCGGTCCAGATCCTCCGGCGCGTCACCGAAGTGACGCCCCAGCACCGCCTGCTCACACCGCCGGACGGCGCGCAGTTCGTCCGCGGAGAGGGCGAGTTCGGGATCGAAACGGGTGCAGAGGACGCCGGTGAACTCCGGGGTCGAACTGAAGGGCACGGGTGTCTCCAAGGGTGGGCCGCCCGGGAGGATAGTTCAGGCCCGAACGACTTGGCTGCCGTGGCACACACATGTCCCCTTCGGGTCACCCCAACGGGGTAGTCGACGACTCCACCGAACGGGTATCCGGCCCGCCCCGCGCACAAGCACACCCCGGTACCTGCCGACGCCTAGGAGGAGCGGACCGACAGGAGTGGGGGAGATGATCCGGTCGTACCGCGCGGCCCCCGATGCCCGTGGGGGCCCCGCGAACAGGCAGCACCGGGCCGGGTCGTCACCGACGCGGCCGGCTCTCGCCTGGGCGCTGCTCAACTGGTGCGTTCCCCTGGTGGCCGGGGCGATCGACGTCGGGCGGAGCGAGCACCCGCCGACCGCCCTGCTGGTCGACATGCCGCCGGCTCAGCGCGAGGTGTTCAACTCCGCCATCCCGCTCTTCTTCGTCCTGCTCGTCGTGCGCCTGGTGCAGGCCGGCCGCCGCTTCCCCGGGCGGCGGGTGCCGCTGGCCCTGCTCGGCGCCGCGATCACCCTGTGGCTCGCCGGCGCCTCCTGGACCAGCCTGGCCCTGGGCACCGTGTCGGCGGTGATCCAACCGGCTCCGCAGGACGCCCTGTTCCTGGCCGGGGCGGTCACCATCGCCGCCTTCCTGGTGGCCGAGCGCCGTCCGCCGAGCGCCGCCGGGCCGACCGGGTCGCCGGCGACGACCGCCTGGCTGGACGCGACCGTCGCCGCCGGTGGCTCGATCTGCCTGGCCACCGTGGCGTTGCAGCCCTGGGTCTCCGCCGGGGTGGAACACGCCACCATGACCAGGGCCGTGGCGCTGCTCTACCCGTGCGTCTACACCTGCCTGCTGGCCCTCACCACCGCGCAACTGCTGCGCGGGACGCGCCGGCGCAACCGCACGACGGCACGCCTGATGATCTCGTTCGCCTGCATGGCCGGTGCCGACAGCACCCTCGCCGTCGGGACCCTGACCGGCCGCACCGGCTACGGCCTGATCGTCGACCTGGTCTGGGCCCTCGCCCTGTTGCTCCTGGTCGGGGCGGCCTGCCGGGACGACCCGCCGGCGGAGGACCGCCCCTCGGGCGGCCTGCCCGGGGCGCTGGCGGTCGTGGCGAGCGTGGCCTGCGTGTTGGCCCTCGCGCTCGAGCCGAACGGCACGATGCGGACCCTGGTGATCGGTCCCGGGATGCTCACGCTGTCCGCCGCCGGGTTCCGGTTCATGCTGGCCCTGCGCGCCGCGCACGGGGCGGCCGAGGCCTACCGGCTCTCGCTCACCGACGACGTCACCGGGCTGCCGAACCGCCGGGCGGTGCTGGCCCAGGTCGACCGGCTGCTCGCCTCCGGCGGGACCGTCGCCGTGGTGGTGCTCGACCTGGCCGACTTCAAGCGGGTCAACGACACCCTCGGGCACGCCGCCGGGGACGACGTGCTCCGGGTCGTGGCGAACCGCCTGGACGCCGCCCACCCGCCCGGGCGGGCACCGCTGACGTCGGTCGCGCGGCTGAGCGGGGCGGAGTTCTGCCTGGTCACGACCCCGCGGGAGGACCTGGACGCGCTCGCCGGGCAGGCCCGCGCGGTGGTCCGCGAGACGATGCAGGTCGAGGGCGTCGATCTCACCGTGGAGTGCACCGCGGGTCTGTGCACCGGCGGGCCCGGCGAGACCGCCAGCGACCTGCTCCGCCGGGCGGCGGTGGCCGTCGTCCAGGCCCGCGGGGAGGGGCTCGGCCAGCGCCGCTACGACCCCGACCGCGACACCTTCTCCCGCCAGCGGCTGCAGCTCGGCGACGACCTGCGCCGCGCCATCGCCCAGGACGAACTGGTGCTCCACTACCAGCCGCAGCTCGACCTGGCCCACGGTCACATCGCGGGCGCCGAGGCGCTGGTGCGCTGGCGCCACCCCGAGCGCGGCCTGGTGCCACCGATGGAGTTCCTGGACGTCGCCCGGCGCACCGGACTGATGCCGGCACTGACCGAGGTGGTGATCCGGCGGGCGGTTCTGGACGCCGTCCGGTGGCGGGACGGGGGGCGCCCGCTGACGGTGTCGGTCAACGTCGCCCCCGCCGAGCTGCTCCAGCCCGCGATGATCGACCTGCTGCTCGGGCTGGTCGCCGAGAACGGGCTGGCCGGGCGGTTGCTGGTGGAGGTCACCGAGGAGACCTTCCTGGCCGAGCCCGACCGCGCGCGCGAGGTGATCCTGACGCTGCGCTCGGGCGGGGTCGAGGTCTCCATCGACGACTACGGGACGGGCTACTCGTCGCTGAGGTACCTGCGCGACCTGCCGCTGCAGGAGCTCAAGATCGACCGCGCGTTCGTCGACCAGGTCGACCGGGACGAACCCAGCCGGGCCATCGTGGCCACCACGACCGAGCTGGCGCACGCCCTCGGCCTGCGCACCGTGGCGGAGGGGGTGGAGAGCCGGCGGATCCTCGACGAGGTGCGCCGGCTCGGTGTCGACGTGGCGCAGGGCTACCTGATCGCCGCCCCGATGCCCGCCGACGACCTCACCCGCTGGATGGGCGACCACGATCAGTCGTCGTACGGGTCGTCCGTGCCTTCCCCTCCGTCACCGCCCTCGCCGCCGTCGCCCCGGGTGGCCGCCACCTCGGGCGACCCCTCCGGGACGTAGCGCCAGGCCGTCCCCTCGGGCGGCCGGGACTGCTTGGCCCGCAGGTAGACCACCAGCCGACCGCCGACGTCCACGGTCACCGAACCCAGCGGCGCCCAGTGCGGCTCGTCCATGACGACGAGATGACCGTCGGCGGGTCCGCCGTCCAGGTAGCCGTAGGTACGGGACATACCGCCATGGTCGGGGCAGCCCCGTCTCGCCGTCGAGAGGGGCCGCCGTCGAGAGGGCTGCCGTCGAGAGCTCGGGCGATGCGCCGGGCGGGTCTCAGATCCAGATCGCCGGGTCGACCAGCACGTCGTCCGGGGTCGGCGGGGTGGGCGTCGGGGCGTCGGGCAGCGCCTCGCCGCCGGGCATCCGGGCCTTCCCGGGCACCCCGACGACGACCGCACCGGCCGGCACGTCCCGGACGACGACCGCGTTGGCCCCGATCTGGGCGCCCGTGCCGACGGTGATCGGGCCGAGCACCCGCGCGCCGGCGCCGATCACCACGCCGTCCTCGATCGTCGGGTGGCGTTTGACCTTGGCCAGGCTGCGCCCGCCGAGGGTGACGTCGTGATAGATCATCACGTCGTCCCCGATCTCGGCGGTCTCACCGATCACCACACCGTTGCCGTGGTCGATGAAGAACCGGCGGCCGATCCGGGCGCCCGGGTGGATCTCGATCCCGGTCCGCCCACGCATCCATTGCGAGATGAGCCGGGCGGAGAGCCGGTGACCGCGCAGCCAGAGCGGGTGGGTCACCGCGTGGTGCAGCCAGATGGTGTGCAGGCCGGGGTACCCGAGCACGACCTCGACGCGGCTGTGCACGGCCGGGTCCCGGGCGATGGCGGCGTCGACGTCCTCGGTCAGCCGCAACCGCCAGGGCACCCGCTCCTCGGGGGCACTGGGCGGAATCTGCTCGACGGCACCGCGGCGCCGGATGGCGCGCAGCATCAGTCCATCAGATCGGAGTAGAGCACGGTGGACAGGTAGCGCTCACCGAAGCTCGGGATGATCACGACGATCAGCTTGCCGGCCATCTCGGGCCGGGCGGCCAGCTGCGCGGCACCCCACAGCGCGGCACCGCTGGAGATGCCGACGAGCAGGCCCTCCTCGCGGGCGGCCCGGCGCGCGTAGTCGAGCGCGGCGTCGGTGGGGGCGTCGAGCACCTCGTCGTAGACGCCGGTGTCGAGGATCTCGGGCACGAAGTTGGCGCCGATCCCCTGGATCGGGTGACCCGCGGGCGCGCCGCCGTTGAGGATCGGCGAGGCCGCGGGCTCGACGGCGACGACCCGGACGGCGGGGTTGCGCTTCTTCAGCTCCTGACCGACGCCGGTGATCGTTCCGCCGGTGCCGATGCCGGCGACCAGCGCGTCGACCCGGCCGTCGGTGTCGGCCCAGATCTCCTCGAACGTGGTGCGGCGGTGCACCTCGGGGTTGGCCTCGTTGGCGAACTGGCGCACCAGCACCGCGCCGGACTCGCTGCCGATCTGCTCGGCCCGGGCGACGGCGCCCTTCATGCCCTCCGCGGCCGGGGTGAGCACGAGCTCGGCGCCGTAGGCGCGCAGCAGGGCCCGGCGCTCCTTGCTCATCGACTCGGGCATGGTCAGCACGACCTTGTAGCCCTTGGCGGCGCCGACCATGGCCAGGGCGATGCCGGTGTTGCCGCTGGTGGCCTCGACGATCGTGCCGCCGGGCGGCAGCTGCCCGGAGGCCTCGGCCGCCTCGATCATGGACACGCCGATGCGGTCCTTGACGCTGTTGGCCGGGTTGTAGAACTCGAGCTTGGCCGCCACCGTCGCGCCCTCGGGCATGATCCGGTTGAGCCGGACCAGGGGGGTCCGGCCGACCAGCTGGGTCACGTCGTCGTAGATCTGCACCTGTACCGCCCTCGTCATCCGGACGGCGAGTGCCTCGCCGCCGCGGGGCCCTTCGGCCCGCTCCGGGGTGAACCTACCGGGTGCCGGGGTTCATTCCGTCGCCGGGTGGGTCCCGCGGCGGTCGGCCCGGCTACGGCATGCTGCAGGCGTTCGGGTCCACCGTGATGCCGAACGAGCGGGCGTCGGCGACCATCTTCGGCACGCCGCGGGCGGTGTTCCAGACGGCCGTGCCGCCGGAGGGGTCGGCGTGCTGGTAGAGGAGCACCTGACCGGTCTGGCCCTGCGTCGCGTAGAGCACCCCGCCGCCGGCCGACAGCAGGTCGTAGAACCGCCAGCCGGTGCCGATGGTGGAGGCCTTCGACCAGGTCACCGCGCCGAGCGCCGGGTCGCTGTGCTTGTACCAGATCAGGTTGCCGTTGACCTGGCGGTACACGACGCCGCCGCCGTTCGGGACGATGATCTCGCTGCCGGTCCAGCCGCTGCCGATCGTGTAGCCCCCGCTGTTCGCCCAGGTGGCCGCGCCGGTCAGCCGGCCCGTGTGCCGGTAGATCACCAGGGCGCCGGTGGTCCGCACGAAGTAGAGGTCGCCGTTCGCCCCGACGGCCACGTTGATCACCTTGGTGATCGGTGTGAACCCGGAGCCGATGATCTTGCCCGAGCCGGTGTACCAGGTGGTGCCGCCCACGTTGTACCGGTACCAGCGCAGGTCGCCGGTGGTGGTCAGCGCGTAGAGCACCCCGTCGCCGCCGGAGCCGATCCAGGCGAACCCGCCCCAGCCGCTGCCGGCCTGACCCGCGTTGACCATGGTGGTGGTCTGCAGCGGGGTCGCGTCGGTGAACCGGTACAGCGGCCCGGTCTCGAGCCGGCTGAAGGACTGCACGGCGTTGCAGGTGGCCGTGCCGACGGCCATGGTGCGCGCCACGGTGACCCGGGGCGCCGGCGCCGAGGAGGCCTGGCCGACGGGACGGCGCACCTCCGCCGAGGCAGGGGCGACGCCGGCCACGGCGGTACCCGCCACGGCCAGGACGGCGGTGATCATCGTGCGGACCGTGCGCCCTCTGCGGACCGGTCGGAACATCGGCGCTACCTCCCCAGAACACATGTGACTTTGAGTAGTCGTTCAACTCCGCAGCGTACACGTGTTACCGGTGTGACCGCCGGGTCGCGCGGGTCGTCGGCGCGCCGCCGCCGGGGTGCCGGACCCCCGGGCCGGACCGGGGCACAATTCGCTCGTCGGAGCACCGGGCGGCCGGCGCCACCTCTGGGGCTTCCACCAGGCAGGAAGGGGTGCGCGGTGAATCCCTGGCGCACCCTGCTCGGGATGCAGGACCGGCACCGCTACCTGCGCCTGCTCGAACCGGACGGCGCCCGCCCGGCCTACCCGTCCCCCGCCGACCCGACCCACACCGGCCCGACCCACACCGGCCCGACCCACACCGGCCCGGCCCACGACGAGTGGCCGGACGACGAGCCCCCCGACGCGCCGGACGACGGCTCGCCCGACGACCCACCGGACGGCGAGTCCTCCGACGCGACGACCGGCCGGCCCGGGCGGCTCGCCCTGCGCGGGCGGGCCCGATCCCGCGCCAAGCTGCGGGCCCGGCTCGCCGCGCGCACCCGTGAGGTCGCCGACGCCCCCGCGCCGACCGCCGTCCCGGACGACGACCTCGGCCCCACCCTCGATCTGGACGCCCCGCTGGCCCGGCGCGACCACCCCCTGCTCCGCGCCCCCGCCTCGGTCTCCCCCCGGGCCACCGCGAAGGCCGACCCCCGGGCGGTGCACCGCTATGCCGACCACTCCGTCGACCTCGTCCTGCGCGGGGGTCTGGCCTCGGCCGTCGCCGGCGCCGGCGCCGCTTGCGCGGTCGCCGAGGAGTTCGTCGTCCGGCGGGTCGCCGGCTCCTCGCTCGGCGCTGCCGGGGCCGCCCTCGTCGCCGCGGCGGAACTGGGCCGCACCGAACCCGCGGACGGCGCCCCCACCGGGTTCGCCGGCCTGGCCGGGACGCTCGGCTGGCTGGCCGGGCAGGACGCGGCCCAGGCCGTCCCGCGGGCGATGGCCGACCCGGACGGCGCCCGCCCCGCCGGCTGGCCCGAGCAGCACCGGGTGCTGCGCCTGCTGCAGCCCTCGGCGGCCGGTCGGGACGGGCTGCGCCTGCTCCACGTGCTCTCCGGCGCCGACCGCCGGCGCCCGGGCGCGCTGGTGGCCGCCTGGGCGGGGGTGGCCGGCAGCGGCGTCCGGTGGGTGACCGCGCTGGTCGCGCTCGGTTCGGCGATCACCTGGGCCGGGGTGCTGCTGGCGCTGCACCGCGGCGGCACGCCCGGGCCGGTCCTCGTCGCACTCGGCCTGGCCCTGCTGGTCACCCTCGCCCTGGCGACGGTGGCCGCCGCCCTGCTGGCGACCGCGGCCACCGGCGGGGGCCGGCTCGGCGCGGCGGCCGACCGCGAGCTGTACGGCCTGGTGCCCGGGGTGCCGCTGCCGCAGACCGAGGGCGGCCCGCGCGGGCTCGCCGCGGTGCTCGACCGGGCCGCCGGGCTGCCCGCCGCCGGGGACGTGCCCCCACTGGCCACCTGGCTGGCCGACCGCCTCGACGCCCTGGCCGGCCTGCCGCCGCACCGGGACGACGGCGCCGACGAGCAGCGCGGCCTCACCTTCGGCGAGCTGTGGCTGGGGCGGGTGGGCCCGCTCACCGAGACCGACCTGCCGGCGCTGCGCCGGGCCGCGGACGACGCCGACCACCGCGTCGTCGATCTCCGGCTGACCGCGGTGAACCTCTCCCAGAGCCGTCCGGTGACCTTCCCGCCCCGCCGCCGCGAGCACCCGCTGGACGCCGACGGCTACCACTTCTGCCGCGGCTGCCTGACCGAGGTGCTCCCGCTGCGCACGGTCACCCAGCTGCTGCTCGCCTCGCCCGACCACCTCGACCCGGGGGTGGCCTGCCCCCGCCACGAGGCCGAGCCGCTGCACGCCCTGCCCGAGCCGTGGGACCTGCCGGTCGCCGCGGCGCTGCGCGTGGCGGTGGCCCTGCCCGGGCTGATCCGCGCCGTCCCGCTGGTCACCCTCGACGTCGCCCGCCCCGCGCGGCTGCAGGACGAGTACGGCCACCCGGAGGCTGACCGGACCTCACCCGGGGCACCGCTGATGCTGCCCCGGGTGCAGTGGCTGGGCGCGGCGTCCGGTTCGGCGGAGGTCGCGGCCGACGCGTTCGACACCGCCCTGCCGCGGTGGCCGACGATCGGCCTGCGGCTGGACGGTGCGGAGGGCGGGGTCACCGACGACGGCCGGCTCGCCGAGTGGGTCACCGTGCCCGACCAGGACGCCGGGCCCGCCCCGGCGCGCTGGCGACGGCTCGGGCGCCGGGAGGGGACCGGGGCGTTCCTGGCCGCCGTGCTGGCCACCGCACTGGACGCCCGGGGGGCCGACCTCGCGGTCAGCCCGGTGCACCGGGGCCGGGTGGCGCTGCTCCGCTCGACCGGCACCCTGCCGGTGCGCCAGCCGGACCTGCTGCGGCTGACCCTGCGCGGCTACCACGCGGGACGCCTTCTGGCGCAACGGTTCCGCGGCGCCGACGGGCACCACTCCGGGCAGACCCAACTCGACCGGTACCGCTGGGCGCGGCTGCGCCGCGCGTTGCGCGACCAGCGCCGGACCAGCCTGCAGATCGGTGCACGGATGCCGCTCTACGCCGATCTCGCCTCCGGCTACCGGGTGCCCGAGGCGCTGCGCGGGTGGTTCACCCCGCCCCCCGCGGCCGGCGGGATCGACCCCGCCTGGACCGACGCGGCGGCGTCCCTGGCGCACCTGACCGCGCTCTCCGCGGGTGGGGTGCTCGACTGGGACACCGACTACGGCGCGCCCCCGGACTGATCGGGGGGCTGCGCCCGGAGCGCGGCGGAGACGGCCGCCTGCACCGCGGCGGCCCAGGTGCCCTCGGCGGCGTCGACGTCGGCCAGGGCCGAGGCCGGTAGCCCGGCGTTCACCGCGAGCACGAGCGAGCCGATCGCGTCGGCGCCCCCCGGGCCGAGCAGGGCGACGCCGAGCACGGTCCGCTGCTCGGGCGCGAACGAGCGGGTCAGCCCGAACAACCCGCGCTGGGCCGCTCCGACGACCACCCGCAGCGCGGTGCCGGTGCCGGGCCCGGCGCCCTCGACGAGCACCGCGCCCGGGGCCGGGTCGAGATCGCCCAGCACGGCGAGTTCGGGGTCGGTGCGCACGATCCGCGCGGCCACCGGGGTGGTCCAGCGCAGGGCCGGACGACGCGCCACGGTGTTCGCCGCGACCAGCCGGGCCATCGGGCCGGGGGCGGCCCCGTGGCCGCCGATGCCGGTCACGTTCCCGCAGGCCAGCACGGTCTGGACGGTGGTCCGCAAGCGATCGTCGAGGCGGGGGGCGCCGTCCGGGCCGAGGTCGACCCCCGCGGCGGCGAGGTCGAGCCCGGCCGTGCGCGGGCGCCGTCCGGTCGCCAGCACGAGCGCCTCGGCGGCGACGTCGCCGCCGGTGTCGGTGCCCACCCACGCCCCGCCGTCGAGGGTGGGGGCCACGGTGACCGTGCGCGCCCGGGTGAGCACCCGGACGCCGTCCCGCTCCAGGGCACGGGCGACCGGGCCGACCGTGGCCGGGGGCAGCCCCGGCAGCACCTGGCCGGCCTCCTCGATCAGGGTGACCGTGACGCCGAGCCGGGCCAGCCCCTGGGCCGTCTCGCAGCCGAGCTGGCCGGCCCCGAGAACCGCCACCGAGTCGGGCAGGTCGTCGCGGTCGAGCAGGCCCGCCGGGGTCCACCAGGTGGTCTCCGAGAGCGCGCGCAGGTCGGGCAGCGCCGGCGTCGTCCCGGTCGCGATCACGATCCGCTGGGGGCCGAGCACGTGGGTGGCCGGGATGGTGCCCGGCTCGGCCAGGTCGACCGAGATCCGGCCCTTCGGCATCAGGCTGACCACCCCCGCGCTGACCAGGGCACCGGTGCCGTCGAGCGAGGCCGTGCCGGTCACCGTGTGCAGCCGGCGGCGCAGCACGGCGAGTTCGGCGCGGCCCTCCTCCCAGCTCAGCCCGCGGTCGCTCCAGGAGAGCAGCAGCGGGCCGACGTAGTGCTCGGGGATCTCCGGCTGGACGCCGGGCGGCGGCTCCTCGGGGGTGTGCACCAGCAGCAGCACGCGCCCGGACTCGTCCCCCGGCAGGCGGTGGGCGATCTCGCGGGTGACCGCGACGGCGTCCGGCCCGGGGAACGGGCCCGAGGCGATCACCACGACGCCGGCCCGGGCCAGCGCGGCGGGGCTCAGGATCGGCGGCCGGGGAACCGGGCCGGCCTCGGCGGGCGCGGCGGCCGCGCCGAAGTCGTCGGGGGCCGGATCGACCGGGCCGCGACGTGGCCCGGGCACGTCGGGAGCGGGAACCGTCGTCCGGGTCACGCCCTCAGATGTCGGCAGCCACCCGCCGGATCTTGACGGCCCAGTGCGTCGGGCCGGACGCCCCGTCCGCGGGCGTCACGCCCGCGGGGACTTCTCCAGCTCGAGCAGGTACTGCTTGCGCTCGACCCCGCCGGCGTAGCCGGTCAGCGTGCCGTCGGCACCGACCACCCGGTGGCACGGCACGAAGATCGAGATCGGGTTCGCGCCGTTGGCCATGCCGACGGCGCGGGCGGAGGCGGGGGGCAGCTCGAGCCGGCGGGCGATGTCGCCGTACGAGGCGGTGCTGCCGTAGGGCACCTGGCGCAGCGCCGTCCAGACCCGGTGCTGGAACGGCGTGCCGATCGGGGCCAGCGGCACGCTGAAGGCGTACCGGGTGCCCTCGAAGTACTCGGTCAGCTGGGCCGCGGCGAGCAGCAGCACGTCGTCGTCCGGGGCGTGCTCACCCGCGCGGGCCGCGTCGACCCGGGGGTCGGCCCCGCCGCGGTGGTCCTCGAAGAAGACCCCGGCCAGGGCGCCGCCGGTCGCGGCGAGCAACAACTCACCGACCGGCGACTCGACGGTGCACCACACGCTGGGCATGTGTCCATCCCATCAATCCATCACGGCCCCGAGGGAAGGGCCGGTGTTCCTACCGTGCAACACCGCGCGCGACTCGGCCACCAGGGCCACGACTGGGAAACGTTGTCATATCTGCGGCCCGGCCGCGAGCAGAACGACGACGCCCGGCGCCCGGACGAGTGGCCGGGGTGGCAGGCTGGCGCCATGGCGGCCACGGTGGAGCAGCTCGAGCTGCTGGTCGAACGCGCCCGCCGGCGCGCCCGGCGCTCGGCGCGCACCCGGGCCGCCAGGTTGCGCGACAAGGCGTGGCACATCGGCCAGGCGGGCCTGGCGGCCGCCCTGGCGTGGCTGCTCGCCGCCCACGTCGCCGGCCATCCGGCGCCGGTGTTCGCCCCGATCGTGGCCGTGGTCTGTCTGGGCATGAGCTACCGCCAGCGCCTGCGCCGGGTGGCCGAGGTGACGGTGGGGGTGGCCCTCGGCGTGCTGGTGGCCGACGTCTTCGTTGCCGTCGCCGGCCACGGCACCTGGCAGATCGGCCTGGTGGTGGCGACCTCGATGTCGATCGCCCTGCTGCTCGACGCAGGTCAGCTGCTGGTCACCCAGTCGGCCGTGCAGAGCATCTTCGTGGCCGCGCTGGCCCCGGCCCCGGGGCAGACCCTCACCCGCTGGCTGGACGCCGTGATCGGCGGCGGCGTGGCCGTGCTCGCGGCGGCGGTGGTGCCCTCGGCGCCGCTGCGCCGGCCGCGGTTGCAGGCGGGCACGGTGGCGCAGAGCGCGGCGGTGGTGCTGCGCGAGCTGGCCGCCGCAGCGAGCACGGGTGACGCCGCGGCCGCCGCGACGGCCCTCGGGCACGCCCGGGCCAGCGACGCGCTGATCCGCGAACTGGAGGACGCCGCGGAGGAGGGCATGGACGCGATCGCCACGGCCCCGCTGGCCGGCCGGCCGCACGAGGTGTCGGTGCGGCGGGTGGCCGATCTGGTCGAACCGCTCGACCGGGCGCTGCGCAGCACCCGGGTGCTGACCCGCCGCATGGTTGCCGCGATCTCACGCGAGCAGGTGCCGGCGTCCTACCTGGTCGTGCTGGACGATCTGGCGCG
>WBZP01004716.1_pt1 | contig 14109 bp, 13 predicted proteins | sample 5204301 | NCBI WGS metagenome assembly WBZP01 (sample SAMN12412401, study PRJNA552823) | activated sludge metagenome | isolation source: activated sludge from nitrification reactor of wastewater treatment plant... | place: USA: Pennsylvania | collected 2017 | reverse complement strand
CCGTCGCGCACCGGTTCCTCACGCAGCAGGTCGGTGCTCAGGTACTTCTTGTTGCTGTCGCAGAACACCGTGACGACGATGGCGTCGCGGCCCAGCTCGTTCTGCACCTGCAGCGCGCCCAGGAAGTTCGCGCCCGACGAGATGCCGACGGCCAGGCCACGGTGGGCGAGTTTCTGCGCCATCAGGATCGCGTCGCCGTCGTGCGCGCTCACGATACGATCGAGTTGCTCGAGCCGCACGATGGCCGGAATGAACTCGTCCGAGATGCCCTGAATGCGGTGGCGGCCCACCTTGTGACCGGTCGACATCGTGGGCGATTCGGCCGGCTCGAGGGGATGCACGCGAACGGCGGCGTTCCGCGCCTTCAGGTACGCCGCCACGCCCATCACGGTGCCGCCCGTGCCGACTCCGGCCACGAACGCGTCGGGGGCGAGCGCGGCGGCCGCGAGCTGCGACGCGATCTCCGGGCCGGTCGTGCGGCGGTGCGCCTCGACGTTGGCGGGATTGGCGAACTGGCACGGCAGGAACACGTTCGGATCCCGTGCGGCGAGTTCCTCCGACAGCCGGATGCTGCCCAGGAAACCGCCCTGCGCGGCGCTGACTGGCACGATCTCGGCGCCGAAGCTGGCGATGATGCTCATGCGCTCGGCGCTCATCCAGTCAGGCATGAAGATGGTCACCGGATGGCCCAGCGCACGGCCGACGGCGGCGAACGAGATGCCGGTGTTGCCGCTGGTGGCCTCCGCGATGCGCATGCCGGGCCGCAGGGCCCCGCTGCGATACGCCTCTTCCACGATGAAGAGCGCCATCCGGTCCTTGATGCTGCCGGTGAGGTTCAGCGACTCCTGCTTGGCGAAGATCACCCGAGGTTCGCCGCGGAACATCACGTCGACGGCCAGCAGCGGCGTGTTGCCAATCAGCCGGTGCAGGCCGGCGAAGCGCTCGTTGAGGGCGGAGGAAGACGAAGCGGCGGATGGCGTCATGGCGCGAGCCCCTTGCCTGATTCTAGGCCCGCCACCGGGCGTCGTCATCGCCGCGCGAAGCCTCTGCCGCTTGTCAATACGGGGCCGGCGGCGTACCGTGAGCGGCGCGACGGAGCGGCTTCCGCGGCCGGATGATCGACGGCGTCGGAAAATGTCGCTCGTCGAAACGGGGCACCGCGGCCGGCTGTCGCCGCGGTCCCGAGGGAGTGATGATGTCACCGACCGTGATCCTGGGCGCTGTCGCCGCCATCCTGGTGTTGTTCGTCGTCACCGTCTACAACCGCCTCGTGCGGCTGCGGAACGGCGTCGAGAACGCGTTCGCGAGCATCGACGTCCAGCTCAAGCAGCGCTGTGACCTGGTGCCGAAAGTGGTCGACGCGATGCGCGCCTACATGACGCACGAACGTGGCACGCTCGACGAGCTGACGGCCCTGCGCGAGAAGGCCAGCGCAGCCGGCGCCTCGGCCGAGACGCGCGTGGCGCTCGACGCACAGATGTCGGGCCTGGTGCGCGGGCTGATGGTGCGCGCCGAAGCCTACCCCGACCTGAAGGCGAGCGAGACCGTGACCGTCCTGCAGCGCTCGCTCAACGAGGTCGAATCGCAGATCGCCGCCGCCCGCCGCACCTACAACGCCGCCGTCACCGGCTTCAACACGGCCACGGAGGTGTTCCCGGCCAACCTGCTCGCCGGGATGTTCGGGTTCTCGCGAAAGCCGCTGTTCGAGGCCACGGCCGACGACCGCGCCGTGCCGGGCATTCGCTAGATGGCCAGCGACGCCGAGATCGACGCGCTCTACGAGTCGACGCTCAAGCCGCGCCTCGTCGCGCTCGAAGGCCTGCGGCACGAGGTGAAGGGTTACGTGACCCGGGCGGCCCTGGTCGTCGGCGTCCCGGCCGTCATCCTCTTCTTCAACGGGCTGATCGCACTGGCGCTGCCCTCGTGGCTCGAGTGGCTGCCGATCGCGGTCGGTGTGGTGGGCCTGTTCGTCGGCGTCGGCGTCGCCGGCGTGAAGTACCTGCTGCCGGGTTTCGCGGCGTTTTCGAACTACCGCGTGCGGTTCAAGCACGAGGTGGCGGCGGAAGTGTTCCGCATCGTCTGCCCGACGGCGTCGTACGCGCCGCTCGAGGGCATCGCCCAGGCGGTGTTCGACGAGCCGGGGCTCTTCAACCGGCGCGGCGGCTTCAAATCGGACGACCGCGTGCGCGGACGCATCGGCCAGACACCGTTCGAGGCCGCTGACGTCAGTCGCTCGTACACCACCGGCGGCAAGAACAGCCGCACGGTCGTCGTCTTCCGTGGCCTGTTCTTCCATCTCGACTTCAACAAGGCGCTGCGGGGCGTGACGCTGGTGGATCCGGTGGCTGCCGGCTCCTCGTCGATCGGGGATCGCTCGGACCTCGGGCGCGTCACGCTGGAAAACCCGGCCTTCGACCAGGCCTTCGCGGTGTGGGCCAGCGACGAAGTGGAAGCGCGCTACATCCTGACGCCGTCGATGATGGAGCGCATCCTGTCGCTGCAGGCGCGTACCGAGAAGCCGGTGCACCTGGCCTTCAAGGGCAATCGCGCGTTCCTCGGCATCAACTACGGACGCGCCCTGTTCGAGCCGGGCATTGCCGCGAGCACGTCCGTCGAGGCGATCCACGAGATGGCGGCGCACTTCGCCCTGGCGGACGGCATCGTGCAGGAGCTGGATCTCAACACCCGGATCTGGACCAAGGACGTCGACGACTCGCTGCTGCACGCGCCAGACGCCGACGACGACAGCAGGCACGACGCGCTCGACGCGCTGGCGAAGCGGGGCAACGTGACGGCGGCCGAGATCTGGGCGGAGGCCGTGAAGGCCACCGGCGAGACCGGCGACGACGCCGACGACGGCCTGGCGATGACGCCGCCGGCGACGTCGATCTCCATCGGCCGGGCCGGCGACGCCGTGGTCATCGACTACGGGTTCGGCCTCGGATTCTACGTGTCGCTCGTGGTCTGGGTGGCGGCGACGGCACTGGCGCTGGCGGCGGCGCGCGAGTTCCCGGGGGTCGTCGATGCGCCGGTGCTCGTGCCGCTCGTGTCGTGGATTCCGGAGATCCCGTACGCGTCGCCGCTGGCGGCCACCCAGCCGATCGCGTGGCTGGTCGGCGGCGCGATCGTGGGCTTCGCTGCGTTCCTGATGTGGGCCCTGCGCGTGCACCAGGTGGAGATCGGCCCGGGCGCCGTGCGGATCTGGCGCGGACTGCGGCCCATGCCGCGCACCTACCCGCGTCCGCTCTACGGCAAGATCGTCCGCCTCGACAAGGCCGTCTACCTCGGGAGAACCGAAGGGCTGTCGATGATCAACGCCTCGGCGTCGCCGATGCTGTCGGTGGAGGAAGCGCCGTGGGTGGCGCGTGAGATGCGGCGCGCCTTGCGCGAGACGGCGCGTTGACCACGACCGGCAGGTGCGGGAAGATGCTCGACATGCGTCGACTCGCGTCTGCCCTGCTGTTGCTCTCACTCACCACCGCGGCCTGCGGGGGCGGCGCGCCAGGCACCGGCGCCCCGGCGTCGGCGCCCGCCGACGTCAGCGCGCTCGACAAGAAAGACGTCACCGCCGGCACCGGCGCGGAAGCGCGCCCGGGCATGATGGTGTCGGTGCACTACACCGGCTGGCTCTACGACCCGTCGGCGGCCGAGTCGCGCGGGAAGAAGTTCGACAGCTCGAAGGATCGCGGCCAGCCGTTCGAGTTCCAGCTCGGCAAGGGCGATGTCATCGCCGGCTGGGACGAAGGCGTGGCCGGCATGAAAGTGGGCGGCACGCGCGTGCTCACGATCCCGTCGTCGATGGGTTACGGCGCCCGGGGCGCTGGCGCAGACATCCCCGGCAACTCGGGCCTCGTGTTCGAGGTCGAACTGCTCGGCGTGAAGTAGTGACCGGCACGGCGGTCGTGCCCGCCTGCCGGCACGCGGGCCGCTGCGGCGGCTGCCAGTGGCAGCACGTCCCGTATGCCGCGCAGCTCTCACGAAAGCGCGAGGTGCTCGACGCCCTGTTGCGGGCGGCCACGCCCGCCATGCCGCCGGTCACGCCGGTGGTGGCCATGCCCGTGGGCGACGACGGCATGCCGTGGCACTTCCGCCACAAGTCCGCGTTCGTGTTCGGTCCGGGCCCGGGCGGTCGCGGCCTCGTGATGGGCGAGATCGTACCGGTGGAAGAGTGCCCGGTGCAGAGCGCGCGGGCCAACCGCATCGCGTTCCGCCTGCGCGACGAACTCGTGAAGGCGCGGGTCAGCGCCGCCGGCAGCGACCTGTCGGGAGTGGCCCGCCACCTCATCGTGCGGACCAGCGCCGACGATCGCGATGCCGTCGCGATGCTGGTGGTGACGCGGAACGCCGGCGAGCTGAAAAAGCCGATTCGCGCCCTGCTGGCCTCGGAGGATCGGCCCGACGGCTTCTTCCTCAACATCCACGACACGCCGTCGTCGTTCATGGTGGGGCGCGAGACACTCAGGCTCGACGGCCACGCGCAGGTGCGCGAGAAGGCCACCGGAGCCACGTTCCTCGTCTCGCCGACCGCCTTTTTCCAGACCAACCCGACCGCGGCGGCGGCGCTGGTGCGGCTGGTGCTCGACGCGATCGATCCAGCGGCGCGCCACGTGCTGGATCTCTACGCGGGCAGCGGCCTGTTCACGCTGCCGCTGGCCATGCGCGGGCACCGGGTCACTGCCGTGGAAGAGAACGCTCGCGCCGTCAGCGATGCACACCGCAATCTCGAGGTGAACCGCCTCGATCCGCGGATGGTGCGTCTCGTCGCCGGCCGCGTCGAGCACGTGCTGCCCGAGCTCGGCCGGACGGCGTGCGACGCCGTCGTGCTCGATCCGCCGAGGCAGGGTTGCGCGCCGGCGGTGATCCGCCAGGTGTTCGAGGGCCTGCGCCCGGCCCGCGCGGTCTACGTCTCGTGCGGCCCCGAGTCGCTGGCCGCAGAGCTGCCGCGTATCGTCGACGCCGGCTATGCCGTGTCGGCGGTGCACGCTGTGGACATGTTCCCGCACACGCCGCACGTGGAAGCCGTCGTCGTGTTCGATGCCGCGACGGCCGGCCGCCGCCGTGCACGGCCGGGCCAGAATAGGGTCTGACCTCCATGAGCACGCCAACGACCATCGCGCCCCTTCGCCCCGCCGCGACCGTGGTTGTGCTGCGACCTGCGGCGACGCATCCCTTCGACGTGCTGATGGTGCGCCGCAACGACCACGTGGCGTTCATGGCCGGCGCCTACGTGTTCCCCGGCGGCCGTGTCGACGAGGGCGACGAGCCGCGGCCGGCCGACGCCATCGACGGCGCCCTCGACACCTCGCGCTTCGCGGATCTGACGGGCGCCGAGGAAGCGCGGTTCCGGGTCGCCGCCGTGCGCGAGATGCTCGAAGAGGCCGGCGTGCTGCTGGCGCGCCGCGACGGCCAGTTCGTGGATCACGACGAGGCGGCGGCGATCCGCGCCTCGGTCGATCCGAAGGCGCCGTTCGTGGCCCAACTGGCCGCGCGGGGACTGCGGGTGGCGCTCGACGCGGTCACGCCCTTCGCGCACTGGGTGACGCCCGAGATCGAGATTCGCCGCTTCGACACCCGGTTCCTGCTCGCCAGGATGCCCGCCGGGCAGGTGGCATCGCACGACGCCGGCGAGACCACGGCCCTCGAATGGATCGCCCCGCCAGAGGCGATCGCCCGCGCCGAACGCCACGAGATGCTGCTGCCGCCGCCCACGTGGCTCACGCTGTTGCGGCTGTCGCGGTTCGCCAGCATCGACGAGGCCTGGGCCTGGGCGTCGACCACGCGCATCTTCCGCGTGCAGCCCGGCTTCTTCCGCGACGATCGCGGCACGATCTTCACGCTGCCGGGCACCGAGGGGTTTCCACTGCCCGAGGGCTGTGAGCCGTTCGCGCACACGCATTTCACGCTCGCCGACGGCCGCTGGCGGCCGATCGTGGTCTGAGCCTCGCCCCGCTCGCATACACTTACGGCCACCATGCACGCGCCGCCGGACATCGCGCCGCCGGACCTCACGCCACGACCCTTCGTGTTCACGGGGAACGGCGCCGAGTACTTCCGCATCTGGATCGTGAACCTGCTGCTCAGCGTGGTCACGCTCGGCATCTACTCGGCGTGGGCCAAGGTGCGGCGGCTGCGCTATTTCTACGGCCACACGTCGGTCGACGGGCAGGCGTTCGGCTATCACGCGTCGCCGATCGCGATCCTGAAGGGGCGGCTCATCGCCTACGCCGTCGTGATCCTGCTGGCGGTGCTCTCCGAGTTCGCGCCGCTCGCGGCCAGCGTCATCTACTTCCCGCTGGTGGTGGTCACGCCGATCATCCTGGTGCGGGCGTTCCGGTTCCGCGCCGCCAACTCGTCGTACCGCGGTCTGCGCTTCGCGTTCGACGGCCTCGAGTCCGAGGCCTACCGCGTGTTCCTGCTGCTGCCGTTGCTCGTGCCGTTCACCCTTGGCCTCGCGTATCCGCTGGTGATGAAGCGGCAGCGCGAGTTCTACGTGAGCGAAAGCCGCTACGGCCGCGCCCAGTTCGGGCTGGAACTGCCGACCGGCGCCGTCTATCGCATCTACCTCCTCGCGATGGTGGTGTTCCTCGTGCTGGCCGCCGCGGCGGCGGCGGTGATGTTCGGATCGATGACGGCGGCCGGCCAGGCGCCCAGCGCCGAGGCGCCGCCAGGCGCCGGCTTCTTCGCCGGGTTCGCGCTGCTCTACGTGGGCTTCGGCGCCACCGTGGTGGCCGTGCGCACCGCGTTCGAGAACCTCGTGTGGAACCACACGCGCCTCGACGTGCACGGCTTCGAGAGCCGCCTGCGCGCCCGCACCATGTTGTGGCTCTACGCGACCAACGTGCTGCTCATCGGCGGCACGCTGGGTCTTGGGGTGCCGTGGGCGCGTGTGCGCATGGCGCGCTACCGGGCCGAGTCGCTCACGCTGGTCCCCGGCGGCCCACTGGCCACCGAAGCCATGAGCGGCAGCGAGTCCGACGTCGCCACCGGCGCCGAGCTGAGCGACGCGATGGATCTCGACTTCGGCCTATGACCGGCACGGCCGCGACGTACTACGACGGCCGCTCGTCGGCGTCGCGTGCGGTCACGCTGCGCGTGGCTGACGGCCTGCTGCACGTCGATGGCGGCGACATTTCCACCGCCTTCCGCCTGGATCTCGTGCGCCTCGAGCCACGCCTGGGCGAGCTGCCGCGGCGGCTGGATCTGCCGAACGGCGCCAGTTGCCAGGTGCCGGCCGAGTTCGAATTGCCGACGCCGGCCGACGCTCCGGCCCGCGTCGAGCGCTGGGTCAACGAGGCGGAAATCCGCTGGGTGCCGGCGCTCGTCGCCACGGTGCTCGTGGTGGCCGGGCTGTGGGCGTCGATCGTTTACGGCGTGCCGGCGGCGGCCAACATCGTGGCGCGCCGGATCAGCCCGAGTGTCGAGCGCGGCATGGGCTCGCAGGCGCTCGCCACGCTCGATCGTGCCGCGCTCACCCCTTCGAAACTGCCGGACGCGCGCCGCGCCGCGCTCACGCGCGGCTTCGCGCGCCTGGCGTCGCTGGCCGGCGACGCCGATGGTCTCACGCTCGAGTTCCGCGCCAGCGAAGCGATCGGCCCGAACGCGTTCGCGCTGCCTGGCGGCACCGTCGTGCTGCTCGACGAACTCGTCGCGGAAGTGAAGGCCGACGACGAGATCTACGCCGTGCTGGCGCACGAGATCGGCCACGTGCACGAGCGCCACACGCTGCGTCACGTGCTGCAGACGTCCGCCGTGGGCGTGCTGTTCGCCGCCGTGGTCGGCGATGTGGTGTCGGCGACGTCGTACGCCGTGGCCGCCGTGCCGACGTTCCTACTGAACGCCGGCTACTCGCGGGCGTTCGAGCGCGAAGCCGACCAGTTCGGCTTCGCGCTGCTGGATCGAGCCGGCATCGACCGCGCGCACTTCGTACGCTTCCTCCAGCGGCTGGAGGCGAAGGATGGCGGCGCCAACGTGCCGGCGTGGCTCTCCACGCACCCGGGCGCCGAGGAACGCGGTCGCGCCGCGACGGGCGAGCGCTGAGCCTCGGCGTTCGTCTTCGTCGCCACGGCCTCGTTCGCGCCGGCCTCGATCCGGCACCGCGCCTCGGCCAGCGGCACCAGGTCTACGACGCTTCGCCGCGCTGCAGCGCCGCCTCGATGAAGTCTTCCTCGGGCAGGCCGCCGAGGATCTCGATCGTGTCGTTCACGATCGTCTTCGGCACGCCGGTGATGCGGTACTTGCGCGACAGCTCCATGAACTCCTGCGCGTCGACCGCGTCGGCGGTGATGTTGGGGTTCGCGAACGCCATCTTGTGAGCCAGGACGACCGCCCTGGGGCAGTGCGGTCAAGTGGGTGTGCTGAACACCTGGATGTGCATCGGCTTGTCGACGGCGGCGATCGCCTCGAGGCTCGACGGCATCAGCTCCACGTTGCCCGTGCCGGCCATGAGCACGGCTTCCACCAGCGGCACGAACTCGTAGCCGGTGTTGGCGCCGAACATCCGCATGCGGGTGTCCTGGCCGTCGGCCAGCACCACGAGCGCGGGCGCCTTGTCGATGCCGTATTTCGCCTTGTCCTCGGTGTCGAGCACGAAGTTCTTCTCGACCACGCTGATCTTCTCGTGCAGCGAGGCGACTTCGTCGACCACCTGTTTGGCGATGAGGCCACTCTCGGTGGCGCCGAAGGTCTGGGTGAAGAGCAGCAGGTCGACCTTCTTCGAGATCGGCGCCAGATGCTGGGTCAGGGTGACGCGATCGGCGTCGGAAAGCAGCGGCATGTCTCGATTCTAGCGCTAGTCCCCAGCCCCCAGCCCCCAGCCCCTAGCCCCTAGATCTTGAAGAGGTCCTCGAACGCCTTCTTGGCGTCGTTGGCCGACTCGGGCATGCCGCTGGCCGAGGCGGCGGCCGGCGCGGGGGTAGAACTGGTGGCGCGTTCCCAGCTGGCGCGGGCGGTGAACATCTCGCAGGTGTTGGCGGCGTCTTTCGGCGAGACGCGAGCGGGAATCTTCTCGCTGCACTCGAAGCGCTGGCCGGGGTCGAAGTTCACGCACTGGATGCAGGCGTGCAGCGCCTGCGTGCACTTCTCGCACTTGCTGAGCGACAGGATCTCGCCGTCGACCGGGGCGCCGCAGCGCGCGCACTTGGCGACGGCGCGGTAGCCCATCATCCGCGGGTTCTTGGCGCCCTCCGAGGACATGCGCCTGGTGCCAGCGGGGGCGCCAGGTTCACGTTCGGGCCGCCGGTCGGGACCGCCCTCGCGCGGACGGCGGTCGCGGTCATCGTCCTGATAGCCACTGTGGCGGTACTTGCGGTCGGACATGGGCTGCTTTCAGCGGCGGCAGTGCGCACGCGTCATCGGGAGGTAGCCGGGAGGGGGCGGGGAGCAATGGAGAGGAGCTGCTGGGCGAGGTCGCGCAGGCGCGGCACGTTGTCGAGGTTGGCGAGCAGCACCACCGCGGCACGGGCCTTCGGCTCGCGCAGCAGGTAGGTGGTGCCGCCCATGGCGCCGCCGCTGTGCGCGACGAACGTGCGGCCGGATTCCTGCGACACCATCCAGCCGAGGCCGTAGCCGGTGATGTTGCCGTTGGCCAGCCGGGCCGACGCGTACATCTGCGCCTGCGTCTCGGGTTTGAGCAGGCGGCCCTGGTCGAGCGCGATCGAAAATCGCGCGATGTCGCTGGCGGTGGAGATGATGCCGCCGCCGGCCCACTTCACGCTGAGATCGACGTAGGGCGCGTTGAGCACCGAGAACGGCGTGGCGCCGGCCACGTATTGCCGGGCGCGGGCGCGCACGAGTTCCTGCGGGTACTCGAGGAACGTGGAGGTCATGCCCGCCGGCTGGAAGATGTTCGTGCGCAGGTACTCGAGGAAACTGCGGCCCGACGCCACTTCCACGACGCCCTGCAGCAGGTTGTAGCCGTAGGTCGAGTAGAGGTACCGCTCGCCCGGCGCGAATTCCAGGGGGTCGTTGCGGAAGACCGCGATTGCGCGGTCGACCGACGGGAAATACTCGGCCATCGAGAACTCGGCGCCCTTGTAGTGACGGATGCCCGAGGTGTGCGTGAGCAGGTGCCGCACGCGAATCTCGCCCTGCGGCTTGCGCGGGAACGACGGCACGTAACGCTGAATCGGATCGTCGAGCGAGACGAGGCCGCGCTCCACGAGCTGCATCACGGCGGTGGCGGTGATGGGCTTCGAGATCGACGCGATGCGGAACACCGACTCGGCCCGTGCCGGCACCGCCTGTTCCACGTCGGCCAGGCCGAAGCCCTGCGCGAACACGATGCCGTCGTTCTGCGCGATCGCCACCGACAGCCCGGGCACCCCGAGACCGGCGCGGGCGTCGTCGGCGAGCCGGGCCAGCACGGCGGGATCGCGGTCGCGATCGGCCGGCGTTCGGGCCGCGGTGGGCACCTGCGCCGACACGACGACCGACAGGGCACAGGCAGCCGACAGCAGGGAGAAAAGCGGACGCAGCGGTTGGACGAACATGGAGCCGGGGTACGAAGGCACCCGGTGGCGGATCCGCGCCGGCCAGGGCAGGCGCGCACCGCGAGTTATGCGCTGCGCGGCAGGGGGCTGTCAAGCGTGAAACGCAGAGCCGGCTCGCCGGCGCGCTCCCTGGCGTAGGATCCGCACACCCGCCGCGGCCGTTCCGCCGCGCCGGGCTGGAGCCTCCGCCATGCGCCTCTCAGCACTCGTCCTCGTGCTCTCGACCGCGATCGCGACGCCCGCCGCCGCGCAGGATCGCCGTCCGATGGGCGTCGTCGACATGATTGCGTTACCCGCCGTCTCCGACCCGCAGCTCTCGCCCGACGGCACGATGGTGCTGTTCGTCATGGACGGACCCGACTGGAAGGCGAATCGCCGCGTCGGCCATGTGTTCCGCATCCGGGCCGACGGCTCGGATCAGGTGCAGCTCACGTTCGGCGAACGCGGCGAGTCGTCGCCGCGCTGGTCGCCCGACGGCCGCCGCATCGCGTTCCTCGCGCGACGCGGCGACGACGCGAGCAGCCAGATCTACGTGCTCGACGCCGATGGCGGCGAAGCGCGGCGTGTCACCAATCATCCGACGGCGGCAGGCGATATCGCGTGGTCGCCCGACAGCCGGCTGATCTTCTTCACCGCGGCCAACGCCGCGAGCGCCGCCGCGAAGGAGAAGAAGCGGCTGCAGGACGACGTGTACGCCTTCGAGGAGACCAACTTCGAGCAGGAACACCTGTGGGTGACCGATCTCGACGGCACGACGACGCAGGTCACCTTCGGTGGTTTTTCGGTCACCGGCTACACGCTTTCGGCCGACGGCTCGCGCGTGGCCTTCACGCGCGCGCCATCGCCGCTGCTCGAACACATGCGGTTCTCCGAGGTGTGGGTGATGGACGCCAACGGCGGCAATCAGCGCCGCCTGACCACCAACGAGGTCGCCGAAAGCGAGCCGCGCGTTTCGCCCGACGGCCGCGAGGTGCTCTTCACGTCGGATGCCAACGAACGCTTCGACGCTTACTACAACGACAAGCTGTTCGTGGCGGGGCCCGACGGCGGCGCCGCGCGTGTGCTGCTGCCCGATGTGCCGTACCAGGTCTTGAACGCACAGTGGAGCCGGGACGGCCGGTCGATCGTGTTCCTGGCCAACCACGGCGTGCACACCGAGCTGATGCAGGTCGATGTCGCAACGCGCGCGGTGACGGCGTTGACGACCGGCGATCACACGATCGGCGCGTGGCGCATGCAGGCCACCACTGGCACCCACGTCTTCACCGTGAACACCCCGGCCCGGCCCGCCGAGGTCTACCTGATGCCGGCCGGCGGCCCCATGCGGCAGGTGACCCATGTGCACGACGACATCGGCCGCCGCTTCGCCGTGGCCCGTCAGGAGCGGCTGACGTGGAAGGGACAGGACGGAGTGGCCGTCGAGGGGCTCCTCTACTACCCCACCAACTACGAGGCGGGCCGACGGTATCCCCTGCTCGTCTTCACCCACGGCGGACCTGCCTCCTCCGACACGTTCGGGTTTTCGCCCGAAGCGCAGGTCTACGCCGGAAAGGGCTACGCGGTTCTGCGTCCAAACTACCGAGGCTCAACGGGTTACGGCGACGCTTTTCTGCGCGACATGATCAAGGGCTACTTCAAGCAGGCGCACCTCGACGTGCTGGCAGGCGCCGACGCCGTCATTGCCATGGGTCTGGCCGACCCCGATAAGCTCATCAAGAAAGGGTGGAGCGCCGGCGGTCACATGACCAACAAGCTCATCACTTTCACCAACCGGTTCAAGGCCGCATCGAGCGGCGCCGGGGCCGCCAACTGGATCTCGATGTACGCGCAGAGCGACCACCGGGCGTTTCGCACGCCCTGGTTCGGCGGCACGCCGTGGCAGGCGAACGCCCCGATCGACCTGTATTGGGAACATTCCCCGCTGCGTCACGCCGCCAACGTGAAGACGCCCACGCTGTTCCTGGTCGGCCAGGAGGATCCGCGCGTGCCGATGCCGCAGTCGGTCGAGATGTACCGCGCGCTGAAGTACAACGGCGTGCCGACCCGGCTCTGGGTGGCGCCCCGGGAAGGGCACGGCTGGTCGGAGTTGCGCCACGTGCTCTTCCGGGTGCAGGTCGAGCTCGAGTGGTTCCAGAAGTGGGTCTTCTCTGGCGACTACACGTGGGAGGTGGCGCCCGGCGACCCGCCAGCGCTGCCAGCCCCGCCGATTCCGAGCTCGACAGGACGCGAGTAATTTTCGTTCATTAACCAGAGAGTTTCCAATACGGCAAGGAAATCCGACCATTTCGGTTCCTTGTCTAACCGGGTCGATTCTGGTTTAATCCCTTGCGAAAGTTTTCACAAACAAGCGTCCACCCGGCTCGAACACCCGCACCCGAGCGCCGCGGAGTGTTGGGACGGGTGTGATTGCGTGTAGAGTTTGCCCGCACCCTGCGGGGGAAGAGCAGTCCGGCGACTGCTGAAGTAAACGGCTCATGTCGCAGATCTTTCCGAAGAGCGCGAACGCCTGGTCCAAGGCCAGCATCTTTGCGGTGCTGGGGCTCGTGGTGACGCTTGGTGCGGCGGTTGGCGTGTTGCAGCGTTCCGATTTCGTGACCACCGCGAACACGAACCGCGAGCAGCCCGTCCAGTTCAGTCACCAGCACCACGTCGGCGGCATCGGTATCGACTGCCGCTACTGCCACTCGTCGGTGGAGGTGTCCTACTCCGCCGGCATTCCGCCGACCAAGACCTGTATCAACTGCCACTCGCAGATCTGGTCGACGAGCCCGTACCTCGAGCCCGTCCGCTCCAGCTTCCGCGACGACAAGCCGCTGCAGTGGCTGCGCGTGCACGACCTGCCCGACTTCGTCTATTTCAACCACAGCATCCACATCAAGAAGGGCATGGGCTGCGAGACGTGCCACGGGCGCGTCGACAAGATGCCGCTCATGCGGCAGCAGAACACCCTGCAGATGGAGTGGTGCCTGAACTGCCATCGCAACCCCGAGCAGTTCGTGCGGCCGCGGAGCGAAGTGTTCACGATGGGCTACGTGCCCGCCGTCGACCAGCGCGAGCTCGGTCCGCAGCTCGTGGCCGAATACAAGATTCAGAGCCTGACGAACTGCTCGGTGTGCCACCGCTGAGCCGTTCGGAACGACGCGACTGACCGACGGAGAGAACCGCCGAAGGTCCGCCGAAGCGCGCGGGCGATGCCGCGCGAAGGCGGACGGTGACCAGAACGATGAGTGCAGAGCCGCTAGACATCAACGCCATCCGCACCAAGCTGCAGGGCACCAACGGCCCGCAGTACTGGCGCAGCCTCGAAGCCGTCGCGGAGACTCCTGAGTTCAAGGAGTTCCTGCACCGCGAGTTCCCGGCGAACGCGTCCGAATGGAACGACCCGGTGGGCCGCCGCGGCTTCCTGAAGCTGATGAGTGCGTCGCTGGCGCTGGCCGGCGTCGCCGGCTGCACCGTGCAGCCCGACGAACTCATCGTGCCGTACGTGCGCCAGCCCGAAGAGATGGTGCCCGGCAAGCCGCTCTTCTACGCGACGGCGATGTCGCTGGGTGGCGTCGCGACGGGCCTGCTCGTCGAGAGCCACGAAGGCCGGCCGACGAAGATCGAGGGCAACCCCGATCAC
>WBZP01004715.1_pt1 | contig 14109 bp, 17 predicted proteins | sample 5204301 | NCBI WGS metagenome assembly WBZP01 (sample SAMN12412401, study PRJNA552823) | activated sludge metagenome | isolation source: activated sludge from nitrification reactor of wastewater treatment plant... | place: USA: Pennsylvania | collected 2017 | reverse complement strand
GCGAGCGGATTTTCGCTGCCGATCGGGACAACCAGCCCGCGCCAAACTGGATGTACAAGCGCCTGCATGCCTACTGCGACGAGGCCAAGGTTGCGCGAGTCTGTCCGCACTCCCTTCGTGGTCTGCATTCGTCGCTGGCGCTTGAAGCGGGAGCTACCTCGAACGATGTTGCGCGTTCACTCGGGCACTCGAGCTTTGCGATCACCGCGAAGCACTACGCGAAGGCGGACTCGATCGAGGTTGGAAAGGCGAGACGGATGGCGGGTTCGATGCACGCGAAGACGCGGTGAAATAGGCCCCCGATGAGAAACCAACAACCCATTCCCCTCGGCGCAACGCTCACCAACGCGATTGCCTGAACCGTGCCCTGGCACGTTGAGCTGCACAGTAGGCCGGAACCAAGCGCAACTGCCCCTTGCTGGCATGTTCCCTTACGTTCACAATCCGCAGCGCTGCCTAGCACGTCGTGAGAAATACTCAAGTGGGTCGCCCATTACAACGGGGAGCTAAGGGTACGGCTCACTTCAATACGCATTGACAATCTTGTTCCGTATGGCATCGGCGCACATCTATATCGATGGAAGTGCGAGGAGGCGTTTGGAGGCGGATAGAGCACTAACACGGAGCTTCGACTGCCTCGCTCAGCCCAAAGGTAGCGAACGTGTTGGCAGCGGACGCCCACAAGGCGCTCTAACTGGGAAGTTGGACGCACTGTAAGACCCCAGCACCCTTTTGAAGAGGCAGGAGAGCGGGCGGATCGATCCAGGCACACGATTGGAATCGGTGCACCCAAGATGGCAGGTAAATCTGTCGAATACTGTCTGGGGAACTGGTCCCTGTCCGATGCACCGGACAAAGCGTGAGCCTAAAAACCGCAGCGATTCCACCACAGAGACGGAGTTTGCTTCTGGCAACTAAGAAGTGGTGTTTGAAGGGCCGTGAGCACGTACCATCTAAATCAATATGCACCAGTCTGATTCACACAGTGCCACTGGAAGAGACAGGCAGCCTCCTGGCCCTGGACTCCTTCCGTTCTTGAGTGGCGTTCGCAGGCATGGCTTCCTGGCCTTCATTGGGATGCTTTGGAAGGAGCACGGGGACGTGTTCCAGGTGCGCATTGGTAGTCGTCGGCTGATCCTCGCGATGCACCCCGATGTGGTGGAGCGCGTCTGCGCTGGCAATCGACAAAACTACGACAAGCGCGCCAGCTATGACGCCGTGCGCAAGTACCTACTCGGAGATGGACTGGTTGCGAGCACCGGAGATCTGTGGCGTCGGCAACGCAAGCTGATGGCCCCCTTTTATACGCCAAAGGGAGTGCAGGCGTATGCGGAGCTGATGATTCGCGACGGCACGCGTCTCGTCGAGCGCTGGCAAGAGCTAGCACAACGAGGGACGGAGGTGGAGATCGCCGAGGAGATGACCTTCGTTACCGCCTCGATCATCTTGAAGGCGATGTTTAGCACAGAGACGATGGAGTCGATCCAGCAGATGAAGGACGCCGTCGAGACGATGGTCTCCTTCGTTGGCGAACGGGTGACGAGTGTGCCACTCCCGGTGTGGCTGCCCACCCGAAGGAACCGCAAGTACGTAGCGGCACGGGAACTGGTGCATCGTTCGATCGGTGCGATCCTCACGCAACGACATGGCCAATCGGAAGCGCAGTGGCCCGATGACCTGCTCTCCCGACTTATGAAGGCACGCGATGAGGACACCGGCCAAGCGATGTCGGAGAGCCTGCTGCGCGACGAGTCGATCACCACCTTCTTTGCGGGTCACGAGACCACGGCGCGTACCATGGCATTCACGTGGTATGCGCTGGCGACAAATCCGCAGGTGACGGAGCGGCTGCACCAGGAACTCGATCGGGTGCTCGCTGGACGTACTCCTACCGTCGAATGTCTCCGACAGCTTCCCTATACTCTGCAAGTAGTTAAGGAAGTGCTGCGGCTCTATCCGGCGGCACCGTTCTACGTACGTGACGCACTCGATTCTGACCAGCTTGCGGGCTTTGACATCCCAAAGGGTGCGGCTGTGATGCTGTCACCGTACTATACGCACCGGCATCCGCAGTTCTGGGAAGACCCCGAAGTGTTCGATCCGGAGCGCTGGACTCGCGAGCGGGACGGGGCGCGTCATCACTACGCGTACCATCCGTTTGCAGCAGGTCCGCGCATCTGCATTGGCAACAACTTCTCTCTGCTAGAGAGCCACTTGCTCCTTGCCATTTTGGCGCAGCGCTTCGCACTCAAACTCCGTGCTGGCTACACGCCACGCTGGGTCATGAAGGGCACGCTCGGACTCGAAAACGGTCTGCCGATGGTGATCACTCCGCGCTAGATTTTCAATCGAGCACCCAAGGACGGGACACGTCCCAAAACAGACCGAATCACTGCAAGATTGGTTGCGCGTCACATGCGGGCGGAGTAGTAGCGCTCGCGGTCCGTCCGGTTGCCTCCGTCCGAGCCACCACGCGCATCGCCTGTGGGCAGGGCCTCTGCGCAAACGACTCCTTGTCATCTCTCCGTTCGATACTCAGGCCCGGACTGTTTGCTTCACACTTCGCCAGCTTCCGTTTGTTCGAGGTCCGCTCAGCCTTCTGTCCGCGCTCTTTGTTGGTGAATCATGCTCACCGGCGCAAGGGGAGACTCGGAGGGGTGGAAGACTGCTCACTTGAGGGTGGTCATGCAGCCTTTGGCGGTGCAGGTGGCGACGATGGTCTTCACGCCGTCCCAGGTCTGGCCGTCTTCGGTCTTGGTTGGAGCGGCGGGACAGGCGCACGGCGGGTATTGACTACGGCACTGCTTCTCATTGGTGACAAAGCGCGAAGCCTCCGCGATGTTGAAGCCGATGGCGAGCTGGCTGCCGCAGCAGTTGATTTGGTGGGTGCCAAAGCTGCACTGGCTCGAGTCGCTGCACGTCTTGTCAAAGCTGGGGAAGACGATAGGCGACATACCGCACATCACGACATCGCTGCCAGCATCGCTGCTCGCTAAATCCGGCATCAAGCCGCAGCTCTGGTCGGGCACACCGCCGCCGCCACCACAGTCGGGAACCACCAGGCAGGCCTTTTCGGTACAGGCGACCGAGCCGCCGGCCAGACAGGTGCAGGTGTTGCAACCATCGCTGGCCGGAAACGAACTACCGACGGAATAGAGCGCTCCGCCGTAACCACAGACGCCGCCTGACGGCCCTCCGCATGAGCAACCGCCAAGGAGTAGTCCCAGTGCGAGCAACCAAGAACCAATGTACCGCATAAGCACCTCCTCTTCCCAACCTAATCATAGGAAGCGTCGAAGTCACTGGCGGCACCGGCTCGCTTCCATGGCCCTGGGGAGTGATTGCCAACCTCAGCCCGTCCGGGCCTCGATCACCCGCACCAGGCCGGCCCAGCGCGGTTTGCAGGACTCGAGTTGCGCGGCGAAGTCATGCGGGTCGTGCACGGCAGCGGAAGTGAATCCAGTGGAGAGCAGTTGCTGCAACAGGTCCTGCGCGGTGTCGAAATGCAGGTGCACCCGACTACGTACGAAGGTTGACAGCATCATCCTGAACGCGTTGGTGACCAGGCCACTATTCACCCCGGAGAGGTGGATGTCAGAGAGGTACAGGCCCTGTGGGAAACCGTGGAGTGCGCTGGCAAAGCGTCGCCACATCCCTGTCACGTTGTCCGCGTCGAAATAATTGATCAGTCCCTCGGTCACGATTGCCACGCCCTGCGTCGGGTTCAACGTCGCGGCGAGCGCGGCCAGTGAATCGGGGCCGTCATCGGCAAGCGCATTGATTGTGATGATGCGGTGGTGCGGGCTGGCTGTTGCGCCGAGCAGGTTCAGCTTGCGCGCCGCCATGCCCGGCAGGTCCGCCTCGATGTAGCTGATGCGCGAACCGTACTTGTTCGCGAAACGCAGGCCGCGTGGCGACAGGCCTGCGGCGACTTCGATGACCTGCGTGATGTTTCCCGCATCGATTGCCGCGGCGAGACGCAGGTCGATGAGTTCGTGGCGGGCGAGCAGGAAATCCTGAAGCGTCGGTCCGCCGACCGTAGATGACGCGAACATAAGCGGCTGCAGGAGGCGGTACAGGAGGCTGCCCTGCGGCGTACGTAGTCGCTCGTCGGAGAGTCCGTTGCGCAGCCAGACCTGGCCCGTGTAGTGCGCGGTCGGGCTGATGGTGGCGCTCTTGCGGGCGGAATCGGTCATGGTCGTTTCCCAGGTGGCGTATCGTCGTAGCCTTGACCGCGAGATTATCGTCAGCGCCCGCGTCCAGCCAAGCACGGAAAAGCGATATCGATGAGGAATCGTCGCTTGCTCTCTACTCCTCAATCATCTCAACCTGCGACCGCTTGACACGGCGCTTGGGCGGACTCCGCTTACTTGTCGTAGGTAGGTTCTTCGTGATGGACCAGTGAGGCAGGAAAACTTCCCGTAGCTTCTCACTCAGTAGCAGGGAAGTCTTTTCAGGATTCCCGACGGGAGGGAGAGTCTCGTGAAGAATGTCCTCTGCCGTCGCCGACTCGGGCACGGTTCAGGCGCTCACTTCTGTGGTCATGGTGCCGAAACCGCGTTTGCTCTTCCTACTCTCCGGGGAAAGAATCGGTGTGCAAGATCCTCTCGTGGGGCGCATAGATGGCACCGGGCATCTGTCAGAATTCTTCCGGGCTGCACGCCTTGGGGGAGAGTAGCAGGGCCCGAGAGCAGTTGCGGGGGACTCTACTCAGAGTCCTTGGTGGGCTTGTACGCGCCGGCGGCATAGATGCGGACTCCAACATGACTGGTCGCGGGATCGCCAGACAGGGTCGGATCGTACTTGCCTTTCCCGGCACCATGCGACTTCACGGTCATGCCGCCCGTAGGGGTGACGTTCTTGCCATCCACCGTTGCGCTCCAGTCCACGACCCAGATGATGTTGTAAAGAGGATTGAATTGCCCCATGTTCTGCGGGCCAATCGGACGCTTGGCGTAGCCTTCGGCGTCCTTGGAGTCCACCATCTCGGAGTTGTAGGTGACGGCCAACCACAGCGCGAACTTGGTCTTTCCGCTGATGGACACCAGCGGGGACTCGTTCTTGATGGGATCCATGAAGCCGATGTTCTTGGAATCGGTGGTCTTCTTGTTCTGAGCGTCATAGACCGGGCGGGGGTAGGGAATGGTCAGGCAGGGGCCATCCCAGAAATGCACGATGCGCTGCTTGTTGCGGTTCTCCAGAGTCGTGGTCCACTTTTGCTCGGTCTCTTTCAGCTTTTTTTCATACTTGGTATGGGTAAGCTTCTGAATGGCTGAGCGTGGCTTGAGCTTTTCATAGTCAGCGAGGAGCTGCTTCGACATGTCGACGAACTTCCGCCCCTCCATCTTCTCGTCCTTCTCTTGCTGAACGGTGTTGGCCACGTCCTCCTCTTCTCCGAGCATTCTGGTGAGCGGCTGAAGCGCGAACGTGGTGCTTTCGAACCAGCTGAGCCGCGGATCGATTCGGCCTTGGCGGTTATCTTGATCCTTGGCCTTGTCGATCATGGTCCTGACGACTGCAACGGTGCCATTCTGGTATGTCAAAATGATATCGTCTTTAATAATTGTCTGGACCCAGCCAACCCAGTATTGGTCCTTAATAGGAATTTTATGCTTTTTAGGAATTCCACAAACGGCACTACAATAAAATATGCCATCCAGAACGCTGCCTGCGTAGTTGCATTTATCTTGTAGTGTTGGGATTGAAATCATGTACTTTACGCTAATGTTTCCGACATTTGCTTCCGCTGGTGCTGTATTCATCGTGGTTGTCTCTCGCGGACATCTGGTCCGTACCATCAAAGTTAGATTCGCAGCCGCGCTACTTTAACATGCTCCTGCGTACCAACGGCAGAAGCGAGTAGTAAGAACAAACGCGGTTTCGGCACCTCGGTCCGGGAAGTCGGCGGCTGGACTGGGCCAAGATCGGCGACGGCAGAGGACATTCGGCAGCAAACTGTCGCCGATCTATGCAATAAGTCGTAAAGACGTCAGCCACAGAGATATCCTTGCCCACTCGTCCGGCCGCTGCGGTTGTCTGCTCGGTTGGGTGGCGATGAGTACCGCCACATATCCACTCGCCCCACGCGGTTGCGCAGCCGAGACCGAATCACGTTTTGAGTTGCTTCATCAAAGCCAGGCGCTTGGCCCGGTGTCTTTCCTCCATCGCGGTGGCTGCGCTGCGGCCACAGGGCGCCAAAAGCTGCCCCCGGGCTTTCCTCTCCATAAAAGCAAATCCTGCGCCAGAGGTCTTCTGGCCGTGTGCAGGGCTGCGCTGCGAAGAGATGTGGTGGCGGACAGCCCACGAGAATTGCAGTTTGGTAGGCATCGGAGTGTGCGGGCGCTGTGCGGGCGCTGCGCGGGAACAGTGCGAGCGCGGTTATGCCGTGGCCCATCTCGTGGACCCAGGTCGAGAGCAGCGTGAAAGGGGTAGAGCAGGTAACCCCCGTAGGGCACGAGCCCCTGCAGGGCCAGGATCAGCACCGCTGCCCCGAGGAGCAGCCCGCGGTGACCCCGGCTGCGACTTGTCAGACATCGGGCTCAAGGATAGCACGCACGCGGCGCCGCGCTCGCGTGACGCGGCGGGAAGCCCGAGGCGGCAGCAGGGCCGTGCGGCGGCTCGTAGGAGCTCCTGCGCGGTCTCATCGCCGGGTCGATTCGATAGAGGGCCGAGACCCCCAGGTGGAGAATTGCGGCCCCAGCGGGGACACGCGGGGGACGCAACTCATGCGCCGAGCAGCCGCGCCTACAGGGTCAGAGGGAGTCCCGGGGTTGTTCCTCGACTTCGGTCGTTTGCCGCGAAAGATCAGAAAGTTTGCTTTAAATTCATTTTATTTTTAGTGCCATGAAGCACTAAAATGATTTGTGTAATAAGGCCGGACATGCCAGATGCACCGCTCCCTGGAGAGGCTGGCGTGATGCCTCGGGCCGCGCTGTGCCTTGAGGGGCATGCCCGAGTCGCTCCCTCCACAGCCGAGCCGAGGCCCGGTGTGTGGCGGTGAGATCCGGATCCCACGCTCTGCGCAACTCGTGCACTGAGGAGATGATTTGATGAGAACCTATATCTACCAAAAAGGCTTGGCCCTCATGCTGCTCGCAGGGCTCGCGGCCTGCTCGTCTGAGTCGGAGCTCGCCCCGCCCTCCTGCATGGACGGCATCAAGAACGGAACCGAGGTCGACATCGACTGCGGCGGCATCTGCGTCCCCTGCGGCGAGGGCCGCGCGTGCGCGGTGGCCGGCGACTGCGTCACCGGCGTCTGCCAGGACCGAACCTGCTGGGCACCGGGGTGCTCCGACGGGGTCAAGAACGGCGCGGAGATCGACGTGGACTGCGGCGGCTCCTGCGGTGCCTGCGGTGACGGCAAGAATTGCGGCAACGGCAGCCAGTGCACCTCCGGCGTGTGTATCGGCAGCCGCTGCCAGGTGCCGAGCTGCACCGACGGCACGAAGAACGGCACCGAGAGCGACTCGGACTGCGGCGGCTCCTGCGGCAAGTGCCCCGACGGGAAGATGTGTACCACGTCGACGGACTGCGGCAACGGCTACTGCGGCGCGGACAACACCTGCAAGACGCCGACCTGCACCGACGGGGTCAAGAACGGCACCGAGAGCGACGCGGACTGCGGCGGCACCTGCGCGACCAAGTGCGCACTCGGCAAGGTCTGCTCGCTCCCCGCGGACTGCGCGAGCGCGAATTGCGTCGCCGGCAAGTGCATCGCTCCCCCCTTCCAGACGTTCACGGCGTCGGATAACTTCACGGTGCCCCCGGACGTCTCCTCGGTCCGCGTCGTCGTCGTCGGTGGTGGCGGTGGCGGCGCGAACGGACACCAGGCCGGCGGCGGCTCGGGCCTGGTCGCCGGTGGCACCTTCACCGTCACCCCGGGGCAGGTGATCCCGGTGACCGTGGGCGGCGGCGGCAAGGGCGCGCTGCTGAACACCGGCAACGCCATCATCGGCAACACGCCGGGCGGTGCCTCGAGCTTCGGCGCGTTCCTCAGCGCCGGCGGCGGCTCCACCTCGACCGTCATCAACGGTCCCGGCGCCAACGGCGGCAGCGGCGGCGGCGGTTCCTGCAACGCCGGCAGCCCTGGCGGCAACGGTGGTGCCAACGGTGCCAACGGCGGCTCCTGCACCTACTCGGGCGGCAGCGGGCAAGGAGACTTCTCGACCAAGTTCGCCGGGATCACCAGGGTGGCACTTGCGGCCGGCGCGGGTGGGACCGGCGGCAACTCGAGCCACTCGGGCGGCGGCGGCGGCGGCGGCGTCACAATCGGTGGCATGGGCCCCAACGGCCAGGATGGCGCCGCGGCGTTCAGCGGCAAGGGCGGTAAGGGCTACGGCGGAGGTGGCGGCGGCGGCGGCTACAATGGCGGCGATCGCATCGCCGGCGGCGACGGTGCCCCGGGCTTCGTGCACGTCGAGTACTGAGACGGGAGTGTGCGCTCTTATAGGGGGACACTCTTAACCATTACAACACTCCCTAACAGGAGTGAATGCAATGGGAACACAAAGACAGACAGCGGGGTCAGAATGCGCGTCATTGGCGTCGGTAAACAGGGGAAGGCGGGCGTGGTTCAGTATCCCACATAGATATATTCGCATTGCTCGCCTCGCGGATATGCAGATAAAATCTGCAAAGGCGCAGTTCTTGGGGGGGCATCATGCGTAAGTCAGGCGGGGCACAGAGTGTCGGAGGGCGACTCCGAGCGGTTGGGTACGTCCGGGTTAGTACGGACCAGCAAGCGCTGGAGGGAGTCAGCTTGGAGGCCCAGCAGGTGCGCATCCGGGCTCACTGCGTCAGTCAGGAAATCGAGCTGATCGACATCGTGATCGATGATGGTTTCTCGGCGAAGTCCCTCGAGCGGCCCGGTATCAAACGGGCGCTGGCGATGCTGGCAAGCAATCACGCCAATGCGATCGTCGTTGTCAAGCTCGATCGGCTCACTCGGAGCGTGAAGGATCTCGGGTACTTGTGCGATTCCTACTTTCGGGAGGGCTTGCCGTACTCGCTGCTGTCCGTCAGTGATTCGATCGATACACGGTCGGCGAGCGGCAAGCTGATGCTCAATGTCCTGATGTCGGTCGCGCAGTGGGAACGGGAGGCGATTAGCGAACGGACTCAGGAGGCGATGGACGAGCTGAAGCGGCGCGGGGTTCGGATGGGAGGCGCTCCCTATGGATGGCAGTACACGAAGGAGCCCGACGAGCACGGACGGCGGAATATCGTGCTTCATCCCGGCGAACAGAAGATCATCCTGCGAATCTGCGCCATGCACCGGGAGGGGCTGAGCGTGCTGGACATCTGGAAGCGGCTTACCGCTGAAGGAGTGCGCCCTCGAGGTGACGCGTGGGAACGTCCGACGCTGTATCGAATCCTAGAACGCGCTGGCCTCCTGACCCTGCCTCGTCGGCCCAAGAAAGAGAGCGCAGACGGTCAGCGCCGGCAAGGCCCGACCCGAGACAAGACGATCGCGATCCAACAAGCTCACACTCTGCGGGCACAGGGTCTCAGCCTGCGCCAGATCGGCGAGAAGCTCAGGAAGGCCAGAATCCTACCCGCCCGTGGTGAAGTCTGGCACGCTGCCAGCGTGCTTGATCTCCTGCGGCATGCCGCAAGCACAGATTAGGGGCAGATACAAGGGGGTCGACGTTACAACGGGGGCGGTCGGGGTTCCTACCAAAACAACGAGACATCGCCCTGGCCCCATCGGACTCACCGTCGCAGCCACTTAAGCGCCGCTCGGAAGCGCCGTCGGGGCAGCGTGTCACCGCAGAGAAATTCTCATCGTAGTGCTACTATGAACAGGTCTGTACCTTCATGGAGGTGAAGTATCATTGGCAAGCCCTGGCCAATGTGCAGTTTACCGGAACCCCTGCTAACGTGACCACGGGAGCTTCTCCTGCTAACGTGACCACGGGAGCTTCTTTCGGCGACGTCGGTCGGAACCGGGCTCTCTTTTTCCATGTCAGATCCCGTTTCGCCGATGCGTATTTGGTGCAGTCCGAAGATGTGTCCGACGAAGGACTGAAAAGGTAGGTTGGGGTAAGATAGTCATTGACAACCCTGAAGGGACGGAGTGACCCTAGTACTCATGCATGACGTGCACTAAACGATGGATAAAGGAGAAACCAATGGCCTGGTTTCGATTTCCGCCGCCGCTCATTTGGCTTCAGCGGAGGACCTGGACATTCAAGCTAGTTGAGATGTCTTTCCTGTGGCTCGGCATTGGCTTTTACGAGGGAATAAGCCATGGCTGGAACGAAGATGCGAAGATGCTTCTTCGTTCGTCCTTGTTTGCCTACCCTGTTTTGGTTTTTATGTATTGGATTTTGAAATATTCGATCAATACCTTGCGTATCGCGCTCGGAAACACACGCGGACAGATAGGGATGGGGCTTGATGCGGAGCTAATCCTGCTGGATAGGCTCGTAGACCTCCATGAGCGGTTCGTGCGAACAATCTGGCTCATAGAAGACAGTTCCGCAAGAGTCATTAACCAAACTACCGTGACCATAGATAATAGAAAAGGCCAGTTTCATATCGGCAAAGACTTCAATATAAATCAGCCCAATGGTCCACTGGACTGATTTTCCCGGCACAAATGGAAACGCCAAACATGAAGAACAAAATTAACATCAATAATCAGCATGGCAATTTTCACATCGGCGGTAATTTTAATATTGGGAGCAGAGCGCAGGGCCCTGCATCGGCGGGTGAGGAGCGCACAGCGGCCGAGCCAAGACCCGAGTCTCCGTTGGTAGACACAGAGCGGAGTACAGTCCGCAAGATGCTCAGGGTTAGTTTGCGTCGGGATGCAGAGTTCGATGCATTCGTACTGGATTGCTTCTCTGATATCTATCGCCAGTTTGCCACTAGCATGGAACGCGATCGCAAAACAAATCTCCTGCTGGAGTCGAGAGATCCAGCCGAGGTTTTACGCAGGCTGTCGCAGTGGTGCGCATCAAAGTAGCCTGGGCCGAAAAATTGCCATCCCACAGTTTAGTGGGCTATCATATATGATAGAAAAGCGGAAGGAAAGGATAAGCCGATGCCCTATACTGCTGAAATCAGCCGATCGAATCCCTCATGCTTCATCTTCCTAGTGGATCAGTCAACATCCATGGAAGAGCCGTTTGGGGGTGGGGACGGCACCAGAAGAACAAAGCAGGCTGGCGTTGCTGATGCCACTAACCGCCTGCTCGATAATCTCGTCATCAAGTGCTCGAAGGACGAGGGGATTCGCGACTACTATCAGGTCAGTGTTATTGGCTACGGCACACGCGTCGGCTCCGCCCTCCAGGGCAGCCTGGCAGGCCGCGAACTCGTCCCGATCAGCGAAATTGAGGCCAACTCGCGCATCGTGCAACGTACTCGTGAGGTCGACGATGGCCTGGGTGGATTGCGCCAGGAGCGGGTGGACTTCCCAACATGGATCGATCCGATAGCCAGCGGAGGCACGCCGATGGCCGAAGCGCTGGGCATGGCCGATGGCATCCTTCGGAATTGGATGGCGCAGCACCCCGACTGCTTCCCCCCGATCGTTATCAACATCACCGATGGGGAGCCCAACACGCCACCAGAAGCCGCTGCAGAAGCCCTCAAGTCGATCCGAAGCAGCGACGGAAACGTACTTCTGTTCAACATCCATCTGTCATCAAAGCCTTACCCCAAGATCGAGTACCCGGACACCGATCAGTTCCTAGCCGACGAGTACGCTCGTCTGTTGTTCCGGATGTCGAGCGTGCTACCCCCGCACCTGGTCGCTGAGCTGAAGCAGGAGGGCTACCCCGTTTCCGACAACTCGCGCGGCTTCGTATTCAACGCCGACAGCATCGCGCTTATCAAATTCCTGAACATCGGCACGCGGCCGAGCAACTTGCGGTAGCCAGGGTGCACACGACAATCCGCTGTCTTGGCCTGCCAAAGGCCGGGAACAGCGAATCCGAGTACGAAGATGCACACTTCCCGTTCGAGACCGGACGGGTCGTCGATTCCGTCGTGAGATTGGCCGTCGGCGATGGGGCGTCGGAGTCTTCGTTTTCTAACCTGTGGGCAAGGCTGCTTGTCCACGCGTACGGCGAAGGTCGTCTTGACGCGTCGACGCTGGAACACGATCTGGTCGCCGTGCAAACAGCGTGGCGCGAGGCTCTATCGAGCCGAAAGCTGCCCCGGCACGCTGCGGTCAAGATGCGTTCCGGGGCCTTTGCCGCGCTGGCCGGTCTGACATTGCTCGATGGTACAAGCGACGGAGATGGTGCCTGGACCGCGCTGGCGGTCGGCGACAGCTGTTTGTTCCACCGCCGTGGCGAAGAAATCCTGTCGCAGTTTCCTCTAAGCGACTCTAGGCAGTTCCATAACGCCCCGTGCCTGCTCGCCTCGCTCGCAGAACCATGCGTCGCCGCGCTTGCTGAGACGCAAACCGCCCGCGGCAGCTTCCAAAAAGGGGACATATTCTATCTGATGACCGACGCGTTTGCGTGTTGGTTCCTGGGCGAGCTAGAGCGAGGCGGCTCGCCTTGGAAGCTCGTCGATGATGCCGCCAACTCGGCTGCTTTCGCGGACCTGATTGCCGATTTGCGGGTTACTCGGCGGATGAAAAATGACGATGTCACTCTGGTAAGAGCCTCCATCGACTAAAGGGGGTCAACCGTGCCCTGGCCAGCGGATGACGAGTATGCTCGCGCACTGCAAAATCCGCAGTATGCGTTTACTGACTGCGAGCTTCAGCAAGGCAAGATCGAAAAGAATCGCAAGGGACAGCCACGTCCGCGTTCCGGCGCCAACGCAACGGTCTACCGGAGTGATTGTGGCTCGATGGTGTGGGCGGTCCGCTGCTTCACCCGCGAGGTGCGCGATCAGCAGCAACGGTATGCAGCGATAAACGCACATCTACAGAAAAACCCGCTACCATACTGTGTCAAATTTCACTACCTGCCCGACGGAATTCGCGTCGAAAGTAGCGCGAAGGCGTTTCCGATCCTGAAAATGGAGTGGGTCGAGGGAAAGTCTCTTCATGCCTACGTCCGCGACGCGTTGGCGGCACGAACTCCCGGGGTACTGGGTCGGCTGGCAGAGCGGTGGATCGAGATGCTACGTGCTCTCCGTGCGATAGCCATGGCACACGGAGATTTACAACATGACAACGTCAAAATCCTGGCCAATGGTGACATCAAGCTGATCGATTACGACGGCGTATACGTGCCGACGCTACAAGGCCGAATGAGCCTTGAAACGGGGCATCGGAACTACCAGCACCCTAGGCGGGACTCTTCTCACTATGGGCCCGAGCTCGACTCTTTTGCGGGATGGGTGATCTATCTTTCGCTCGTCGCGCTGGATGCGGATCCGTCTCTTTGGCGATTCAATGCGCAGGATCCCGATCGTCTGATTCTGGGCGACAAGGACTTCAAGAATTGGAGCCAGTCACCAGCGCTCCAAGCTTTGCTGAATGCGTCTGATGCGCGAACACGAGAACTGGTCGGGGAGTTCCAACGTGCGATGCGCTATTCGCTCGATGCGATGCCATCCCCCGTCGATGCGAGTATGGCTGCCAGGCAGCGGGGCGGTCCGGCCGGTAGCGCGTCCCCTACCGCTGCGGCGCAGCCCTTGCGCTTCTCAGGTCCGGCGCCGACTCCTCCGTGGCCAACAACTCCTCCCAACTCGATGGCTCGTTGCCTCCGCCACACGGGAACAACACCGGGCGCAGTCCGCCTCCCCACGAGGCGTTGAGTTCGGGCTTGCGCGCGTCCGGTCCAGGGCGCACCCGGAAGCCTGTTCTCCCCAACAGATCTGCTGATCTACCAAGAGCGTTGCACCTTGATCGAGCTGGCAAGGTGCACTCTTCCACGAACACGGTAGGACAAGCACCCGCCAGCATACTGAAGAAGGCCCCCATGAAACCCGCTGCCCCGCCCTCCGCGCCAGAGAAAAAGTCCAAGAGCGAATATTTCAAGGCCTCCGGGGTTTGGGACTAGCCATGCGCACGCGGGTTCCCTCGGTTTACCTGGCTGTACTTACGTTCATCTTAATGCATTCGAGCATACACATGGTACTGGCAGACGCTCGAAGTGTAGAGTTGGCCAAGGCAGAATACCAACAGGGCAAGTCCTG
>WBZP01004714.1_pt1 | contig 14114 bp, 12 predicted proteins | sample 5204301 | NCBI WGS metagenome assembly WBZP01 (sample SAMN12412401, study PRJNA552823) | activated sludge metagenome | isolation source: activated sludge from nitrification reactor of wastewater treatment plant... | place: USA: Pennsylvania | collected 2017 | reverse complement strand
TTCTGTTTTCTTTCGGAACCGTCGGCCAGTTTCTGTTTAAGGTTATTGTTATTGAAAAGTACGGCTGAGCTCGCATTAAACCTGGGCAGGAAAGCCGCTTTTGCATAACTGTTATTAAGTGTATATACCGCGGAATCATTTTTAAGCAGCAGTATATCAAAATTGTTTTTAAGAGCGACGGCAACGGCTTCCTCTATCGTAAGCATCCGCTGTTGTGCGGTTCCGGTATACCCGGTTAAGAAGTTAAAAATGAAGAGGGCAGTTATAAAGCGTTTACGCATTATAGTTATAATTTATACTGTATGTGTGTCAGCTGGGATGTTATCCAGTTCACTCCTTTTTTTCCTGGTAGACAGGTATGAATATATGGCCGGAATTACAAATAATGTAAGTAACAGGGAGAACATCACACCGCCAACAATTACTATACCCAATGGCATGCGGCTGGTTGCCGCATCACCCAGTGATAAAGCCAGCGGCAATGCGCCCAGCGACATGGCCAGGCTGGTCATGAGGATCGGCCTGAAACGGGCGATAGATGCTTCAATAACGGCCGGTAGTTTTTTCTCACCTGCCAGTTGTTTCTGGTTTGCAAATTCCACAATCAGGATACCGTTCTTGGTTACAAGCCCGATGAGCATGATCATGCCAATCTGTGAAAAGATATTGATGGTCTGGTCAAATATCCATAACGAGAGGATGGCTCCGGCCAAAGCCAGCGGCACGGTTATCATGATGGTGAACGGATCAATAAAACTTTCAAACTGTGCTGCCAGTACGAGGAATATCAGGACCAGCGCGAGTATGAAAGCAAACATGGTATTGCCCGAACTGTCGGCATAATCACGCGAAGGACCGGCCAGGGATGTGCGGAAACTGTCATCCAATACGCTGTCGGCTATTGCCCTGATCTCATTGATGCCGTCGCCAATGGTTTTACCATCCGCCAGGCCGGAAGATATGGTGGCAGACCTGAACCGGTTGAAATGGTATAAAGTGGGTGGTGTTACATCTTCTGAAATATTAAGCAGGTTTATAAGGGCGATGGACTGGCCTTTATTATTGGTTACATAAATATTCTCCAGGTCACCGGGGTCGTCGCGGTTGATTCTTTCCACCTGGCCGATTACCTGGTATTGCTTACCGTCTTTGGTAAAATACCCCATCCGCTGGTTGCTTAATGCAAGCTGCAATGTTTGGGAAATATCCTGAACGCTTACACCCAGTTCACTCGCTTTTAAACGGTCGATGGTAATACGTATTTCCGGTTTGTTGAATTTAAGGTCGGCGTCCACTCCCTGTAATACATTGCTTTTATTAGCTGCTTCCAATATTTTTGGCAGCGCCGTCTTTATCTTATCAGCATTGGTATTCTGTATGACAAACTGTACCGGTTGACCGCTTCTCCTGTTAACAGAAATAGTCTGTTCCTGTATGGCGAATGAACGGCCATCATTAAAACGTGGCAGTTTCTTATTGACCCAACTTACAATATCCTGCTGGCTCCTTTCACGCTCATCCGGGTTTACCAGTGCTATGCGTACAAACCCTGAGTTGGCAGAACCGGAACCTGTGAATCCCGGGGCAGTCATGCTTACCAGGTATTTTTTTTCCGGAACAGAATCTTTCAGGAAATTGATCAACCTGTCCATGTATTTATCCATGGCATCATACGATGTTCCTTCGGGTGCGGTAACGGTTAAACGAAAACCGCTCTTATCTTCCATGGGGGCCAGTTCAGATTGGAGGCTGTTCCCTATAAAGAAAATGATTCCAAAGCAAAGCAACACAATCGGAAAGGAGAGCCAGCGCACTTTCATGAATGCCTGCAGCATTTTCCTGTATCCATTTTCCATTCCCCTGAAAAAGGGTTCAGTAGCATTATAGAAACCCGAATGTTTATGTGTTTTACCAGCCAGCTTTACGTTTAATACCGGGGTAAGCGTGAGTGAAACGAATGCTGAAATGAGTACGGCACCCGCAACCACGATACCAAATTCACGGAACAGCCTGCCTACAAAGCCCTGCAGGAATATGATCGGCAGAAATACCACGGCCAGTGTGATGGAAGTGGCGATAACGGCAAAATAGATTTCTTTTGATCCATCCCTGGCCGCCTGCCATTTATTCATTCCCTTCTCCATCTTTTTGTAAATGTTTTCCGTAACCACAATACCGTCATCAACCACCAGCCCGGTTGCCAGTACGATGGCCAGCAGCGTAAGTACATTTATGGTGAAGCCGCTCAGGTACATAATAAAGAATGCGCCAATCAGCGAAACGGGAATGTCTATCAGAGGCCTCAATGCGATGAGCCAGTCGCGGAAAAACAGGTAAACGATCATTACCACCAGGATAAAAGCCAGTATCAGTGTTTCTTTCACTTCACTGATGGATTTGCGTATGTTGTCTGTCTGGTCTGAAGAAATTTCCAAACGGATATCCGGAGGAAGGTCAGCCTTTATCTCTTTCAGGCGTTTATGTATTTCATCAGATATCTGGATATAATTGGTGCCCGGCTGTGGTATGATGGCCACTGCAATCATCGGTACATTACTTTCCTTAAGCACACTTTCTTCATTTTCGGGGCCAAGAACGGCTTCACCGATATCTTTCAGCCTGATATCGGTTCCATTGATGTTCTTAATGATCAGGTTGTTGAACTCTTCTTCCGTATTCAGTTTTCCGAAAGTGCGTATACCCAGTTCCGTTGCATTGCCGGCAATTTTTCCGGCAGGCAGTTCCACATTTTCCCGGAGCAGGGCGTTCTGTACATCTTTAGGTGTTAGTGAAAATGCGCTCATCCTGGCCGGGTCGAACCAGATGCGCATGGCATATTTCTTTTCGCCCCAGATATTTACCCCGCTAACACCGGGTATTGTCTGAATCCTTTCAACCAGGTTGTTGTTGGCAAATTCAGTTATCTGCAGGGCATTCCTGATATTGCTTTGCAGCAGCATGATTACAACCGGATCGTTGCTGTTATCGGCCTTGCTCACTACGGGAGGCGCATCCAGGTCGCTGGGTAACGACCTTACGGCCTGCGAAACCTTGTCACGCACATCATTAGCCGCTTCTTCCATACTGGTGCCCAGTTCAAATTCTACGGTTATATTGCTGCTTCCCTGCGAACTCTGGGATGTGATATTCTTGATGCCTGGAATACCGTTTACGGCTTTTTCAAGCGGTTCGGTTATCTGTGTTTCTATGATTTCAGCATTGGCTCCGGGGTAGGAGGTACGTACACTGATATTTGGCGGATCCAGGGCTGGATAATCCCGCACACCCAGGAACTTATACCCGATAAGCCCGAATACCATGATGATGATATTGAGAACAATGGCAAAAACGGGCCGCCGTAAACTGAATTCTGAAATATTCATTATTATTCGTTAATCTGTAATAGCGGATCACATCTGCCAGAAATATGTTTTGCCGCTATTAATTTTTCACTTTATTCAAAACCACTTTACCATTGGGTTTAAGGCTCATCAATCCGGTTGTGATAATGGTGTCGCCGGGTTGTAGCCCTTTGATAACCTGTACGAGAGATGAATCCCGTATGCCTGTTTCCACGGGTACAAATTTGATGTTACCTCCATTATACAATACAACCTGTTTGCCACGTGCCTGAGGAACGATGGCTTGTGATGGAATCATGATCGCATCCGGATCAGGAGCGAATCCAAGTTTCACTTTTGCAAATGCTCCGGGAAGCAGGTTGTTATCATTATTAATCACCAATGATCTTACCATCAGGCTACGGTTGTCTTCCTGCATACCAGATTCCGTGGCAATCACTTTTGCCTGGTATATTTTGCTGTTTCCTTCAGTTGTAAAACTAACAACCTGCCCGGTTTGCAACCTGGATGTGAATTTTTCAGGCAATGTAAAATCAAGCTTTACCATATTTTTCTGCCTGATGGTTGTTATTACGGTTTGAGGGCTCACATAAGCACCCGGGCTTACCATTTTCAATCCCAGCGTACCGGAGAAAGGCGCTTTTATTTCTGTTCTCATGATATTGCTCCGCACAATTTCCATATCCGCTTTCAGGTTATTCGATTGCAATACGATCAAATCATATTCCTGCTGACTTACACCGTTAATCTTTAGCAGTTCCTCATACCGTTTAGCGGTTTGATCCTGCACCTGCAATTGAATCTTCAATTTTTGTAACTGGGCACTCAGGTCGCCGTCATATATTTTTGCTATCAGGGTTCCCTGGCTAACATTCCGACCTTCCGTTGCGTTCAGGTAAGTTAGCCTGCCGGATATTTCCGGGTGAATTTCAGTGGCTTCATTGGCTATTACCGTTCCGGGAAGTTCAATATCCTGGCTGAGGGTAGTTGTTTTAATGATATATGCATCAACTTTTGGCGGCGGCGGGGCTACAGGTTTAGCATCTGCAGCTATCTTTTTCTTGTTGCTTTTACATCCGGGTAAAGTAAAAGCAGGAATACTCATACAAAGAATGGCAAAAAAAAGCTGTCTAAATGTACATTTCACTGTTGGGCGTTTGATAAAAATAGAATGATAAAAATAACGCTTATCGTTTAAGTATAGCAGTAAATTATTTTTATGGCAAATACGTTTGATGAAATTTATTCAGCTTTGGCAAATAAAGTATTCCTTATTTGGTTTGCCTTGTGCAGTAATTCCTGTTTTTCATTGCTTAAGATGGTTACATGCCCCATTTTACGGCCGGGTTTAGTTATTTTTTTACCATATATATGCACAAAAACATTATCCATCATCAACACTTTTTCCAGGCCTTCATAAAATACATCTCCGGTATAACCTTCACTTCCAACCAGGTTTACAATGGCAGCGGGCATAATCAGTTTGGGGTTGCCCAGCGGGTAATGGAGCATGATGCGCCACAGCATATCAAACTGGCTGCTGTAACAGGCTTCAATGCTGTGATGGCCGCTGTTATGAACCCTGCAGGCTGTTTCATTTACAAAGACATTATCGTCAATATCAACAAACAGCTCAACGGCAAAAATGCCCGGGCTTTTTAGTTCCTTCACCACTTTTATGGCAATTGCTTCAGCTTTCCAGAATACCTTTTCTGGCAGTACAGCCGGGCAAAGCTGATGGGTTAGCAGGTTCAGTTGCTGGTCAAAAACCATGTCTACGGGCTGATAAATGGCTGTTTTACCGGTATTGTCAACAGCAATAATTATGGCTATTTCCTTTTTTATATGAATCATTTTTTCCAGAACGGCCGGTTCATTAAAACCGAGACTGGTCTCTTCTTTTTTCCGTATAACCTGAACACCCCTTCCGTCATACCCACCGGTGGCCAGTTTATGCACAGCCGGTAAAAATTCGTGTTGAGCATGTAGTTCTTCCAGCGATGTTGTTACTACAAAATCGCTGCTGGGGATCTGCTGGTTCCGGTAAAATTCTTTTTGCAGGATCTTGTTTTTTATGATACGGAGAGCAGCCGGCTTAGGATAAATCTGTAGCCCTTCTGATTCCAGTTTTTCAAGGGCTTCCAGGTTAACACCCTCAATTTCAATTGTTAAAACATCAAGTTTTTTACCAAAATAGTAAACATCATCATAATTGTTAATATCTCCATTTATAAAATGATGGCATAAATGTGCAGCCGGGCAGTTGGCATCTTTCTCCATCACATAGGTTTCTACCGGGTAATTGGCGGCTGCCTGTAAAAGCATCCTCCCTAATTGTCCGCCACCTAAAATGCCCGCTTTTTTCATAGGGCAAATATATATCCTGATTTCGGCTTATCACAGCAAAATTTGAAGTAACCAGGTTATGATTAACCTGGTTTCCTGTAAACGGTAACAGCAAGCAAGCTAACAATCAAACCAAAGAAATATTATCTTTGGTACCTGATGAATCCCGACTATCCACATAAGTTGTTTTCCGATAAAAGGTTCAACTACTCCCTGTTGATGATTACCCTTGCCATGGATTCGGCAACCGCTGCTTAAAAAAGCCTGCCTGCTGTACATTTTATTTTTAATCAGGCAGCATTTTCTTCCGCTTCGGAATATCATTATTTGAAAAAATTAAAAAAATTGCCATGATAACAACAGATTCAGCCACAAAAAAAACGATGGATAGTACAACTGATTTTCTCCCGCTTCACGGAACAGATTATGTTGAATTTTATGTGGGTAATGCCAAACAGGCAGCTCATTTTTATAAATCAGCTTTCGGTTTCCAGTCGCTGGCTTATGCCGGCCCCGAAACCGGGGTTATGGATAAAGTGAGCTATGTGGTACGCCAGAACAAGCTCACATTTGTTTTAACTACGGCCTTACGTTCTGAACATGAAATTGCAGCACATGTGAATAAGCATGGCGACGGGGTGAAAGTGCTGGCATTAAAAGTGGATGATGCTACCGATGCCTGGGAGCAAACAACAAAAAGAGGTGGAAAGAGTTACATGAAACCTGTCGTATTAAAAGATGCAGACGGAGAAGTGGTATTAAGTGGCATACATACCTACGGCGATACGGTGCATATGTTTGTTGAACGGAAGAATTATACTGGCCCTTTTATGCCCGGCTACCGGAAATGGGAATCTAAATTCAACCCCGAAAGTACGGGCCTGCAATATGTAGACCACTGCGTTGGCAATGTAGGCTGGAACCAGATGAATCCATGGGTTTCGTTTTATGAAGATGTAATGGGTTTCCGGAACATACTCAGTTTTGATGATAAAGATATATCAACTGAATATTCTGCGCTCATGAGCAAGGTAATGAGTAACGGTAACGGGTATGTTAAGTTTCCGATCAACGAACCGGCGGAAGGTAAGAAAAAGAGCCAGGTGGAGGAATACCTTGAATTTTATAACGGCGAAGGTGTACAGCATGTGGCGCTGGCAACAAACAATATCATAGAAACCGTTGGTGAATTACAGAACCGGGGTATAGAGTTCCTGCCAATACCGGCCAGTTATTACGATGAGGTGCTTGACAGGGTGGGACATATTGATGAAGACCTGGAACCATTGAAGAATCTTGGTATCCTGATTGACCGTGATGATGAAGGATACCTGCTGCAAACATTCAGCAAACCGCTGCAGGACAGGCCTACCCTGTTTTTTGAAATCATCCAGCGTAAAGGGGCTAAAAGTTTTGGTAAAGGAAATTTTAAAGCATTGTTTGAAGCATTGGAAAGGGAACAGGATGTTAGAGGGAACTTGTAAAAATAATATCGTTTTACCTTAGTTGTTATATTATTACGGGGAATGGGTATTTAATTTTTTTATAATATCCATTCCCCTTTTTCAATAAGTTATAGCCAGAGACAGGAAAATGTACCCATTTCTTAAGTAAATTCCGAAGGCTGACGCACTTTTAACATCACGGGGATTGATAAATTATTTATTTTAGCAGGCCAGGCCTGATAACCTGGTTTTTTATTGCTGGATATGTACAGGATCATTTCATTTTTATTGCTGATACAAATGATATCAACTGCGGTCATTGCACAGAATGCATATGCAGGTGTGCAAAAGGGATCGTATAAGATGTCTGATGTATATAGCCGGATGGAAGATTCGGTAAGAAAGCAGTTTGAAAGACAAAACCTGGCCTGGCCGCCTGAAGCCATGTACATCCGTTCGTTCAAATACGACAGGCAGCTGGAAGTATGGGTTAAAGGAAGTTATAAAGAACCGTATAAACTTTTCAAAACGTACAAGGTCTGCATGCAAAGCGGAACCATGGGTCCAAAAAGGATGGAAGGCGATTACCAGGTTCCTGAAGGCTTTTACCATATTAATGAATTCAACCCTAACAGCAACTATCATCTATCGTTAGGGCTCAATTACCCGAATGCTTCCGACCGCATTTTAAGCGATTCCCTGCGGCCAGGCAATGCCATTTATATACATGGTAAATGTGTGTCTACCGGCTGTATCCCTATCAGCGATATTCCGATGGAAGAGTTATATATCATTGCGTCTTATGTAAAAGCAAACGGGCAGGAATTTATCCCGGTACATGTTTTCCCGGTTCGTTACAATGTAAAAAAATCGTACGATTATCTTTCCAACACCATAAAGAATAATGCTCCTTTGCAGGAATTCAACCAGCATATCAGGGAAGTGTATGATTATTTTGAAGTTAAGAAACAGTTACCAGTAATAATGGTTAACCGGAAAGGGGAGTATGTGGTTAATTAGTTTGAAGTTTAAAGTTTGAAGTTTGAAGTTATATCCTACATCGGATATTATAATCTATCAGTTTACTTTCCCTTACCTCATTAATACTTGTATCGTTTCTTCTGTCTTTTGTTCCAGCACGATATGCTTACCAACAGTTAATTCAGTTATCGTTTTTTCATTGTAATGCCTGATGGTTAACAGCAACAGGTCTTTCTCCACTTCCACGTCAAATATTTCTGAAGCACCCGCGGCCAGTTTCCCGATCTTTTCTGCATGGTCGTCAAAACAGCATAATAAGGATATGGCCGTATGTTGCGACAGGTTGGGCTTAATTTTCAACTGGTTGAATAATTCATGCAATTGCTGAACCGGTTTTTCTTCCACAAAAGAAAAATCCTTTGACCTGAACCTGATGAGCACCTGGTTTTTTTTCTGCACAATGATTGGCGGCAGGTTTTTGGTAAACGAACCGCTGATGGTTGTTCCGGGAAGTGACGGGTCAAGGAAACTTTTTACATACAAAGGGATATTCTTATTCTGTAACGGCTTAATTGTTTTTGGATGAATTACCTGTGCGCCATAATATGCCATTTCAATCACTTCGGTAAAGCTGAGCCTTGGGATAACCGTAACATCTGTATAGGCTCTTGGGTCGGCATTCATAACGGCATCCACATCCTTCCAAATGGTAACACTTTCTGCCGGCAGGAGGTTGGCAAATATGGCGGCAGAATAGTCACTGCCTTCCCGCCCCAGTGTGGTGCTTTCATTTTCATCCGTAGATCCGATAAATCCCTGTGTTACCACCACATCATAAGTATCAAATAGCGGTAATACCGTATTTTTTATTTTATCGCCGGTATATGACCAGTCAATGGCTGCATCCCTGAAATTATCATCAGTGCGAATGATATCCCGCACATCAACCCAGGTTGCCCTGGTATGCTGTTCTTGCAGGTACATACAAACAAGGCTGCTGCTGAGCAATTCGCCGCAGCATACCACCTGGTCGTAATAATAATCAAATTCCCTCACCGGCTTATCATGCAGTAACCATTCAATTTCGGTAAAGAATTCCTTCAGTTTGTTTTCTGCAGCCTGCCAGTTTATTGTTACCAGGTACTTGAGGCTGTTGAGATGCGATTCCTTAATCTGTTCAAATAATGCGAGGGCATCATCCTGCCTGTTATTCCAGAAAGCCTCCACCACTTTTTCAAGGGCATTGGTCGTTTTGCCCATGGCTGATATAACCACCAGCAGTTTATCTTGCTTTCCCGCTGCAATAATTCCGGCTGTGTTTTTAATCCTGTCAATACTGTTTATACTGGCTCCACCAAATTTATATACCTTCATTTCCTGAATATTATGAATTTTAAATGTTGAATGTATGATGGTTGGGTTTTATGTTGTATTTTATTAAAAAATTCAACATCCATCATATAAAATAGATTTAGATTTGTTGCAAATCTAACTTCGTAAATTGTAAACCTGAAATTGTTTTATGGCTATTAACAGAAAGATACAAACGCTGGATGAATTTACTATTCAGCAGATGCGTGATTTCCCCAAAGCAACCGGTGAATTATCAGGATTGCTAAGAGATATTGGCCTGGCTGCCAAGCGTGTTCATGTGGAAGTGAATAAAGCCGGACTCGTGGATATCCTGGGAGATGCGGGTACCATGAATGTACAGGGTGAGGAAGTGAAAAAGCTGGATGTGTTTGCCAATAACCAGTTTATGGGTGTATTACAGCATGGCATCAGTTGTGCAGGCATTGGCAGTGAAGAGATGGATGATATCGTTGTTTTTGATGATGAAGTAAGTAATAAATCAAAATACGTTTGCCTGTTCGATCCGCTTGATGGAAGCAGTAATATTGACGTGAATGTATCTATCGGAACCATCTTCAGCGTTTTCAGGAGAGTAAGTGAACTGGGAAAACCCGCCACCAGGGAAGATTTCCTGCAGGCAGGCACCCAGCAGGTTGCTGCCGGATATGTTATTTACGGCTCTTCCACCATGCTGGTTTATGCTACGAGGCGTGGCGTAAACGGATTCACACTCGATCAGTCTATTGGTGAGTTTACCCTCAGCCACCCCGATATCAAATGCCCTGATAAGGGTAAGATATATTCGGTTAACCATGGAAATTTTTTCCAGTACGACGAAAAAGTGAAACAGTATATTACTGCTTGCCAGAAAAAGGATAAAAGCAACGGCGGGCCCTATACACAGCGTTATATAGGCAGTATGGTGGCAGATGTGCACCGGAACCTCATCAAAGGAGGTATTTTCATGTACCCCGGCACAACCGATAAGCCAAAAGGAAAACTCAGGTTATTGTATGAGTGCAATCCCTTCGCTTTTATTGTTGAAAAGGCAGGTGGTAAAGCTACAAACGGTGTTATCAGGATATTGGATGTTCAACCAACAGAACTTCACCAGCGAACTCCCTTGTTTATAGGAAGTAAAGGGATGATGGAAGAACTGGAAGGGTATATAAATGGGTGATGTATGGTGTAAGATGTATGATTTTAGATATATGATGTATGATTTATGATTTATGATTTATGATGTGAGTGTATGGTAAACAGCGGATAATTTGAATGAATAGCAGTTAAGATGGCTAATACAATTATTACAGTTAAGGACCTTGTAAAGCACTATGGCAGTTTTAAAGCCGTTAAAGGAATTTCTTTTGATGTATATGAAGGCGAGATTTTCGGTTTGTTAGGCCCCAATGGCGCAGGTAAATCCACCACACTGGAGATTATGGAAACGCTCAGGACCAAAACGAGCGGTACCATTTCAATTGCAGGTTTTGACCTTGATAAGGAACCGGGCGAAATTAAAAAAATCATCGGCGTGCAGTTACAGGCCTCCGGCTTTTATCCCGGTTTAAACCTGGTTGAACTGATCCGTTTGTTTGGCGGTTTATATAACCAGCCGGTGCAACCATTGGAACTACTGAAAAAAGTGAACCTGGAAGAAAAGGCAAAAAGTAAATTCAAAGACCTTAGTGGCGGACAAAAGCAACGGTTTTCCATAGCAACTACGCTTATTAATAAACCTTCCATCATTTTTTTAGATGAACCTACTACCGGCCTCGATCCGCAGGCAAGAAGAAACCTGTGGGACCTGATAAGGGAAATACGAAATAACGGCACTACGGTTATCATCACTACCCATTACATGGATGAAGCTGAGCAGTTGTGCAACCGCATTGCCGTTATTGATGAAGGGAAAATTATAAAACTGGATTCTCCGGATAAAATGATTGATGAATTGCTGGCAGGAGGGTTTAAAAAAACAACACCAGCGAAAGGCGCCAACCTGGAAGATGTTTTTATATATTTAACAGGTCATGCCATGAGGGATGAATAAAGTTCCTTTTATTTGCATTTCAAATTAATAATAAAAATAAAATAATGAGAAAAATACTTTTCAGCCTGACTGTAATGTTATTGTGCGTGTTTGTTGGCAACGGGCAAACAACAAAACCTAAAGCTAAAACACCGGTAAAACAGGCTGCTTCAGCGGCACCCGGAAAACCAACCATGAAAAGCCTGATTGACAGTTTCAGTTATGCAGCCGGGCTAAATATCGCCAGCAATATGAAAGAACAGGGGATATCAGGCATTAATGTTGCCTTGCTGGCAAAAGCGATAGATGATGTATTTAGTAATAAAAAAGTTCAATTAACGCCTGATGTGGCAAATAATTGCCTGCAAACCCAGTTGAGTTTATTCAATGCACAGAAAAATGCAGAAAACGCAAAAAAATCTGCTGCTGAAGTGGCTAAAGGAAAAGCTTACCTGGAAGAGAATAAAAAAAGGGCAGGTGTAATCACGCTTCCCAGTGGTTTGCAATATGAAATCATTAAGGAAGGTGACCCGGCAGGTATAAAACCTTCCCTACAGGATACAGTTGTGGTAAACTATGTTGGCAAACTTATCGATGGAACAGAATTTGACAGCTCAACTAAAAATGGCGGACCGGTAAGTTTCCCAGTTGGTGGTGTTATAAAGGGTTGGATAGAAATACTGCAACTGATGACAAAAGGCGCTCATTGGAAAGTGCATATACCAAGCGACCTTGCTTATGGCGACAGGGGAGCTGGCCCAACGATCGGGCCAGGCGCCACATTGATTTTTGATATTATGCTGGAAGACATTAAACCCGCTGCTATACAATAATGGAAGATCCACGGTACCCCATCGGCAAATATGAACCAAAACCATTTGATGAACTGTTGCTGAAAGAATGGCTGCAGGACATTCATGATTTGCCTCAATTACTGGAATATGCCATCACCAACCTGGATGAAGCGCAACTGGATACGCCATACAGGGACGGTGGCTGGACGGTGAAACAACTGGTTCATCATGTGGCAGACAGCCATATGAATGCATATATCCGCTTCAAACTGGGGCTTTCAGAAGATAAACCAATGGTGAAAGCCTATGATGAAAAAGCCTGGGCCGAAATGGTTGATACAAAAACGATTCCGATTAATGTTTCCATTACATTGCTGTTTGCATTGCATAAACGCTGGTATGCGCTATTAACGGGCATAAAGGGAGATGAATGGAACCGGCTCGTGATTCATTCAGAACACAAACGGGAGATGTCGCTCTGGTTCTTATTGGGTATGTACGCCTGGCATAGCAGGCACCATGTGGCCCATATTGTAAAGCTCAGGGAAAAGATGGGTTGGTAAATCAATGTTGACAATTCATAAAGTAAACGATATTTAACTATTACCAAGTGTCACATAAAACTTTACGTTCAGAATACATAAGTAAACACCGGTATTTTACAGCCCGCAACGACAGTTACCAAACGCCCGCCGGTAAAATAGTTGAGCCGTATTTTGTGGTGGAACTGCCAACGAGTGTGGCGGCCATGGCTGTTACAGAGGAAGCTGATGTGATACTCATCAGGCAGTACCGGTATCCTGTAAACGAAGAATTGATAGAAATACCGGGTGGCTTCATTGATGCGGATGAACTGCCGCAGCAGGCCATTGAAAGGGAGTTGCTGGAGGAAACGGGTTATACGTTCTCATCCTTTCATTACCTGGGTGTAACGGTTGCAAACCCGGGGGTTCTCAATAATTACACGCACATGTTTGTGGCATTGGGTGGAAAAAAGACAGCCAAACAATCGCTGGATGATAATGAAGAGATTGAAATCATGCTGAAACCGTTACAGGATGTAAAGACCATGTTGCTTCATAATGAAATAAAACAAAGCATGCACGCCTTATGTATGTTCCATGCTTTCGATTTCCTGGAAAAGCGGGCAGGGTAGTTGTTCACTTGCATCAGTTTGCCAATAAGCCGGTATCCACTTCGGCAACTATAAAAAAACTTCCGCAAACCATTACCGCATCTTTTTTGCCGGCAGCGTTCATGGCAGATCTGATGGCGTCATTCACATCATCAAAACCTTCTCCGTGCAATGAACAGGTTGCTGCCAATTCCATCAATTGCCGGTAAGGCAATGCCCGCGGCAAATGAGCATTGGTAAAATAATACCTGGCGCCTGCAGGAAACAGGGAGAGTATTTTCCGGATATCCTTGTCATGTACAAATCCAAGTATAAAATGCAGGTTGGTTTCCGCGTAATTCAATGAAAGTTGGTGCAGGATTTGCCTGATGCCGTCTTCATTGTGACCAACATCCAGTATTACAGCCGGGTTTTTCCTTAATACATCCCACCTGCCGTACAGGCCCGTTATCTCTTTTACATTTTCCAGTGCTTTGCAAATCTTGTTTTGCTGCAAATGGAAACCTGTGTTATTTAGTATACGTGTTACCGTTAGTACGGTACGCATATTTTTTTCCTGGTAATGGCCTGTTAATCCAAGCTTGTAATCTCTGGTCAGCCCGTTTAATAAATCATGCACTTCCAGGGTTAGGTTTGGGGCTGTGGAGTCGGTAACCGTTACCTGGT
>WBZP01004713.1_pt1 | contig 14115 bp, 8 predicted proteins | sample 5204301 | NCBI WGS metagenome assembly WBZP01 (sample SAMN12412401, study PRJNA552823) | activated sludge metagenome | isolation source: activated sludge from nitrification reactor of wastewater treatment plant... | place: USA: Pennsylvania | collected 2017 | reverse complement strand
CTGCCGCTCCTGTTTGATACTTTCATGGAATGAGCTTGAAAACCGGGTTACCAGCGCGTCGTCCGTCTGTCCGAGCTCTGCGAGCGCCACCGTGGCGCGATCGTGTTGCTTCAAGGCCTGCCAACCACGGACAATTTGAAGGCGAGCCCATTGGAGCTGAGCCTGATCGGGCTTTTTCTCGACGACAGTGTGGTAGACGTCGATGGCCTCTTGATACCGCTTCATCTGGGCCAGCAAGTCGGCATAGGCCAGCAGTGCGGCATTCGTCTTCGGTGCGCCTGCTTTAAATGCCTCTTCTGTCGCAATGACGGCTTCCTCATACTTGTTGAGCCGCAGGAACACTCCGGCCATCTGCTGATACATCCAGGGGCGCTCAGGGTGTTGGGGATGATGGAGCATCCAGGCTCGACAGAAATGCAGCAAGCCGGGAAGATCGCCTTCTTCGGCCATGGTCTGAACAAGGAGATGGAGCGCCTCCTGCTCAAAGCGGCCGATGGGATACTCCAAGCGGTAGCGCTCCAGAACCTTTCTGGCTGCCGCTGTATCACGTTGCGAGAGATAGACCTTCGCCAGACCCAACAACGCCTGCTCAGTGACCAGGGGGCGTTTGGTCCCTTTGGCCATCAGTTGATAGAGGCGGCCTGCTTCCGTCGTAAAGCCGAGACGATCATGGGCTTCGGCTATTTCGAGCAGGAGCGGAGAAGACAGATAGTGCCGCTCAGCAGCGGGCCCATGACGATGAAAGAGTGTCGTCAGCGTCAAATCGTCGTGCGACTTGACGGCGGCTTCCATCCAGGGACGCAAGATATCGGCGAGCTTTTCGCCGGCTTTGGCCGGCCAGGGATCGTCTGGCCCCGCACTGTTCCGGTCGGCCACCAGCTTATACGCGATCAGCGCCGGTGCAATGTCTTCAGCTTGCTCAAGACGCGCGGCGACTTGAAATAGAGCCTCACTCCCGATGGCATCATGGTCATGCTGCGTGGCTATCGCCTGCATCTGCTTGAGGTAATCGGCCACGCTCTGATCCGGAGAGGGATGGTCATACATGAGCCCCGCAGTATTCCGCGTCACCGGATTGTCACCGGCTGCGACCTTCTGCTCCACTCTCAGGGTCGCCAGGCGGACAGTGGCCAACGCCGCTTGATGGCTCTCCCCGTAGTGAGCAGCAATAAATCCATAGAACAGTTCTGCGCTGGGTAGGAATTTCGACGCCTGCAGACTATCCGCCAACCGTAAGAGCATTGCGGACGCTTCCTGGTGAGCGGGATAGAGATTGTAAAACTGCAACAACAAGCCTCGGCCAATCACCTCATGGTGCAAATCCAGTTGAATTGAGGCATAGCGTCCTAGTGCTAGCGGATTCATTCGCAGAGACTTTGGCCAGCGTCGATACGCCAGGTCATACATGGCCGACGCATCTTGAATCCGTCGCTGATGAAAGAAAGAGGAAGCGAGCCCCACGGTGGCATGCAGAAGAATTTGATCGTGGCTGCTGCGCTTTCGCAAATCCTCGAACGTCAGCTCTGCGTCTCTCCATTTGCCCAAGGCCAATGCGGTATAGCCGATGCCTAACAGTGCCCGCTCCCCGTCCGGCGATTGAGCATTGTGCGACAGCGCCCGCTCATAGAGAGATTGGGCCTCCTGATGCCATCCTTGTGAGAGATACAGATCGGCCATCCGCCATTCCCCACGTTTTGCGTTTAGGGATTGAGGGTAATCGCGTAACAGCGTCTTGTATCGGTCAAGCGCTTCCAGCCGGTTGCCATTTGACGTGCTTTCCTTCAAAGCGGTCTCGGCGAGAAACGTCATCGCCGTGGGAGTCAGCGCGCTTTCCGGTTGTTGGGAAACCACTTTTTCGAATAGCCGGCGCGCCTGAGGCCACTCCCCCTTACCATAGGCGTTGATGCCCTCCTGCAAGGCCAGCGCATCCATTCCCTGGGATTGCCCTTCAAGCCGCGGTCCGTCATCCGGCAAGATCGAGAAAGCGAGTTCCGTCGATTCAGATGTCTGAGTCGGAGTGGACGCAGCAGCAACTGCCGTCGGGCCTGCATGGACCAGGGCGAGTTCTCCAGGCGCCAACGGGCGCAGGCAAAACCAGGCCAGAAGAAATAGGGTCAGTTGTGTCCAAGATCGGTGTGATGAGTACACGGCAAGGCTACTTCAGCAAAGACCGTGCCTTTAGCCTCGCGGGGCAGAATTGTTTGATTATCGAGGGGGACGGAGGGGATTCAGCTGAGAGGACGAATCGACCGTCAAATTAGTCGACAGGTATTTATGAGGGTCGTCAATGATTTGACGACAGCGAACGGATTAATTCGGCAGCGCTTCGACGCGGGATTTCGAGTCGATCCCTCTGCGCTTCAACTTTTCCACGAGTGTCGTGCGATTGACATGGAGCAGCTGCGCCGCGCGTGCGGTGACGCCGTTCGCCTTCCGCATGGCTTCGCCGATCAATTGATTCTCATATTGCTCAACTTCATTGGACAGATGAATTCCGTCTTCGGTAAAACGGATGAACTGGTCCTTCATCTCGGGCTGACTTGCCGTTTTCTTGTGCAGCTTCTCGGGCAAGTCGGCAACGGTCAAGAGCCCCTGCTTCTTGAGTACGACCAAACGCTCGATCATATTTTCCAGCTCGCGAATATTCCCGGGCCAGTGAAAAGCCGTCAACACTTCCAGCGCCTCAGGGGCGAACCCCGTGATGGCGGCTTGTTTCATATGATTGAATCGTTTCAGGAAATGTTCGATCAGCAAGGGAATATCGCTTTGCCGGTCGCGCAATGGCGGGGTAACGATCGGAATGACGTTGAGGCGATAAAAGAGATCTTGTCGGAACCGCTTCTCCTCGACCATTTTCTCCAGATCCTGGTTGGTGGCCGCGACAATTCTGACATCGACCTGAATCGTCCGACTCCCCCCTACCCGCTCAAAGGATCGTTCCTGTATCACCCTCAAAAGTTTGACCTGAAGCGAGAGACTCATCTCGCCGACTTCGTCGAGAAAGATCGTTCCGCCATTGGCGAGTTCGAATCGGCCCATTCGCGTCTGGGCAGCGCCGGTAAAGGCGCCCTTTTCATGCCCGAACAATTCTGATTCGAGCAACGTTTCCGGAATGGCGCCGCAGTTGACCGGCACCATCGGGCGATCTTTACGGGAACTATTGAAGTGGAGCATGCGTGCAACCAATTCTTTTCCCGTTCCGCTTTCCCCCTGAATCAAGACGGTGCTGTCGCTGTCTGCGACCTTTTGCACAAAATCCAATACCTGCTGCATCGGTTCGCTGACGCCGATCAATTGCTCGAGGCGATACTGCTCGCGTACGGCTTTCCGGAGAAATTGGTTTTCCTGGCGGAGACGTTGGAACTCGATGGCCTTCTTCACGACGACCACGACGGTATCGGGATCGAAGGGCTTCGTCACAAAGTCGAAGGCGCCCGCTTTCATCGCCTGGACCGCGCACTCGACGGTTCCGAATCCGGTCATGACGATAGGAATGATTTTCGAGTCGATCCTCGTCACCCGCTCAATGACTTCGAGACCGTTAAAATCAGGCAGCTGGAAGTCTGTCACCAGAATCTGAACGGGATTCTCTTTGACGACTTGCATGCCGGTCGTGGCATCGGCAGCGACAGAGACGGTATAGCCTTCCGAAGACAGGGTCTCCTGCAGGACGTCACGCACCGCTTGGTCGTCATCAATGACTAAAACATGAGGAGCAGTCATCAGGTGTTTAATCCGAGGTATGGCCAGACGTATCGCGCATAGAATAAAGATCCTGTGGCATCAATGCAAGCATGACTACGCATCAAAAACTGAATCGTCAGACGCATGTTTCTCGACCTATTCCTTGACAGAATATTTGGTGAGTTGCTAGGGTGCGCGTGGTGGCTGGCCCTGTTACTTCAGGGCACTTTCCTATGGCTGGCGTAGCTCAATGGCAGAGCAGCGGTTTTGTAAACCGCAGGTTGGAGGTTCAATTCCTCTCGCCAGCTCCAGAAAATCAGCCAACGATCCAACCTCTTTGTAGCTTGCAGAACTGCTGCTCTCCTCTCCCGCTCTGGCTACTGTAACCGAAAGCGTTCCCATCTCTGCTTTTTCGCGCTCGAAGTAAGCCATCAGGGACTGTGCCGCCCACTCAAGGTCTGCCTCACACGATGTGATAACGGTCGCCGACCTACTCCGATACGGTGGACCATCGCAAATGTCGAAAGGCACTCACAGCAGACCCCAAGATACCCACTCTTCCCTAACATCCTTGACATTGGGGCGACACCTGGGAACAAGAACAGCAAAAAGAAAGGGCCACGCCTGCAAAGACGTAGCCCCCTTCAGTTAAATACTGCTGAGTGAACCTTTAACCGTAAATCCAACCCCGATGTCGACCGACTCTCGTGTTCTACCGGTCGGCTTCCATTAGAGTCGACTCATCTTCCATTTCTTCGATATCAGCCTCGATCTTCCCCTTCGTGGTCGAGGGGTGCAATCCGTATTTTCGTAACATCTTATAAAAGTCTGCCCGATAGCGGCCGGCGAACTGGGCAGCGCGTGAAATATTCCCGCCGGTCAGCTGAAGCACATTCTTCAGATACGTCCGCTCGAATTCTTCCTTCGCCTCTGTCAGAGGCTTCAGCGGCGTATCCGGAGACACTCCCACTGACGGCAGAAGGTCCGGGGTAATCATATCCTGCCTGGTCATCACCACGGCTTTCTCGATAGCATTTTCCAGTTCGCGCACATTTCCCGGCCAGGGATTCACCATCAATCGATGCAGCGCCGTCGGCGTAAACCCACGGACATCTTTGTTCGCCCGCTGATTGCTGATCTTGAGGAAATGCTGGGCGAGTAACGGAATATCGTCGCGACGGTCGCGCAGCGGTGGAATGAAGAGCGGCACCACGGAAATCCGGTAATACAGATCGTTGCGGAAGCTGCCGTTCTTGACCGCTTCGCCGAGATCTTTGTTGGTCGCGGCAATGATGCGCACATCGATCTTAGTCGAGAGTTCAGAGCCGACTTCACGGACTTCACGTTCCTGAACCGCACGCAGCAATTTGACCTGCATCGATAACGGCATTTCACCGATTTCATCAAGGAATATCGTCCCGCCATTGGCGCTCTGAAAGAGTCCCTTCTTAGCGCCATGCGCGCTGGTGAAGGCCCCGCGCACATGTCCGAAGAGTTCGCTCTCGAAGAGGGTTTCAGGAATGGCTGCGCAGTTCAACGCAACAAACGGCCCTTTGCTCCGGCGGCTGTTGGTGTGCGCCACCCGAGCCATCACTTCCTTCCCGGTACCGGTTTCGCCGAACAGAAGAATGGTGGCATCGGAATCCGCCACTTGAGCAATCTGCTGAAAGAGCCGCTGCATCGCCGGGCTGCGCGCGACGACGTTTTCAAGCCCGTACAGCTCCTTGACCAACGACTTCAGCCGTTGAATTTCCTTGCTCATGCGCTGTTGCGACAAGGCTTTTTCGATCGTGGCTTTCAGCTCTTTGTCGTCGAATGGTTTCGTCAGATACCCGAACGCGCCGCGCTGCATCGCTTCGACGGCATTCGGAATACTGCCGTGCGCAGTCAGGATAATCACCGGCAACTGCGGATGAATCCGCAGCAGTTCCTCCGTCACATCCAGACCATCCTCCCCGCGCAGTCGCAAGTCCGTAATGGCCAGATCGAACATCTTCTTTTTCGCCTCCACCAGAGCTTCGTGCCCGGTGGTACAAGATGTGACGGCAAATCCCTCTGCGGAGAGCCGCATCTTCAGCAGATGCAACAATCCTTCATCGTCATCCACTACTAAGATCTGTTCCTTGTCCATAGGCTCCTTACTGCGCAGGTGCGGGTTCCGGAACTGGAACAGGCGCACTTGCTGATGGCGGACGAATCGGTCTAACCTTCTCTCGCATCTCTTGGTCGATTCGCTTCAGCGCCTCCAATTGGCTTGATAGCTCTTCGATCTTCTTATCCCGTTCCATGACTTGTTTCTGAAATGTCTGGGCTGAGCCTTGTTCAGACGCTGTTTTCTGACCGTCTTTGTCTTTCTTTGATGTCAACGTCTCGATCTTCCGTTCCTGGTCGGCAATCTGTCGTTGTAGCGCTTCAATCGCTTGTGCATCGGCATCCTTCATCCCGCGAAGTTGCTGCATGATTACTTCACGATCAAGCAAGTCTCGCACCAGGCGGTCTGCCGCTTGATTTAAAGCGCTATTCGCATCGGCCATGGCGGGAGCCGTTAACACCGCCTGCACCCAGGAAGGGTCCTTCGAGCCATTCCCATCCTGCAGCAGTTTCAGCCAGGCTTTACTGGAGGCGGCTAACTGACTTTTGGGCGCAACGGCGAGGACCTTCCCAAAGTATTTTTCAGCAACTTCGCGGCTTTCGTACAATCCTAAGAGGCCACGGGTAAAATAGGCATGATCGCACGAACTCGTTTCGTTGCATTTCTGGACAATAGCGTCCTGCTTCTTTGCAAGTGTCTGATAGAGCTTGGATTCTGCTGAATCGACATGGAAAAAAGGCTGATTCAGCGGCAAGGGCGACGTCCAGCTCGCACATCCGCTTATCACAATAGGAATGATCCACAATACGGCACTCTTCATAGTCACCCTCAGCTTGTCCCGCCAGGTTTAGTCAACCGTAGGATAAACCGTACAGTCGTTCCCTTTCCAGGCTCCCCTTCAATCCAGATCCGCCCACTATGAGCCTCCACGATTTTCTTTGCCAGTGCCAATCCAAGTCCGCTTCCTGCGGAGACATTTTTGGCATTATTTCGTCCCTGATAGAACCGCTCAAAGATATGAGGAAGATCTTCCGATGCGATACCAGGTCCGGCATCAGAGACTGATACCTCCAAGACACCGGCCTTAGGATCGGGAACCATGAGCAATTTGACGATGCCCCCTTCGGGACTGAATTTCAAGGCGTTTGACAAGAGATTATCCAGCACTTGTTCAATGCGCAGCGCATCGGCCTTCACCCATAGCCGTTCATTCGGATGTTCCGTCAAGAGCTGGACGTGTTTGGAGTCTGCCAAGAGTCTGACCTTATTGACTGAAATATCCGCAATTCGGTTCAGGTCGATCGGAACAATACGATATTCCATCATTCCGGCTTCCATCTTCGAAAGATCAAGGATCGTCGAGATCAGGTGAATCAACCGTCGACTGCTGTCAGCCATGATCCGAAGCGTAGTTCGCTGCTCTGGTAAGAGTGGCCCTGGAATTTCATCAAGAAGCAGATGAGTCCCTTCCTGAATCGAGGCCATTGGCGTGCGTAATTCATGTGACACGTGGGCGAGAAATTCCGACTTCATGTCATCCAGCTCCTGGAGTTTCCCCCCCATCCAATTTACAGTGTCTACTAGATCTCGAAGCTCTGAAGGTGCAGTAATCTCCAAAGGCGTTCCAAATCTCCCTTGCCCAATCAGTTTGATGTGCCCCTGCAGTTGACGAAGTGGGCGTAAAATACTGTAGCTGGCAATTCCGGCGAGCCCAAGCCCGAATACCAATGCAACCAGTACCAACTGCTCAGTGACGGCTTCCGCTCGCGCCGCACTGGCACGCGATTCGCTGACTCCCACGCTCACACGAGCTTCATGTACATCGATATAACTTTGAATCGTTGCAGACATCCGATCCATGATGGCATCTCGACGATTCTCGTATCCTACCTTCTGCCCCCCAACCCGATCGACCGGTTGCTCGAATTCGTCATGAAAAAGGACTAAGCGCTCTTGCAGGAGCTGCCCTGTTTCTTGAAGCAACGTGATCGCATGAGGTGCGATTTCTTGATCGCGGAGATGCTGAAGGTTCCTCTGGAACTCCTCAACTTCTTCATTAAAATTCGTCAGGAACGTCCCGTCTTTCGTCGCAAGATATTTCTTTTCGCTATTGAGCTGGGCAAATAACGACTCGTGCAGTCGCTTGGCCGCCTCCACTGCGGGATAGTGAAACGACGCCATTTCCGTACTGAGAGCCGTGAGCTGGCGAAGCTGGAACAAGGCATAAAGATTTACCCCTGCCATGACCACAATAATCACAAGGCATGTGAGTACTAACCGCCAGAATATGGAGAGTCTCATGATCCGGGATGCCTTCGTCTGGTGAGCTGGAATCGCTCAATGATCAGGTGTAGGTAAAACCATACATTATTTCACTCTCTGCCACAACTGTTGCAGTACTGTTTCCCGTGAATTCCAGAATATTTTATGAAATTAAAAGCTCTCGCACGGTCTCGACCACGGAATCGGCGCGCATTCCGCAGTGGCAGTCGCAATCCGATCAGCTATCGGCCGTCATCAAATCGACGGGCGAACGCGCGCTGCCGGTGAGATGAGCCATGGAGTAATGCAAAGAGATGGCCGCGGAACAGGAGGATGCTCATAGCCACAGGAGGGGTAAGCAGAATCGCCAAAATCCAGTAGGCGTCGGACGGGAATCCCAGATAGCCAAACCACCCGCCAAGTACGGTGAACGGGAGAATCAAGAGTTGGAAAAAGTCGAGCCCTGCTCCTCGACCAAGACGACTCGACAATCGGACGAACTGTTCAAGCCCGGACGGCGATACCACCACTGGAAGTATCAAGAGTCCGAACGGCAAGAACCATTCGATCCAATTTTCCAGCACAAACTCATAGCAGGTCTTCAACACGTCCAGCGGAGAATCCTGCCGTACCTGATAAATCACCTCCGGTGCCGGATTCAGCAAAATGAAAAGAAGAAGGAGCGCCGCCGACGAGAGAAATTGGCCATAGGGATTGGCTTGAGTGCCCATATCGAGTGCCATGATGGGGAGCCACAAGACAAATCCCACCCCGATGACTTCCCAAAAGTAGCAGCCCAGACTTTCCTGGATGTCGTGCAATTGAAGAGAGCGGGCACCGCCAAGCGATTGCTCGATCAACGACAGCGTCGCTCCTACCAACAGGGCGTTGAGGGCCCCGAGCAGAAAACCGCCGGCTATTCCCAATGAGCCGGCCACTTGCGACACTCCGACAAACAGCAGCGCGAATCCCACCAACGCGAGCATGGCGATCCAGCCTTGACGGAGCGAGCGGACGGTCGAGCGAAACGCCTGGCGATAGAGTTCAAAGAGTGAGGACACGTGACTGGGCATCTGTAACTCTTCCCGCCTTATCCTACCTTTGACGTTAGCAGCGGGCTGACATTGCCGGCCGCATTAACTATTCACTGAACACGAGACGGCACGAGGTCGCACCTTAATCCTGAACGGTTGGTGGGTCAAGAACGGACCGGAGAAAGGAGATTCTCCCCGCCCATGGCTTGACACGTCCCGACCGATGATTATTAGACGTTCATCAGCAACTCGCGCACCTGTCGAGGAGGGATTCCCGTGGATATGAACACAATGACCATGAAACTCCAGGAAGCTCTGCAAACAGCTTCATCCCATGCCATGCGCCGCAGTCACCAGGGCATCGACGTCGAGCACCTGTTGCTCGCGCTCCTTGATCAGGAAGGTGGAACCACATCCACACTACTTGAGCAAGCCGGTGTGGCACTCTCCGCCGTGCGTCAGGCCACCGATCAGGCGCTCAACAAATTACCTCAGGTACAGGGTGCCGGGGGCGGGCCCGGGCAGGTGCATGTTACCAATCGTCTGAGCCAGGTGCTCAGCAAAGCCGAAGATGAAAAAACAGCACTGAAGGATGACTATCTCAGTGTCGAACATGTATTGCTCGCCATGGTTCAAGAGGGCGGCATCTTCAAGAAACTGGGCGTGACGCGAGATCGTCTTTTGTCCAGCTTGCAGCAAGTACGGGGCAATCAACGGGTGACCACGCAAGATCCCGAAAGCACCTATCAATCACTCGAAAAGTATGGCCGTGATTTGACGCGCGCGGCGGGCCAGGGAAAGCTCGATCCAGTGATTGGACGAGACGATGAAATTCGCCGGGTGATTCAGATTCTCTCCCGCCGTACCAAAAATAACCCCGTCCTGATCGGCGAGCCCGGCGTGGGCAAGACCGCTATCGTCGAGGGATTAGCCATCCGGATCATCAAGGGAGATGTCCCGGAAGGGCTGAAACAGAAGCGGGTCATTACGTTAGATATGGGATCACTGGTGGCCGGCGCGAAGTTTCGCGGCGAATTCGAAGAACGGCTCAAGGCCGTCCTTAAAGAAGTTCAATCTTCGCAGGGACAAATTCTGTTGTTCATCGACGAATTGCACACCGTCGTCGGAGCCGGTGCCGCCGAGGGCTCGATGGATGCGGCGAACTTGCTCAAACCCATGCTCGCGCGCGGTGAGCTGCATCTCATCGGAGCCACCACCCTCGATGAGTACCGCAAGCATATCGAAAAAGATGCTGCGCTTGAACGGCGCTTCCAGACGGTCCTGGTCGATCAACCGTCCGTCGAGGATACAATCTCGATCCTGCGCGGTCTGAAGGAGCGCTACGAAGTTCACCATGGCGTGCGCATTAAGGATGGTGCCCTGGTGGCGGCGGCGAAGCTATCGAACCGCTACATTGCCGATCGTTTTCTGCCCGACAAAGCCATCGACCTGGTCGATGAAGCGGCGGCGCGATTGAGGACAGAGATCGATAGTCTGCCGGCTGAATTGGATGAAGTCTCTCGAAAAGTGCTTCAGCTGGAAATCGAGCGCGAGGCGCTCCGGAAAGAAAAAGATCAAGCGAGTGCCGCTCGGCTGGCTACGCTCGAAACCGAGCTTGCAGAGAAGCAGAACACCGTTCACACGCTTAAGACTCAGTGGGATTCAGAGAAGGCCTCGGTCGGACGTCTTCGGAAGACCAGAGAAGCGATTGAAGAAGTGAAGCTGAAAATCGAACAGGCCGAGCGAGCCTACGATCTCAATCGCGTCGCGGAGCTTCGCTATGGAGACCTCCCCCGTTTAGAACGCGAACTCGCCGCTGAACAAACGTCTTTGGGGAAGAAGCAGGATCAGAACCGGTTACTCAAGGAAGAAGTCGACGAAGATGAAATTGCCACCGTTGTGAGCCGCTGGACCGGAATCCCCGTTTCACGATTAATGGAGGGCGAGTCCGACAAACTGCTCAAACTTGAGGATCTCCTGCATCAACGGGTCATCGGTCAAGACGAAGGTGTGCGTGCGGTGGCCGACGCAGTGCTGCGGGCGCGGTCCGGGATCAAAGATCCCAACCGGCCGATCGGATCGTTCCTCTTTCTCGGTCCGACCGGAGTGGGGAAGACCGAGTTGGCGCGCGCGCTGGCGACCGTGCTGTTCGATGACGAGAGCAACCTGATTCGTATCGATATGTCCGAGTATATGGAGAAACACACCGTCGCCCGTTTGATCGGAGCACCTCCTGGCTATGTGGGATTTGAGGAAGGCGGTCAGTTGACTGAGGCGGTACGCCGGCGCCCGTTCTCCGTCGTGCTCTTCGATGAAATCGAGAAGGCGCACCACGACGTCTTCAATGTGTTTTTGCAAATCCTGGACGATGGCCGACTGACGGATTCCCAAGGCCGGACGGTCGACTTCAAGAATACCGTCCTGATCATGACGTCGAACATCGGCAGTCCGCAGATCCTTGAGGCGCAACAGACCGGAGCCTCCTATGATGAGATGCGGTCAGTCGTGATGGGAGAGCTGCGGCAGCATTTCCGTCCCGAGTTTCTCAATCGCGTGGACGAAACCGTCGTTTTCCACCCACTGGCGACTGAGCAGCTTGTGAAGATTGTGGAGATTCAGCTGGAACGATTGCGGGGACGACTGGCCGAACGGCGCATTCAGCTGGCCATTACCCCGGCAGCTCTCGCCTATCTGGGAGAACGCGGCTACGATCCGGTCTACGGCGCGCGCCCGCTCAAGCGGCTCATTCAGCAGGAGCTGGAAACGCCGCTTGCACGGCTCTTAGTAAAAGGAGAATTGCGCGACGGTGAAACCGTGTCGATAGACCGGAAAGAGAACGCGCTGGTAATTATCCCGACCGTGACAGCGGAGGGCTGATCGCTGATTGACCGTCAGACTTACGCTACCCGAGTCTGACGGCTCCGCCCGAGGCGTCCTGTGTCGTGCCGCTGGCTCGAAGCTTGTCGATTTTCCATTCTTTCGAAGACACTTCCAGCAGGTGCCCCTTCATTGTGGGGAATTCACCCTTGGAAAATACCACCACGTTCGGCGCTTTCACGTCGAACTGAAGCAAAACTTTCCCAGAGGTCGATTCCTTCAACGTCACCGTCTTGGGGGTTTTCGTCACATCATAGGCCCGTCGTTCGTTGAACATAATGGTGCTGTCCACCAACTTGACAAGCATTTTGCCCGTCTGGTCGAACAGCGCGAAGTTCAGCAGTATTGCTCCCGTCGAGCGGTGTTGTGCGACCTGGATGAGCGGCACCCCCTCAACTTCAATCGTGCCGTCTGTATTGCGATAGATATTCGATCCGACTTCAAGATCCATGGTTCCCCTCGTGTGACCAACCGTCAGTAAAAATTCATGCTGCCGTTACGACTTCTTGATGCGATCGAGAATTAAAGCGATACAGCCGCCGAGAAGGCCACCGCCGATAATGGTCGTCAGCAGTTCCGCCAGCTTGAGCGTCCAGACCGACCCCTGAGCCTGCATGACATCACGGATACCGCTCCAACGATGAACCACCAGAGAAAGACTTTCATTGTCGTCAGCACGACCTGTCACACCTCAATCGCCCGATCGAGCGCCCGATACTGAATCGCTTCCGCGACATGAACGGTCTCAATCTTATCAGAGTCCGCTAAATCAGCAATGGTCCTCGCGACACGTAAAATCCGGCCATGGGCGCGGGCTGACAGGTTGAGCCTCGCCATCGCCTGCTCCAGCAACTCCTGAGGCTCGGTTGCGAGCCCACAATACCGCTTCACGAGTCGAGGCTTCAACTGGGCATTCGTGTAGATGCCGTCATCCCGGTACCGCACTTGCTGCCGCACGCGCGCCACGAGTACCCGCGCGCGAATCGCGGCAGAACTTTCCGTTTGAGGCTGCTCATGGCGCAACTCACGAATCGGCACCGGCGGTACTTCCAGGTGCAGATCCAGCCGGTCGAGCAAAGGGCCGGAGAGCTTGGCGCGATAACGGCGGATTTGCGGCACCGTACAGACACAAGGCCGCGACCGGTCACCATAATATCCACAGGGACAGGGATTCATGGCCGCGATCAGCATGAAGCGGGCCGGATACCGTATCGTTCCGCTGGCCCTCGTGAGTGTCACATGACCGTCTTCGAGCGGTTGCCGCAATCCTTCCAACACGGGACGCTTGAACTCCGGCGATTCATCCAGGAAGAGCACGCCGTTATGCGCGAGCGACACCTCGCCCGGTTTCGGAACAGCCCCGCCACCCACCAGCCCGGCATCCGAGATACTGTGATGCGGAGCGCGAAACGGCCGCACCATGAGCAACGCACGATCCGGCGGCAGCTGTCCCGCCACGCTATGGACTCTGGTTGTTTCAATCGCTTCATCCAGCTCCATAATCGGGAGGATCGACGGGAGGCGACGCGCCAGCATCGTCTTTCCTGATCCCGGCGGCCCCACCATCAGGAGATTGTGGCCGCCGGCCGCCGCTACTTCCAGCGCCCGTTTCGCATGATCCTGTCCGCGTACGTCGGCATAATCTTCATCATCCGCCGGCCGTAAGGACTCGAGATGCTTCAGGTTCGACATGCAGGCATTGAGAGCCTGGCTCCCTTTCAGGAACTCGACGGCTTCCGGCAACGTATGGACTGGATAGGCGTTCACTCCTTCAACGAGCGCCGCTTCGGCTCCATTGGCGGCGGGCAACAGGAGATCATAGCCTTTGCGACAGGCCAGTCCGAACGATAATGCGCCGGTGATGGGCTTGATTCGTCCGTCAAGCGAGAGCTCTCCCAATAAAACCCGCCTGTCCAGCGCCTCCGGCGGAATCACCTCTTCCGCGACGAGGATCCCGATGGCAATGGCCAAATCGAGGCCGGAGCCTTCTTTCTTGATGCCTGCTGGGGCAAGATTGACGGTAATGCGTTTGGCAGGAAAATGAAAACCCGTGTTCTTCAGAGCGGCGCGGACACGATCGCGACTTTCGCGCACCGTCGCATCAGGCAATCCGACCACGGAGAATTGAGGAAGCCCTCCGGAAATGTCGACTTCGACGTCGACAAG
>WBZP01004712.1_pt1 | contig 14116 bp, 10 predicted proteins | sample 5204301 | NCBI WGS metagenome assembly WBZP01 (sample SAMN12412401, study PRJNA552823) | activated sludge metagenome | isolation source: activated sludge from nitrification reactor of wastewater treatment plant... | place: USA: Pennsylvania | collected 2017 | reverse complement strand
GGAGATCGAACCGATGTACGTGGACCGGATCATGGCCCGCGAGGTGTTGCAGGTCGCCGAGGACACCCGCTTGACCCAGTTGGCGGCGCTGATGCGCGATCATCACATCCGCCACCTGCCCGTGGTGCGCGACGGTCGCCTGGTGGGACTGGTCACCTCCCACGACCTCGAACGGGTCTCGCCTTCGCCGATCACCACCCTGTCGGTCGGAGAAGCCAATTATCTGCTCGGTAAACTCACCGCTGCCAAGGTGATGCGCGCCAAGGTCATCACCTGCGCCCCCGATACCCTGGTCGAGGAGGCCGCCCGGCTGCTGCGGCAGGAAAAAATTGGTTGCCTGCCGGTGGTGGATGCTGGCGGGAACCTGGTCGGCATCCTGACCCATGAGGATCTGCTGGATTTCTTCCTCGACATCACCGGCTGCCTGATGGAGGACACCGCCCGCATTGCCATACATCTTCCCGACACCACCGGCCAACTGGGCGGGCTGCTGGCCGCGATTAACCAAGCGGGCGGCTATATCGCGACCGTGGTGTCACCATTGCACCCCGACCAGACTGGCCTGCGAATCGCCGTTGTGCGCTATCGCGCCGACGATCCGCGCGCCCTGAATCAACGGTTGCGCGATCTCGGCTATGATTTGTTGACCGAAACTCTGCCGCCCGCTCCCTCCAACTCCTAACCGTCATTCCCAACCCTGAGAACGACCCCATGATTCTGGATATCGAACAGGAAACCCTGCCGCGCGAGGAATTACAGACGCTGCAACTACACCGACTGCGCGCCACTGTCGAGCGTTGTTACCAGACCGTTAAATATTACCGCGATGCCATGGACGAACTCGGCGTCAAACCGCGTCATCTCCAGTCCGTGGCTGATGTGCGGCTGTTACCGTTTACCAAAAAGGAAAACCTGCGCGAGAACTATCCCTTCGGCATGTTCGCCGTACCCACCGACCAGGTGGTGCGCATCCATGCCTCGTCCGGCACCACCGGCAAGCCCACCGTGGTGGGCTACACCCGCCGCGATGTGCGTACTTGGGCGCGGGTGATGGCTCGCAGTCTGGCCGCCGCCGGGATGCGCGCCGGCGACCGCCTGCACAACGCTTACGGTTACGGTCTGTTTACCGGCGGGCTGGGCCTGCATTACGGTGCCGAGGAACTGGGCTTGATGGTGACGCCGATCTCCGGCGGCCAGACCCAGCGGCAAATCATGCTGATTCAGGACTTCGAACCCACGGGTTTGTCCTGTACCCCGTCCTATGCGCTAAACTTGGCTGAAACCGCCGAGGACATGAAGGTGGACCTGCGCAAGCAACCGCTGAGGGTCGGTATTTTCGGCGCCGAACCTTGGACCGAGGAGATGCGCTATGAATTGGAATCACGGCTAGGCATCGACGCCATCGACATCTATGGCCTGTCTGAAGTCATCGGACCTGGCGTGGGGATCGAATGTATTGAAGCCAAGAGCGGCCTGCACATCTTCGAGGATCATTTTTTGATCGAGACGGTGGATGTCAACACTGGCCAGCCGATTCCCTACGGCGAGACCGGCGAGATTGTGATCACTTCGCTCACCAAGGAAGCCTTCCCGGTCATTCGCTATCGCACCCGCGACGTATCCGTACTCGATCCGGCGCCCTGCCGCTGCGGTCGCACCCATGTTCGCATGAAGCGCGTCACTGGTCGCACCGACGACATGTTGATTATTCGTGGCGTCAACGTGTTCCCCTCGCAGGTCGAAGCGATCCTGATGCAGACCGAAACGCTGTCCCCGTTCTATCAGCTCGAGGTTTTCCGCGAGGGCAATCTCGATACCCTGCTGGTCAACGTCGAAGGGAGTCCTCCGCTGGTCGCTCAGGGTCAGGAAGCCATGGACCGGGTTGCGCACAAGGCCCAGAAAGATATTAAGGACTTCATCGGCGTTACCGCCCGGGTCGTGGTCAAACACACCGGTGACTTACCTCGTTCCGAGGGCAAGGCGGTGCGGGTGGTCGACCATCGCAAGCACAAGGAAAGATGAAACGGGAAAGGCAGTTAGCTTTCATCTTGGGCCTTTTCGCTCTAACCTTTGATCTTTAAAACCTCTGATTCAGCATCAGGAGGTACGCAGTTATGTCAAACCCCAATGAAACTGAAGTCGCTCCGATGACGCCCACCGTGGCGGTTCCAGCCCCCGAGCAACCGGAGGCGTCTCCCAAACCCCCGGCTTTCAAACCTGCCATTCCCAAACCCGCAGTCCCCCCCTGGGGTGGCCCCTCTGGCCAATCCTCCTCGGCGCACCGCGCCTATGGCCTCGAACGCTCGTTTCTCGGCACCCACATCCCCGAAACCATCGACCGGATGGTCAGCGCCAACCTCGCGCGCGGTACGGGCGGCATCTCGCCAGCGGTGCTGGCGATGGCTTACCTCGACTGGTTGATGCATCTTGGGCTGGCGCCGGGTAAACAGGCGCTGTTGAACGAAAAGGCCATTCGCAAACTGGTTCGCCTGACGCTCTATGCCTTTAAGGCGGGCCAGAATCCCGACACCCCGCCCTGCATTGAACCCCTGCCACAGGATCATCGTTTCGATGGCGAGGGCTGGCGGCAATGGCCCTATAACCTGATTTATCAGTCGTTCCTGTTGACTCAGCAGTGGTGGTACAACGCCACTACCCGCAATCGCGGAGTCAACAAGCAGAACGAAGCCATTGTCTCGTTCGTGACCCGGCAGATTCTCGACATGTTTTCACCGGCGAACTCGCCGCTTACCAACCCCGAGATTCTCAAGGCTACCATGGAGGAAGGTGGCCAGAACCTGGTGCGTGGCTGGACCAACTTCATGGCCGACATGGAGAAGTCCATCGCGGGCAAGCCGTTGGGTAATGAGGTGGAACAGTTTGTGGTCGGCCGCGATGTGGCGGTCACGCCTGGTAAGGTCATTTTCCGCAACCACCTGATCGAATTGATCCAGTACCAGCCGGCCACGCCACAGGTCTACGCCGAGCCGATCCTGATCGTGCCGGCCTGGATCATGAAGTACTACATCCTCGATTTGTCGCCCCACAACTCCATGATCCGGTATCTGGTCCAGCAGGGTCATACTGTTTTCACCATCTCCTGGAAGAATCCCACCGCCGAGGATCGTGACCTGGGCATGGACGACTATCACCAGCACGGGGTGATGGCGGCACTTGATGCGATTTCCACGATTCTGCCGGGGCGCAAGATTCATACGGTCGGTTACTGTCTGGGCGGCACCCTGCTGACCATCGCCGCCGCCGCCATGGCTCGCAATGGCGATCATCGGATTAAGACCATGACGCTGTTGGCGGCGCAGACCGATTTTACTGAAGCCGGCGAATTGCTGTTGTTCATCAATGAGAGTCAGGTCTCCTTTCTGGAAGACATGATGTGGGATCAGGGCTATCTGGATGCCGACCAAATGGTGGGCGCGTTCCAGCTATTGCGTTCCAACGATCTGATCTGGTCGCGGCTGGTCCACGACTATCTGCTGGGCAAGCGCCAGTCACTTAACGACCTGATGTCATGGAATGCCGACCAGACCCGGATGCCCTTCCGTATGCATTCCGAGTACCTGCGTCATATTTTCCTGGGCAACGAACTCGCAACCGGTCATTACAAGGTCAATGGTCGATCCATCGCCATCACCGATATTCGCGCGCCGATCTTCACCGTCGCCACCGAGCAGGATCATGTCGCGCCATGGCGTTCGGTGTACAAGATCAACCTGTTGGCGGACGCCGACGAAGTGACCTTCCTGCTGACCAGTGGCGGCCACAATGCCGGTATCGTCAGCGAGCCGGGGCACGGTCGGCGCACCTATCAGATGGCGTCCCGTACCGACCAGGATCGCTACATCGATCCTGATACCTGGCAAGCGACCACGCCCAAGCAGCAAGGCTCCTGGTGGCCCACTTGGCAGGCATGGCTGGTTCGGCACTCAGCTGAGCATCAGGTCTCGCCGCACGCGATGGGAGCGCCGGAAAAAGGGCTCTACCCGATCTGCGATGCGCCGGGGACTTATGTGCTGCGGAAGTAAGAGAGATGGTGGTTAAGCCGCTTGCGGGTACGGCGCCATTGCAGCCGACTACCCCGTCTACCTCTACCGAGGTTGCCGAATTTCTGCGTCAGGCGGCGAAACCGCCAGCGGCCTCGGCGCCGCGCGGTCGGCTGATTTTCGCCCTGGATGCAACCGCTAGCCGCCAGCCAACCTGGGATCGCGCCTGCCAGTTGCAGGGTGATATGTTCGGAGCGGCGGCAGAACTCGGTGGGCTGGCTCTACAACTGGTCTGGTATCGAGGTTATGGCGAGTTTCAGATTGAACCGTGGCTCACCGATTCCGCCGAACTGCAACGGTGTATGACCTCGGTGCAATGCCGGGGCGGCCTGACCCAAATCGGCCGGGTGCTGGAACACGCCGTGCGTGAAACCCGGCGGTATCGAGTCAACGCGCTGGTCCTGGTCGGTGACTGTCTGGAAGAGTCCGTGGACCCTCTCTGCCATTGGGCTGGGCAACTGGGCTTGCTGGGGGTGCCGGCCTTTGTTTTTCAGGAAGGTCAAGATCCTAACGCGGCGCTGGGTTTCCGGGAAATCGCCCGGTTGACCCGCGGTGCCTACTGCGCCTTCGATGTGGGTAGCGCCCGGCAACTGCGCAAGTTACTGAGCGCGGTCGCGGTCTATGCCGTTGGCGGTCGCCCGGCCTTGACGGAATTTGGCAGGCGCCATGGTGGTCTGATCCAGCAACTGACCCAGCAACTTTGAGAGAGGGCCAATGCTGGTACGCATGCTGCTAGTCATAGCCGCGCTGATCGGTGCGTACTTTCTAAGCCGCCGGCTACGTACTATTACATGGGCTGCGCAAGGCTCGCGCCTGCTGATCATCGCCGGTTTGGCAGCTTTGTTGCTGCTGCTGACGGTGCGCGGCGGCGCTGAGATCGCCGTGCCGCTGCTGATCGTGCTAGCGCCGTTTCTGGTGCGCTGGCTGAATACCCGCTCTCTACCCTCCCCCGCCGCGCCGGCGAGACCGGGATCGTTGGGTTGTTCTACGGTCACGACCCGTTTCCTGTCCATGGAACTGGATCACGCCACGGGCATGATGTCGGGTCGGGTGCTGGAAGGTTGCTTTGCAAGGTGTTCCCTGCGGGATTTGCCTCTTCAGGATTTGTTGGACTTGTGGCGGGAATGCCAGTCCGATGCTCAGTCGGTGGCGGTGCTGGAGGCTTATCTAGATCGCCATGTCGAAGCGGACTGGCGCGCGCGGTTGTATGATACGGGTCCAACAGCCGACCCCAATAGGGTTTCCGGGGCTATGGACCAGGTCGAGGCTTATCAGATTCTGGGTTTGCAGCCCGGCGCCAGCCGCGAGGATATTCAAGCCGCTTACCGTCGCTTGATCCAGCGCGTTCACCCCGATCATGGCGGGTCATCTTACTTGGCGGCGCGGTTGAATCAGGCGCGGGATGTGTTGCTTGGAGTGGGTTCATCTTAAGTTGATGATATAAATTTCCTAACTGGACCTATGCTTCTTCAGCGTTTCCCAGATCCGTGCTGCTCCGCCAATGCCTGGCGTTTCTCGTAACATTCCCGCGCTAGGGCGACATCGTCTAGAAACCAGCCCAATTCACTTATCCACAGAGCTTGCGGCCCGTCCACCAGCGCCTTGGCTGGCGCTGGGTGGAAATCCACCAGCACCATGTTGGCTCCGGCCGCCACGCCCTGCGCGGTGGCATGCATGAGATCGAGAATGCCATCCGGCGCCCGTTCGCGGGAACCAACCGAGTGCGAAGGATCCACGCACACCGGCATCCGGGTCAGCCGCTTTACCACCGGCACATGACTAAAGTCCACCAGGTTGCGGTGCGGATCACCCATGTTGGTTTTGATCCCGCGCAGACAGAATACCACCCGGGAATTGCCCTCGCTGGCTAGATATTCAGCGGCGTTGAGCGATTCGTTCAGGGTGATGCCGAAGCCGCGCTTGAAGAGCACCGGGTATTCCCGCTGACGCCCCACTGCCTTTAGCAGTTCGAAATTCTGGGTGTTGCGGGTGCCGATTTGCAGCATCACCCCAGTCGGCTGGCCGGTCTGTTCCAGACTTTCGCGGATTTCGTCCACATGACTTTCGTGAGTCACCTCCATGGCGATGATCTTGACACCGTATTTACCAGCCAACTCGAACACATACGGCAGACAGTCCTTACCATGCCCCTGGAATGAATAGGGATTGGTGCGCGGCTTGTAGGCTCCCATCCGGGTGCAGACCTGACCGTGATCCTGTAGCGCCTTGAGCATGAGTTCTACATGCTCGGGCGTATCCACCGCGCATAGGCCGGCGAATACATGGAGTGTATCCTGACTGAACTCTACTCCGTTGTACTCGAAACCGCTGATCCGCTGTTCGTCCCGGTGCCGCCCCAGGATGCGGTATTCTTCCGACACTCGGATTACTCGCTCCACCCCAGGTAGCGCGTGAATATCCTCGACGGACAGCGTCTTGGTGTCACCGATCAGATAGATTTCAGTCAGCACCTGCTGGGTGCCCCGCACCTTGTGAACATGCGCAGTGATTCCCGGTAACTGGGACAGATAGTCGAGTGTGAGCCGGTACTCGTCGGAATGTTCGGTGGCGCTAGAATTCAGAATGACAATCATGATGTTATCCGTATTTGTTTCTGCAGGAGATTGCGGGCCTCACTACGGCCGCCGTATGGTTAAACGTGCGTTTCCGGCGGATCAGCGCCCGTTTGGGGTGAGGGAGTCCAGCCCGCTTAGGTAGGGTTTGAGCACATCTGGAACTCGGATGTGGCCTCGTTCGTCCTGGTAGTTTTCCATTACCGCCACCAGTGTCCGTCCCACCGCCAGCCCAGAACCGTTAAGAGTGTGAACCAGTTCTGGCTTGTTGGTGGCGGGATTACGCCAGCGGGCCTGCAACCGACGAGCCTGGAAATCCTCAAAATTGCTGCACGAGGAGATTTCCCGATACTTGCCCTGACCGGGTAGCCAGACTTCCAGGTCGTAGGTCTTGGCCGAGGCAAAGCCAATATCGCCGGTGCAGAGCGCCACCACTCGGTAGGGAAGTTCCAGTCGTTGCAGAACGGTTTCGGCGTGGCTGGTCAGTTCCTCCAGGGCGGCGTAAGAGTCATTGGGGCGGACGATTTGCACCAGCTCCACTTTTTCGAATTGATGCTGGCGGATCATGCCGCGCACGTCTTTACCGTAGGAACCGGCTTCGCTACGAAAACAGGGCGTGTGGCAAACCTGGCGCAAGGGTAGTTGATCGGCGTCCAGGATGCGGTCGCGCGCCAGGTTGGTGACCGGCACCTCGGCGGTTGGAATCAGGTAGTAATTTAGCTCGCCGCTTAGCTTGAACAGGTCTGCCTCGAACTTGGGTAATTGGCCGGTGCCGCGCAGGCTGTCGGCATTGACCATGTAAGGTACGTAGACCTCCCGGTAGCCGTGCTCTTGAGTATGCAAATCGAGCATAAACTGGGTTAAGGCCCGGTGCAGTCGCGCTAACTGGCCCTGTATGACCACGAAGCGAGCGCCGGTCAACTTCACGCCGGCCTCGAAATCCAGCCCGCCCTCCCCGCCCAGATTGACATGATCGCGTGGCTCAAATGCAAACTGGCGTGGTTCGCCCCAGCACCGGATTTCTATGTTATCGGCCTCGCTATTGCCAGCAGGCGTGGTCGCATGTGGGATATTGGGAATGCCAAGCTGGAGATCGAGCAGTTGAGTTTGGATGAGGTTAAGTTCGACTTCGGTTCGCTTGAGCGCATCGCCCAGACCGGCGATTTCATCCAGCAGCGGTTGAATGTCTTGGCCACTGGCCTTGGCTTGACCAATGGTTTTGGAACGAGTATTGCGTTCGTTCTGAAGTTCCTGGGTGTGAACTTGCAGGGTTTTGCGCTGGTTTTCCAGTGTGCTGATGCGCTCTATATCCAGGGTATGGCCGCGTCGGGCGAGCTGAGTGGCGGTGGATTCGAGCTCGCTTCTAAGTAGTTTCGGGTCCAGCATGGGGAGAGAAGCTCCTGATTTTGAAGGTTCGAGATGATAGGCGAGTTGTTTCTTTGGGATATTGGAGTTAACTGGAAGGGATTATATGGGAGGTTGGTGGTTTGGTTTTAAGGTGATGATATAAAAATCAGGTATTATTAAGGCGGCCCACGGTGGAGCCGCCCAGGAATAACGCAATCAGCTTAGAGGCGTTTTTGGACAGCCTCTGGCGAGCCAAGCGATTGAAAAACAACCCTCACCCCTGCCCCTCTCCCGCCTGCGGGCGAGGGGTTTTTAGACAGTCTCTTAGATATCGCGCGTCCACAGCGACGCCATGGATGGGCCGGTACCGACGCACAACGAAGCGCCGCCCGTGGTCTTGCCCTGCCGCTCCAGTTCGTAGTACAGGCTAACTACGATGCGCAGGCCGGTAGAACCTACCGGATGGCCCAGGGCGATACCGGAGCCGTTGAAGTTGCAAATATCGGGAGTCAGGCTCATGCCCTGCTCTTTCAACATCCGGCCGACGCCCAGCCATTGGGCGGCGAACGCTTCGTTAACTTCCCAGTAATCGATGTCTCCAAATTTCAGCCCGGCCTGCTTGAGGGCCTTGGGAATCGCTACCGCCGGACCGAGGCCCATGACCGCCGGATCGATGCCGGCGTTGCAGATGCTGACCAGCTTCATCAATGGCTTGATGCCCATGGCCCTGGCCTTGTCCAATGACATGATCACCACCGCGCTGGCGCCGTCGTTGATGCTGGACGCATTGGCGGCGGTCACCACGCCATCCTTCTTGAAGGCGGGCGACAACTTGGCCATCTTTTCCAGGCTGGCGTCGGGGATAAAGTTTTCGTCGTTTTCGAAGAAGGTCGAACCTTTCTTGGACTTCAGTTCAACGGGAACGATCTCGCGCCTGAAAATGCCTTCCTTGGTGGCGGTGGTGCAGCGGGTGTGGCTGATCAGCGCCAGTTCGTCGCATTCCTGGCGAGTAATGCCGTACTTGACCGCGACGTTCTCCGCCGTCAGGGCCATGTGACCGGGCACCAGTTCGTCAAACAGGCCATCGTGGATCATGCTGTCCTCGATGTTACCCTGCCCCATCCGGTAGCCCATGCGGCCCTTGGGTAGCAGATAGGGCGCGTTGGTCATACTCTCGACGCCCACCGCCAGACCGATCTCGGTCTGACCCAGCATGATGTTGTGGCAAGCGATTTCCAGCGCGCGCATGCCGGAGGTGCAGTTCTGGTTGACGGACACAGCGCTGCTATGGTGCGGCAGACCGACCCGCATGCTCACCTGCCGCGCTGGCAGCGAACCTTGCATACCACCGTACAACTGGCCCATGCAGATCTCGTCGATCTGGTCAGCCGGAACGCCAGATCGTTCAATTGCGCCCTTGGCGGCGGTGATCGCTAGCTCACGCGCCGGAACGTCCTTGAGGGTGCCCATGAATTTACCGATCGCCGTCCGTGCGGCGCTGACAATCACGACTTCTTTGAGAGCCATCAGATACTCCTCAACTTGTGTGGTTACGATGTGTGGGTGAATGAACAGGGCCGGTCCCAGGCCTCGTTGCCAAAGTTCCTTCCGCGGGTATTCACCAGTTCGCCCGACGGGCGACGTGCGGATGGATGTGGGAAATTAAAGCCTATTCTTGGTATATGTCAATTTTCCTCCAAGTGCTGGCCTTTAGATGATGGTATAAAAGCCCATTCGGCAAGCAGGTCTTGCCTGTCGGACCTAAAATAAGGTTCCATGACGAGATCCGATCCCCCCAGTACAACGGAGATGGCGACAGGATGAGTGATGAGTGGAACGATGGGAGCGCCCACGGGACTCTCGAAATGAGCGAAAACAGGGTCCAACCTCCAGCTTCGATGGCGATTGGCGACCACGATTTTGGCGATCTGGTCGCCAGGCGTGCTCGCAAGCTGCTGGTTCTCGCTCATGACCTGTCGGCGCATCGTCCAGATTGCCTCAGTTTGACCCGTCCCTTGGTGGCCGACCTGCTCTCTCAATCCGCCCAGGTTGAAGAACTCCTGGATGCCTACGGGGCGCGCACCAACCGGCAATGGTCGCGGTTCCGCTCGCTCACCGCCACAACCAAGCTGTTCGCCAGCGTCGGCTACGAAATCCTGCACATTAAGCATTCCCTGCCCTGTTATCACCTGTTACCGAGCGAGCGGGATTTTGCCGCGGCGACCGACCAGTCGTTGGCGCTGACTCACGATATCCTGATCAGGACAGCGAGTTGGCTCCTGGCGCAAGCTTCGCGCCTGGGCTTACCGTTGGCCAGCAACCCGCTCGACCCGCTGGATTACGCCGAACCGCTGCCAGCGGGCCGTTTACCTAGTGACCGTCCGGTGCGCCGGGTCAAAAGCACCTCGGAAACTGTCACTCACCTGGCCACCGCCTATTTGAATCTGGCCACCGAGAGCAAACTGCTCAACGTCGTCGAACGCACCGAACCGGCGGATTACGCCCGTTGCTTCCCGGACCCAGTGAGCGAGGATAGCTTGCGTTACTTGAAAGTCCGGTTTCACTGTCTGCAATCCCTCTACGATACCCATGTGTCCGAGACCGAAATCGAATACCAGGACGCCAACCTGCCGATCCTGCGCGGACATATCAGTGTCACCTTTCACCTGCTCGAAATCGCCACCTACCTCGTCCACCACTATGAACGCCACCTCAACGTCCAGACTGGCGATTCGTCGCTGCGCCGCAAGCCCGTCATCACGCCCGAAGCCCTGCTGGAGATGCTGATGAGCTATTCGATCACCTACGCGGGGCTTTATCTGGACCTCGGTCGGCGCCTGTGTCACACCATGCTCAAGCATTACGCCGAAGTCGGCACGATCCAGGCGCCCGTGCCGTGCTATCGCGGCTTTCATGTCCGCCCGGCCACGCTGGTGGCGAAGATTGTCCAGCACTACGGCAGCGATGTCCGCATGGACCTCGATGGTCAATCCTACGACGCTGGTTCGCCGCTGGACCTGTTCCGGGCCAACGAGAAGATCAACGCCCAGAAACGGCGCTGGCTGGTGACGGAAATCGGCCACCTGCCCCCGCCTGGGGACGAGCTGTCGGCCGTTCAAATCCGCGCCGCGATCATGGATGTACTGTTTCGGCTGGCCGAACGGGGCAAGCTGGTCATTTACCAACAGCCGTTGCAACTGTCGGAGGAGTTTGGCCGCGAAGGCATCCTGCTGGAAAAGATCACCGCCGAAATCGCCCGCTTGCAGGCGACCGGGCAAATCGACATCCGGAACGATCTCGTCATCACCTTCACCGGCGACAAGCGAGTCTTGAGCGACCTCAAGCTGCTGGCCAAATCGGGCTACGGCGAGGACTGCTTCGGCAACAACATCAACCTGCCGCGGGAAATCGCATATCTGCGCCGGTAGCGCTCCAGACACAAAACCGGTGGCTCGACCCGGGTCGAGCCGCCAGCGGTCGGGTGGAAATCAGTCGTTATCAGTCTTGGCCACCGGCGCTCACAGCCGTTCCAGGTATGGCATGTCGTCGCCGAGCAGCGGCCGGAGGTAGCCACGGAACGCATCGGTCACGCCGTTGCCGTCGGCGTTGATAAACTCGTCGGGCAGGCGTCGGGTCTTGGCGGCGATGTCCGCCAGATTGGCCAGCTCGTACTTCACCGCATAGTCGCCGGTGCGCATGATGACCACCGAGCCGTCCACGTTGTGCCAGCAGGCGTAATGCGCCGCCTTCTCGCCCACTTCGCGCGCCTCGCGGGCATCCACGTTGGATACCACACCGGGGAAGGAGCGCTGCAAATAGCCAAAGGTATCGGCGCGCACCCGCTTGATCCCCATCCGCTTCTGCACGATATCGGCCAGTTCGTCGGCCAGCGCGCCGCCGGAAAGCTGGATGTTACCGTGAGCGTCCACCTGCGGCTCGCGGCCAGCCTTGCGCATCAGATCGGCCGCCACCGGAATTTCCTTGCCCTTCCCGTTCCGGCTCGCCCACACGCCTTCCGACAGCGCCACGACGCAACGACCCTGTTTTTTGTACACACGGTCGATGTCGCCGAGATACTGATCGATCGAAAATGGCCGCTCTGGTACGTAGATCAGGTGCGGACCGTCGTCGTCGTGCTTGCGCGCCAGCGCCGCCGCCGCCGTCAGCCAGCCAGCGTGGCGGCCCATGATCACGGCGATGTAGACGCCCAGCAAGGCCATATTATCCGCGTTGACGCCGCCGATCGCGCAGGCGACAAAACGGGCGGCGGAGGGATAGCCAGGGCAGTGGTCGTTGATGGGTAGATCGTTGTCCACCGTCTTCGGGATGTGGATGGCCCGCAATTCGTAGCCTTCCCGGGCGGCGTGCTCGTTGACGATGCGCACCGTGTCCGAGGAATCGTTGCCACCGATGTAGAAGAAGTAGCGAACGTCGTGCTTCTCGAACACCTTGAAAATACGGTGGCAGTACTCCGCATCCGGCTTGTCGCGGGTCGAACCCAGCGCGGACGAGGGGGTTTGAGCGACCCGTTCGAGATTGTGGGTGGTCGCCTCGGACAGATCAACAAAGGTTTCGTCGACGATGCCGCGTACCCCATGGCGCGCGCCCCAGACCCGGGTGACTTCCGGAAACTTGCGCGATTCGAGCACCGCCCCGACCAAACTCTGGTTGATGACCGCCGTGGGACCGCCGCCCTGGGCGACCACGACCTTGCCTTTTAACCGAATCATAAAACTTTCTCTCGGTGGTTAGTTCGTACCAAGCAGGGCCGAACCCAGCGTTCTTGTGGTGTATCAGAACCGGTTCGGCAAGCCGGCGCGCGCCCGCCGCCCCCGCGCTTCCCGACAGCGGAAAAATCTTCGCGAATTTTCGCGTTGTTCCATGGCAAAATTTCTCCTACCATTTCAGTTTATTTTTCCACTACTTTTCCTTTAACTTAACAAGGTTAATATCAACCATGAGCAAGCCCAGGAAAGTTGCAATCCTCACGGCGGGCGGTTTGGCTCCCTGCCTCAGTTCGGCTATTGGCGGCCTTATCGAGCGCTATACCGAGATCGACCCCACCATTGAGATTATCTGCTATCGCAGCGGCTACAAGGGCCTTCTGCTCGGCGACTCCTACAAAGTCACGCCGGAAATCCGCGAACAAGCGCGGCGGCTGCACGGTTTTGGCGGTTCGCCCATCGGCAATAGCCGGGTCAAGCTCACCAACGTCAAGGACTGCGTGAAACGTGGCCTGGTCAAGGAAGGCGAGGATCCGCAGAAAGTCGCCGCCGACCAACTGATCAAGGATGGCGTCGACGTCCTCCATACCATCGGTGGCGACGACACCAATACCGCCGCCGCCGATCTCGCCGCCTTTCTGGCCAAAAACAACTATGGCCTGACCGTCATCGGCCTACCCAAGACCGTCGACAACGATGTGTACCCGATCAAGCAATCGCTGGGCGCCTGGACCGCCGCCGAACAGGGCGCCCGCTACTTCCAGAACATCGTCGCCGAGAACAACGCCAACCCGCGCATGTTGATCGTCCACGAAGTCATGGGCCGCAACTGCGGCTGGCTCACCGCCGCCACCGCGCTGGAATACCGCAAGCTCCTCGACCGCGCGGAATGGCTCCCCGCCATCGGGCTCGACCGCGCCGCATTCGATGTCCATGCCGTTTTCGTCCCCGAGATGGAAATCGACCTCGCCGCCGAGGCCAGGCGCCTGCGCGCCTTGATGGACATAATTGACGACATTAACATTTTTGTTTCCGAAGGCGCCGGTGTGGAGGCCATCGTGGCCGAACTCCAGGCCAAGGGTCAGGAAGTTCCGCGCGACGCGTTCGGCCATATCAAGCTCGACGCCATCAACCCCGGCAAATGGTTCGGCGAGCAGTTCGCCCAGATGATCGGCTCGGAAAAAACCCTCGTCCAAAAATCCGGCTATTTCTCGCGCGCCTCCGCCGCCAACATCGAGGATATCCGCCTCATCAAGTCCTGCGTCGATCTGGCGGTCGAATGCGCCCTGCGCGGTGAAGCCGGCGTCATCGGCCACGACGAGGATCGCGGTGGCGTACTGCGCGCCATCGAGTTCCCGCGCATCAAGGGCGGCAAACCCTTCGACATCGATACCCCCTGGTTCACCGAGAT